>Ga0228535_1000851_pt1 | contig 66787 bp, 65 predicted proteins | sample SJ1metagenome_FD_168457 | JGI IMG/M metagenome (GOLD analysis project Ga0228535, IMG submission 168457) | Enriched culture of PCE-dechlorinating microbial communities from Ithaca, New York, USA - SJ1 | ecosystem: Engineered > Modeled > Simulated communities (microbial... > Unclassified | place...
GGCCACCTTGCGGTTCTCCAGTTGTTTGGTCAAGAGGAAGATCAGGTCGTAGGTCCCCTGCATCTGCTCGGGCAACCGTGCTTTCACCGGTACACTGAAATCGGCCTTTCCTACGATGCGAGCCCCTCATATGGCTGTAAGCGTACCGAGACGGCCTGCTTGAGGCAGGAGATGAGCAAAAGCCGACAACAAAATCTTTTTTCACATAATCATCCAAAGTTGATTCTAATCAATTACCCTTATCTTCATCTCGGCTAGACTTGGTCTGTAACGAAGAGAAATAAGGAGAAACCACCATGTCAAATACTACAACGTTCGCTGCTGCCAAGAAGCAATATCTGAAGGTATTGAAACAGTATGTCCCCATCGTCGACCGGGTTCACGGTGCCAATCACCCCGAGTTCCATGAAGTTCGCGCCGTGTTTGAATCCATGGTTGCAAAGATTGAACAAGCAGGAACAAAGGATCCAGGACTGCACGAGGAATTTGCAAACCTGAGGACCATCACAAACACGTACCGCATTCCTCAGGATGCGTGTGAAACCTATGAGGCGGTGTATTCCATGCTGTCCAAACTCGATGAAGCATACACAAAAGGAGCAGGCGATGCAGAAATTCATACTAGGTAGAAAGAACCATATAACCATCATAAGTGCAATCCTGATCATCCTCGGCTTTACCAGTGAGCTGGCGTTTCACCAAGAACAGATGGCTATGTGGTCGCTCATGCTTGCCTCGGTGCTTGGAACAGCTCCGATCGCCATCCAAGCCTATCAAGCACTGAGGGTCAAGGTTGTCAGCATCGATGTGCTGGTAACGCTGGCGGTCGCAGGTGCCTTTATCATCAGGAACTTTGAAGAATCAGCAATTGTCACATTCCTGTTCTTGTTCGGCTCGTATCTGGAGCAGCGTACGTTGCAGAAAACCCGCTCGGCGATCAAGGAATTGACTGAGATGGCTCCCGAGAGTGCCTTGAAGCTGAGCGAGAGCGGAGAGTTTGAGGAAGTAGCCGTCGATGAGGTCGATGTCGGTGATACACTCCTTGTCAAAACAGGTGCGAAGGTTCCCGTCGATGGTACCGTTCTGTCAGGCGAAGGCCATATCAACGAAGCGAGCATCACCGGTGAGGCCGTGCCTGTCGGCAAGAGGAAGGGCTCACAGGTATTTGCAGGAACCATTCTGGAAAATGGGACTCTGCAAGTCGTTGCCGACCGGGTGGGAGAGGATACCACCTTTGGAAGGATTATCGAGTTGGTCGAGGAGGCCCAGGACTCAAAGTCGGAGGCCGAGCGTTTCATCGATCGATTCTCAAAGTATTACACTCCCGCCGTCCTGATGCTTTCCACGCTTGTATGGATATTCTCACAGGATATTGAACTTGCCATCACCATTTTGGTGCTCGGTTGCCCAGGCGCCTTGGTAATCGGAGTTCCCGTCTCCAATGTCGCAGGCATTGGCAACGGTGCACGCCATGGCGTGCTGCTCAAGGGCAGTGAAGTCATTCACGATTTCAGCAGGGTCGACACCATCGTCTTTGACAAGACAGGAACGCTGACTGAAGGAAATCCCTCTGTTGCAGACACAAACTACTATGTCTCCGATATCCAGAAAACCTTGGGCTATCTGTCCAGCGTAGAAAGAGAATCAGACCATCCATTGGCCAAGGCAATCGTCCAGCATCTGGGACCTGTCGATACCTTTGCTGTACAGAAGACCGATGTGGTGGCGGGCGGGGGCATTGTAGCCGAGGTGGACGGGCACATGGTTGCCGTCGGTAATGTCGGCTTGATGGAGCAGCAGGGAGTTCCCCTGGCTGAGAAGGTCCGCAAAGATATTGAGCGTTTTGAAGCGATGGGAAACTCGCTTGTGTTGACATCCGTTGACGGTGAGCTTCATGTTTTGATGGGAATCCGCGACCAAATACGCGAGGGTGTGAAGAGCCATCTGCAAAAGATGAAGAAACTGGGGGTCAAGCACTTGGTAGTCCTCTCCGGAGACAACCAGGGGACGGTGGACTTGGTGTCAAAACAGCTGGGTTTGACACAGGCTCACGGTCACATGTTGCCCCAGGACAAGGCAGCGTTCATCAAGAAGTTGCAGGCGGAAGGTCGAACGGTTGCTTTTGTGGGTGACGGGGTGAACGACAGTCCCTCGCTCGCCTTGGCCCAAATCGGCATTGCCATGGGCAGCGGTACCGATGTAGCCATTGAAACATCCGATGTGGTCTTGATGAATTCGGACTTCAGCCGTCTTCCCCACGCTCTGGGCCTGGCAAAAGCTACGGCACGCAACATGCGCCAGAATAGTGCAATCGCAGTGGGAGTGGTGCTGATTCTCTTGGCGAGTGTGTTTTTCAGTGAGTGGATGAATATGTCCATCGGAATGTTGGTGCATGAGGCAAGCATTCTTGTGGTGATTTTCAACGGAATGCGCCTGCTTTGCTACCGAAGTTGATTTGAATCAATTACGAAAAGAAATTGTCTTGGTATGCTAGCCATACCATACAATGAAAGGAGTCAACATACTATGAAAAAACTTACCATCCAGCTGCAGACACTGACTTGTCCGTCCTGCATGCAAAAGATTGAGAATGCAACCAAAGCACTGCAAGGAGTGCAGAAGGAGAGTGTGAAGGTTCTGTTCAACGCTGGCAAAGTCAAGCTTGACTTTGATGACTCTGTCATCACCTCTGAAGCAATCGAGCAGGCCATCACCACGTTGGGTTATGAGGTGAAGAAGTCACAAGTCAAATAAATCCAGGATGGAAAGCAACAAGAAAAACGGGACTGCTTACGCAATCCCGTTCATTGTCAGCCTTTCTTCTGCTCAATACGCTTCTTCTGTGTTTTCTCGATTGCATCGACTATGTGTTCATAGCCGGTGCATCGGCAGAGGTTGCCGGAGATCTGGCGGCGAATCTCCTCGCGGGTGGAAGGACTGCCCTTCTCAATGATGGGAATGGAAGCCATGATGAAGCCGGGGGTGCAGAAACCGCATTGCACCGCTCCCTCATCGATGAACGCCTGCTGGATGTCGCTGATGGCACCCTTGGTGTCACTGAGGCCTTCGAGGGTCAGGATGGTTTTTCCCTCGGCCCAGATTGCCATATAGATGCAGGAGTTGAAAGGCCTGCCGTCGATCAGGACGGTGCATGCACCGCATTCACCTACGTCACAGCCGTGCTTGATGCTGTCCAAACCAGCTTTGCCACGGAGCATATCGGATAAGGATGAGCGGACATCCACTGAGAAAACCCGCTCTTTTCCGTTGACGATACAGTGTATATCTTTATTAGCCATTGATGGTTCCTCCTGCTTTCTCGACTGCCGCCTTCGTCGCTCTTCTTGCCATTTCCTTGACCAGTTGCAAGCGGAATTCCTTGGATGCACGCCAGCTGGTTCTCGGCTTCACATCGGCCAAGGCTCCCGCAGCCACTACGTCAAGCAGTTGCTCGTTCAGCTCGTGGCCTTGTGCATTCGCCTCGGCGGTAGTGGAGCGGATGGGAGTCGGGGCGGCAACACCGAAGGCGATGCGTAGGCGGTCGATGTGCTTCTTGTCACGGGAAAGTCTCACATTGACCGAACAGCCGAGGGTGGCGATGTCCATCGCCTTGCGCATTGCATACTTGATGTAATGGCCGCTGGTGTTCTCATAGCTCTCCTTGGCGATGCGGATGCCGCTCAGCATCTCGCCTTCCCTGATGTCCACCTTGCCCGGTCCAAGATTGAACTCGGCATAAGGAAGGAGGCGGATACCGTCAAGACTGGTGATTTCCAGCACTGCATCGTAAGCCTTCAGCGTGGTTGCGCTATCGGCACTGGTCACCCCATTGCAGATATTGCCGCCGATGGTCCCGATGTTTCGTACCTGCGGCCCGCCGATTTGGTCGACTGCCTCCCCGAGGACGGGAACATGCTGCTTGATGACCGGATGCATCGAAACATCGGTGAAGCTGGTAAGCGGGCGGATGAGAATCGAGCCATCGTCCTCAAGGCAGATTCCTCTCAGTTCATCAAGGCAGTAGATGTTGATCAAATCGCAACCGGCAAGCTTTCCTTCGCGAATCTTGATCAGGATGTCACTGCCTCCGGCAAGCCACAACGCCTGGGGATGCTCCTTTTTCAAGCGCAAGGCTTCTTCCACTGTTGTCGGTTCGTAGAGGTTGTTGAAGTTATACATACACTGTTTCCTTATTTGATCAGGGCCGCTTCGGTGAAGGCCTCGAACATCCGCTGCGGGTGCAGCGGAATGGCATTGATGGCAACCCCGGTTGCATTGAGCACCGCGTTGCGTATGGCCGGTGCGACCGGAATCGTCGGGGGTTCACCCAGGGACTTGTTTCCGTACGGGCCGGTTGGGTCGTTGGTCTGAACGAAGTCCGCATGGAGCTCGGGAGTGTCGATGGCCGTCATCAGCTTGTAGTCCAGCAGGTTGTCATTGAGCATCCGGCCGGTCTTCGGATCGAACTTCAAGTGTTCGTAGAGACCGTACCCAAGGCCCATGCTCATACCGCCGTGAACCTGTCCGCGGGCGGTCTGCATGTTGATGATTTTCCCTGAATCATGCACGTTGATAATATCCAGAACCTTTACCTGGCACATCGGGATATCCACTTCGACCTCGGTGAAACAGACACCGAATGAGTAGGTGTTGTCGGTGCAGTGGTGGGACTCCTCGGCGGCGATATGGGTGGAATTGGTCAGGCTGTAGCAGGACTCGATGGCCACATCGGCGACGCTGAGCAGCTTCTCATCCTTGTTGGTATGCACAATGTTGTTGTCCTTGATATCCAAATCCCAAGGATCTTTTTTCAGCATGAAGCCTGCGAACTCGAGGATCTTCTTTTTGAAGGACTCGGCTGTCTTCTTCACCGCCATGCCGGAGACATAGGTTTGTCTTGAGGCATACGCTCCGGTGTCATACGGGGTTACATCGGTGTCCTGTTTGCTGACTACATGGACCTTGTCCACGGTCACTCCGATGGTCTGGGCCGCCATCATGGCAAAAACGGTGTCGGCTCCCTGCCCGATTTCGGTAGCGCCGATCTGCATCTGCAGTGAACCGTCCTGGTTGAGGACCATGCGACAGGCCGATGTCTCCAAGCTGATGGGGTAGACGCCTGTTTTGTAGCAGAAAATCGCCATGCCCACACCTTTTCTGATCGGGCCGCTCTGGTTTGCATAGGCAAGACGTTTTTTTGAGTAGTCGAGGTACTTCTCGCCGCGGTCGATGCACTCTTCAAGGCCGGTGGAGTGGCAGGTGATCGTGGTGATCGGGTCGACATAGCCGAGCTTCATCATATTCTGCTTGCGAAGCATGATCGGGTCGAGCCCGGTCTGCCTGGCAATGTCATCGACGTGGGCTTCCAAGGCAAAACCGATCTGGGGAATGCCGTAGGCGCGCATCGCTCCTGCAGTCGGCAGGTTGGTGTAGACTGTGTAGGCCTCGCTCTTGATTGCTCCCACAGGATACATCATGCGAAAGCCGTTGACCGCATTCGCAACAAGGGCGTGGGCGTGGGAGGCGTAGCCGCCTTGGTTGGAGTAAGCCTTGATTGTACGGGCCGCAAAGCTGCCGTCCTTTCGGATATAGCTTTCGATATGGAACTGCATGGCGTGCCGGGTGCGGGTTGAAGCAAAGGTTTCTTCACGGGTGTAGGCAAGCTTGACCGGCCGTCCACCTACTCTCGTAGTAAGAAATGCATTCAGCGGTTCAGTCAGTGCATCCTGCTTGTTGCCAAAGCCACCACCGATGTACGGTTTGATGATCCTGATCTTCCCAAATCCTACACCAAGGGCTTGCGCGCAGACGCGGCGTACGATATGGGGAATCTGGGTGGAGCTGACCACTACGATTTTATCGTTCTCCATATAGGCGAAGGAGTTTGCACTTTCGATGTGGCAGTGGCTGACCACCGGCGTCTCATAGTCTCCGACCACCTTGATCAAGCCCTCTTCCTGGATTGCCTCTTCGAATTTGCCGATCTCGTATGTTGACTTCACCACGATGTTGTTCGGTCGTTCCTCATGAATGACCGTGGCTCCTTCCTTCATCGCATCTTCGACGGTAAGGATGGGAGTGTACTCCTCATAGGTGACCTTGATTTTTCTCACTGCCTCCTCGGCGGCAATTTCATCCTCTGCAATGACGGCGGCGATGTCGTCGGCATAACAGCGAACCCTGGCATTGAGCAGCTTTCGGTCGGCAATATCCTGATGCTTGGGATCGGTCGACCAAGGGTGTCCGGCGGTGGGGAACTGGATGTCAGGGACATTAAAGCAGGTGACAATGTCCACGACGCCTTTGACCTTCCATGCTTCGCTGAGGTCGAACTCCTTGACCCAGCCGTTTGCAATGGTACTGTGCAGCACCTTCGCGATCAGGGCATGGGCGGAGACCAAATCGTCAGTGTATTTCGCTTTACCTGTTACTTTGTCGAATGCATCGACTCGTTTCAGGGAAGTTCCGATTATGTCCATGAAGTCCTCCTTCCAATAAGGAACCAACGTTCGTGCACTCTTCCTGGAATTGAACAACCCGCCATGCATCGGCGGCAAGAAGGGCGACCTTTCTTCTATGTAGGTCAATAATACAACAATCTGCAACAAATACAAGAAAAAACTTGGAGGAGATTCGAAAGAAACCCCACAGTCTTGGTATTGGTTGCGTGTATAAGTTTAACATCTTTATCCCTACGTGACGACTCCCCCCGCCTGCGTGAGAGTGGGATGGCTTTCCCTCTGGTATCATGAAGAAGTCAAAAAAGGAGTAATGTATGGCATGCCGGCATCCCCAGGAGTTGGTCTGAGCCCGCATTGAACAATTCAGATTAGGTTTTGCCCGAATGTTGGAGCAGGTCGAGCATCCCACGATGAGTACGAACCATGCCTCATTGCAATCGTTTGCTGCTGACAATTCACTTAGTGGTAGGGAAGTCGAGGTGTTGCGCTTGGTAGCTGAGGGAAAAAGTGACAAGGAGATTGGTTGTGCTCTTTCTGTCTCGATTAAAACTGTGGCCAATCATAATCGCAGCATCTATGCAAAATGCCGTGTCAATGGACGCAACGAGCTGTTGGCCAAACTCTTTTCCCTGTCTGGCAGCTGAAGAGATAGCTTTTCTCTTTTTCAATGGTATGTCACTATAAGCCCATGATTGAATCCTTTATCGCAACCTTGGCTGCCCACCCGGATGTTGAGGCTCTTACGCTTGCAGGTTCCCAAACCGGTCTCGGACCCGACACGCTGTCCGATTATGACCTGTATATCTACAGCCAGCAGCCGCTGCCTTTGGCTTTCCGTCAAGCATTGGCTGAGCAATTTGCTGCAAAGGCCGAACTGCAGAATGACTACTTCGGTCCGGGCGATGAGATGCAGCTCAAGGATGGGACGTTTGTCGATCTGATGTATCGCAATCTCGATTGGGTGGAAGAGGAAATAAAACGCGTCTGGGTGGGTCATCAAGCCCGGGTGGGGTATTCGACAGCCTTCGTGCACAATATCAAGACATCGCAGGTGTTGTTTGACAAGCGTGGAAGGTTCACGCAGCTGAAGCAACTGCTGGAGTCTGAGTATCCTCAAGCCTTGCAGAAAGCGATTATCACCAATAATTACCCCTTGCTCAGAAGCAAGCTTACCGCATCCTTTTTCGAGCAGATCGAGCATGCCGTACAGAGAAAAGACTCCATCAGCCTGATCCACCGCACCTCTGCATTGCTTGAGAGCTACTTTGATATTCTCTTTGCCTTGAACAAGCAGACGCACCCCGGTGAGAAGCGACAGGAGGCTTGGGTGCATGCAACCTGCACGTTCATTCCCCCTCTCTTCGATGAGGATATCAAAGAACTTACCCAAAGCATCGGGCATGCCAGCCAACTTGAAGTGATAACCCGGCTTTTGGACCATCTTGATGAGCTTTTGAAACAAGAGGGGTGGTTGACCTAGAGCCTGTAGACCCGCTTAGGGTTGGTATGCAATATCTGTAGGCAGATGGTTTTCGCTTCATCCAAACCAAGGGAGCCTCTATCCACCAGATTGGAGAACGCTATGGCAACATGGTGCTTTGCCAATACCAGATGTCCGTACACCAAATCGGCTTTGGATTCGTCACCACCAAAGGCGAAAAGCTTGGTAATGGGAACAAGGTCCAAACTTTCTTCGAGCTCACTTTCGGCAGTAATGGCCACATACATTCTGAATGACGAAAACCCAAGCCCGAAAATCGTTGAAACCAAGCTTTTTCCTTTCCCGAGTGGTGGATTTTTGCCGGGTGATCTCTTCCGGGTTTCTTAAGCAGGATGTTTGCACCGGATTTTCTTGCCCTCCAACATTATTTGCCTTTTGTCCTTATGGCCATGGACGCGGTTCATGGCCGCTCCTGCGTGGGCGGCCTTTTCTGGATGCTGGATATGGTCTTGGTAAGGGACTTCTTTGTTGCTTGCTACACGCTCCCTTCGAAAGCCTTTTCGTATGGGGAGCCGAGATGATGCAGGACTTTGCTTTCCTCAGGGGGAAGGGATGACAGTATCAGCATCTCGACGCCCCCGTCGTCGTATTCCCCGGCCACGGAAAAGTTTGTGGTATCCGTCTGCAGGTGTGCCGTATCGATGTCCACGCGGTGCCTGAGTTGCTCCATGACCTTGGTGAAAAGCCTGTCCTCCTCGAATCCTGCAATGGCGTCCAGCGTCTCGCCCATCGCATACTCGTTGAAGCATTCCGCCCTGGCCGTGGGAGACCTCATGGTGTCGCCGCTTGGGCAGCAACCTGTCAAAGAGCTCAAAGAGCCCATATTCCTTGAAGAAAGCTGCAAGGATGGGGTAGTGCTTGAAGGAGAGCTGGGTGCTTCGTAAGGGTTGGATGATCTGTTTCATGGGGCCGACCGGGAATGACTTAACTGATTGCAATGCAATCATATAAAGTCCTTTTGTCAAAAGTCATGCCTATATATTACAACAAATTATGGAAGAAAATATAAAGTCTTAAATCAATTTTATGTATGCCTGCAAGCAAAAGACGCAGGGCTTTTCAGGGCATGAAAAACCCCTCAGTATATTTAGGGTGCATGGGGTGGACAAGGACATATTGGGTTAATTCAGGAAAGTGGAATATTTAAGTGCCGAAAGTGAGATCTGCATTGCTCCCCATAGCAAAAATTCAGCAAACCTTGGGCGTCACCGCCCTGCTCGGCCCATTGGTGACCAACCGAAAAAAAACCTTGGAATTGGGCTACACCGAAGAAGAAACTGATCACATATTGCTGTTTGCCGGCTTTTCGGTCAACGATACGCTGCTCGAGCAGATGGCGCGGGGAGATGAGTTTGTTGCTCAGACCAAAGCTCTTGCCTATCCACCCGAAGTTCCCTACTTCAAGGTCATCTCAAGACAGACGTATGAGACACCCAATAAACAGTTATCCATTACACCTCAGGAATACCAAATGGAGCATCTCAAGAGAATTGGCCCACATGCTACGTATGAAGTGCTTGAAGGGACGCACTTCATTTACCAGACCAATGTGGAACGAATTGCCTCCATTGTGGATGAGGTGCTGAATACCTAAGCGTTGCTCACATACTCCTTCGCTTCCCGAAGCACCTGAGCAAGCACGATGAACACCATATCCAGCGCCTCTTGAGGTGGCAGGTTTCTGTTCTCCAGGCTGTGTTGTAGATTGGCACAGAGTTTTTGCGCCTGCAATGCCCCGATGGTACCACAGCTTCCCTTTGCCTTGTGGGCGAGTTCTGCTCCAGCGTGAAAATCCTGCTGGTCAAGGGCCTTTCTCAAACTTGGAAGCAGTTGCTCCAACTCTAAAATAAAGGCGCCCAGTACTCTCAGGTAGAGATTTTTATCCCCACCCACACTGAAAACTCCCCGTTCGAAATCGATGCTCTTCCTCCTCTGATGGTAGGGAAGGGCTAGTTCAGCCACCTTGCTGATAAGCTGGTCGGGATCGTATGGCTTGCCGATCAGATCAGTCACCCCGATCTCCTTGCAGCGCCTGCGGACCGTCTCCATCAGGTCGGCACTGGTGACGATGATCGGGATGTTTTCGTTCTTCGACCTGATCAAGGTGGAGGATTCATATCCGTCCATCACGTCCATATGCAGGTCCATCAGCACGATATCGAGAATCTCTTCCAAGGCAAGGAACAACTCATACCCAAGCTTTCCATTGGCGGCAAGATGAACCGTCCAACCCTGACGCTGCAAAATTTCCTGGGCGATGATTTGGTTGGTGGAATTATCCTCAACCACCAGGATCTGCAGCGGGATATCCACAGAGGCTTGCACGCCTGACTCGCTTCTCTTTCTCTCTTCTTCCGCTCTTCCAAACAAATGCAGCAATGCATTGAACAACACCGAGTTGATCAAGGGCAGGGGAAGAACAACGTCGATGAAGGCTGAACTCTTGATTTGGGAATCATCATGCACAAGTGCAAGGAGTCTTGATCGCTTGTTCTCCTGTTGTTCCAAAGCCTTTGCCAGAGAGTCGGGGCAAGCCAGACTGTCTGCAAGCTCAATGACAACCAGATCAAAGTAATTGCCGCTCTCCAGTACTTTTGTTGCAAGAGAAGGTGAGGAGACTGACTCCGACTGAATGTTGTACTCCTTGAAAAGGGTCCCGATGCGATCATCGAGGTATCGGTCGGCGCAGACAACCAGAGCCTTGATTGCAGAGAAATCAACGCTTCTTCTTCGCTCGCTTTCTTCGGCCGACCCAAGAATGTCCAAGGTAAAGGGAACCGTGGCAGTGAATGTGCTTCCGATGCCGAATTCACTGGTCACCGAAAGCTTCCCGCCCATTTTCTCCACCAAAGCCTTCACGATGGAAAGACCCAAGCCCGAGCCGCCGTACTTGCGGTGAATGGAAGCATTGGCTTGGACGAAGGGCTTGAAGAGGTTTTCAAGCTGCTCTGGACTTATACCGATACCAGTATCCGTAACTGCAAAACTCAGGGTGCATGATTGTTCGGTCAATGTCTGGACGGAAACGGAGAGCTCAATCTGCCCCTCTTCTGTGAACTTGACCGCATTGTTGAGCAGGTTGATCAGGATCTGGGAGAGGCGGGTGGGGTCTCCCATCAGGCGTTGCGGGACATCGTCTGTCTGGGAGAGCCTGAATTTCAAACCCTTCTGATGAATCAGGTAGGATTCGATGGAGATGCAGTTCTCAAGTACGTCATCCAAGGTGAAGGGGATGTGTTCCAGTACAATGCGATCCTCATCAAGACGCGAGAACTCAAGAATGTCGTTGATGATGCTCTGCATCGTCTGCGTCGCAGCGCTGATGGTCTTTACATACCTTAGCTGGGTGGTATCGAGGGAGGTTTTCTCAAGCAGATAGCTCATGCCGCGAATCCCGTTGAGCGGAGTTCGGATCTCATGTGATACCCGGGCCAGGAATCTGCTTTTCTCCAAGTCGGCCTGCTGTGCCAGCCTCTGAGCTGCATCCTTCTGCTTCACTGCATCCCTGAGACGGGATATCCAAAACAACGAACTGCCGATGATGATGACCAGGATGGATACAATAATGCCGATCCAACGGATGATCGGGCCCATGTCAGGACGACTTTCATAGCGGAGCCAACGGTCGAGGATGCCTGCCATCTCCTCCTCGCTTATGGAATCGAGGGCTTTTTGCATAATAGTTGCCAGCTGCGGCCAATCGCTGCGTACCGCCATATGCAGGTCCTGCAACCCTCCCTCCGAAATTGGAATGAACTGCAGCTCAGTCAAGCCAAGGGTTCGGCTCAGATAGATGCTGGTAGCCTCATTGCCAACGAAAGCCACCTCTTCGCCCCGGTTGACGGCAAGCAGAGCCTCCTCAACGGTATCGTACAGACGCATGGTGATCTCGGGATAGGAGAGAAGAAATCCTTCATGGGAACTATCCCGCTGGACAGCTACCTGACGATGTTCCAAGTCCTTGAAGGTGGTAATCGAAGTATTGCTCTTTTGCACGATGATAGCCCGTTGAAAATGCAAATAGGGCTTCAGGTAGGTCATATATTGCGCCCTTGCCTGGGTATAGCCTACAGCAGCAAGCAAATCGATTGACCTTTCGCGGCTTTTCTGCACCGTTTCGGTCCAACTCAACGACGGATCGTAGGAGAAACTCAGGCCGGTGCGCTCTGCGATGATGGCAAGTACATCGGCGGTGATACCGCCGTGTTTGCCTTCGTTGGAGATGAATTCGAAGGGCACGAATTTGGGGTCGATACCGATTTGAATGGTCGGATGCATGGCAATGAACCGTGCTTCCTCAGCACTGAATTGAAGCTCCGTTTCAGAACCGAACAACAAGGAACACACAAGAGAGAGTATCAGGAAACACCAAACCTTGACTCTGTTGCGGTTTCTCATGGTTCCACCCTGCTACTCAAGCAATCTCTTTCTGATCTCGTCGACCACCTGTAAGAATGCTTCAAACACGATGGGGTCGAAATGTCTCTCTGCTTCCTGTCTCATCACCTCGATTGCTTGGTCATGTTCCATTTTATCTTTGTATACCCGCTTGCTCGTAAGTGCATCATATACATCGATTACGGCCATCAAGCGTCCCGAAAGGGGAATTGCAAGACCGCGCAGCCGGGCAGGGTATCCGCTGCCGTCGTACCACTCGTGGTGGCTGGCTATCAACTCCCGGGCAGTTTCTATGAAGCTTATCTTTGTCTCTTCATTCTCGATGCTGTAATCCAGGGCCTCAACACCCTTGTTCACATGCTCGCGCATGATGACAACTTCGTCTGGATCAAGTTTTCCAGGCTTGAGCAGTACATGGTCGGGAATGCCGACCTTGCCGATGTCGTGCAAGGGAGCGGTATCGATCAGTTCCTGAATCTCTTTTTCGCTCAGCTCGTATCCAATATGTTTCATTTTCTGCAACTGTTGGCAAAGCAGTTCCATCATGATTTTGGTGCGTCGGGCATGGTTGCTGGACTCGATATTCCGCACTTCCAAAAGCCGCACCAATGCGTTGATGGTTATCACGTTGGTACGTCTGATTTCTGCAGTTCGTTTTTCAACAAGTTCCTCAAGGCGCCGGTTGTGCTCCTTGATGAGCTCGGTGGACTGCTTGAGTCTCAGTTGTACATCGATGCGCATCTGCAGGGCTTTGAAATTCAGCGGCTTTCGGATGAAATCGACGGCGCCTTTCTCCAGTCCGCGAATTTCCATCTCGACTTCCTCGGTATTGGTAAGAATAATGATGGGAATTTCAAGATTCCTGGCTTGGATGTGGTCCAGAAAGGTGAACCCATCCATGACAGGCATGTGAAGGTCCAGCAGGATGAGGTCGACCTCTGGATGCGTATCGAGCGTGTGCAACCCCTCTTCGCCGTTTCGAGCCAGCAGTACCGTGTGATTGGAAAGCATGTATTGGATGAGCGTAAGATCAGTTGCCGCATCATCGATTGCAAGAATTATGGCCACCTTCCACCCCTCCTTGGACATGTTCCATCGTACCATCGCCGACCAGCCGGGTAAAGGAGAATAGTCTTGCTATTCATTTATTGATGGGACTATCTAATACGTCCGTGCAAAGTCTACGCAATTGATCAATGGCTTGTTCTGGAGATACAGCCCAAGGTTCTTCAAAAACAGGGAGAACACCTGATGAGGATCGCTTGGGGACAAGCCGCTTGCATGCGGGGTGATCAGGACATTGTCCAGCGTCCATAGTACATGGTCCTGCGGCAGGGGCTCGATCGTGGTGACATCAAGGCCGGCTCCCTTTATCCTGCCGCTCTGAAGGGCCTGCACCAGAGCCTGCTCGTCCAGCAGGTTGCCTCGTCCTACATTGAAAACATACGAGCCTGGTGGCAACAGGGCTATCCTTCGCTCATCAAGCAGATGCTCGGTTTGATCGGTGGAAGCTGCACACAATACAAGGTAGTCGGCTCGTACCAAAAAGGCATCCAGGTCCTTCTCCGTTCCCAGCTCGTCCACATAGGAAGGCTTCTCAGTTGCCGTTCGTTTGACGGCAAGTACCCTGAGGCCGTGGGCTTTCGCCCGCAAGGCCAGCTGGGTCCCGATATCCCCAAGCCCGATGATCAGCAAGGTGCTCTCCCAGAGGTCCTTGGTAGGGAAGTAGCGTTTCCATAGCTTGCTCTTCATCTGGTCATGATAGCGCAGCAGGTTGTGGTTGAAAGCGATTATTTCACCGATGACATGGTCGGCGATTTGCCTGCCGTAGGTGCCTCTCGCATTGGTCAGGAGGATGGGCTGGCTGGCATAGAGGGCGGGATTGACATACTGACTTACCCCCGAGGATGGGGTTTGCAGCCAATGCAGCTTGGTGGCATGTTTCAGGTCTTCCGGTTTTGGCAGTCCTACAATAATCCGGGCTTGCTGCAACTGCTCGCGGCTATAGTGCGACATATCTGTGCTGGTTACGCGAACCTGGGGGTACAAGGCCTCAAGGCTTTCCATTTCTTCCTGATCAGGACAGAAATGCGATCCGGTGAGAAAGAGTGTATCGATGGTATGCATGTCTGATCTCCTGGGTATGGGAGAAACCCTATCGGTTACCTTCTGTTTGGGCAAGAGACTCTCAACCCTTTTTCCGGGTTTCCTGATGTTTTTTCATCTCATAGAGGCTTGTATCGGAGCGCCTGATCACATCCTCCAGGGTATCGCCTTCCTCCCAGACAGCCAGGCCGATACTCACAGAAAGCGCCTGTCCCTTCAACTCCGGAAGGAACACAGCTTGGACATCGGTTTTGATCAGATTGCTTATTTGTCGGGCGTTTTCAAGATTGGAGGAGGGCATCACCATGACAAATTCATCACCGCCTGAACGGAAACAGCCCTCATCCCCCTCCGAATGTTGCAGCAATGTCTCGGCAATCCGTTTCAGAACCTTGTCCCCGACGGGATGTCCGTGTTCATCGTTGATAAGCTTGAAGGTGTCGACATCGAGGGTTAACAGTACAAACGGCTTATGGTGTTTCCGTGCGTCTCTTTCCAAACGAGCCAAAGCCTTGTTCATTGCCCGGCGATTGCCCAAGCCGGTCAACTCATCGGTATAGGCGTGGACGCTGATCAATTGGACGACGACAAAAAGGGAGAAGGAAAGCAGCAAGGAGAGCAACGAGAAGGTGATGATGTGTAGATACAAGAGCATGCGTGACTGTATGAGCAAGGTTGCCGCCGAATAGTCGACTCCCACCAATCCTGTCAAACTGCCGTCACGATGGTCGACAATAGGGGCGAAGGCGCTGAGGTATACTCCCCAGTCGGAGAGGAGCAGTTCGGTGCTGCCGGTTGCCATTCGGGTTGTATATACGTTCTGCTCGGTTTCATCCATTGTATCGAGGGAGCCGAAAGGGGAGAAGTTTTCACTGTCGGGGAGCTCGGCATCGAGAACGTAGCGGATGATTTTTCCATCAACCAGCGCTTCGGTATAGATATAGTCGGCGTCGTTTTGTTCCTTGATGGTACGCAGCAAGGCATTGTATCGCAGGTAGTCGGCATAGGCCTGGGAGTCCTCATTGAGTGTCGGTGCATCGGATATGGCTCGATATGACTCGATGTCGTCTTCCAGAAAGGTTGCCACGGTGGTGGCGATGGAGAGAGCGCGCAAACGGGCGTTGTCTTTGAGGACATTGGTGGTTCGTTGATAGAGAAATTGTGCAGGGAAGAGGACGCAAAGAATCGTTGCTGCAAGCAGTAGCAAAAATGTGCGTTTTTCCCCAAAACCAATACGTAGGGATTTTCTCATCAATCCTCAGAGAACAAATAGGTGCGTTGTATATCCGCCCTGCCTGCATCTACCATACTTATAACGTAAGCATCAGCATTTGTCATCCAGTGCACCGCCTCAGGTTGGTGCAATGCATGCAATATGTTGGAAAGTGATGGCCGGTATACACGCGTATACCGGCCTGTCGGTTCACTTCAGGTTGGCCCTGAAACTCAGTGAGTTGAATGCTCTGGAAAGCGTGTTTGCCTGCATGCCCGGTTGGGCTTCGTGAGGGGCGAAACGATATCCGCCAAGAATCAGGACCTGGAAGGAATCGAATAGGTTGAGTTCAAAGCCGGTGGCGATGCTGCTGTAAAATGCCATGCCAGATCCAGATAGGATTCAGTCTCTTCGATTTTCCCCAAAAGCATCCGACCGATACTCGCCTGCAAGCCACCGTGTGGCTGTATGGGTGTGCCCCAAAATGTACAGTATCTATGACTGAAAGAGAAAAGTACAAATGAGGAATACAAATCAAAAAATGGAAGAAGGAATGTGCAATTGCTTGGTGTACTATGCCATGGGTGGGTGTATTTTTACCATGGTCTGCGTGGTGGTGATTGGAAGGGCACCCTGCGATGTCTTGACAAGCAAAAGACTCTTTCTGTATAAATGAATGAATTAAAAAATATTCATTCAGGATGGACGCATGGAAGAGAAACAAGCTCTGTTGTACAACGCGGCAAAAACATTGTTCACCAAGGGTGGGTTCAAATCCACCAGCGTAGCCCAGATCGCCAAGGAGGCGGGGCTTGCTGTGGGAACCTTTTACCTCTACTACCCGTCAAAGGAAAAGCTGTTTTTGGATATATTCCTTGCAGAGAATGCAGTGTTGAAACAGAGGTGCCAGGCACAGCTTGACGTAACATTGGAACCGAAGCAAGTGATCGCCCATATGCTTGCGTGCAACAGCGAAGGTATGCGCAACAACCCGATTTTGCGTGAATGGTACAACCGAAAGGTTTTTGCAAAGCTCGAGCAGGTCTATCGCCTCGAGCACGGCAGTGAAGCGGTGCACTTCCTCTATGATACCTTTGTTGAGTTGGTGGGAAGGTGGCAGGCCGAGGGAAAAATCAGAAGCGATGTCGATGCCGCGACGATCATGTTGGTATTCACGGCGATTATGAACATCGATGTGCACAAGGAGGAGATCGGAGTTGAGCACTTTCCCCGGTTGCTGGACACGATCACCTCGTTGGTGATGGATGGCCTGATGCAAGGATGTGATCATGCGTAGCGTCGAGGCAACCCTTGCAGTCATGCATACCCAACTGTCCTGCAAGGTCTATGGAGAACAGTCTGAGGCGGCAATTGAGGCGGCTTTTGCAGAAGTGAAGCGTCTGGAATTACTCTTGAGCAGGTTCCTTGCCGATAGCGAGGTGAGCAGCATAAACGGTCAGGCTGGAAACGGTTTGGTAGATGTTTCCCCCGATACCATTGAGGTGCTGCAGGAGGCCGTGGCGGTCGGCGCTCTTTCAAGCGGTGCGTTCGATGTAACCATCGCTCCTCTGATGAATCTCTGGGATTTCACCCATGCTGCAATTCCCCCCACCCAAGCCGCCATTAATGAAGTTCGATCGCGTGTCGATTACCGCCAGATACGGTTGGATGTGAAGAATCGACGTGCCGGCTTGGGTGAACAGGGGATGATGTTGGATCTGGGAGGCTTGGCCAAGGGCTATGCCGCTGATCGTGCCAAGCAGGTGCTCATCGAATGGGGTATTGAATCGGCTTACATCAACCTTGGCGGCAATGTATTGCTTCTGGGATCGAAACCGGATGGGTCGGCATGGAAGGTGGGCATCCGTCATCCCAGGATCCAGAATTCTTTGGTTGGAGCCATCGCGGCCAAGGACGTCTCGGTTGTCACCAGTGGTGACTATGAACGGTTCTTTATCGATTCGCAAGGAAAGCGGCAGCACCACATTCTCGATCCGAGGACCGGCTGTCCGGCCCGGTCTGGCTTGATTGGTACGACGGTGGTCTGCCCTCGTTCCCTGCATGCTGACGCCCTTTCAACAACCTTCTTTCTTTTAGGCCTCAAGGGATGCAAAAAGCTGTTGGCCGACCTCCCCGAAGTCGGGGTGTTTGCCATCGATGAAAACCTGCAGGGTTGGATCACCGAATCATTGGTCTCCGTTTTCCAACCGGTAACGGGACTGAACATATCACTTCTCAGTACATGATGCGTAAGCGTAGGAGAAATCGTATGTGGTGGATTTTGCCTGGTATGATAGTGATTATCGCCGTAGGCTTGTTCATGGCGATGCGCGTGGATGGGCCGAATCGAAAAGAGGCTTCCCGGTTGCAATTTGAAAACGTGCAGTTTTCGAACCTCAAGGATGGGACGTACATCGGGCAGTGGAAGGGCAGTACCTCACACCTTCGCGATAACGAGACCGAAATGAGGGTGGCCGGCGGTGAGGTCGAGGGTTTCAGGATTCTCAAGGGCGCTGCTGCCAAGAATGGTCAGCCGGTCAAGCTTTCCAAGGGAAGGACCATTGATGAGTTATTCAAAGCTGCAATAGAAGCAAAGAGCCTTGTTGTGGATGTAATCAGCGGGGCGACTGTCACTTCCAAGACCCACCTGAAGGCATTTGGGATGCATCGAAACAGGCTGCGCAGTGAAAAGCAGTAGGGAATGTCTTGACAAATTTATCGTACTACGATAAAAAATATCTGTAAAACGATATTTGGAGGCATTCCATGCTTAGTTTGTCAAACAAAGGGTTGCGCCTGCTTACAGGTCTGCTTACCCTCAGTCTCATCCTTGGCTCGCTTGCCGTAGCCGGCATAACGGTGTACTTGGTCGTCCTGGCAGTGCAGGGTGATTTCTCTCTCTTGTTGGTGTTCCCCGAAGGCCTGCAGGTTACTCAGGCTGTGCGATCTGCAAGTCTGGGCTCTTTTCTTCTCTACTCCATACTCCTGGTGGCAACCCTTGTGCTTGGCTTGTTGTTTTTATACCTGCTGCGCTCGATTCTTCACACACTTGCCCAGTCCAAAGGCTTCACCCGAACGCTTCCCGACAAGATAACCAACATGGGATATATCCTGCTGATTCTAGCCTATGCAAAGCAGTTGTTGCTGGTCTTTGTCTTTACCCAGGACTTGGGAGAACTTTCAGGCTTGCTTGGCTTCCGCTTCCAGCTGCTTCCCAATGAGGCTGTCTATGCACTCATTCTGCTCGTGCTCGCTCGGGTGTTCAGCTACGCATTCGCCTTGCAGCGTGAATACGAGCAAACGGTCTAGGCAAGCGTATGGCAATCATTATACGACTTGACCGTGTGCTGGCGGACCGCAAGATGTCACTAACCGAATTATCCGAGAAGGTGGGTATCACGATAGCAAACCTTTCCAATCTGAAGACAGGGAAGGTGAGTGCCATCAGGCTGAGTACCATGGAAGCAATCTGTGAGGCCCTTGGCTGTCAGCCCGGAGATTTGTTTGAGTACAGGCAGGAGGATGATTTAGGTTGAATTCACTGCCGTTGCATGCGATGATGCAAGCACTATAACAGTAATCAGGGAAACGGGATGAATAAGAGGACAGGAATGGAATGACTGGCTTGCGCATCGTCTTTGGCGATGCGGCTTGTTCATGCACGGGCTCTGGTGCAGAGGAGATGTATCGGTATGGATGCATGGAGGATTGAGCACGACTTATTGGGTGATAAGCAGGTTCCTTCAGACGCCTATTATGGGGTGCAGACTGTTCGGGCCATGGAGAACTTCGTGGTGTCGAATATTCCGATATCCCGGTTTCCCTTCTTCATTCAGGCTTTGGCTTACATCAAGAAGGCTACTGCCTTGGCGAACCTTGAGTATCGTATTCTCGATCCAGCGGTAGGGGGAGCCATCATCGAAGCGTGCGATGAGATCATTGCCGGCAAACTGCATGACCAATTCCCCGTCGATGCCATCCAAGGAGGAGCGGGAACCTCCACCAACATGAATGCGAACGAGGTCATTGCAAACAGGGCATTGGAGCTCTTGGGCAAGAAGCGCGGGGAATACAAGATCATCCACCCAAACAACCATGTCAATCTTTCCCAGTCGACCAACGATGTCTATCCCACTTCCATCCGTCTGGCGGCTGCTTGGATGCTTGATGCTCTGCTTGTTGAACTTGAGAACTTCAAAGCATCCCTAGAGGAAAAGGGCAGGGAGTTTCACGATGTTTTGAAGATGGGGAGAACCCAGCTTCAGGACGCCATCCCCATGACGTTGGGGCAGGAATTCATCGCTTGGGCCGAGAGTGTGGGAGAGGATATCGAACGGATGCGGATCGCCAGGACGCTCTTGTATGAGATCAACATGGGAGCGACTGCCATCGGCACCGGCTTGAATGCCCCCAAAGGGTATGCCGAGGTGGTCACCCGGCATCTGGCACTGCTAACCGGCCTGCCTCTGGTCCCTTCGAGGAACTTGATCAAGGCCACCCAGGATTCGGGTGGATTCATCGAGCTCAGCGGTGTGCTCAAGCGAATTGCTGCAAAGGTTTCCAAGATTTGCAACGACCTTCGCCTCCTTTCCTCCGGCCCGAGGGCGGGTATCAACGAGATCAATCTGCCGCCCATGCAGCCGGGCTCGTCCATCATGCCGGGCAAGGTGAATCCCGTCATTCCCGAAGTGGTCAACCAGGTTGCTTTCGATGTCATCGGCAACGACCTTGCCATCACGCTTGCCGCCGAGGCCGGGCAACTGGAGCTCAATGTAATGGAGCCCTTGATCGCTTTCAAGCTCTTCACTTCGATCAACAACCTTACCAATGTATTGCATATCCTGACAAACCGCTGCATTATCGGCATTACTGCAAACAAGGAGCGTTGCAGGGAGATGGTGGAGAACAGTATTGGCCTGGTAACGGCTCTTGTTCCTGTATTGGGGTACGAGCTCTGTTCCGAGATTGCCAAGAAGGCTCAGAAAACCGAGGGATCCGTCTACAGGATAGTGCTTGAGGAAGGGTACTTGAGTGAAGAGGACCTGAAACGGATCCTCTCTCCAGAATCGATGCTGAATGGGTGAGCGCTTGACCGGTAGGGAGCATGACAGGGCTTGGTTTGAGCAGAGCATGGCTGTCATCTGGGTGACTGTGGTGTACACCAGCCGGTTCCTTGGCAGTCCATATTCAAAAGACACCAGGATCGTGCATCCCGGGCCAAATACCAGAAAGGAGTGAGTTTTCTGCGTGTCGGCAGCATGAAGATCTTCCGCGACCTCATTATACAGCATGCGGGGTGTGGTGAGTGACGACCACCTTCAAATTCGTACGTATCGGGGCCTGTCAGAACATGAAGATGTTATACATCCTGGAAAATAAAAGGCTGGTGGATTCAAACAGGCTGTTACTCTCTGATCAACGGATCGAATGAGGCGCCCCTGGCGGAAGGCACGTACCAATTCCGGTCTGTATCGAAGGTTAGAAAGGCATTGGTCTCTGTATGTTTCTTGAGCATGGGGATGGGCCTCGGGCCTGCCCAGTTCTTCCTCAGCTTGTCGTGTGTATACTTGATCGTTATCCTGTCGCCGACAGAAAGATTGCTCTCGCTTCTCACAACCATAATGACTTCGGCTTTGGCCTTCACCTCGGTATTGCCTGAAAATAGGTTGTACGACTTGGATACCGACAGTACCTTGATCTGTATGTGCTCTGGAGAGCGCATCTGCATAAGACGGTACTCGGAAGGTGCAATCTCCGCTCCCAAGGTTGAGAGGAGCAGCATCAGTGTCATCATCAGGATAAGACGTTTCACGCACGTATGTCTCCTTGTGTGTATCATGTATGGTACAAACAGGGAATTGTCAATCACAGGGCATGCTGTGACTGGACAGCCGGTACAGCAGGCAGTAGGGTGATAACTATGGCAACCACTGAGGATTTTATAGAATTTGTTGTAAGCCAGATTGATGAGAGCTGGCAACCGCTCTATAGGAAAATGTTCGGATCGTACATGCTCTATATCCATCGCAAGCCGCTCTTTTTGGTATGCAACAACACCGTGTATGCAAAGCAGCTGGAAATCCTGAAGGACGTACTTGCAGAGGCGGAGAAAGGCTTCCCGTATCAAGGTGCCAAGGAGCATTACATTGTCGACGTAGAGGACAGGGAGCTGCTCGAGCAGGTGATTGCTCTCTCAGAGCCCCTGATTCCCATCCCTGTCAAACGCTCGCGGAAAAAGAAGCAGGGCTGAAGACGATGCCCGAGCGGTCGCACTTGATGCAATTTACGAAAGAAAAGGGGAAGTGGACGAATTAGAGATATTTTGTGTTTTAAACTCTGTGACAAGAAGGCGTGTCAGTGCACTTCCTTTTTACGTATCTCCTTCTGTATATACAAGTCCTTGTCTGACAGGTCGATCAGTGTTTCCACCGTGATACCGGGGAACCACTCTGCCATGCCGATGCTTGCCGACAAGACTCTGCCTTTGAGTTCAGGTATCGTGATGCTTGCTATCTCTTCCTGGATGGTTTCCTTCACCGCCTGTGCCTGCAGCAAGGTGGTGGCAGTGAGAATGACGGCAAACTCATCACCACCATACCGGAAACATACCTTGGAAGTGTTTGCAGCTTTGACCAGCGCCCGTCCAAAGTGTTTCAGTACGATATCGCCGACAGGATGTCCATAGGTGTCATTGATGGTTTTAAATTCATCGACATCCAGAAGGCAGAGTACAAAATTCTGGTTTCGTTTCTTCGCTTCGTACTGGACTATTCTCAAGGTTTTTATGAACGCCCGCTTGTTTCCCAATTTGGTCAGGTCATCGATGCCGCTGCGGTCATGGATGGTGACAATGAGAATATAGAGAGCGAAGGTGAGCGCCAGGGTGAACAGGGCGGACGTGGTATTCAGCACCCAAGCAAAATTCGAATATTGCTCTTTGAGGAAGTCCTTTGAGTAGTCGACGCCAACCAAACCTACAATGTGCTGGTCACGCTGATCGATGATGGGGGCGTACGCAGAAAGATAGGTGCCCCAGACACTGTCCTCACCCAAGTCGGTTACCGTTGTTTCACCACTTTTGAGCGTGCGCAGTTCATGCTCATCCATGGCATCCCGGCTGCCGAAGGGGGAGAAGAGCACTGTGCCAATTTCCTCCCCGTCAAGGACGAATACGCTGGTTTCGTCATCCAGATACTTGCTGGTGTAGATGAAGGTGGCGTCGCTTTTGGATTTGATCTCGCGCAGGACTGCATTAAGCTTTTGGTAGTCCTGTTCCAGCTTGCTAGCGGTCGTCAGCGATTCTGCTTCCGAGATCGGGCGATAGCGTTCGATGTCGTAGGAGAGGAAGGCCGCCACGGTACTGGCGATATTGAGTGCTTTCTCCTGTGTTTGGGTAAGCAGCAACGTCTTGTTTCTGTTGTACAGGAAGCGGACTGGTATGGAAACGCAAAGTCCTACGGCAAGCAGGAGCACCAAAAAGAGATTGCGCTTCCATATCTTCGTTTGCATTTCGCACCTTCTTCGAACGGCTGCCGATTTTCCAAGAATGACAAAAACTCGGCATTCACCTTGTCCATACTTATACCGTAGGGAACCCTGTCTGTCATCTGAAAACTGTTGTATCGGCTCAATTTTTGTAAGAAGCAGGTAAGAACTTGAAGTCAAATCATGTCTTAACACATTGCCAGAAATCTGTCACATATGAGGAATGTATTGGATTGTACGATTTTTATTGACAAAGATGATGCATGTCGTGCGACTATTCTCTCATATTGTATCGTGACTCAAACATGAAAAGAAATCTTATTCGTATCTGACTTGTTGTAGCATTGCTCGGCATGCTTATCAGCTGTGATATGTCCATGGATAGTAGTGCGCTCTCCCGCAGCATGTCAGCAAGTACTGAAGATGCATCACGCAAGGTTGAAAAAAGCGGCGCTCCTGCAAGTTTTACTGCGACAGTGAATGTCTATCAGCAACTGGGCAGTGTGGCAACCGAGCACAAAGGCAACAGCAACCATTACAAGACCGTTGAGGAGACCTTGCAAAGCTTTGCCTACGGGCCGTATGGTGGAACCATCAAATCCGATTGGCCTTTGCTCAATGGCAAGAATGTCATCATGAACAATGTGACCAACTACAATCTCGATCCGGTTTCCGGTGCGATTTCAGGTTCCAACCATAGTGTGATCCAGGTTGTCGATGAGGCTAAGCAGGTGGTTGCAGTGCTTCAGGCAAACGGAACGATCGATGGCTCATTGCTTGGTGCTGAGATTTCGATGAACTGGACGCTCAAGGAAGTCCTGGGCAAGAAGATCAACGCACGAGGCAAGGTAGGAGGACTCTTTACCTGGGCTGTGTTCAATGATGAGACAATGTCCTTGGAATATATCCTTCCCAACGGAACATTCACCCTTACGGGAACGTACAACTAAACGATTTCGGACAGAAAATAAAGAGGACTGTTGTGCTGTTACAACAGTCCTCCGTGTTTCGATCACCAAACTCTACTGAGTTTAGTAGTTGACCAGGTTATAGGTTTCGATTGCCTTGTTGATGTCCTTGGCCATTCCGTTGAGAGTGGCTTGTGGATCCAATTCATTGTTTGCAAGTCGGGCAATGTAGTTCTGTACAATCTGGCGGGCTTCGGAGAACACGCTCAGCAGGGCACCGGCATACTGCGGAGCAGAGCTATGCAGCTGGTCGATGGCTACCTGGAACTGAGGATACTTTGCGATGTTTTCCTTGAAGGTTGCGGTCTGGGCTGCAGCAACGGTTACGGGGAAGTAACCGGTCTTGGCATTCCAGAACGCCTGCATCTCGGGAGAGACCATGAACTTCAGGAATTCCCAGGTTGCATCCTCTCGCTCCTGCTTGCCGGTATCCATCATCCACAAGCTTCCGCCGCCGACCGATACACCACCGACGTCATTGCGGTTGATGGACGGGAAGTAGGCAACGCCGATCTCAAACTTGTCACCGACGTTCAGAAGCAGGGACTTGAGTGCTGCAGTGGATTCGGGAATCATGCACACATTACCGGAAATGAAGGCTGCCTTGGCATCATCATTGCCCATGTTGAGGTACGGGGAGATTCCTTCCTTGAGGATTTTGTCCCAAACTTTTATGATCTGCAGACCGCCGCCGTTGGTGTCGAATTCGACTGCGGTGGCGTAGTCTTTACCACGACCATTGTTGTTGTTCACATAATGCAGACCCATCTTGCCGATCCACTGCTCAAAGAACCAGCCGTAGTTGCCCATGCCGTAGCCATAGCGCTTGACCGTTCCATCGGGATTGACGATCTTCAGCTTCTCGGCAATCTCATAGATGTCCTCGAAACAGGTGGGAACCTTGGTGATTCCAGCTTCTTCGAAGGCTGTCTTGTTGTAATACAAGAGCGGGGTGGAGCTGTTGAACGGCATGGAATACAGGGTGTTGTCAACGGTGTAGTAAGCAGCGATATTCGGCTCGATCTGGCTGATATCGTACTTGTCTTTTGCAATGTACTCTTGTACAGGAAGAATCCAGCCGGAGTCGATCATGTACCGGGTACCGATATCGTACACCTGGATGATGTCGCAGGGATAGTTTCCGCCGGAAGCCTGGATCTTGGCGAATTCATCGTCATAGTTGCCCTGGAACTCATACTTTACTTTGATTTTCCCTTCATTCTGCTTGTTGAACTCATCAACCATCGATGCGAGTGCTTCACCGTTCACTCCTCCCATTGCGTGCCAGAATGTGATCTCCACCGGTCCTGCTGGTTTGGCAGGAGCTGCCTTGGTTGCTTCCGAGGCTCCGCCTGCGAAGAGGGAACCTGCAATCAAGAGACCGACGAGAATCAAACACAACGTTTTCTTCATTTCCTTTTCTCCTTTTATTGAAATACCATGGAATGAATCAGCCATTCCAGAAACACCTATATTCAGGGACGAAAACCTTTGATCATCCCTTCACAGCACCAGCCATCAAGCCGTTGATCAGCTGCTTGTTCATGAAGACGAAAATGCTCAGCGACGGTACGATGACAATGACAACACCGGCCATCATCAGGCCCAGGGAAACAGCATCGATGTCGTAAAGCATCGAGATGCCGATTTGCACCGTGCGGAACTCCCGGGAATTGGTCACCAACAGCGGCCACATATATTGGTTCCACGTATTCAAGAATACATAGGCTCCCAAGGCTCCGAGGGCGGGGCGGGAGAGCGGGACGACGATGCTTGTCAGGAATCGGAGGTTTGAGCAACCATCCAGCTTGGCGGCTTCATAGAGCTCTTTCGCGAATGTCAGGTAGTACTGCCTGAGCAGGAAAATCCCCATGGCGCTGGTAAGGAAAGGGAATATCAAAGCCCGGTAGGAGTCCAGCCACCCCCACTGTGCCATGGTCAGGTAGTTGGCGATGATCGTCACTTCTCCGGGGACCATCATGGTTGCAAGTACGGCAATGAATAAAATCTTCTTCCCCTTGAACTGGAGGAAGGAGAAAGCGAAGGCGGCCAAGGAACAGGTCACCATCTGTCCGAGCATCACCGTCGTCGATACGATGAACGAGTTGAGGATCATGCGGGGGAAGTTGTAGTACGGATTGGTGAACGCCTGGATATAGTTGGTGAACTTGACCGATGTAGGTATCAGGTGATTGCCATAGATCTCATCGGGTGGCATGACCGATATGGATATGGTGTAGAGCAAGGGTACGAGAATCACCAACATCAAAGGGATGTTCAGAAGAAAGCGTCCTGCGTTTTGGAGTACTTTTCGTTGTTGGGTGGCTATGCGCATCAGTAGTTCACTCCCTTCTTTTCAAATCTGAACTGGATGATGGTGATGACCATCACAATCAAGAAAAGAATGACCGATCTGGCGGCGGCCGCACCAAACCTGAAATTTCGGAATGCATCCTTGTAAATCGACCACACCATGACGTTGGTCGCATCGCCAGGGCCTCCCTCGGTCAGCAGCTTGATCTGGCTGAAAGATTGGAAAGCCCCGATAATATTGATGATTATCTGGAAGAACAGCGTTGGGGAGATGGAAGGGAGGGTGACAGAGAACACTTTTCTCCAATACCCGGCACCATCGACAGAGGCGCTGTCATACAGCTCCCCGGGTACGTTCCTGAGGCCTGCGCTGATGAATATGAAGTTGATCCCGCTGGTAAGCCAGATGGTCAGGCCTACAACCGATGCAAGGGCATAGCGGGAATCGCCGGTAAAGTTGATTTGTGTGCCCATCAATTGGTTCAATAGTCCGTTGGTGGGGTGCAGTATCATCTTGAATGCCATTGAGGCTGCAGCCGATGCAATGGCGATGGGCATTGCATATACAGCAGCAGAAAAGCCAGAGCCGAGATACTTCTTCTCGGTAAGCAGGCTGGACGTCAAGCCGACGAGAAGGCCGCCCAATGCAACGGCTATGACAAACTTGAAGGTTACCGCCACACTCGACCAGAAAGAAGGGTCTTTGAACAGCGTGAGATAATTGTCATTGCTGGTAAATGCAACGAATATTTTTGCCTTGCCGGTTTTGTTGGTGAGGAACATGCTCAAGAATATGGTACGGAGAAATGGATAGTAGAGGAACAAACCGAAGATGATCAGGGCCGGGAGTAAAAACAGGTAGGGTTCAGATAGCGAGAGGAATTTTTTCTTCCTCAATGTCGGAATATTCGTTTTAACTGAATCTTTCATCGCATGCTCCACGTGTATCAAGGTATTCAACATAAAACCAAAGGGACGCGTACTAACTTGCCCGTCACTTCTGATCAGTACTGGAGGACTATCGCTTAGCTCTCCTGTTTGATGGAATTGCAAGGTCTTTTCACTCTGGTTGTAAAAATCAACGGTAACAGAAAACGTTCTCAGACCATCATTATAGGCCTGCTATTTTCAATGTGCAAGAAAATGTTTATTATTTAAGCAATATTAAGCACCATATCTTTACTAACTTGGCTTAATTTACAGAGGAAATTGTGTTCTGAATTCCAATTATGGTTGTACCAGCATCCGTCCGAAGCTTTTGATTTTGGGACTGGAAGCAGGATACCTGCGGATTTCCACGCTACCGGTACCTGAGTACGCATCCAAAAATTCAATCTCTGCATCGAAAAATTGATGAAAGATGGCTACATGGGTGATATCCTGCTCCTCACCCATGAAAATGATATCACCACGGAATGGTGTCTGTACTGGTTTTGTATAAAAGGCAAAAAGCTCTGTTGAAGTGGTATCGGAGAAAGGTAGTTTTAGGCCATACCGTTCTCCAACCTCTTGGTAAATATTAATCACCAAACCAGAACAATCGACGCTGCCATTTGATTCATGCCAATATGACTGTCCTCCCCACGCATAGTCCATGCCGATATAGTAAAATGAAAGCTCATAGGCGGCTTCGGTGACTTCATAAGGAGCAGGGATGGCTGGGGTCTGGCTGCAGGAAAGCAACACCATCCAAGAGAGCATGAGACCAAGTAGCTGTATTACCGATGAAATGGCTATCTTTTTTTTCATGGTATACAGCAAGTATCCCCTGATTTCACTGTACAGGCAAGTGTGTGCAATTCTTTATTATCCAGGCAGGTCAGGGTGTTTCACTCATAACCAGTGCCATTCTTCAGATGGCAACCATTCTCTACCTTACCGAGACTACAGGCTCAGCTTTAGTCCTGTCGCTTGCCTCCTTGGTCGGTTTTCTGCCCTATGCCGTATTGGTCGGCAAGCACTTCTTGGGTTTCAGCAATCTGGTACCAGCTGCAGCTGCCGCTTTTCTTGCTTTGGTGGCACGTTCAGAAGCAGTACCGGCATGGCATGAAGCCTCTGAAACACTCCATTGAGAAAGTTCAAGGGTTTTATGGCTGCTTGAAAGCAAGCCTTTTGCAAAAGTATGGAGAATGGTTCTCTGTAACATGCATGCCCTGATTATGTTTACCATAATGAGAATGCTAAGAAACTTGTGTTGCAAAGGAGTACTCCTGTGAAAAAGTTCTTGGTTCTCATTGTGATGGCAAGTATTTTTTGTTTTCCCGCTCTGGCCCAGGGAAATGTGGAGGTTGCAGAGAAGCTCAGTATCTTGGAAGGAACGATTGAGTTGCTGCCAAACCCCGGTGGCGCCCCTGTTGTCAACCTTGTAGCTGAGGATGGTACGAAAACCGAACTTGTACTCAGCAAGGCTGCACTGCAGCAGCTTGGGTTGCAATCCAAGCAGAGAATCCGTGTCGAGGGTGTTCTGCTTGTCCAAACTGCAGAAAACAAGGTCCAGCAGAAATTGTTCGTCCGGGCGGTTGTGAAAAATCAAGTACGGCAAGAGGTTCTGGATCCGGTCAAGCTCGCTGAGCAAGAACGGAAACAGCTGAAAGCCTACGAGAAAGAGCAATCGATGCTGCAGGTTCAGCAGAAGACCCAAACAAACACAGAGCAGGGTGGTGCACCAGAGAGCAGCGGCGGTGGTTCAGGGAAAGGGAAAAACTAGCTACGTTGGTCCCAGGTTCCTGGGATTCCCTCGATTCTTGTTGCAGCATGATGCTTGAAAGCGGGAACTTGGGACTTGTTGCACCCTTAGGATCTTCTCCATTGCCTTTCCCATGGCAAACTCCTCCTGAATCCTATCCTGATGAGGATGTTGATTGCTGTCCAGAATGCCTGCAAGCATCAGAAATACGAACACAGTTCACCTGAATCCAATTCAGTTTCTCTTGCTTGTTCTTGGTTGTGTTCCTCGTGTTCAAAAGGAATTCCACCATTGGCTTGGATGACTTTTATCTCAGGCTTGAGCATGATATGCCGGGGGAGGTCCTCCCAATCGCCTCCAAGACGCTTGAGCAGCAATTCAGCAACTTCCTCGCCGATTTGCTCAAATTGTTGGGAGACGGCATAGTGGCAGAACTTGAGCAGAGGAGCATAGCTGAGATAATCGAAGCTCGCAAATACCAAGCCCTTGAGTTCCTGCTCGGTGAGGTTCTCTACCGCATGGATGGTAGCCCCGAGGTGCATGGAATCGTTGGCGATGAAAAAAGCTTGCGGATGATCGGGCTCGGCGAGTGCCTGCCTGAGCTGTTCTCGACCATTGTGCTGAGTCATTGCCCCTGTATGGAGAACGAATCGGTCTTCAACAGGCAGATTGTACTTGGCCATGGCTTCCAAGTATCCGTGCAACCGTTCGCCGGCAGTATGGATATCCGGGTCCCCTCCGATGAAACCAATGCGTGAAAAGCCCTCATTGTGAAGGGCTTGAATCATTTTATGCACACCAAACCGGTTGTCGGTCTCTACCGAATCGACCTTGAGTCCCTTGATGCGGCGGTCGACAAGAACCAATGGGATGTTGGTCAGGGCCTTGGAAAGAAAGTGCTCTCCCTCAGAACCCGAGGGCATGACCACCATGCCGTCGACGTTGCGCTCGATGAGAATCTGCAGCTTCCGCTTCTCTTCCTCAACCGAATCGTAGGAGGAGGTGATGATCATCGAATAGCCTTTGGGGGCGAGACATCGCTCCAACGCTTCGACAACTTCCATGAAAAAGATGTTCGAGAGCTCGGGGGCGATGATGCCGATGGTTCGTGTCTGACGAAACTTGAGTGAGCGAGCCACTTCGTTTCGATTGTACCCAAGTTTTTCTACTGCATCCAAGACAGCTTTGCGGGTCCGGTCCTTGACCACATCGCTTTCATTGAGGGCTCGGGACACCGTGGCAATCGACACTCCAGCCAAGCGTGCGACATCCTTGATTGTCACGGGTACAACATTGTTATCCACCGTTCGGCTCTCCATAGCAATCGGGGGTCTTGTTAGACCCCCGATTGAACGTAAGGTGCATCAATCGTAAATCAGGCCCTTGATATCAGGGTCATCCATGTTCTGGTAATTGTAGAACTTGGCACCGGTATCGACATCGGAAACAGGCTCACCCTTGTAGGCCTTGTAGGCCAACTCGACTGCCTTGTAGCCGATCTGGTATGGATCCTGGGTGATGGAGCCGAGGAAGTACTGGTTGCGAACAGCATTCTTCTGGGCTGCGCCGGCATCATATCCGATGACCACGACGTTCTTGAAAGCTGCATTGGTCTTGAGCGATGCACCATCATTGGTTGCGGCCAAGAGGCCCTTGACGGTTGCTTCGTTGGAGCAGAAAATTCCCACAATGTTATCACTGCTTACCTTGTTCAACACTGCCTGGGCGGCATTGGTGGCGTCGGTCATGGCAGCTGAAGCAGGAACAATCATCTCGATGATGACTTTCTTGCCGTTTCTGGGGCTGTCTGCGGCAATGTAGGCGGTGTTGCCGATGACTGCAATATCACTCTTGGAAAGAGCGGTTTTCTCATCGATCAACTTGATCATTGTGTCGCGGAAACCCTTGCCGCGGCTGAGCAATGACTCACCGGAGGCGTCCTGGTTCATGACCACGATCTTTACCGGTTTTGCATCGGTTGCTGCTTCAATCTTGCTCTTGATCACCTCGAACATCTTCTCAGCCGCCAAACCGGCTGCTGCATAGTTGTTCGTGGAAGCATTCGCCCAAATTGATCCAGCCGGGGCCTCGGGGACACCGGAGTCAAACCCGATTACCGGGATTTTCTGGTTCTTGGCCTGCTGAAGCTGGTCAAGAACACTGCTGGTATTCAGAGCGGCCAAGGCGATAGCCACGGGATTCTTTGCCATGGCATTGTTCAGCATCTCAACCTGGATTTGAACATCACTTTCAGAAGGAGGACCTTCAAAGGTGATGTCGACGCCATAGGCTTCAGCAGCTGCATTGGCACCAAGTTTTACCTGCTGCCAGAAATCGTGCTGTTCACCTTTTGAGACAACGGCGATGTACGGCTTCTTGGTTTCCTGTACACCTTGGGCGAATACAGTCGCTGAAGCAAGTACAACCAGAGCCAGTAGAACGACTAAGGTTCTCTTCATAATAACCCTCCTATTTTCTTTCGGGATCATACGAGCCCGAATTTTCTCCAAGCTAGGTTCTTTGGAATTCCTTCTCTTGTTTGCGCAAGGCTGCTTTCTGTTCCTTCTCCTCACGTTTGAGTCGGCGGTACTCTTTGTTCATTTCAATTTTCAAGGCTGCAGCTTCATCTCCCTGCAACTGACTGAGCTTGAGCAGCATCTCCTGGCGATACCGATCCGATGCAGAAAGAATTCGGACCTCGGTGGACTTCTTTGTGCGATAAATATCAAGCATCACTGCCCCAAGGACGACGACTCCGGTGAAGAAGGTCTGATACTGCGACTGCAGGTCCATGGATGGCAGCCCCGCCCGCAGCACGCTCATGATGTAGACACCGATCATGGTGCCGAATACAGAACCAGCACCGCCGCTGAGGCTTGTTCCCCCGATGACTGTTCCCGCGATGGCGTAGAGTTCAAAGCCCTGGCCCTGGGCAGGCATGACGGTGGTGTACACTGCCGCGAAGGCGATGCCTCCCACACCTGCGAGAAAGCCACTGACCACATAGGCCATCATCTCCCATTTTGCAACGTTGACACCGGAGAGGCGTGCAGCTTCCTTGTTTGAGCCGACGGCAAATATGTAACGGCCCATTTTTGTTCTAGTGAGGATGATATAGGCGATGAAGGCGGTACCGAAGAGCACCAGGGCCCCGGTGGGGTAGCTAGCATTGTTGGGGGCTATGTACTTGAAAATTCCCTTGAACCAGCTGTCGGCTGCTCCGCGGGCGGGGAAGGTGGCGCTGCGCACGTTTGAGACGATCGAGCCTGTTCCAAGGCTGATCATCATCGTCCCGAGTGTTGCTATGAACGGGGGAAGCTTCAGACGGCTTACCAGGATGCCGTTGAAAAGGCCGAAGCTGGTGGATACGAGAAGTATGAGCAACAGTGAGAGCCACATCGGCCATCCCCACGTTTTATACGCAGTGCCGCCAATGATCGTGGCTGCCATCATAACCGTTCCACAGGAGAGGTCGATGCCGCCGGTGATGATCACAAACGTTACCCCGATGGCAATGAAGCCAATGTAATAGGATGAGTCGAGGATATTAACCAGAGTCGTGTAGGAGAAGAAGTTTCTTCCAAACACGGCAAAGAAGGCATAGACAATGACGAGAGCCAAGGGTGCAAGCAGTTTCTGCACATTCACTCCTCGTTTCTCCCTGATTTTCGTGGTATCTGTCAGTTTCATAGACGCTCACTCCTATCCTCGTTGGGTAGCCAAGGCCATGATTCGTTCCTGGGTTGCCTCTTCAATATTGAGAATCCCGGTGAGCTTTCCTTCACACATGACTGCAATCCGGTCACTCATCCGTAGAATTTCATTCAGCTCGCTGCTGATCATGATGATCGATTTGCCTTCCTTGACCAGGTCGTTCATCAGATGGTAGATTTCGCTCTTCGCCCCTACGTCGATGCCGCGTGTCGGTTCGTCGAATATGAGAACCGAACAGTCCTTGATCAGCCACTTGGCAATGACCACCTTCTGTTGGTTGCCTCCGGAGAGGTTCCTGACAAACTGGTCGAGTGAAGGGGTTTTTATATTCAGCTTTTCCACGTATTCGGCAGCGATGCTGTTCAGCTTGGTACGGGGGATGAAAAACGAGGGGCAAAGGTCCTCGTAGGAGGCCATGACTACATTGTCCTGAACCGAGAGCTTGATGGCCAGTCCAAAGCGCTTTCGGTCTTCCGACAAATACCCGATTCCATTACGTACAGCATCCTGAGGACTCTCGATAAGGGTCTTCTTGCCGTTGATGAAAATCTCTCCGCTGGACCTATCTGCACCGAAGAGAGCCCGCATGGTTTCGGTGCGTCCTGCTCCCATGAGACCTGCAAAACCAAGGATTTCTCCTTTCCGCAGTTCAAAGGAGATGTTTTGCACCAGCTTGCCGGCGTTCAGGTTCTCTACTTTCAGAACAACAGGCGAGTCGGGTGGAACATTGCTCTTGGTCTTGGGTTTTTCGTAGATGACGCGTCCGACCATCATGTTGATCATCTCTTCCTTGCTCAGGACCTTGGTTTCCCTGGTATCGACATACTCGCCGTCGCGAAGAACCGTCACCCGGTCGGCAATCACCCCGATTTCATCGAGGCGGTGGCTGATGTAAATCATGCCTACGCCTTGTTGGGCAAGGTCTTTCATAATGGTAAACAGGTCGTTGATCTCCCTGTCGGTCAAAGCGGCTGTGGGTTCATCCAGAATAAGAACTTTGAGGTTGTGTGAGACGGCTTTTGCTATCTCGACCATCTGCTGCTTGCCTACAGTCAGATTACTAACCTTCTCATGAGGATCGATGTGCATGTTCAGTCGCTCCAAGAGCTCACCGGCACGCCTGTTTTGTTCTTTTTCATCCAGCAGCCAGCCATTGCGCTTGGTTGCCTCCCTGCCTATGAACAGGTTCTGGGCAACGGTGAGGTGCTCCATCATGTTCAGTTCCTGGTGTACGATTGCAATGCCTGCATCCAGCGCGTCTTTCGGCCCCTGGGGGTTGAAGAGCTTCCCTTGGTAGTGGATTTCTCCTGAGTCTTTGGGGAATATTCCGGTCAGCGTTTTCATCAGAGTCGATTTCCCGGCTCCGTTTTCACCAACCAGCGCATGGATTTCGCCTTCGCACAGCTCGAAGTCAACACCCTTGAGTGCATGGACGCCGGCGAATCGCTTGTCAATGTTCTTCATTGACAGAATGACGTTTCTCATGGCCGCTTCTCCTTGCCTAATACCATGTTTACACGGCTTATAGCATCTGTCAAGGATTGGTTTGTAATCGTTTACAATTTTTAGAACGTTCTTTCAAACACAAAGGATACAATACGTTTTGGGGGGGGATTCTTTACTTTCTACTACCGATACGGCACGTAATGATAGAAAGACTCCATGCCAAGCAGATGCCTGGCAGGGAGGAAGCGATTAGAAGTATCGGACTGGACGGACATGCTCATACGCTGGATAGCTTGAATCCCCTGGGAGAGTAGTGCTCTCTTAAGCCTAGAATAATCCAAATAAATTGTTATAAATTCTCTAATAAAGCCACTTCAATGGTTGCTTTCTCTTTGAAAAAATCTGCATCGGCAAGATGAACGAGGACGGGGTGTTTGTCCCGAACAAGTTCTATCTCGAAAGGACAAAGAAGGAGGAGCTCCAGGCCGAGCTTGACGAGATGAAAAAAGTGAAAGGAAGCTATGAATAGTTTGTATGACGCAGGAAAGAAATGAGCAATGTCGGAAGTGTATCGGCATCTTTGCTAGTGGTTTCCTGTCATGTATACTGCATCAATACTGAAGAAACTACCTGCGAGGAAGGCTTATGGGTATGGTGCATATAGGACTCGATATCGGTACAACGCATATTGTGATGACTGTTTTGGATTTGGAACAAGGCCGGCTCCTGCCTGCAATTTCCCTTGCCAATCCCCAATTCCAGACCGGTGAGCCGTATGCCCATGCACAAGATCCGCATGCGATCGAACAGGCGGTGATGTCCTTGCTTGGCACTATTTCCTCCCCCATAGCCTCGATCTGCGTGACCGGCCAAGTGCATGGCATCCTCTACCATGATGCTTCAGGTTCGGCAGTTTCTCCCCTGTATACCTGGCTCGATCGCAGGGCGATGGAAAAGGTGGATGGTATCGATTCCCAACAGCTGTTGTATGAGAAAACCGGGGCCTTGCTGCCTTCGGGCTATGGGCTTTTGGCCCACTACGCCAACCGAAGGCTGAACAATGTTCCTCCCCATGCAACAGGCTTCTGCGGTATTCTCGAGTATATTACTGGTCGATTGGTGGGCTGTGTCATCGAAAAGTCCGACCCGAGCTGCCTGGGTCCGTTCGGCTCTTTCGACCCAATTACGTCGACTTTTGATGAACGAGTCCTTACAGAAGTATTTGATACACAAGGGAAGCGGTTTCTTCTTGCCTCCAAGCCGTTTGAATTGGCCGGCTACACCTCCGATGGAGTTGCTGTCACCTATCCGGTCGGGGACAACCAGGCAGGCTTTTTCGGCTTGGTTTCCGATTGGCCTCATTCGGCCTTGGTAAGCATGGGAACCAGCGGCCAGATTTCCCTGTTCAGCACCAACACACAGTGTCCTTCCTCCATGGAGCTCAGGCCGTTTCTCGGCCAGGGGTATTTGCATGTCGGGGCGACCCTTACGGCTGGCAAGGCGTATGAGACGGTGCATCACTTCATCGCTTCCATCATCAGAAGTGCCGGGGTGGAGATCTCTGATGAGGCTGTGTTTGATCTCATGAAGAGAGAGGGAAGTGCCAATGGCATTCCCGGCTCCTTGACAGTCGATACCCGGTTCAACGGGTCTCGAAAGAATCCGAATGTTAGAGGGGCGATCAGCTCAATCCAGATGGATAATCTGACGCTCGGCAATCTGGTGGTGGGTACAATCGATGGAATTGTGGCTGAGTTGTACCAGTTTGGTCTTGATTCTAGACAGGTGTTTCAACAAATCGAGCGGGTGGTCGCCACCGGTAGTTCCGTGCGCAAAAACCCCTTGTTTGTAGAGGCCTTGCACAGGAATTTCAAGCTACCGACCACCATCGCCCAAGTCGATGACGGGGCAGGCTTTGGCGCTGCCCTCATCGGGGCGGTGGCAACAGGGGCTTTGAGCATCCCACAGGCAAAATCAGTTGTCGGGAGTATGATAGGATCGTAGGATATTCCTGCATCTGATCACTTTCTTCGCATGGGAAACAGCATGAACGTCTTGCCTGTTGCCGGTTCTGTATAGTCTTGCACAGAGCCGGCAAGGGGTAGCTTGTTCCCCTTCATGAAGGCAATCGTTGTTGAAAAGACGTTCTCGGTATAGCATTCCACCGACAGGTATTCGAACGCGGGTACGGTCCACTGTGTCCAGCCTTCAGGAGCAAGCGCATCCTCAAGACTCTCTACCCCCAGAATACCGTTCAACAAGAGGTGGTATCGGATGTATTTCTTGCAATACGGCTTCAAGTGATGAATAATTGGCTATAAGTTGATGTTGGTTGACTATTGCATGGGAGGGAGTTATGGCTGGGACGTATAGTTCAATACATTTCAAATATGGGTTCCTCTTCATGGCAAGTTCGCTGTATTGTCTGGCTGCCTCCAATATGTTCTTGAGGTACGCTCAGAATTCATCGTTCAACTTGCTCGGCGGTTTTGTGGGTTTGGCTTTTTCCTTATCATTGGCGGCCTTGTTATCAGCAAAACTACGTTTCAAGAATACCAAGTTGACTTTTATCCTCCAAGTGATGGGACTTATGTTGCTTCCCTATTTTGATATGTTTCAGATTGCAATATTCCAAATCAGATTCTCTCTCGAATCAGTCCTCTTCTATTTTTTGTTCATCAAGCTCATGGGCTTGGTGATTGAGAAGCGTCGCAACATCAGCTTGCTCGGAGCATCAACGGTGGAAAGCCGTGATGCTCGATGATGCATCAACATGAGGAGAGAACTATGAAATGTTCCTATTGAGAACTGATATTCAGAACTACCTGAACGAACAGGGATATTCCAATGCTTCGATGGAGAGATCCCTTGGATTGCCTGCCAGAACATTGGAACGGTGGAAAAATGATAGGACGATAGTGCCTTCTGCAGCCGCTTTGGCTCTCATGAGGATTGTACGAACCTATCCATGGATATTCAAGGTTGCGGATGCCCCCTTCGATGAGGAAGAGGCATGTGCTATACTACGAAGACGTACAACTACGGATGCTGCTTCAAGTGATCAAACTCCCTAATCCATAGGGCTAACCATCGTCTTGTGATGTTTTTGAGCCCGAAGATTTTTGTAGAAAGTTATAGTATCATAAATACTCAATAGAACCTATTGATACTATAAAGATATCCTTGTATTCTTGTAGTGAAGAGGAAAATATGGATTATTCCCAGTATGCAAAGAATACGAAATTTTATTCTGGCAGTGAGGAAAAGATTGGTATTACCATCGGCTGCACAGACTATATACTCAAGTTTCAAAAATCCAGTGAGACTGGGCTGCTGAACAATACTATCTGTGAGTACATCGGATGTCATGTTTTTCAGATGCTGGGTATGCCTGTCCAAGAGACTTTTCTTGGAACCTATTCGGGCAGAGACGTAGTTGCACTTGAAGATTTTGTCAAGGAAAATCAGAAGTTTGTTCCGTTCAACGAAGTGGGGGATTCATCACTGGAACATGACCGAGATACGTATCAATACTCCTACTCCGATATCATGAGGATGCTTGAAGAGAATACAAAACTGACACGGATACCCGAAACAATCAATCAGTTTTGGCGTATCTATATCATAGACGCCTTGTTGGGGAATTTCGATAGACATGGCTCGAACTGGGGTTTTATCAAGGAGAACAATCGCTACACCCTTGCTCCGGTTTTCGATAATGGATCCTGTCTTTTTCCAAGAATACACACTGATGAGGCTTGTTTGGAAATAATTCGTGATCAGACCGAGATCAGTAAGCGGGTTTATACGTTTCCTACATCACAAATAAAGCTCAATAATGTAAAGAGCTCATATTTTGAAATTATTCACAGCCTCCAATTTCCTGAGTGCAATACTGCATTACAGGACATAACAAGCAAGGTGGATATGCAACAAATCGGTGCATTCATCGATTCAATTGAGCAAATAAGCGAAATTCAGAAAGAGTTCTATATAACCATGCTGAGAGCCCGCTATGAGAAAATTCTTCTTGCTTCCTATAAGAAGCTGTGCGAGGGAACTCCATGAAAAGGAATACAGATATCACCACTCCCATCTCCTCGGATGTGAAGCGAATATACAGCCTCTCGGGTGAGATTTGTTTCGCATACACCAAGACAACCTTGTTCAAGGTTGCGAAGATCACCTACGACCTGTTCGAAGATGAGTCGTATCAATATATCTTTGAACCCTACTATGATGTGGTGGATGGATTGGTACTGGTTGATTGGGGCGGGATTCCTGGTATAAACCTGGATCTCAGGCGCGAGCGCTACTATCGTGTTGGTGTGATTCCCACGTTCATCAGCGAGCGGACCCCTTCACCGAGCCGAGTGAATCTCAAGGAGGAGCTAGAGAGAGCAAATCTGGATTATCTGAACCGCCTGCAGTGGCTGATCAACACCGATACGGTATATACCGGTGACAAGCTGATCGTACAGCAGGACGGTTTCAACAACTTCACCGGCTTTTCAACCAAAAGTGCACAATGGCATGCGCTCTCGGTCCTCCAGCTATTGGGAATGAGGTTGCCGATCGACATCGATGGTATCCATTTCTCCGATCAAGAACGAAGCACCCTCATCAAGGCTTATCTAATCGAGTATGAGTTTTTGGCAACCAAGAGGCGACAGCGGCAGAATATCGGCCAGCTGGAGGCAAAAGAGCGGGGTGTCTACACAGGAAGAAAGCCCATCGAGGTCTCCCTGCCGTTGTTGGATGAAGTGAGACAGAAACTGAAAGCAGGTCGCATCACACTTAAGGATGCTCTTGCGATCACCAAGCTGTCAAAGGCGACGTTGTATAGGAAATTCAAGCAGTTGGAAGAGTCTCAAAACAGGAAGGTATAACTGTATGAGACTGGCAAGAAGCCTCATCAATACATCATGCCGAGCAGCCACAAAGGGATGGTTCTGTCTCCCGGATAATCAGTATCATCCCTGATGACAAAATCAGCCTTTTTTAGACTTTTTGAGGAGCCTCCCACTTCAATTTTTATATGGTTGCTCGCAGCCTCAAAGGGTTTGGACAGCACAAAATCGCCTGTGGTTTCATCTTTTACAGCTTCCACCAGGAAGCCACCGGCGGTACAAAGCATAGCAACCATGGCCTCCCTTGCATTACCGATATTACCTCCTAGCACCGTATAGAATGCCGGGTCAGAAAAAAACAGTTTTTCGCCGGCTGTTTTTACTTTGGTGTCGTGTTCCTTGCGAATAATTCGGAGTAGGTCAACTGCTTCCATCACATTCAGAAGTTGATACAACTTATCGGCTCCTACCGACCAATCACTACACAACGAACGTACCTGGAGTCTTGGAATAGACGAATTGGCCAGAGTACCGGTTATTGCCTTCATCAATCGTAGATTGCCATCGCTGAAGCTAGGTAGGAAGAATGGAATATCACTATAGAGTGTTTTATCCAGAATGGAGAGCATGCGATCATGAAAATCTCCTTCACTGTAGAAGGGTCGAGTACCTATGCTCCTGTATGTCATGAAGGCAGAGAGGATGTTCGGAGAAGGTTGCAAGGGCAGCTGTCCACTTGGGTTGAATGGGTTGTACGTAGGATGCTCTGTACCGGTTTCAAGATAGAGGAACTCACGAAATGAGAGAAGCGGCATATCGATATGAACAAAACGGCGGGATAGGTCGCCTTTGCCCATTCGTAGGCAGAGCGATGGTGAATCGCTTATCCACAACGTATGTTTGGGGAAATCATCGTAGAGAGCCTTTAGATGAATGCTCCAGTCTTTTGCAAAATGGACTTCATCGATAATTACACCTGCGTAGCCCGCGAGAAAAATGGATGAAACTATTTCATAGAGGCCTTCACTTCCCAGTGTAGGATTATCAGCAGATAGGTAAAGCAGCCTCTCTCTATGGGTCTCAAAGAATTTTTGTGCGTGGTAGAGAAGAAATGTTGTTTTTCCAACCCCTCTTGGACCAGTAAGCATAGTAGTTCTGGGGAGAGTCTCCCGATGTCTGACAAATGGACGAAATCGGGCAGGAAGTGAGGCAATACGTCGTTTCATGGTAGCTTCAAGTTCTGCAATACGTTGAATAGTCATGTATATATGATAGAGGCCAAACGTTCCTGAGTCAAGAACGAAAACGTAATAATGTTCCTAATACAGGAACGAAAACACAAATATGTTCCTGTTGCAGGAATAGAGGCTTGATACAAGGCAGCCAAGGCCTCTATGCGACGCTTCATTTCAGAGCGGATATGCAGTGGTTCCAAGCATTCACACTCTGCACCAAAACTGAACAGGATCTGGTAGTAATAGTCATTCTCCATGAAGGGAAAAGCAACGAGGTAATGCACAGGCCCATCAGGCTGGAAGTGGTCATAGGTGCAATATTCAAGCACCTTGTCCATGACCGAGGTATGAATCCGAATAGTGATAGTTGTGTGTAATGGCAGTAAAGCATCCGGATACTCAAACTGTGGCTTAGGGTATTCCTTGGGGGTGAACGACTGCTCAAGCACGTACAGGTTCAGTGTCCTGGATAGCCTGAACAACCGAAAATCATTGCGTGTATGGCAATATCCCTGCTAATACCGATGACTGTTCTTTACCACGAATTGATAGGGTGTCGCTGTCCGGGTGGTTCTCTTTCCAAAGCGGTCTGCATACTCAAACGTTCGTTAATGTTACACCTTGGCAGTTCCTATACGTGGGATTTCAAAATCATGCAGTCAAGCTCTCTGGCATTGCATTCACAACAAAGAGCCCCACTTCTTCTGGAGAACTCCAGAAAATATGGGGCTAGTACCGAAAAATTGTGATGATCCTTTAGGGTTTAGAAGCCGAAAGCAACTCCTATCTTACCAGTAATCGTGTAGCCTTCAACATCATAATCTACCGTAGTCGAGCTTCCTCCGAGGGTGTATGTCCCCTGCTCGGTGAGGGGGAATGCGAGGTCTACACCTCCGACAACTGCAAAGGAATCTGATAAGTGAATCAACAGGTCACTTACGATGATTGCACTGAGCGTATTGAATTTAATTACATAATCAGTTCCCAGAATGCTGCCGGTTCTTGCATACCGCTCGTACATCATTCCCGCTCCAAGTTCGAGAGCGAGCATGTCTGTCATGTTGAGTCTGAATTTTGCGGTAGCTCCAACATTCCATGTCAAAGGATAGTCCTCGACTTCCAACTCCTCTCCGTCCCTTTGGTGAATGGCTGTCTTTGCAAAACCAGCTTGGAATCCAATTCCAACCGGGGCATCGCCAACACCGATGGTTCCTGCAATATTCAGACCGATAGGGATGATGGTGTGGTCTTCAATTCCCGTTTCCTGTTTGACAGAGGCTGTGCCCTGGACACCTAACCAGCTTGGTGCTGCAAATAGCAGTCCAGTTGTCAGCAATGTAATTGCCAACACGAGTAACATTTTTTTCATGATTTTTCTCTTTTCCTAGGATTTGTCCTAGAATCTTTTAAGTAGGAGGAGATGCAGAATTATAAGTATCTAATATCAATATACACAAATAATCATTAATAAACAACAATAACCTATAATTCACTGAGCTAAATTTTAACGACAACCTTATTTTCTCATGGAAACAGGTAGTAAATTTCTATAATCATAAAGAATTGCTGCCTGTCTCATAGTGCATTACATCCTGGAACAACCTCTAATGTACATAGAGATTTAAAATATAAGCACACGGAGTGTTCCAGGATATGTACATCATTTATTCCGGTCCGAACGACAAATACGCATCCGCTGCCGTCTCTACCCGTGAATTATAGTTTACTTAAAGCTTTTTTTGAATTTGCTTCAGCCTTTGGGACAGTCGGTCTGTCTATAGGTATTACAAGTCCTACTCTTGGGAATGCTGCCCTGCTTGTTGAGATGGGTGCAATGGTCCTTGGGAGATTGGAAATTTACCGTGTACTCATTGCAATTCATTCTGGTATCGACATACTGTACAAGAGAGGCCGTTGGAGATAGATCTTGATACTCTGAAATCATTGATGGAGTTTCTGCAAGTGCGCAATTTTCATCTCTGCACCGATAGGGATGACTTCATGTGAATCGTGGCAGTCTCTCGACTGGGTTCCTGCAATCCAGGATTTACGAGTTGTCTCTTGTCAGCAATGCAAGGCTTGTCTCCTATTTGGTTGTTAAAAACACTATTTTATACTACATGTTAGCAACTCTTTTTCAGAAATACACTTTTTGATTATATAACACCCCCTATTTTCAAGTCTGAGTGTAATAACAGGTTGAAATACTACGATTTTAGTAGTATATTGAATTACAACACAAATGGTATTTTGGGTGCTACCATTATGGAGTACCAACACTCACCATCGGAGGAAATGTATGAGCAAACAGGTTTTTCATGATCCGGACCCTGCAGAGACCAAAGATTGGCTACAGTCGTTGGAGGGTGTAATACAACATGAAGGCGAACAGAAAACTGACTATTTGCTTTCAGAACTTACCCAAGCCGCCCGAAACAAAGGTGTTGCTACCTCACCCGGGGTCATAAGCCCCTATATCAATACAACCATTACCGATCCGGCTGTCATCCCGCCCGAAGATTCCCTTATTGCACGTAATGTTTCTGCATTCGTCCGTTGGAACGCCATGGTGATGGTGGCCAAGGCGAATGAAGGAGGAAAAGGACTCGGCGGGCATATTGCCAGCTACTCATCATCTTCTGCCATGTATGAGGTGGGATTCAACTGGTTCTTCAAGGGTCCCCAAGCCGAACACGGTGCGGACTTGATCTACTTTCAAGGGCATTCAGCCCCAGGCATGTATGCCCGGGCTTTTGTAGAGGGAAGGTTGACGGAAGAACAGCTGAATCATTTCCGCCAAGAAACTGAAGGCAAGGGGCTCTCCTCCTATCCGCACCCCTACCTGATGCCCGAGTTCTGGCAGTTTCCAACCGTCTCCATGGGCCTCGGTCCTTCCATGGCAATCTATCAGGCACGCTTCATGAAGTACATGGAGGCCAGGGGCCTGAAGAAAAACGGAGACAGGAAAGTCTGGGTATTCATGGGTGACGGGGAGTCGGACGAACCGGAGTCCTTGGCGGCACTCTCGCTTGCGTCCAGGGAGAAACTGGACAACCTCATTTTTGTCGTCAACTGCAACCTGCAGCGTCTGGATGGACCGGTTCGTGGCAACGGGAAAATCATACAGGAGCTGGAAGGGAAGTTCAGGGGAGCCGGATGGAATGTGATCAAGGTCATCTGGGGAACCGAGTGGGACTCCATCCTGGAAAAGGACACCAAGGGCGTTCTCATACAGAAGCTCGCACACATGGTCGATGGTGATTTCCAAACCCTGCAGGCCAAAGGCCCTGCATACCTGCGTGAGAAACTCTTCGCCGGCGACGCGTACCTTGAGTCCCTGATCGAAGGCAAGACCGACAAGGACCTGTGGCAGCTAAGTCGTGGCGGTCATGACCCCAGAAAAATCTATCAGGCATTCCATGCGGCATCGAAGCAGAAGGGCACACCTACCGTCATCCTGTTCAAGACCATCAAGGGCTATGGGATGGGCAGCGGGGAGGGTGCGATGGGGGCTCACAACCTGAAGCATATGGAAGAGAAAGACCTTCTCGCCTTCAGGGACCACTTCCATGTACCCATCGATGACGAGCAGGCAAAGAACATGGTTTTCATCAAGCCTGATCCTGAAAGTAAAGAAGGGAAATTCCTTGCAAGGCGTCGTGAGGCGATGGGAGGCCCGGTTCCTTTCCGCTCTACGGAAGGCGACAAGCTGACCGTTCCAGCCCCCAAGAGTTTTGAGGATATGCATGCCTCTACCGGTGAACGGGAACTTTCCACCACCATGGCCTTTGTCCGCCTGCTCACCAAGCTGGTGAAGGACGAGAACATCGGTGAGAGAATCGTCCCCATTGTTTCCGATGAAGCCAGGACATTCGGCATGGAGGGCTTGTTCAGGCAGATTGGAATCTATGCACCGGACGGGCAGCAGTACGAGCCGGTGGACAAGGACTCCTTCCTTTGGTATCGCGAAGATATGAAGGGACAAATCCTGGAAGAGGGCATTACCGAGGCCGGGGCGATCTCCTCGTGGATAGCGGCGGGAACCAGCTATGCAAACCACCAAGTCTCCATGATTCCTTTCTTCATTTTCTACTCGATGTTCGGCTTCCAACGCATCGGCGACTTCATCTGGGCAGCAGGGGACAGCGGGGCGAAGGGGTTCTTGCTGGGAGCTACCGCAGGAAGGACCACCTTGAACGGGGAGGGTCTTCAGCATGAGGACGGACATGGACTGCTCTTGGCATCCACTCACCCAACCTGTCAGGCCTATGATCCCACCTTCTCATATGAGCTTGCCGTGATCATCCAGGATGGCCTGAAGCGCATGTATGAGGAGAATGAAAACATCTTCTACTACATCACGCTGATGAACGAGAACTATACCCATCCCGAGATGCCCAAGGGCGTCGAGGAAGGGATCAAGAAGGGTGCCTACCTCTTTAGGAAAGCAAAGAAGAGCAAGAATCCCGTTGTTCAGCTGATGGGAAGCGGAACCATACTGAGGGAAGTCATTGCTGCCGCCGAGCTTTTGTCGACGGACTATGGGGTGGAAGCAGACATCTGGAGCATCCTCGGGGTCAATGAGTTGCATCGCGACGGGGTTGAAGCAGAGAGGTACAACCTCACCCACCCGGAGGCGAAAGCAAAGGTGCCTTACCTCACCAAGGTCATGGAAGGCCATGAAGGGCCGGTTGTGATTAGCACCGACTATATGAGGTCCTACCCCGAGCAGATCAGAAGGCTCATCCCCAACAAGAGGGTGACCATCCTGGGTACTGATGGATTCGGCCGCTCCGATTTCCGGGAGGCCCTGAGAAAATTCTTTGAGGTGGACAGGTTCTACATCGCCATTGCAGCGCTCAAGGGACTTGCAGACGAGGGAAGCATTGCAACCAAGACGGTAAGTGAAGCGATCAAGAAATATGGCATCGATGTCGACAAGCCCAATCCATTGTTGAGTTAAGGAGACGCTACCATGGCAATCAAGCAAATAGTCATCCCGGATATCGGGGATTTCGAAGACGTTCCAATTATTGATGTGTACATCAAAGTCGGCGATGTCATCGCTTCTGAAGGCTCGGTGGTGGCCCTTGAGAGTGAGAAGGCCGTCCTTGACGTCCCTTCCCCCTATGCAGGAACCATCACCAAGGTGCTGCTCAAGGAGGGGGATACCGTCTCCAAGGGCAGTGTGGTGGCTGAAATCGAGGTCGCTTCAGAGGAAGTTGAACAAAGTCCCGCCAAAGAACCGGAGATAGAGCAGCCCGCAGAACCAAAGCCCGAAGTGACCAGCGAGGTTGAAAAGCCGGCTGCAGTGACACAAAAGAAGGAAACTCCTGTTGATTTCATCAATGAACAGGCCCCCGGTGCCGTCTATCATGCAACTCCGTCGCTGCGCAAATACGCACGCGAGCTCGGAGTCGATCTTGCACTGGTGAAGGGTAGTGGTCCCAACGGGAGGATCCTGCATGAGGATGTGCAGGCTCTGGTGAAGAAAGCGCTCAGTGGAATAGGCACCGCTTCGACTTCTTTTGGCAAAATCGAGCTTGAGGACTTCTCAAAGTACGGGAAGACCGAACGTAAAAAGCTCACCCGTATTCAGAAGATCTCCGGACCGCATCTGCAGAAGAGCTGGCAGATCATCCCGCATGTCACCCAGTATGACGAGGCTGATGTCACCGACCTTGAAGAGCTGAGGAAAACACTCAAGGAGGAGATGAAGCGAAGCAGTGATCCTGTGAGCATCAGCATTCTGGCCTTCATCATCAAAGCTGTCGTTGCAGCTTTGCAGAAGTTCCCCGAGATGAACGCGTCCTTCGATGAGGACAGCGGTGAGTTGATTCTCAAGCACTACTACCATATCGGTATTGCAGTCGATACTCCCGAGGGCCTGATCGTCCCGGTTCTCAAGGATGCCGATACGAAGAGTGTCACAGACATCGCACGCGAGCTTGCCTCCTTGAGCCAGAAAGCCCGGGAGAGAAAACTGAAGCCCGAGGATCTTTCAGGCGGTTCATTCAGCATCTCAAGCCTCGGAGGAATCGGGGGGACGGCCTTTACCCCCCTGATCAATCCTCCGCAGGTGGCCATCCTTGGAGTCTCGCGGCTTTCCAAGAAGCCGGTCTGGGATGGCAAGGAGTTCGTTGCCCGTGACATCCTGCCTTTCTCCGTAGCCTATGACCACAGGGTCATCGATGGTGCCGCCGGAGTTCGCTTTACTACGTACCTCGCCTCCCTGTTGGGTGATTTGCGACGAGTACTGCTCTAAGGAGGTGTGTACAGATGCAAGAGAAGAAAGCAGACCTCGTGGTCCTCGGTGGAGGACCCGGTGGGTATAGTGCAGCGTTTCGGGCTGCAGATTTGGGCAGGAAGGTGACGCTCATCGAAAAGAGCCCTGTTTTGGGAGGGGTCTGCCTGAATGTAGGCTGCATTCCTTCCAAGACGCTGCTGCACCTCGCCGAGGTGATCGAGGATGCCGAAAAGCTTGCTCCCCTTGGAGTCTCTTTCGGCAAGCCCGTCTTCGATTTGGAGAAAATCCGTGCCCATCGTGATTCGGTGGTGAGTACCCTTACCTCGGGACTTGATTCGCTGGCCAAGGCAAGAAAAGTTGAACGCATCGTGGGCGTTGGAACGTTTCTCTCCGATACCGAGCTGAAGGTGGTCACCGACAAGGAAGAGCTGAAGCTTACATTTGAAGACCTGATCATTGCAGTCGGATCCAGATCGGTGCAGATACCGGGCATTCCCTACGAGGATGAGCGAGTCTGGGACTCTACGAAGGCTTTGGAGCTTGCGTATATTCCCAAGCGGCTTGCGATCATCGGGGGAGGAATCATCGGTCTTGAGGTGGCTACGATGTACCACGCCCTGGGCTCACAGATTACCATCATCGAGATGATGGATTCCCTCATCCCTCCTGCTGATACCGACCTCAAGCAGCCTTTGGTGAGAAAGCTCAAGAAGCAGTATGAGGCCATCTACACCTCTACGAAGGTCGAGAAGGTGGAAGCAAAGAAGGATGCCTTGGTTCTTCATCTGAACGGTGAGAAAGCCCCTTCAACCATCGATGCCGATGCTGTGCTGGTGGCGGTGGGAAGAAAGGCCAATTCCGATGGCTTGGCACTGGAGAATACGTCGATCAAGACGAATAAGCGCGGCTGGATCGAGGTGGACAAGAAGCTTCGGACCAATGTCTCTCATGTGTTCGCCATCGGGGATGTCGTGGGTGATCCGATGCTCGCCCACAAGAGCAGCCATCAGGGCAAGGTGGCAGCCGAGGTGGCATCAGGTCATGCATCGGCTTTCACCCCGATGGGAATCCCCTCGGTCGCTTATACAAGCCCGGAAGTCGCATGGATCGGTTTGACCGAAGCAGAGGCCAAGGAAAAGGGCATAGCCTTCAAGAAGGGATCCTTTCCATGGATGGCGAACGGCAGGGCGTTGAGTGCTGTCGCCCCCGAGGGAGTCACCAAGGCCCTCTACGACGAAAAGACAGGACGTTTGTTGGGAGCCGGAATTTGCGGCCGGAATGCAGGAGAGCTCATCAGCGAGGCTGTGCTTGCCCTGGAGATGGGAGCTGTTGCCCAGGATATAGGTCTGAGCATTCACCCGCATCCCACCCTCAGTGAGACGTTTGCCCTTGCTGCAGAACTGGCAGAAGGGACTGCCACCGATACGCTGAATAGATAAATGCATGAAAGCCCGTCCAAGTTAGAGGACGGGTGCTCTCGATCATCGGGCAGGTGTGGTCAGCTGGTTCACTCGCCGATTGATCTCAAGGCAGGCTCGTACCGTATGGTATGGACATTTGTAGGCGCTGGCTTTCTCCTTGCCGGTTCTGTTGTCCCTTGTCCTCTGTTGTTGGATGCTCACCTCATCGGTGTAAGGATTTTTTGCCGAAGAAAACCATTCCCCTCCCTCCCAGTCAATCAGATGCTCTTCGATAAACTTCCACAGTTCCGTAGCCCAGTTAAGGAAGCAGCTCTCTTTTGTAGCCTCATAGGCATCCAAGAGAGCCACCATTGCTTCTGCATGGACATACCAAACCTTGCAGCGATTCAGGCCCTGCTGCCCATGAGATGAAAAAAAGAGTCCCCCATGTGTCTTGTCCTGCGCAAGAAGCATGACATTCCTTACTAATGCAGTACACAGGGGATCGACTCTCTGTATGTCTCCACAAAGCCTTGCAGCTCGTCTGAGAAGGTATGCTGTCTCCAGCTCGTTGGAAAAGTTTATCGTTTCATCAATCGGCTTTGCCTGATCTGAGATTGAGACAAACAGATGATTGTTCGTGCAATCGAGGAACCATTGGAGAATGAAGGTTATTTGGTCCTTAATCTGATTTGATCCTTTTTCGCTTGGGGCTGCTTCTTGCAGTTCAATTGCTGCCTCAAGCATGTGCAGTTGGCTGTTAAAGATGAAAGGCGCTCCTTGGCTGTTCATCCACCAGATGTGTTCATCCGCTTCGTCACGCCAGTCGCGAGTGAGTGTGTCGGTGAAACCCCCTCTTACTGTCTGTGCATGCTGAAGAAGCAGTTCGTGGGTGTTCCTTGCTTCCAACAGCGCTTCATTGCTTCCTGTAGCCTTTGCATACTGTGCCAGGGCGATGATGGAGAAGGCTTGGGCAAAGGTTCGTTTTTGCAGAACCAAGGGTGTGGAGTCAGCCTGTATTTGATAGAAGATACCCCCGTAGAGAGGATCCCTGAAAGAGTTGAGCAGAGTTTTGTAGGCAGCTTCGGCAAGTCTGAGACAGTCAGTGTCCCCGGACTGCTCATAGACGGCACTGTAGGCCCAGAGCATCCGGGTCAATAGAATCGCGTTCAATGGGTGTGTTGTGTCGGGTCTCCCATGCTGATCAATATAGGAGTAAAATGTTTGGGTCTGCTCATTGAAGAGCTTTTCTTTCCAGAAGGGGAGAATATTGGTCTCTAAGACATGCCGGGCGCGTGTTGCGAGATGGGAGAGTGCTTTGCAATCATCTTTGTTCATCGGTTTACCTGGGATGGGGGTGTACCTATGACCTGCTTGAAGAGCCGGCTGAAGTAAAATTCATCATTGATGCCAACCCGGTCGGCAACTTCGCTGATGGTGTAGTGCTCGCAAGTAAGCAGATCGTAGGCATGGTGCATTTTGATATAGTTCTGGTATTGGACGGGAGAGAACCCTGTGAACTGTTTGAAGATTGTCCTGAAGTAAGAGGGCGATAGATCGACCATATTTGCAAGTTCCTGGACCGAATAGTTCTCTTGTACATTGCTCCCGATGATAGAAAGAACATTGGATAGTACTTTGGAGTATTTTGAATGTTCCATATTCCCGGCCATTTTACTGAAAAGCTGATACATGATGGAATAAAGCAATCCCTTGCATTTCAGGATATACCCGGGTTTCTTTGTCCTCCACGCCAGTTCAATTTCCTTGAATCCCTGGACTATTGGATGGTTGGGTAGTTGGAGGATGTTTGGGATGGCGTCAAGGATTGCCTTGGTCTCGTCATTTACATGGGAAAGACAGAACTTGATGACAATGAATTTCCAAGGGCTGAAGGAACTTGTAGTGGCAGAACGAGATTTTCCAGGAGGTATGAAAAGGATGTCCCCTTTCTTGATCATCTTGTACTGATTGTCAATGGTATAGGTAACCTCCCCATCGACAGAATAACAGAGAATCCAACGATCCATGAAACAGAGGTTGCTCAACTTCCAGTCACGTTGGGTCTCAATGAAGACGGCACTGAGAATTTCGTCGATGGAAAAATCGTAGGTATTCTGTACTGAGATCATAGATGTTGATGCTCCCGTATGGTTCGCTTCTCCCTGGCTTCCATCAGGCCCCTAAGGTAGCCTATGGTAAAGAGATTGCCCAGAATGCCGTATCCAGGCATTTGGTTGCTTTCCCCGATGAAGGTCGGGGTATGGTCAGGTCGGATGACTCCCTTGAACCCGATGTCGTAATAGCTTTCGATGGCTTCTTCCATATCGGTGATCCCGTCGTCGGCAAAACATTCGACGAATTGTTCGGCATTTCCTTGGATATCCCTGAAGTGGGCAAAATGGATGCGCTTATCGAATCTTCTGATTTCTTTGGGAACATCACAACCCATTGTTGCAAACGTGCCTTGACAGAAGGCTATACCGTTGTATTCGCTTGGAACCAGGTCTATTGCTTTCATCATGGCGTCGCTGCTGGTGAGTATCCGCTCAACACCGGCAATTTCACTTACCGGGGGATCATCCGGGTGAAGTGCCAGTTGAATCTTGTAGGTTTCCGCAACAGGAACCACACGGCTCAGAAAGTATTCGAGGTTCTTCCATAGGTCTTCAGCCCTTACCTTCCCCCTGGAGGTTTCTTCCACATCCTTCACTGCATCGAGCGAAAAGGCTGTGGCCAGGGCTCCTCCGCGGACAGGTACCTCGAGGTGGGTTCTGAACCAACCGAATATCGGCATCCAGTTGTAACAGACTGTCTTGATGCCAAGTTGGTGCATATTCTTGAGCAGCGTACAAAAGTTGTCGATGGCCTGGTCTGCATCCTTGGTTCCCAGCTTGGCTTCATCAATAAACTTGATTCCTTCCAGGACGGCAATCTCCATGCCATATTGTTTCATCTCAAGCATCTGAGAACGTAAAGCCAAGGTATGCCAGCTCTCGATATAGGTACTTTGTTTTGCAGCGAAAGGAACAGTACAGACTGCCTTGGTGATGCCCAGTTGCCGGGCGATGGCTTTCAACGGGGCGTGGTGGTCCCCGAAAAAGTTCAGTGCGATATCCATCTGACGGTGCCTCCTTGTTCCAGAATATACGTATCGTACACGGTGGGAATCAGATACGAAAGACCTTGTTTGTTTGCCTCGTTGACGAACCGGCCAACCTGTTCCGTGTTGATTGTGAACATATCGTAATGGCAGGGAATGGTGATTCCTACGTTTGCTTTGAGTGCGAGTTCTATGGCTTCCCTGTAGGTAAGATTCGATGCAAATCCTTTCTCCAGCAGCTCCTGGGTGTAGCCATTGATCGGCAGGAATGCAATCTCCGCCTTGATGCTGGATAGGAAGGATTCCAATGGTGGATGGGGGATGGTATCCCCTGCGAAGAAGAGTGTATGGGAGGAAAGCCGAATGGCGTAACTCAGATAGGGGTAACCTGTTTCCTCCTTCTGGTCATAGGTGTTATGCTTTGCCCGGATGGCGTTGATGATCAATCCTTTTTCATCCCAATGCTGGCCGTCATCGAGGCTGACGACTCTGCAGATTTGTTCCGCCTTGATTTTTTGGGCGAGAGCTTTGGGAGCAATGACGGTACATGCAGGATTGGATAAGAGGATTCCGCTGACTGTTGCTTGATCATAGTGGTCCCGATGCCCATGGGAGATGATGAGGTAATCGACGCCGGAGAGTCCGACAGGTTCGATTGGGATGTCCATCATGCGGATGTGGCGTTTCCAACCCTGCTCCTTGGTTGCCTGTTCCAAGGTGTTTGAAAGATAGGGGTCAAGTACAATGCAGAGCGAGTCTGTCTTCAAGACAAAGCCGCTCTGTCCTATCCACCAGAAAAAGATTTCCCCGGCCTTGGGTTGTGTCTCCTTTATAATCGTACTAAGCATCAGGGAACCTGTTTGAGCATCAGTCCTCCGTCGATGACGACGGTGGCCCCGGTCATGTATCGGAAGGCGTCTCCTGCAAGCAGGGCAACTGCTTCCCCGATTTCTTCTATGGTTCCAATTCGTTTGAGTGCTACCTTCTTGTTGAACTCCTCCTTGAATCCTGGAGTATTGAATGCCTGTGCGTTGATCGGAGTATCGATGGCACCAGGTGCACAACTGTTGACCCGGACATTATAAGGACCAAGGGAGGATGCGAGGGCTTTCACTGCTCCTTCCAAGGCGAATTTTGTGACTGAATACATGGCCTGAGTGGGATGGGGGTTCAGCCCGTTGACTGAGGTGATAACCACGATCGAGCCATTTCTCTGTGCCTTCATGATTCTTGCCGCCTGCTGCAGACAGCAGAGAGCACCCTTGAGATTGGTATCCAGCAGGCCATCGATATCCTCTTGTTTTGTTTCTTCCAAGGTGGCATGGACCGAGTACGCTGCATTGTTGATGTAGATGTCGAGGCTTTCATGCTGTTCTTTGTAGGTTTGAAAGAATGCATTTACTTCCTTGCGGTCGGAAACATCAAGGGTATAGGCTTCGTGGTTCCCTCCGGGAAGCTGCTTCAACGTCTCCTGCAGGGTTCGAGAGTTTCTCCCTACTATGGTGACATGGGCTCCCAGCTTGGCAAGGGCAGTAGCGATGCCCTTGCCGATACCTTGGTTGCCACCGGTTACAATGGCGTTTCTTCCTTCAAGGCTACAAAGCGAGCGGATAAAGTCAGTGTCAAACATACCAAGCCGTCCTTTAGAAGAGAAGATTGGGTATGACCATGGTAAACCATGGGATATAGGTTATCAAAATCAAAACCACGATACAAACCCCGATGAACGGGAGCAGCTCCTTGACAAGGAGGTCGGTCTTCACCTTGACCGTCCCTGAGACAAGGAAGATATAGGTACCAAACGGTGGGGTGATCGCCCCGATAGCGCAGTTGAGGCACATGACCAGGCCAAAGTGCACCAAATCTATTCCCAGAGCAGTCGCAACCGGTGCCAAGAGTGGGGCTAGGATGATCATCGTAGCCATGCCGTCAAGGAACATGCCAAGAATAAGCAGGAGCACATTGACGAAGAGCAGGAAGAGATACTTGTTCTTGCTGATTTCAATGAGTGAGGCACTGAGGGCTTGGGGAATTCTCTCCCAGCTCAGATAGTAGCTGAACACATTGGCTGCAGTGAGGACCAGCATGACCGCTGCCATGCTCAACACCGATTCATACAGAATCTTGGGAAGGTCGCGAAACTTCAGTTCCTTATATACAAATTTTCCGACGATCAGGGAGTAGAGTGCCATCATGGCTCCGCCTTCAGTGGCGGTGAACATTCCGAAACGAAGACCCATGATCAATCCGAAGGGCAGGAAGAGAGCCCAACTGGACTGCCTGGTCAGCGTTGCAATCTCCTTGAAGGTCGCCCGTTTTGTTCTTGATGGTTTATATCCTCGCTTGCGGCTGATAATGCCAACCAAGATCATCATGCCAACCATCATCATCAAGCCGGGGATATACCCAGCACTCATCAGTTTCCCCAGGGAGACTTCACAGACAAAGGCAAAGACGACCAGCCCAACTCCGGGAGGGATGATCGGAGTTATGCATGCGGAAGCGGCAGTAACTGCAGCGCTGAATCCTTTGTCATACCCCCTCTTCTCCATTTCAGGAACAAGGAGTTTGCATTCCATTGCGGCATCGGCAGCCCCGCTGCCCGAGATGCCTCCCATCAAGGTGGAAAGGAGGACATTGACATGTCCCAAACCACCGGTAAGGTGGCCTACCAGGGCATCGGCCAGGGACATGAGTTTTCCGGAAATTCCGGAGTAGTTCATGATGGTTCCTGCGGTGATGAAGAAGGGGACTGCCATCAAGGAGATGCTTTCAGAAGAAGAGACAAGTCGTTGTATGACAACGTTGATCGAAATATATGGGTCAAGGATGAAGTAGGGGATGACCGAAATGATCAGGGCGAAGGCGCAGGGGAAGCCAAGCATGAAGCTGATGGCAAGGATGGATAATGGAATAAGATTCATGCCTGTTCTCCTTGTAGTTCGACATTCATATCGTCGGTTTCTTGATAAGCGTTGGCGTAGTATTGCTTGAAATAGTCAGGGTCTTTGATACTCTGGATGAAGAAGTAGAGTGAATAGATGGTCATGCTGGCGAACCCGACTATGGCTGCGCTGTTGATGAATCGGTAGGAGACCATGAAAAATGCCGTAGTCTTGGTGGTTCTGATGGTGAAGGCGATGGCCACAAAGGCCAGCGTTGCGAAGAGAATCACGTTGACTCCCATGAGAGCTTGGCGAAGGCGGTACTGCATGTTCTCCGATAGTCGGTTGACGAGGAAATCCATTCCATAGTGGAGATTCTTCTTGTGACAGGCAGCGGCTCCTGGAAAGGTGGCCCAGACCAAACAGATGACTGCAAGTTCTGTCGCCCAGCCTTTGGGGCTACCAAATGCGTAACGCATGACCACGTTGAAGATGGTGAACAGCAGCATTCCCGAGAGGCCGATGACTGAGATGATTTCCTCTATGTGGAATATCAACCAAAGAAGTTTCTTTTTCATTTACTTATTCCTGCTTTGTGCAAAATGAAGAGAGGGCCTTCCTTCCGATGGTTGATCCATCGGAAGAAGGGTCTTGCCATAGGTCAGTATATTATTGCAGAAATCTGGTCGAAGAGCCCGGCAGTCATGTTCGGGAACACTGCAAAGCTGGCTTTTCCTGCCATTTTCAGTGTTTCAACATCAGCAGCAGAAGGTTTAACAAACTTGACTCCTGCTTCTTCCATCTTTTTGCGGTATGAAGCCTGGGTTTCCAAGCCCTTCTCGGTGAAAATCTTTCCGTACTTGACCATGGTACTTTGGAGCACCTTCTGATCATCAGCGGAGAGGTTGTTGAAAATTGCAGCACTCATTGCCCAACAGGATGGTGCAAGAGAGTGTTCGGAGAGGTAGATGTACTTCGCAACTTCATGAAGACTGTAGGAGTTTAGAGTACTCAACGGTGCTTCACAAGCTTCGAGGATTCCTTGGCTCATAGCAGTGTAGATCTCGCTGAAGGGCATCGATTCGGTGGCGGCTCCCAGAGCCTGGAAGAATGAGGCTGCTGCAGCACCGGGCACACGGATCTTGAGGTTCTTCAAGTCTGCAACGCTGTTGATCGGCTTTGTGGACATGACGCTTCTTGGAGCGGCTGCCCAGTTCATGCAAAGCATTTTCAATCCCGAGGCCTTCTCAATGTCGTTGGCCATCTTCTGGAAAAGAGGGGAATCGTTGAATTTCTGAACAGCATCGGGAGTAGGCAGGGCATACTGGAGTGCGGTAGCCATGATGTCTGCACTGCCATAGTTTGCATAGAAGTCACCGGAGGTCCCTGCCAGGATGTTGCCACCCATGACCATCTGCTCTGTTACGTCCGCCAAGGAACCCAGTTCGTTGCTATAGTAGATTTCGAACTTGATTCTTCCATTGGTACCACTTTCAATCTCAGCGGCCATATTCTTGATGATATCAGCTTTGATATCTGTCGAGGTTTCTGCCATGCTGACCTTCAGGACAACAGGCTTTCCAACACTCTCTGCTTGTCCGGCTGCGAACAACGATGATGTGAGCAGGAGCACCAGCAGAGCCAATACGATACGTTTTACCATTTTCATGTTTTCCTCCTTTTTGGAACGATGAAATAAACGGTTTATAATGCACTCTGACCACTGTGTGCGGTCAGGTCATTTGCCAAAGAATACTCTTCCGACCAATCGATTCCGCGGTAAGCTTCTCCTTTTGGGTCGGTTTGGATAAACTCGATCAATTGATCAAGCATTTCCTTTGTCCAGATATGCTTATCAATTTGTGCGGTAGTGAATCGATTCAGGGAAATCATATAAAATCCGAAAAGGTCCTTGATCTGCGTCTTGAACGCCCCGTCGACCACCGATGCTACCAGGTGTGGAGGAATGAAGAGCACTCCGCCACTACATCCGTACACGATATCTCCGGGGAGGCAGATGGCAGCTTCCCGACCCTGACCAAGCCTGATGGCCCCATTCATCTGAAGCATGGAGAAATCCCTGATTGGCGTTGGATCGATGCCTCGGTAGTACACTTGTACATCGGGTACCTTCTGCATTTGTTCCACATCTCGTATGCCGCCCCAGATAACAGCTCCGCCATGAATTGTTTTCGTTTTGATGGCAGTAAGCAAATTGCCGCCCACGAAAGTTCCCTTATAGATTTTGTCATACATGTCAATAACAATTACGTCCCCTTCAGTGAGGCTGTCGATAATCCACTGGTTCGGCGTGCCGGACAGCCCCTTCTGTTGTGCAAGGGTGAGGGAAGCTTCATGATAGTCCGGCCGAGAGGGGGCATACATCGCGGTTACCGCTCTTCCGACAAGCTTGCAATTGACATCCCCGGACTCCTTGAACTCCGGGTGGAGTGACTTCATCGCAATGAACTGGTTTTCATACCCCTTGACGAAGATGACTTTCCACAACTCCTCCAAGGTCATCTGTCGTAAAGCCTCCAAGTAGCGGTCCGCTACCTTGGGTCTCCCGTCGGCAAATCGTTCTCCTTTCCATTGTGGGGTTATGGAAATCAACTCCTCTCGTGTGGTGAAAATCATAGTTTTGTACCCAATCCTTATAGTATTGGAGCTTTTAGCTCCAGAGTCTGTCGTTCGAGAATTCCTGGTTCCATTCATCAGTGCTTTCCCACAAGCCGGGAATTTTGGGATTGAGATGCGCTTGAATGACTGGATCATTCAATGCCTCGATGCCAAGTCCCGGTTTCTCAGGAACCTTGATGAATCCATCATGAATAAGCGGCTCATCAAGGCCGATGACAATATCCTTCCACCACGGAACATCAACAGAATGGAACTCCAAGGCCATGACATTGTGCATTGCTGCTGCAACATGTACCGCCGCCATGCAGGCGATTGGACTTTCCGCCATATGAATGGCTACTGCAATTCCAGCATCATCGGCCATATCGGCAATTTTCTTCAATTCTGCGGCTCCACCGCAGGTTAAAATGTCTGGGTGGATGACCGAGACTGCATGCGAATCCAATAAGGGTTTGAAATTTTCAGCGAGATAGATATCCTCTCCAGTACAAACTGGAATGGTCGTTGCATCCTTTAGGCGCTTATACTGGTCGGTGTACATCCAGGGAACCATATCCTCAATCCAGGCAAGATTGTACTTTTCCATCCTCCGGGCGAACCGTATGCCATCCTCGACCCCAACGTGTCCAAAGTGGTCTACAGCCAGTGGGATGTCATATCCAATCGCCGATCTGACATCGGAAATATACGTTTCCAGGTAATCCAGGCCCTCCTCTGTGAGGTGAATCCCTGTAAATGGATGAGCTGTGGTGGCAAGGGCATAACTCTTCTGATGCCTGACCATGTCCGCAGTAACGGAGCCTCCTTGAGCATTCAGGACATGGGGAGCATAGGTCTTCATCTCCTCAAGTAATCCCAAGGGAGCTGTAAGCATTCCTTCTTTGTCTAGCAACATTCCGATGCCAAGATCCATTTTGAGGAACGTGAATCCCATTGCCATCCGTTCTTTTAGAGCCATCCCCATTTCAAGTCCGCTCTGTCTACCTTCGACATCGGTATCACAGTAGAGACGTATTTTGTCTCTATATTTGCCTCCGAGCAATTGGTACAGGGGGATTTGATAGACTTTACCTACAATATCCCAAAGTGCTATTTCGATGCCTGAGACCCCTCCACCTTGACGGGAGTGACCTCCGAATTGTTTGATTTTTCGAAATATTTTCCCTACGTTGCAGGGATTCTCGCCAATGATTCTGCTCTTCAGCATAAGTGCATACGTTTTGCTGGCAGCATCGCGAACTTCCCCGTATCCTTCGATGCCCTGATTTGTCATGATTTTCATCAAGGTACATCGTTTCGGTGCATCGATGATATCTGCAAATCGCATGTCGGTGATTCGTAAGGTTGTTGGATCGATTGGTTGGCTTGCTCTCATCAAAGATCTTCTCCTTGGAATTGCTTCTCTATAGTCATTCTATGCCAAAAAACGCAGAAATCCATGAAATATACAACTATTATTTGCATAAAACAACTATCTTATTAATTGTCTAGAAGTACAGGTATATTTTAAACAATTATTATAAATACATATCCATTAAAGAATAATAAATATGCTATCATGATTTATCTTACACTTGTTCCTCGAAATATCTCCTGAATCAACAAATCTATTTGTACAAAATGATTTTTATCGGATTCTTTACTGATATCCCTATTCCAAGCAGTATATGGACGCTACGATGCCTTTCTGCTGAATTCATCATATGCCGTTTTTGAGCACGAGAATCCTGCTTTGAAGATAAAATGATCGTTCTTTTCTACAGTGGTACGTTGCAAAGAATGCGATTCCCTTGGATCTGAAAAATGAAGCAATTACCGTTATTGATTTTATCAATAATACCCTCGATGGTATTATCCGTGGGCAATGATGTTCAGCTAGCAGATATATGTGCCGACTACTCTTTCAGGCTTCCATGTGCCAAGGGAAATCAAGATGGCAGGAGATGATATTCCCATCGACACGATGATGCGTCCTCCGCTTGCTGTGATACACCAGAACTACCTGAAATTCTCGACGCTTGCATTTAGTCTGATTGCTAGGATGGATGTTCCAATAAATCAACGTTTCCCGGTTGCCTTTGCTGTAAAAGTAAAGCTTTTACGGAGTCCTCTATGGTGAGAAGACAGGACGCCTGCCGAGAGCGGGAGTGTGCAGTATACGGATGAACTCATCTTCAAGGCTGTCCTCACCCTGATAGAAGACGGGTTTTCAATGTACACCCGAGTGCGGTGGGCTTTTTCTCCTACAGAGATTGATGATCTCCTAAAATGAAGTGTTCCATGGGTAAAAAAAGAGAACAAGTAGGAGATGTCTCCAGTTAGCTGTAGATGGCTAAACTTTGTATTAAATCTACCATACAATTACGAACTTTTAAAAATTCTTGACAAAATGAATCTTCAGATAGATAATTCATTCAATGAATGAAAAAAAGGAGTTGTACATGAAAAAAATTGCATTGTTCGCCCTTGTACTTGTTCTCAGCATGTCTTTTGCTACCGCAGCCGGGACCAAGGAAGCTGCAAAAGACGGAAAGGTCATACTCACCGCCTACATGCAGATTGATCCCGCCAACGACCAGTACGCCGGTCACAACGCTGTCATGGCTGCTTTTGCCGAGAAGTACCCCAACATCCAGCTCGACATCGAGTATGCAAGCGGGGAAGCCTTCCACCAGAAGTTTCAGTCCATGGCAGCATCCAAGAAGATTCCCGATGTCTTCACCTGCTATGGTGGTGCACGAACCGCCTATGTGACCGAAACCGGCCTAGCTCTGGACATCTCTCCTTATATTGATGATGCTTTCAAGGCTCAATTCGCCTCTGCAACTTGGCTTCCCCAAGGCTCAGCAGGTGTTCTCTACATGATTCCTCCTTCCTTCGCAGTCTGTCACAGCATCTACGCAAACACCGCCATCCTGAATAAGCTTGGCCTGCGCTACCCTGAGACTTTCGAGGAACTGGTTGCCCAGATCCCGACCATCCGTGCAGCGGGCTACTATCCCATGAGTATGGGTAACAAGGATCCTTGGGTAGTAAATTCCTGGCTCCTTGGCACCTTTATCGAACGCTTCGGAGGCCGTGAATGGATTCTCAAAGCTGCAAAGGGGGAAGCTTCCTTTACCGATGAACCCTTCGTGAAGGCTTTGGAAGTTATCCAAGCAATGAGCAAGGAAGGCCTCTTCTCCCCCGGTGTGAATCAGATGTCAAACACCGAGGCTGACCAGGAGTTCTACCAGCAGAAGTCCGTGTACCTCATCGATGCAGCATGGAGAACCAGCGCCATGGACAGCCAGCTTCCTGAAGCACAGCGCAAGGCCATCGACATGCGTGTTTTTCCTGCTCTCCCCGGCGAAAAGTACCACAATACCAGTAGTGCAACCGCTTCAGAAGGCTTCGGCATCGCCAAGGCCGTCGAGAAGGATCAAGCAAAGCTTGATGCAGCACTTGCTTTCATCAAGTTCTATGCTGGAGAAGAAGGTGCTTCCATCCGTGCACAGTTCGGTGAAGTGCCCTCTTATAACCTCGACCTGAACAAGTTCTCCGTCGATGTGATGCAGGGCAAGTTCGTCGAGTTCAGTGCAACCTATCCGATGGGCTATGTCTTCGACTCCATCATGGATGGAGAGGGAGTGAACCTGCTCAACACAGACATTCAGGCCATGATGATGGGCAGCGGCAATCCCAAGGATATTGCAGCCAAGTACGAAGCTTGGGTTGCCAAGAACGATTCCAATCGAGACTAAATTTTAATTTTCGCATATTTCGTGCCGGTAAGCATTTTCGGCCTGCCGGCACGATTATTTGACCCAGGAGGAGTCCAGCATGCCAAGACTGAACAAACGCTCGAGCTATTTTGTTCTGTTGCTGCCCGCGTTTATCATCTATCTGGCAATCATCATTTTCCCGATTTTCATGAGTTTGGGGCTCTCCTTCACTGAATGGAGACGCTTTCGCATGACCGGGTTCATCGGATTGCAGAACTATGCGGACATCCTCAGTGACCCTGTGTTTCATCGTTCGCTTTGGAACAACATCCAGATTATGCTCATCAGCGTGCTCGGACAGATTCCCTTGGGCATCCTGCTTGCATACCTGCTGCATCGCAAGTGGGTGAAAGGAACCAAGTTTTTCGAATTCATGATTTTTCTTCCCATCACTATCAGCTCGGTGGTCATAGCTCTTCTGTGGAACCGTGTGTTCAGTCCGGTGGGCATTTATACGACCTTTGTTCGTATGATCACCTCCAATCCCGACTATGTCGTAAAGATTTTCGAGAGTGAGAAGTATGCCATGCTGCCGGTGCTCGTGGTGCTTCTGTGGCAGCACACCAGCCTTTATATGGTTATCTTTTTGGCAAACCTGCAACGTATCCCCAACTCGGTATTTGAGGCGGCGGTCATCGATGGGGCCAAAGAGTCGACGATTATCACCAAGATTGTGCTTCCCGCACTCAGCCCGGTCATCTTCACTTGTTCAGTTCTGGCCATCAGTGGAAGCCTTAAAAGCTTCGATCTTGTCTATGCAATGACCGCAGGAGGGCCGGTCAACTATACCTATGTCATGGCTCTCTATTTGTATCAGCACACCTTTACCTTCCACAACTACGGTAAGGGCAGTGCGGTTTCAATCATCATCGTAATTCTGAGTGTCGGCCTGATTTCCCTGGTACGGGGTATTTACGCCAAAGCCCAGAAAAAATTTGAGTAGGAGGAATCGATGTCAGGAAGAAGCCAAACAATATCCCGAAACTGGACAATCGTCTCCTATGTCCTGCTCATTCTGTTCACCCTGCTCACAGTCCTGCCGGTGGTCTGGATGCTCTACTCCTCGTTCAAACCGATGGGTGAAATCATGCTGCACCCCTTGCGCCTCCCTGCCAACCCTACTTGGGAGAACTACCGGAAAGCCTTTCAATATGGGAACCTTGTTGTCTCGTTTATAAACAGTGTTTTCTATTCTGGGGTGAGTACTGTCAGTACTGTTCTGCTCGCCTTGGCTGCAGGTTTCGCCTTGACCAAGTTCGGCTACCGTAGCAGCAGCGTATATTTTGGCATTTTCACTCTAGGGCTCTTGATTACTGTAAACTCGGTCATCACCCCGCTTTTTATCATGGAAACCAGCGTAGGGCTTTATAACACCCGCTTGGGAGTCATTCTGCCCTACATTGCGTTCGGGCTTCCTATGGCAGTCCTTCTTTCCACCAGCTACATTCGAGGCATCCCCGATGCCCTCATTGAGGCAGCCGTCATTGACGGAGCCTCCTATATTCAGATTTTTTGGAAGATTGTTCTCATTGTCTCAACCCCGGTACTTGCCACCACGTCCATCCTGAGCTTTTTAGGAAACTGGAATGAGTTCCTGATGGTCTTCACCCTGACCAGCGGCGAGGGTATGCGAAGCCTTCCGGTTTCCATAAACTCCTTTGCCGGTCGCCTCAACGAAGACTACGGACTGCAGTTTGCCGCCCTGGTTGTGGGAACCATACCGATGTTCATTCTCTACTTGATTGCCCATGAGTCGGTGATCAAGGGTTTCGGAGAAGGGGCTTTGAAGGAGTAATGCAAAAAAATTATCTCACCATGTGCCTTAATACAATGCTACCATGAAGAAGGAGTATATACTGTGCTTAAAACCGATGTAACCATCGAAATATGTCTCGATTCAGTCCAATCCATCATTGCCGCCGAAAAAGGTGGGGCGAACAGGGTGGAATTTTGCTCAGATCTTTTCGAAGGGGGCCTTACTCCCACCTTGGGCTCATTTTTAGTGGCAAAAGAGAAAGCCACCATTCCTATCAATGTCATGATCCGGCCGCGTGGAGGCGACTTTTGCTATTCGGAATTGGAGTTTGAGACCATGCTTGCCGACGCCCGTCTTTTTCGTGATGCAGGGGCTAATGCCCTGGTTTTCGGAATCCTCACTCCCGATGGACAGGTGGACAAAGAGCGTTCTCGTACCTTATTGGAAGCAACTCGTCCGCTTGAGGTGACATTCCACCGTGCTTTCGATATGACACGGGACCCGTATCAAGCCATGGAGGATCTCATCGAGCTCGGTGTCAACCGTGTTTTGACCAGTGGTCAGGAGGCCTCCGTTCCCGAGGGTTTAGATTTACTTTCCGACCTGCTCAAGCGGTATGGCGACAAGATTGTGATCATGCCGGGTGCAGGAATCAATGAACGTAATTTCGTCCGTATACACCAAATGCTTCATGCCAGGGAGTATCACATGTATCTGCATTCTGAGTACCAGAGCCCGATGGTGTATCGACCCGATCATATCTACATGGGGGGCTTGTTGCGCCAGCCTGAGTTCATAATCCAGCATACCGATGTCGACAGGGTTTCGCATATGGTGGGCAAGGTGAGGTCCTGATGAGAAAGTTGGTGGGCAACAGTCAGTATCAGAAGTTGGCCAATGCTCTCTTGGTCCTCCGTCGGTTGCATAAAGGAGCTACCACTCGCGTTGCCATTGCGCGTGAACTGGGGCTGCAGCCCTCGACAGTTACCTACAACATCAACCGCCTCATAGAGGCTGGTTTGGTACGTGAATGCGTTCAGGAAGCTGAAGAGGGCAAGAGCAAGACCATCGGCCGTAAGGCTGTCATGCTTGAGCTCAATAGTGATATCTTCAGGGTCATCGGGTTGGAATTGCTTGCCAATTCCGGCTGGGCTTCGGTTCTCGATGCCAAGGGTGCTGTTCTCTACTCTCAGAAGGTGGAGTACCCTGAGCTTGGGGGATTAGACCCGCGTGCTCGTTTTGAGCGCTTGGTCACTGATGTGGTACTCCGCATTTCCTCCTACTGTGATGGGCTTCCCATCCTTGGGGTGGGTATCGCCCTTCCCGGTATTGTGGAGAGCAACGCCCAGGCGGTAAGGGATTGTTGGACCCATGCGTTGAAGGGCCAGGACTTCTCTTCATTCTTCCAGAAGACATTCCCGTTTCCTATCGTTATGGAGAATGATGCCAACTGTTGTGTGCAACGTTACCTCTTCGAGGGTGCAGAGGAACGAAGAGACAATTTTTTATACTTGCTTGCACGACGCTATCCTCGCGCCCATGTTCCTATTGGTGTACCTCCCTTCGGTATCGGGCTTGGATTGGTGTTCGGTGGTACGCTTTACCGCGGTTCTGACAGCAGAGCTGGTGAGTTCATCAGTGCGATGGTGAAACCTTCGGAGCAAGGGCGTCAACTCGCCACCACTTTGGAGCAGGTGGAAGAGTTGGAAGAGAACCCTTCGGTCCGTCTTGCCTTACTCGGTGAGATTGCTGCGAATATCCGCACCATCGCCTCGATTCTCGACCCACAGACCATCTATGTTGGTGGATTTCTGGCCGACTACTTTGCCGAAGTGCAGACACTCCTCTCAAGCGATGTGTACGACAAGGTAGTCTATGCAAACGCCCATACTGATGCATCCGAGGGAGCGGCGGTCAATGTGCTCTCTCTATTCTACCGCATTCCTCAAGTTGGAGACTCCTCCTTGGAGGCATGGCGGTGGGGTGCTCTTTTGCAAAGTGCAATCGAATAAGGAGATACAAATAGATGAAACGCGTCGTAGTCGGTGGGATGCACCATGAGTCCAATACGTTCAACCCCATCCTTACCGGTTGGCAGGATATTCGTATCAGAAGAGGCAGCGAGATGCTCAGTCCCATTCAGGATGACAGTATCGGCGGGGTAGTCTCCACACTGTTCGCAGCTGGATATGAGGTGATTCCAACCCTCATCGCTCGTGCTGTACCCAACGGGGAGTGGGAGCGGGAGGTGTATGAGAAACTAAAGGAGGAACTACTCACCGCTCTTGGCAACGCAGGAGAGATTGATGCAATCTGCCTCTCGCTCCACGGTTCGATGCGGGTGAAGGGACTGGGCGAGGCGGAAGGCGATCTGCTTTCGGCTATTCGGCGCATCCAACCTCATGTTCCCTTGATTACTTCACTGGATATGCATGCAACCATCACCGATGCCATGCTCGTCTCGGCAGACGGCTTCGTCGGCTACAAATGCGCCCCCCATACTGACACCTTTGCTACCGGATGCCATGCAGCACGCATGATCATCCAGACGCTGGAAGAGGGGGCGAAGCCTGTGATGGAGATGGTGCGTATCCCCATGATCGTCGCAGGGGAGCAGAGCGAGACGAGTGTCGAGCCGATGCTCAGCCTTATGAGTGAACTCAAGGAGTTGGAACAGAGCGAACATATTATGGCCGCTTCCTATCTTTTGGGTTTCCCTTGGGCCGATACTGCTCCGAACAGCATCGTTGCACTGGTGGTGGCGAACGGAAAGAAAGATTTGGCCAAGAGTCTTGCCCTCGACCTTGCCAAGCGCTTTTGGAATAAGCGACACCAGTTCTGTTTTTACAATGAGACCCACGAGCCGAAGGAAGCGCTGAGGGTGTGCCTTGAGCGTGTTGAGGACAGTGCCCCGGTGGTAATCAGTGACAGCGGGGACAACCCTACTGCAGGCTCAAGCGGAGATGTCACCAACTTTCTCAAGCTCATGCTCGCCGATCCAAAGGCCTGTTCTCTCACCCCTCCTGCCATCTACCAGTGTTTCTACGACCCTGAGCTGGTTGAACGTGCATTCCAATTAGGTGATGGCGCTTCTTTCACGGGCTCCCTCGGTGCTGCTTTCGATATACAGAAAAGCGCACCGGTGGTCGGCACCATGACTGTCAAGGCATTGAAGCGGGACTGGGATGGCAACAGGGTCGACCTTGCTCTCATCCATACCGGAGGCATTGATGTGGTGGTTGCCAGCAAGCACGTGGGTGCATATGATCCTGAGATGATGCGGGCCTTGTCAGTAGTTCCTGAAGAGCGGCTCCTGATCGTGGTGAAGCTTGGCTATCTTGAGCCGGAGATTAGGGCGATCAGCCGCTATTCGGTAATGGCCCTCACCGATGGCTCCACCAATGAAGTACTCGCTTCCTTGCCCTATCAATATCTTCCTCGTCCCGTTTATCCTCTCGACACAGACGTATGTGCTGAGTGGGAGTGATACCTGTCATTCATGGGAACGTTTGCCCCCAATAGAAACTCTTGACATCAGCTTGTGATAAGCCACTGCAATAGGTTCTTTTGCAGGATGCCTTCGTGGTTGCTGCCTGCACCGATTTCATCCAAGGTGAGTAGTGTTTTAGGATGATTGTCGCGTATCGCTTGGAGCGGAGCAAGTTCGTGTTTGAGGGTATTCTCATCGATGACTGAGGCCGATACTTGAAAATAGGAGAGCCCCTCTTGAGAAGTTGCCACAAAATCGACTTCCTTGTCCGCCAGCTTGCCGATGGATACCTGATATCCGCGGCGGATGAGTTCCAGATATACAATATTCTCGATCTGATGTCCGATATCCGATTCTGAACTCGTAAGCAGGTTGTTCCTCAACCCCAAGTCGACTATGTAGTACTTACCCAAAGTTTTAAGCAAATTCTTTCCTTTGATATCATATCGGTCCACTTTGTAAAAGATATGACTGTCCAGCAATGCCTGAAGATACATATCTATCGTATTGACTGAAACCTTCCTGCCACTGGAGATGAGAGTGTCACAGATTTTTTTTGCAGAGATGGGACTGCCTATGCTGCTTCCCAAGAACTTGATGATGCGTTCAAGCAGAGAAACATCGGTGATGGCCTTGCGTTGTGCTACATCCTTGATCAGGATGGTGGTGTAAATGCCCTCGATATAGGTTCTGATAATAGAATCTTGTTGCTCCAGCATTGGAACATAAGGAAAGGACCCATGCTTCAAGTAGCGATTGAATGAAGGAGTGAGGTTATCCAAACTTGCATGGGAGAACTCAAGATATTCCTTGAAGGAGAGGGGAAGCATCTGTATTTCTACGTATCTTCCGGAAAGTAATGTAGCCAATTCGCCTGAGAGCATGTAGGCATTCGACCCTGTAATATACAGATCAACGTTGTTCTTGATGAAGAGACTATCGACGGCCTTTTCGAAGCCTTTGCATTGCTGGATTTCATCGATGAAGACATAGTTGAAACGTAACTGTTTAGTCGCCCCCTGTTTATTGCCTATTTATATCCATTATAGGCACATATCCAAGTTTTTGGGTTTTGACTCAACTTTTTCCAGGGGAGGCCTTCAGGGGCCTTCCTTGTGCGTTCCAG
>Ga0228535_1000852_pt1 | contig 66726 bp, 75 predicted proteins | sample SJ1metagenome_FD_168457 | JGI IMG/M metagenome (GOLD analysis project Ga0228535, IMG submission 168457) | Enriched culture of PCE-dechlorinating microbial communities from Ithaca, New York, USA - SJ1 | ecosystem: Engineered > Modeled > Simulated communities (microbial... > Unclassified | place...
AGAATGTTATGAACAAAGGAGTGTGATAATCACAACAAATCTGGAGTTCAGCAAATGGGTCCATATCTTCTACGATGAACAGATGACTGCGGCAATGATTGATCGGCTTGTTCACCACAGTCATTTGTTGTTGTTCGAAGGTCAGAGCTTTAGAATTAGGAATTCGCTAATGAAAACTCATTGACAAATTTCCCGGGTGGAAAGTTGTTTGGAATTCTTGCAAAAACAGGGAATTCACTCTTGCAAAAAACATTCTATCCTTGTAATTCACAAATTAACTCATCAAACCAGCTTAAGCCTTACTAAGCTATTCATTCATTTAGTCATTTCTTCAACCACTATCTCATAACTCCCGATGGCGTTTAAACTCAGATAGAAAGTGCCTTTCTTGTATATATAGGTTTCATCTGTACCAGAGCTGTTCATTGATATCACAACATCTTCTATTCTCCCAGTAGAGGCATTATAAAGAGAGATGCTGAACATTGATGCTTTTGAAGTGACTTTGATTCTCCAGCTACTTCCGGAGATCGTAAATGGATCGGTATTCTTACTGGATGATCCGGTATAGGACCTAACCACTCTCCATAAGGAAGTTGTATCATACTTCCAGGTCCCGTTTGGATTCAAAATAACCGTCTTTCCATTTTCGGCAATTGCAGTTAAACTAAACGAAGCGCTTACAAGGAGCAGAATAAAAACAATTACCAAGAAAACCTTTCTCACAGCCACACCTCCAAAGAATATTGTTGTGGCCGCAATCCGCACTTACTTGTACATTCCCCATTAGTGAACAATAAATATAAATCAGAAAGTGCTCTCTCTTAAAATAGGTAATTAGTAATGCTCAACGTTTCTTGAACTCTTGATACAGCAGCCTAATAGCCAATTGTAGATCTCTGCTCTTTCCCAGTTCTTATTGGAATCTGCTACACGCACTGCGATTTCAACTACCTCATCGTTATCAACATTTAGCTTATAGCCATTCTTGTTTAAGAATGTTTCACCTAAGAACATACCAAGTCTCTTGTTTCCATCATAAAGAGGATGACCTTTTATAATACTTCTTATGACGACTGCGGCTAACATGAGTACATTGTCCTCGTAATACTCGCTCACCGCACATAATCCTGATACATAGCATAATGGACCATTGTTGATAATATAGATTGGGTCATTCGGGTGTTCTCTCGAAAGAAAATTTATGGCCCAATTAACTGTCTCTTCCGAAAGCCATTCAATACTTCGACAATTTTTCAAAAGCAGATTTCCTGCGCTCGATAATGTCTTCCATTATTTTGGAATCTGATTCTTTAAAATGTGGTTTTGCTCGCACCACTCGACAACCACAAACTGTTTTTCTATACAAAACAGTTCTGGATTTTGTTTTACCTGCCTTTCCACTTTTCATAAAGTAGTCGCTTTGGAGACCCGTGAACTCATTCGCGGAAGAAAAAAGCGACATTACCTCCTTTCACATAATAGCGATGATGATCTTTCTACAAGTTTTAATTCCTTTACAATAGCGCAGGCTAACATATAGTCTGCCTCCTTACGGAGTAACCTTCCCATCGCCAATGTTATCCGACAGTTTCTCGTTAGCAGTACTGTTCCTACCCATTAGAACTGCTTAACCACTAACCGCAGAGCATAAGACTTGGGAACGCATCCTACGGTGCCTATACATTTGCCGGTAACGTAGTGTCCGAAACACTTAGGCTAGTCAACTACGGGACAAGCCCGCGATTTCAGTCGTGGGTAGTTGACTCTGCTACTATTACTGACTCACAATAATAGAACTTGGTTCTTAATAATTTTCCTTGGAATACTTACCTGTCACTACTCCGATAATTCCCCACTTCGGGTTGTCCCGCAGGACCAGAATAACTTTTTCGTATTCCGGGTTCTCAGGCTCGAGTATGACGACGTTCGAAATATTACTGTGTATGTATCGCCTGAGAATACACTCGTCACCATTTGCATAAGCAACCACATACTGACCGCTTCGCGCGTGAGTTTGTTTCTTCACATAGACCAAATCACCATCATTGAACTTTGGTGACATGGAATCGCCCTTCACTAATAGTGAGAAATCGCTATTTCCCTTTGGGTCATAAGCATATCCGAGTATTTCTTCGTAAGCCGGCTCTCCGTTGCCAGCGCATATTTTCCCTAGAATCGGGATTTTCTTCATTTCGCTAAACGGAACAATTCTATCTTTCAGCTTTTCAAACGTCAGGAGAGTTCCTAATATATCTAGCTTCATAAAGACGACTGGATCAACTTCCTGATTATTCTCAATGGCCGTTATTATTTCAAGAGGGATTTCTGATCTTTTAGCGAACTGCTCCTGGGTAATTCCGAGTAACGCTCTTAGCTTTTTCAACCTGATTGACAGGGGTTCCTTGTTCTCTTCTTCTTTATCTATTTTCCCGAGTAAGTAATCAGTACTTACGCCTAGAATTTCCGATAGTTTTTCTATCGTCTTCAGATCTGGATTGAATTTCCCTGTTTCCCATGTTGCCAAAGTTGACCGAGGAACATTCAACAATTCTGCAAGGTCACTTTGCCTAAGCCCTTTTACATTTCTGAGTTCTTTTAGGCGTTCAGCCAATTTACTCATAATTCCCCTCCAACATGATTTTAGCATTAATGTTGGTAATTTCGACCTGAGTTGATAATTCCAACATTTTACACAGTGGCAACGTTGAGTTAATTGACATTGTTGGATTGATCGACGTACAATATTGTTGGTAATCTCGACAAGAAAGGAGGCAAACAATGAGAGAAAACAGAGTGAGAGAACACAGGCAAAGGCTTGAGCTTACACAAAAACAGCTCGCAGAGAGGATCGGGATATCTAGGAACCATCTAACTCTGATTGAAATAGGCAGAGATAATCCCTCCCTTGAAGTAGCTGGCAGGCTGGCTTCCTTTCTGGGAGTAACGATAGAAGAAATCTTCCCATGGTTAAAACATCCTGGGTTTCAAGAAGATCCTGAAGAGTCTTTAGCCAACCCTTACCCGAAGCATACATCGAAAGTAGAAGTTTAGACCAATTTCCATGCCAATACGGTTTTGCGCAACCTGGTCATTGACAACTGAATAACTAACCTTGCCGCAGGTGGGACCATCCGGCCGTAAAGCGGTGTGGGAGAAATAGAAAACGCGAGGGAAGTCAGATAAAGCCAGAGAAGAAATAAACACGGAGGTAGCTGCTGCAATAATCACTTAGTTGCTAGGAGGATTTCTAGGCAGTTCTATAATTCTCGTCTGATCGATTCAACGGACAACTCCCTCGCGAGTAGTTGAGCAATGATACTACGGATCAGCCTTAGAATTGAAACTGAATTATAAGTTTTACTCAGTTTTCATAGGCGTTTGATGAGCTTAAAAAGCGCGCGGGGCTTTATGTGGTAAGGATTATGTTCTACACGGCTGATCGTGGGTGTTAATTAGGGGTACTGCGATAATGCGGTGGAACTCTGGTGCCATCTTTCTTTGTATATCCACGCACATAGACCTTCTTCTTACCCTCTTGAGTTTTGGCCATGCTCATCACCTACCTTTCATCCACACCCCGCGCATAGCTTAAGGTAGGTAACACAAGTATGATAGCTCAACGATTTTCAGATTTATGTTAACGACTTTCTCGGTACAAAGGACCTCGTTCTCATATCCAGGCAGACCAGAAACCCCTTTTCAACTCAAAACCTCCTTGGAAAATGACGCGATCAGACGGCGAATACTTGCCGGTGGCCTGACTAACCACCGGCCTTTCTGAGTATGCGAACGAGTTACCCATTTCCCCGTAACAAGCACCACCAATAAGGCGTTGCCCCGGTTATTCCCGTACCCGGGGCCTTTTTTTGAAAGGAGGTAGCAAGTGTGAGCATCATCAGGGAGAGGCAAGATCTTATGGACCAAATCAAAGACATCAACCAAATCCTGGAAAACGAAAAGAGCGATGAGAAAAGAAAAAGGTACAGAGAACTGCTCGAAGAAAAAGTTGAAGAGCTGGAAGGTCTTGAACAAGAGATAGAATCGCTCACCAATTTCAGAGTAGTTAACCTGTAAAAGGAGGTAAAGATGAACGAAGCTAGGGCGCGGAGGCTCGGACGGGCCTTGTATCCAATCGTGAAAGACATGAAAGAGAAAGGACTCTGGGTTACAACCGCTCAAGAAAAGACGGACAAGGAGAGGAGGGATGCAGGTGCCAAAGAAGTTGTCGGTGCCTCTAAAGTTTCCGATAACTGACCAGGTCAACGAGAACTGGAACTCCCAGGCTACTTCTTACGACGGCATCTTGACCATTGAAGAATTCAACGGACTCAAAGGAGAAGACAGCGAAAATGGGCTGTTTGAGTACATCCGCCACGAAAGAATGAAGGCAAGCAAGCGCGGAGACTACTACATGGCCAGCGTGTTGTGCAAGATCCTTGACTGGCAAACTTCCATCGACGAGTACCAGGACCCGAAAATCGACAGACTGCTAAGTAACTTCAGAAGGATCAAGTACGAGAACCGGCAGATGAACGCGATACTTCTAGCGCTGGATCCCCTGAGATCTGACCGCTACTACAAGAAAGCAGACAGGCAGATCCCGCTCGCGATTACTGTCGAGAGAGGCATAAAAGTCTTCAGAAGTGAAGGAGGTTGGGCATATGACAGTGAAAGTGGAAGGAGTACCCGTATTTCACGGAACGCCGGTGAACGCTTTGAGCGTATATGAGGAATACGTCAGGAAAAGGCAGCCTAGAGTCGAGCTCGTGAAAAACGGTCTGGTCATAAGAAAGTCGGGGCGGTAGCAGTGAAGAAAATAATTAGGCAAAAAACAAAAGCCGCCTATAAAAGGCGGCTCCCCATAGGAAGTGAGACTTGCGAAACAAATCGACACTTAATGGATCTTACCACACTCGGCACAAAAAAAGACCGCTTTCGCGGCCGAAACAATTCTTATTCAAACCGAAGAAATTATAACACAAGGAGGTCCTGAGAATGGAAGCCATTCGTCTGGCAAGTACCAAAAGGATCGGCTATGAAGAATGGAAAAGGCAGAGAATGAAAGGGATCGGCGGCTCGGACGTGGCCGCCGTCCTCGGGATAAACAGATGGAAAAGCGCTTTGAGGGTGTATCTCGAGAAGATCGACGAAGCTCCGGAGGAAGAAGAAAACGAAGCGATGGAGATCGGCAGAAAGATAGAAGACTTCATCGCCGGACTTTTCAAAGAGAAGACGGGAATGTATGTCCAACGCTGCAACGCTATACTTCAACATTCCGAATACCCCTGGATGATTGCCAACATCGATCGCGAGATCTACGACGAAGCAACAGATTCATGGGGCATCCTGGAGCTTAAAAATGTCTCCGAGTACATGAAAGGCGATTGGGCGGGTGAAGAGATCCCACCCGAAGCATACGTCCAGCTCCAGCACTATCTCATTGTGACTGGCAGGACCTGGGGTTATATAGCCGGACTCATCGGAGGGAAGAGGTTCGAGTACAAGAGGTTCGAACTGGATGAGGAGCTCGCGGACGAAATCATTCGACGTGAAGAGAAATTCTGGAAAGAGAACGTGCTCAAGGGGATCCCGCCCTCCGCGGACGCGACCGAAGACTGCACAGAAGTCCTGAAAGTCCTCTTCCCAGAGTCAATGGGGAAGTCGATAGACCTTCCCCCGGAAGACGACCTGATCGTTGAAGAGCTAGAGACTCTCAAGGTACAGAAGGAAGAGCTGGAGAAGGAGATCACTTTGCGCGAGAACAGACTGAAGGAGCATCTCGGAGACGCAGAGGCGGGTTTCACAGGAAGGTTCTGGGTCTTCTGGAAGAGCTATTACTCAAAGAGGTTTGCTCAGTCGAGATTCAAAGAGGAAAGGCCGAAGGACTATGAAGCCTATTTGGAAGACACGCATTCCAGAAGGTTCAGGTTCAAGAGAGCTGCGTGAAGGAGGTCTGCTGATGCCTAAAGCGAGTGAAATCACTTCTATGGTGAAGAAGGAAGATGAAAGAAGGAACCACAAGCCCGATCCCCTAGCAGGAATAGTCAAGAACCTCACTTCAATCAAAGGGGAAATTGCCAACGCCCTTCCTGATGCTGGAATAACTCCCGAGAGAATGATAAGAATAGTAGTCACTCTCCTGAGACAGAACAAGAGCCTCGCTGAAGCGGCCATGCAGAACCCCGCTTCCCTGTTGGGAGCAGTCATGATGGCGGCCCAGCTCGGGCTGGATCCAACGAACGGGCTTAATCAGTGTGCCCTGGTCCCAAGGAAGGGGAAAGTGTGTTTTGACATAATGTACGAGGGCTTCGTAGAGCTAGGGTATAGGTCAGACAGGATGGAGTCTATAGTGGCCCGAACTGTCTATGAGAAGGACACCTTCAGTCTGAAGTACGGACTCAACGAAGAGCTTGTCCATATCCCATACCTAGATGGAGACCCCGGCGAGTCGAAGGGCTACTACATGGTCGGCAAACTCAAGGGCGGCGGAAACATCATAGTCTACATGACGAAGGAACAGGTCCGCAAGATAAGAGACAGGTACTCGGCAGCGTATAACGCAGGTCTGAGTGGCAGCAGGAAAGACAGCCCATGGTTCACCAGTGAGGACCGGATGGGAGAGAAGACAGTCGTTAAGGCCGGGTTCAGGTGGATCCCGAAGTCTCCTATCATCCGGACTGCCCTTGCACTGGACGAGACCGCGAGGGAATGGAAAGGCGGGAACGATCAGGAAGAACCGGACATGTCATTGGTCGAAGCTGAAAACATCTGGGACGTTGAAGAAGCTACCGAGAACATGGAAGGCAGAGAAATCATAGAAGTAAAGACAGAAGAAAAACCGGCGGGTTCTCTTACAGGACTGAAGTGATACAGGACATCCGCTCCCGAGAAATCGGGGGCGGATTTTAGCAAATGGTGGTGAATTAGGATGATGATAGGCACTGTATTCAACCAATATTCGAGATACCGTCTGGATCACGAACTGGCCCATTCGGAGGAAATATTGTTCATCGCACTTCTTGCTCAGATCAACTGGGCAAGAAACGAAGACAATAATCTTCTGAATTCCAATGTCGCGATCGGGAATCCGAAACTGGTAGTGCTAACCCATATGTCGACAAAGCAGATCCACCGTGCGAGAAACTCCCTCATGCAGAGAGGGTTGATAGAATTCAAAAATGGTTCCGGAAAAAAGAATTACGCAATTTACTCTCTGGGCGCTTATTTTAGAAACCTTGACATTAACCTTGGTCCTGATGACAAAGTTAGTGACAAACTTAATGACAAACTAAATGTCCAACTAAATGTCCAAGTTAATGACAAGGGTAGTAAGATCTTAGATCCTAGAGATCTAGATAATAATATATATATACCCGCGCCCACGATTGAAAAAGTGATACTCTTCTGGAATCAATTTCAAATCTCAAGAATTCCCGACAACAAAGAAAAGACAAATGCCGCAATTCTAAAGGCTCTACTCGACCATGGAGAAGAAGCGGTTCTTCAGGCTATCAAAAACTACGCCGAAATCGTGAACGGGAGCGAGTACATACTCAAGACTCGCTGGCAGTTGTCAACTTTCCTGGACCTGCATGTCGAGAAATTCCTGGATGAAGAGAGCGCGAAGGCCATGTACAGAGCGAAAGGAGGGCCGAATGGAAGAGGTGAACAGAGAGACTCGAGAGACGATTGGAAGGAACGATTCAAGAACCCGGCAGGAACTCATTCCGATGAGCGAGACCTTGAAGAACTCCTTGTCAGATCAGAAACTGGCGGTGGATAAGTGCCGCGAAAGTTGCGGAGGTCCTCAGAAGTGCAGGACGGGCGGACTCGTCGAATACATGGAGAAAGGGATTACCAGCAGAGTCTTTTGCCCCGTCATGGAGAAGTACCTCCGCCAGATCAAGATCCAGCAGAAGATCATGAACGCGCTTCCCAAAAATTTCTGGGACAGGTCTTTCGAGAACTTCATCTCCAGGACTCCGGACTTGAAAGCGGCGTTGACCACCGCCAGAAAGTTCTCAGAGAAAAAGGCCTGGAAGATCGGAGCGAACCTGGTCTTTCTCGGAGGATACGGCACCGGAAAGACGCATCTGGCCGCCGCGATAGTGAGCGATGCTATATCCAGAGGGAGCACGGCCGCCTTTGTGACCTCGACGAGCCTCACCGGGAGCATCCAGGAGATCTCTGCAAGGTTCGAGGACCTGAAGACGATCGAGCTGGTGGCGATAGACGATGTCGCTGTGGAACAGGAGAACAAGATCGTCATGCAGAAGATGTTCGAGCTTATCAACTATCGCTACGAAGCCGAGCTTGGAACGGTCATGACCTCGAACCTGAACCCGAAAGAATTCAAAGACCTGATGGGCGAAAGGATCTGGGACCGCCTGGCCGAGAGAGTCTTCATAGTCTACATACAGGACGCCGAGAGCTTCAGGAAGCAGAAAAGAGACGAATACGTCGATTGGCTGCGAGAGGAGTGATCGCATGGTTCTAGTGTGGATCTACGTCACTGGGGTTGTTATGACAGGCCTGCTGATAATGATCGTCGAGGAGCAAGAGAAGATCTACATACCTCCGAAAGAGAAGGTCCTGACGTATATTCTCGGTTCGCTCCTTTGGCCGTATGTGGTTGTCCGGTGCCTGATCATGTTGATTAGAGGAAGAAGGCTCAAATAGATGAAGAGAATCGACAAATTCCTTGAAAGACAGCGGGAGAAGATCCAATCGTCGGAACGGTTGGAGAAGAAAATCCAGAAAGAACTGGAAACGAAAGCCCGGAAAGCGGACGAACTTTTCGGACCTGAAGAGGAGCGTGAAGGAAATGCCGTTGACCGACGTGGAACTAGATGATATCGAATGCAGGGCAAGGATACAGAAAAAGAACTTGAACGGGATCGTGGAGACTTATTTTGGAGAGTGGATCCCGGAGCTGGTTGCCGAAGTAAAGAGGCTTAGGAAAGAAAACCACGAGCTTCGCCAAACACTGGAAGGCAACGGAATGATGATACTCAAGGAGGCATCTTATGGGCAAGGCCGACAATAAAAAGCTCAAGAAAGAAGAAGGCTCTTTCAAACACGAAAAACGAAGGAAGTATGTCCCGGCTATCGTGCTTGATTCCGAAGAAAACAAGAGGAGGTTCTCCAAGAAGCTTCTGAAGACCGTGGAGGTGTAAAGGTGGAAAAAAAAGAACCAGGGTTAGAAGATTTGAAAAAACAGCTGTTAGGTCTTCGTCAAAACCTGGGTTTGACTATTGAAAGAGAGGACGCGATGTTAGAGCACCTGAAGGAGAAAGTGAAAGAAATTACCTGGCTGAATTTGGCTCTCTCTAATTCCCAGAACATCGACGAGGCTCACCAAATCAATATCAAGATATGGCACAAGGCGGCGGAAATCATTCGCGATATTCTGATGTCGGTCGAGTATAGCCACAAGGAATTCAGACCCAAGGAGGTAGATTCCTAGTGCCGGCATTCCGCTTTGAACTCGAGAGGATCGACAGGCCAGGAAAATACTTCTCTATCGTTATCGAAGGTGAAAAGATCTGGAAAGCCGCTGAAGAGGCCAGGAAACAAGCTAGAAAGACGGCACGCGGAAGCAAATGGAGAATCAAGGGCTGGAAGAGGGAGGTCCCGGATGGTCAGAAGGCGATGCCCTGAATGCGGCCGCATTTACTACAGTTCGGCTTCACACACGGAATGGACATGCGAATGCGGAAACATACTGACAAAGCAGCTGAACGAGGAGGCGTTTCAACATGATTTACATAGTGACGGTGGGAAAGACAGCTTACAGCAAGACTGAGAGAAAGGATGTCGAGGTTGACGCCCTCAATGTCACCGACGCGATGCTTATCGCGAGAAAACAGAACCCGGATCTATACGTGTTCGAAATCAAGAAGAAGGAGGATGAGACATGATCTTCCTAGGCGCGCTAGCCTTCGGGGTCCTTGTCCTGGTCGTTTACTCTGTGTTGGTGATATCCGGGAGGTTGAGCGATGAAGAAGAACGTCGCAACGGAAAGGGCTAAAGCTCTTTCGATAGCCTTTCCCACATATTCGGTCCTATTGCGGCACAAGAAAAGACTCGAATCCGAACTCGGGAAACTCGGAAAGATGAGATCGTCTGAACCGGTCTCGCAGATCTGGACACATCTGAACGAGATGAAGGAGTTTCTTGAGTTGTATGAGAAGCTGGATGAATTGAACAAAGCCACCATTCTTGGAAATAAATGAGGGCCTCCGCCAAGGCCCTCGTTCCATTCGGAGGGAAAGGATGCTTCAGGAGAGATGTGAAAGGCTTGTAGCTGGTGATCATTCAGAAGAGGATCTTGTCATCGTCCTGCGTTCTCTACAGTCCATGTGGGCCAGGGTCCTGGAAAGGCCTGTCATTCTTGGGCTGATAGACGGACAGATTATGGTCGAAACTCCATGCATGGCTCCATCCTTCCAGTCAAAGATTAGCATGAGCGCTGCCCTTAGAACCAAAAGATTGATCGGAGTCCAGGAGAAGGAAATATACTACCGGGCGCTCGGAATCCTGGACGGCATGTTAAGAAGACTTACCAAACGACAGATGGAGGCTATCTTCTGGAGACTTATAGATCACAGTAGGAAAGACGGGAAACCTCCGAGCAATAGAGAGATCGCTTCTTTCCTGAACATTGACGAATCGGCGCTTCGAAGACATCTGAGGAGAGCCTGGGAGAAATTGGGAGGAGATCCCGTGTATTTGTCGAATTACGTCGTAATCAGCCTGGATTCGGACTAAGTAGTCCTGATAGAAAGTGCTATACTGATGGTAAGCTAATCGAATCATAATGTGCGCTTGAAACGTCACCCTACCTTTCTTGTGAGCCTCTGGGCCGGAAAACGGCCCTTTTTTATTGACTAGATCTTATAGTATTCATAGCCGGGCGATTTGGATACGTCCGCAAAAAATGATATAATTTACTATAATCACAGAAACTATCCAATCGAGGCTTCCAGACGGGAGCCCTTTTTTATTTTGCAGGAGGTGGTTCATTAAATTATCAAAGACAAGTGCCATGGAACAAACCGTGTTTAAGAATGGAGGTGAATTGTGAATTGCGAAATCATCCATGGTGACTGTATCGAGTACATGAAAAAACTACCGGATCATTTCTTCGACGCCATTATCACCGATCCTCCCTGGTTGACCACCAAACTTTCTTTCGATAAAAAGCCTATGGACTTCGCGGCTGTTTTCTCAGAGTTTCACAGGCTTCTGAAAGACAGCGGGTGGTTCTTTTTGTTTGGAACCGTCGAGATGGCTTTAATAGCTCTAAAGAAGGGCTGGAAGAGGAAGTTCGAGTATATCTGGGTGAAGCCTGCTCCCGTAATTGCTCATCCGAGGGTCGTCCGTCCTCTCACACGCCATGAGATAGTCTACGCGTTCGTGAAAGACAAGGTGAAACCCGGGAGCCTTTACTACGATCGGGAGGCTATCTCAACTATAGGGAAACCTTACAGGAAATCGGTGCCTGCTTCCTGGAAGTCCAGCGAATACCAAAACAGCCAACACGTCGGGAGAGGAATGTCGAGAGAGAAAATGAGGTCCGGTATCAATCACGGTACAAGATATCCAACAACTGTCCTTGAGTTCCCGAATAAACCTCAAATGAACAAGAACGAGAGGACACCACACCCTACCCAAAAACCCATCGCTCTCATGGAGACGCTTGTAAAAGGATATTGTCCGTCTGGCGGAACGGTACTAGATCCATTTGCCGGCTCGGGTTCAACGGTGGTAGCTTGTGAGAAGCACGGAAGAAAGTGTATCGCTATCGAGAAAGATCTTTCGTACATCGAGATCATTGAAATGCAACTGGAAAAGTTGAATTCGAATATCATTTGACCTTGACAGGTCACTTATATAGAACATCTCGGTAATGCTTAATTTATCAAATACACAGAGGTCCTTCGGGACCTCTTTTCTTATGCTGTTGCTTTACAGACCTTTACATGCCCTTACAGATAGGAGGTGATGTCATGCCTAAGCCAAGCAAGATCGAACAACATGGCCTCGAGAAGGACGTGCTCGACTGGACCAGCCAGGGCATGTCATCCAGGGATATCTCGGCAAAGATAATGGAGGAAAAGAAAATCTACATATCACACGCCTCTATTGTATCTTTCATCAAGTCTGTAAGGGAAGAGAGGGCCGAAACATCGAGGGCGATAGTCCAGGAGCACATGCAGAAGACTCTTCCGGACGACCTCGAACTGCTGGATGAAATGAACCAGGAACTGTCCGAGTGGTTCAAGGATGCATCGCTCTCGAAAAGGGAGAGACTGAGGATATACGACAGTCTTCTCAGGGGAATAGATATGAAGCTCAAGAACTCCGGCGCCGGCGAGAACAGCACTGAAGACTTCCTGAAGGCTCTGAAAGAACGCTGGGGGATATGAACAAAGAGCTGTTCTTGAAAGACATAGGCTTCGTGCCTCATGAAGGGGGCCAGAAAGAGGCCTTTATGTCGGACGCCAGGTTCAAGATCCTTTGCAACGGAAGGCGCTGGGGGAAGTCTTTGTACGCGGCTGTAGAGGCGATCAACTACCTGTTTCGGGAGAACAAGAGAATTTGGGTAGTGGGTCCGACTTACGACCTCTCGAGGAAGGTCTTCAGAGAGATCTATCGTTATGTCAGACCGAGAAGAAAGATCTGGTACCCGGACGGACACTGCAGCGATTCGAAATCGGAGATGCGTATCCTCACGAACTGGGGGACGGAAATACTCGGGAAATCCGCGGACAATCCAGACTCTCTCATAGGTGAAGGATTGGACCTGCTCATAATCGACGAGGCGGCCAGGATAAAGGAAGTCATCTGGGACGAGAACCTGAGGCCCACGCTTACAGACAGACAGGGCAAGGCGATAATCATCTCGACTCCCAAAGGGCGTAACTGGTTTTACCATCTCTGGACCAGGGGAAAGGACCCGCAATTTCCTCTATACCGGTCATGGCGGCACCCTACATCCGATAACCCTCATATAGCTCCCGAGGAGATCGAAGAAGCTAGAATGACGCTCCCCGACAGGGCATTCAGACAGGAATATCTCGCGGAGTTTCTGGAGGATACCGGCGGCGTCTTCAGAAACGTGAGAAGACTTATCCGTAAAACGCTCAGAGAATCTTTGAAGGGCGAGAGCTTCCATATAGGCGTCGACCTCGCCAAGTACATGGACTTCACCGTGATTACCGTCCTGGACCGAAAAGGAGATCTCGTCTACTTCGACAGGTTCAATAAGATCGACTGGAATCTCCAGAAGGAAAGGATAAGGTTTATCAGCAAGAAGTACCCCGGAAAGATTGTGCTTGACAGCACGGGTGTCGGCGATCCGATCTACGATGAGCTGCGGAAAGACGGATTGAATATCGAGGGCTATAAGTTCACTTCCTCTTCGAAGGAGCAGTTGATCAACAATCTATCCATGGTGATAGAACAAGAGCTTGTGCATCTGGACGACATACCCGAGCTAATAAATGAACTCGAGATCTTCGAGTACCAGATAACGCCTTCGAGAAACCTCAAGATGAGCGCTCCCGAAGGATACCACGACGACTGCGTGATCTCCCTGGCTTTGGCTGCCTGGAGCTATCATGCCGGCAACAGTCTGCCGGCTTTCTACTCGCGTTCAGACAAGTATTGAGGTGATTTCCATGGGAATACTGGATATATTCGCCAGAAAACCGGCGAAACGCCCTTCTGCCGGCCAGATGGGTGTAAGCGAAGAATCGAGTTCTTCGGAGACGGTTCTGGACAGCTCGGTGATAAAAGAGATGAAGAAAGACGAAACGGTGGCGGCCGGGCTCAGATTCATCTCCTCTTCAGTGGCTTCTAAGATTGGGGAGTATTCGAATCCGGACCAGGATGTCTTCGAGTTCGTAACGGCGGTTCTGGATAACCTCGAGAATTCGATCTTCACCGTGCTAAAGAAGATGCTCGCGGACAGCCTGGCCTATGGTTGGTCCGCCTCGGAAATCGTCTGGCAGAGTACCAACGGAAAGCTCTGGATAGAGAAAATAGCCCCTTACGAGCCCTCGGCCATGAAATTCGATCCGGAAGAAGAACCGCAGTTCATAAAGCTGACGACTTCAAAGGGGGAGTTCAAGATCCCCCTCTCCAAGATGTTTGTCATAAAAAACGGGGAGGGGCTATATGGAGAGTCCATACTGAAAAGCTGCTATCGCGCCTGGGACTTTAAGAGGAAGCTCTTCAAGATCTGGGCTATCGGACTGGACAAGTACGCTCTTCCCATCGTCCACGGAAAGACCACAAACATAAACATGCAGGACGATCGCGGCAACGCCACCACCTCCGTTGCCATGCTCAACAACCTGTTGAAGAGTTTCCATTCAAAGACGGCGATAGCCACAGATAAAGAGACCGAGATAGTTCTTCTCCAGGCAAACGCGAAAGACCTATCCGAGCAGTTCAGACAGGCCATCGAGTACGCAAATATACTTATCTACCGTAACCTCGGGCTACCCCCGCTCCTCCTCAACAATGAGCACGGCGGCGCTTATGCCCTGGGTAAGGTCCACATGGATATGGTTCACTCTTCTTCTCAGGCGCAGGCGGAGAACCTGGTCGATGCTTTTCTCGACCAGGTGGTGGCGAAACTGATCGATTACAACTTCCCGAATCCGGACGACTATGGAGAATTCGCCATCATCCATGAGCAATCGCTGGATGACAAGAAACTTCAGGCCGAATACCTCGAGATTCTTAGCAGGGCCGGGTTGCTGGACAACCTCTCGGATGCGGACAGAAGATGGGCCAGAACCGCGTTGGGAATGCCGCCCGAAGAAGATTAACCATGAACGCCGCGACATTTCTCAAGATCCACAAAAGAGCCGAAAGCAAGATCTTGAGAGCGTTCACCTTCCCGTCGGGAAGGGAAGCATACGAAGGAAAGAGGATCTCTATTGACTACACCGCGATCATGAACGCCCTGGAAGCTGTTTTCCTTCTTTCAAAGGCTTTGTCCATATACGACCTCAAGCGGAGAGAGCGGAGGAGAAGGACCAGGCGATACAACGAAGACGACCTTCTCGGAGAGATCTTGAGAGCGATAGACTTCATGGAATACGAGAACATAGCGAAGCGGACAGTGAGGGAAATTAGAGAGGATCCCGACTCTTATCTGAAGCCTTCTCCTTTCGTCGACGAGTTTCTGAAGGAATACACTTTCACACTCATAGAACCGTTTGAAAAGCATTCTAGAGATATCGAAGAGACGTTGAGGAGAGGAATGTTACAGGGCAAAGCGTACCTCGACATAGCCGAGGACCTCGAGAAAGTAATGGGTGGTTATTTTAACAGGGCAGATGTGATAGCGACGACAGAGAGTACCAGAGTCTTTGCGCTCGGAATCCTGGACGCCGGAATTGAATCCCCTGTCACCGACGGCTTTCAGCTTATAGCCGTAATGGACAATCGCACTACGGAGATCTGCTCTCAGAGAGACCGCATGGTGATCCCGAAAGACGATCCGGAGCTCCTGGCCGAAAACACTCCGCCGCTCCATCCACGCTGCAGGAGTATGCTCGTTCCTCATACGATATACGATCCTAAAAGCAAGACGCTCTCGAGAGAGGAAATGGAAAGAATACACGGCCAGCACCCAGAAGCGGTCCCCGTTAACAGGCGGGTCGACAGAGACGTGGTAAAAGCCCTAATTAGCAGTAGAAAGACGATCCCTACCTTCCTGGTCACGGAAGACATCAAGAGAATACTGGAAAACGTGAAGAAGCTTACTCCTGAAGAATATGCAAAACAGGTACTCGGAGTAGAATGTGATTACCGGGGTATAGCCGAAGAGCTGGCTGAGGAGATAAACACTACGCTCGAAGAGCTGAAAGAGAAGTATCCCAAGGTATGGGAGCAATTCGACGGGATCACGTCCACTAGAAATTCCAGGGAAGCCTGGACGAAATTCTTTGAGAAAAGATACCCAAATGCTTCTCCCGAGCAAATAGAGGACGTTGTGACCAGGCAGATGAGAAAGATACCACCCAATGTCCTGGCTTACACCGCGCAGGGGTTTGACAAGATAGTAGTCAAGAACACTTTCTGGCAGAACGCGGACAAACTCCGGAAGACCATCGAGGGAGATTATAACGCAGGGTGGTCGGCGGTCCATGATGCGGGAGGTATTATCAGCCACGAATTCGGCCACAGGATCGATTACTATCTCAGAGAGACCGGAAAGAGGACAGAGTTCACTTCATGGATCTCGAAAATGAGAAAAGAGAGGGGAATAACTCTCAACGACATCTCGGGATATGCCAGAGATGGCGGCCTGGTGGAAGCGTTCGCGGAACTCTTTGCCGGCTATGTGACAGGCAGAAAGGAAGAAGTCTTTCTTCTGTTCGGCGAATGGCTGAAGGGGGTGCTGTAGTGCAGTTCAAGAAACCTGACTGGTGGGACGAATGGGTAGAGATAGACGAAGAGAAGGTCCTAAAGGGAGAAGACGGTTGGTCTCTCAGAGAAGGGGCGCCCATTGCCGTTAGAAGAGAATTTGAGAAGATCATAGAGATTATAAAGCTCGCGCGTGGAGACTAGGCGAAAGACAACTAATTGCGAGGAGGCTTCGGCCTCCTTTTTTATTGGAGGTCGATTATGTATGTGATCACAGAAGGCGACTCTGAAGACTGTTATTTCAGAATAATCGAAAAGGACGACCTGCAAGACAGCGATACAATGATCTTTCCGTTTGGATTTCCCACGGTAAAGGGAGCCTTCGACTGGCTGCAAAGGAATTATTTGATTTGCTGAGGTGATTGATCGTGATAGACAAATATCTTGCAGAAATCGCAAAAACAGGCGGTTTCTGGTACCGGCTCCTGCCGTATATAGAGTTTCAGGACCCCAGATACGGGAAGGTCTCTCTGACAAAAGAGCTCGCTCAGAAAATCGAGGAGAACTTCAAGAACGGCGTCCCCTCGTATGAACTCTCGCTGGACATAGAACATGGAAAGGATGCAAATCATCCGGGCGCCTACGGCAAGATAACCAGGGTCGAGGCCAGGGACGACGGACTGTGGGTCTACTCCGAACCGGATGAAGAAGGCGTGGAACTCATCAAGAGAAAGAAGTTCAAATACATGAGCGCCACATACGCCGAGAAATACATGGATAAGAAAACGGGCAAAGACGCGGGGCCGGTCCTCAGAGGAGCGGCGCTGACCAACATGCCGGCCGTGCCGGATATGGAGCAAATAGTCTACTTTTCGGAATTCGAGAAAGAGGAGGAAATAGGAATGGAATTCAAAGATCTCTTTGAGAAAGCTCAAAAGGAACTTTCAGATCTTAGGGCGGAGAAAGATAAGAAAGAAAAGGAACTCTCCGAGACTCTCGCATCAGTGAACAAGGAGCTCTCCGAAGCCAGGACGAAACTCGAAGCTCTTGAGAAAGAGAAGAAAGAAGCCGAGGAGAAACTCTTCTCTGAGAAAGTCAACAACTGGGCGAAGAGCTGGACCGACAAAGGGGTCAAGCCGGCCGTCCTCGAGAAGATCAAGCCGCGGGTCAAGAAAGAAGAAGACATGAAGCTCTTCGAAGACATCCTGGAGTCAACTGAGAAAGTGAAACTCGGTCAGTCGGGAAGGGGCGAGAGCGCCGGCGAGAATGAAACATACGTGAAGCTGGCGGGAGATATTGCCGGCAGAGTAAATCCAAAATGAGGAGTGAAGAACGATGCCAGTAGGAGTAAGTTACCAGGACAGCAATTTCAAAAAGGTAATATCCCTTGAACACCCGGATATCCGGAGGAGCCTCATAATGGTCGGCGAGGTCGGGAAATCTACAACCGAAGCCGGCACCGTTTTCGGGAAAATCACCTCCGGAGAAGACGCGGGAAAGGTCAGACCGCTTGGGCTAACCTACATCACCCAGGCAGAAGCGGAAGCTGCGAGCACCTTCAAAGTCGCCGACGCTTCTGTGTTGAAAGTGGGAGACTCCATAAAGATTGCCGACGGATCGGCGGTCACTGTAACCGCGGTCGATAAAGTCAATAACACCTTCTCGGTAGATACAGAAGATGCGCAGACCGCCGATTTGAACGACGCGGTCACCCTGCAGGATGGATCGGACACGGCATTCGGAGTTTCATTAGAACCTCTCGAAGCGAGCGACACCGACCAGCCTGTCCCTCTCATCATCCACGGGGTCGTATACGAGAAGGCGATAACCAACGCTCTTCTAGCTACGCAACTCGCCGCAGTCAAGGAGGATCTCTTCAATAGACTGTGGTTCATAGAATCTTACTGATCATAAGGAGTGAAGAAAATGCCTACCGTAGCAGACGTCTTTCATTACCGGACGTTGACTGAAGCTATAAAGCAGATCAAGCCTTCTCCAAGGATGCTCATAGATCTGCTCTTGAAGAGTCCTAGGTCTAACCCGGCAAAGTATTTCGCAACGAAATCCATCGAGTTCGATATCAAGAGGACCGGTCCCATTCTCCCAAGGTTTGTCAAAAGGAGAAGTCCGGCCCCGGCAAGAGACCTCAAGAACTACACCCACGTCAATCTAGAACCGCCGACGATAAAGTTTTACGACGATATCACCTACGACGAGATCTGGACGATGAGAGACGCGGGAGAACCACTGACGCAGGTCCAGATGGATCATCTGAACAACTGGATCGCCGATACACAGAGGGACCAGAAGGAGTCCATTACCGCTGCCTGGGAATGGATGCTCGCGCAGATTCTTCTCACCGGTAAGGTTAGCTACTCCGGGAACGATGAGAAATTCGACTTCGACTTCCGGATGGATAGCACCTACATGGGCGAGTCGACAGATTGGTCCGATCCCACCTCCAAGGCGCCTCTCACGGACCTCAGGGAGTACAGGATAGCGCTCTCCAAGGAGACTGGAGTCATGCCCACTCTGGCTTTCGTAACCCCGAGCGTCGCGAAAGTGCTGATCGAGAACACCGCTCTCGAGAAGCTCATGGACAACAGGAGAATCGAGATAGGGAACATGAAATACGACTTCCCGTTCATAGGAAATCTCCAGGGACTAAATATCTACGAATTCAACGAGACGATCGTGAACGAGGCCGGCGACGAAGTCACTCTCCAGGGCGACGACGATCTTTGCATCGTTACCACGCCGGAAATGTTCAAGCCCTTCTACGCCGCTTCTTTCAATGAACAGGGGCCGGTGCTCGGAGAAGTCTACTCTTACTCGGAGGATATAAAGAACCCTGGCGGAAAGAGAGTCTACGCGGAAAGTCACGGTCTCCCGATAATCCTTCATTCAAAGGGGATTATAAAGTCGACTATCACAGTCGAATAAGGGCTGATGCCCGATGATTGACATCGATGAATTCGTCCTGGCATTTCCTGAGAGCATCAGGGGAAAGATCGTCGATGATGTCTTGGAAGCGGTCGAGGGTTTCCTCTCTGAAGGGGAGACCCTGGCTTCTTCAATAGAGACATCTACAAAGATCAGAGAGAAACTCGCAATCCTGTACGCCAAGTCTCAGACCTACGAAAAACTCGCAATGCTGGAGCTGGCCCAAAACACTTTCGCGCAGTACTCACAACTCATAGCCCAGGTACAGGCCGAACGGAGGTTGAATACTCAGGTCCCTCAAGTCCAACCCGGCCCGGCGTTTGCTATAGAGTCAAACGAGCAAGTGTTCACAAGCGAAGAGTTGGAAAAGTGGTGATCGAATGCAGATAGAAGTCAGGACAGAAGAACTCGACAGACTGGCCGAAAAGATGAAGAAGAAACTAGGAGATCTCACGCCCGTCATGAGAGACAGTGCGAACGTTATGCATTCTTCCGTTCAGAGAAACTTCGACGAAGGCGGCAGACCGGATAAATGGCCCGACCTTGCCGAAAGCACGAAGAGGTATAAGACGAAGCACAAAGGGACGCCCTATCCGATGCTCGTCTTCTCTGTGAATGTCCCTTCATCTAGGGGCGGGAGAGGCTACCGGACCAAGAAGCTGAGACAGAGCATACACCCCCAGTGGGGAAAGGACTATGCGAAAGTAGCGACTAACGTTGACTACGCAGTCTATCACCAGGAGGGCTACGGTGTCCCAAAGAGGGCTTTTATGGTCTGGCAAACGCAGGATATCAGAAATATCGAAGATCTCTTCGGGAGGTATCTAAAATGACTGAAGAGCAGTTGATTCATGTTAGAGAGACGATCATAGAATCGTTGGAGCATTTTCTCATAGACAACGGCTTGAAAGAGGTACTGCAGGTCCCGCATATTGAGTACATCAGGCACTCGCCGAAGCTCGATGTATGGGATCGCTTTCCCGCGGTTGTAATATCTCCTTCGAGTTCCCAGCCTCTGGAAGCTATCGGTGTGAGAGACCTCCGAGATTTCCTTGTCGAAGTTACCGCTCTCTTCAAATCCGAGTGGTTCGACTGGGAGATTCAAAGGCAGCAGCTGAGGTTCTCGGGCTTCATGCACGCGAAATGCGCTTCGATGAGGTTCCCGGTTATCGATGGCCAGGCTACAAGATACTATCTCTGCACTTTCGAAGACGAGAGTTACCTAGATTATTCTGAGCTCCCCGATTTCCAAGTCAAGGCCGTCGGGGTCAGATTGAGGTTCAGAATTCAGTAAAGGAGTGAAGGACAATGGCTCTTTCTGGAGCTGATGTATATGCAAGGATCATTAAAGGTGAAACTACCTATGATTGCGGTCTAGTTTCCGACGCTAAACCCGCCATCAAGACCAGCACACTTCAGAGGACCGGCATAGGCAACATGAAGAAGTCCAGAATAAACGCTCATGATTATGAGTGCAGCTGGTCTGCGGACGTGTCGGATGGAATATTGCTCGCCGCTCTTCTGAACAAAGACAACGTGTTCGATGTACAGCTTCACGATATTGCGCTTACAGACGCTGTAGTAAAGTCCCTAAGGCTGGCTTTTGATGAAAGGAACCCTCTCACATACTCGATTGACTTTGTAGGCAAAGACATAGAGGAAATCACCGCGCTCGCAGCCGTAGATTATGTCAAGGGTTTCTTCGTAATGTCGGATGCGACAATCACTTTCTCAGGTTCTGCGAACACGGTCACAAAGGTCGATATTAACGCTCAAAGAGAGGTCGAAATAATTAGAGGCGCATCACTTGACCCTCAGGACTTCTCGAAAGGGCCCTTTGTTTTTGAGGGGACTGTAACTGTATCACCTTCCTCGTCGTTTTCCGATGTCTTGAAAGGAAAGTGGTTGCCTACTGATACGCCGTTCACATTCTCCGCTGCGTTCTCAGCTCAGTTCTACGACGAGGAAGGCGATCCATTGGCTTCACAAACAACTATCACGATCGCTTGCAGCGGAATGGTGGCCAGCGAAACGTCCGTGAGTCTTGGAGCGACAGGGCCGGTAGAGATCCCCATAAAGATGAGTATCGAGAATGTGATTCTTTCCTGATGGAGGTAAGCGATGAAGCATGAAATAATAACACCCTTCTATCGTAAGACGGTAAGGATCAACGAGTACAACGTCACTTTCAAACCTCTCCCTGGGTCCAAGATTTTCCTTCTGGGTCCTGCTCTGAAGATAGCTCCTAAGCTTGAAAAAGGAGGCATCGATCTCACTACGGAAGAGCTTGATGCTGTGCTTTTCCTCGCGGAGGCTGTTATCGATTCGTGGGACTTCGGGCCGGAAAAAGGAGAAGTACTTAAAGTCACGAAAGAGAACATTGGTCTATTCCAGTTCACAGATCTCATGAAAATCCTGACAAACTCAATAATGATGGCCTTTCCAAAGGGTGAACTGGAAGATTTTCCCGAAGGCTCCGAAAAGGAGCAGAAGACGATTACGAAATCCTGATCTGGAAGATCTTGGCGCAGTCTACATGGTTAATAGGGAGTCTTCCCTGGGGATGGGAGACTCCCTTAATCACTATCATAAAGCTATTCCAGGCACAAGGAGAGACCCTATATGGCGGCAAAAACTGAAGTCTCGATAGTCTTGAAAGCTGTCAACTACGCTTCAAGCGAACTTGAAAAAGTGAAGGAGCAGACAAGAGGACTGAGAGAAGTCGGCTCACAGCTGCAGCAGACCGGTCTTACGATGATGGGCTGGGGTGCTGCAATCGCCGCTCCCTTCGGTCTCGCACTGAAACAGTTCATGGGCTTTGAGGAAGAGATGCGAAACGTCAATGCCGTTATGCAAGGAACGGAAGAGGACTTTCAGGCGTTGTCGAAAACAGTGAACGATGTCGCTATGAACTCTTCTTTCATGACCAGCGAGATCGCGTCGGCCGCATATGCCCTCGCTTCGGCGGGGAAGAAGAGAGTCGAGATAGAAGCTATGATAGGGCCAGTCTCAAACCTGGCGGAAGCTATGCACTCTGAGTTGAGGCCTACCGCCGAGCTTGTTACTGATACGCTGGACCAATTTGGACTGTCGGCGAAAGAAACAGGCAGAGTCGTCGATATCTTCGCTACTTCGGTAGGCAGTTCTCCTGAAACCCTGGAGAGACTCTCTTACGGAATGAGATACGCAGGTTCTACGGCCGCGGGGTTCGGGTATTCTCTCGAGGAGACGGTAGCCGCTCTAATGGCCTTCGAAACAGCGGGCATCCACGGAGAGCAGGCCGGAACCACTCTAAGGAACGCTCTTGCCAGGCTGGCCGCTCCCACAACGGACGTCGTCGACGCGTTGAAAATGTACGGTTTCACGATTGAAGATGTGAATCCCGCGCAACACTCTTTCGTTGAGATCCTCGAGGCCATGCGAAGAGCCGGGGTCGATACCACCGGGACATATGAGATCTTTGGCACGGAGATCGGGGGCAGGATGGCCGCCGCTGTTTCAACAGGCGTAGAGAAGATCAAGGAGTTCACCACGAATTTAGAAAATTCCGCTGGAGCGGCAGAACGAATGAAAGAAGAACAGTTAAGCTCTCTGGCAGGACAGTTCAAACTCTTGAAGTCGTCTCTCGAGTCTTTAGGGAATTCCTTCGCGGCACTTTTCAAAGACGAAGTGTCAAAAGCGATCAACTGGATACGCGACTTGGCGAACTGGTTGAACAGCCTTGACGAAGGTACGAAGAGACTAATCGTGAATGTCGCAAAGTGGGGATCGATTCTCCTAATTGGGGCAGGAGCCGTCAATTTCCTCACGGGAACCGTGATGAAGACGATAGCGTCCTTCAAAAGCTGGGGCTCAATTATTGGAAGCGTTATAAAACTTATCACCGGCAAAGTCGCTGCCACCGGAGCAGCGGGACAAGCTTTGACTACTCTCTCAGGGACAGCCGTAAGCACGGGGACTTCACTTGCAGGAATCGGTTCTTCTGCAGCCGGCGTTGGAGCGAAACTACTCGCTTTTGCGACCGGACCGGTGGGAATAACCATCGCGGCGATCGCGGGCATAACGGCCGGCTCGATCGCTCTCTACAAGGTTATGGATAACCTTTCAAAGGACTGGTTCAAATCGGACCTCGAGAAAGCGCTTAACCAAGTCAGAGAGACGGTAGATGGAACTGTGGAGACCATGGAAGAGGTCTCGAGAAGGTTTTCGAATCTCTCCTCACAGGCAAGCGACGACACTAGAAAGCTATCCGGCACAATAACCGGCACATTCTCCCAGCTCGAGGAGGCTGTCAGAGGGTTCGACCAGATAAACTCTACAGTTGCGGTCAAAGCGGCTATGAACATGCAAAAGATTGCAGAAGAGGCCGGTTACACAGGGGACGCCTTCAGAGATCTTGCAAAAGAATTCTCGGAGAGTTTAACGGTCTCTTCTGAAGAAGTTGTCTCGAAGCTGAAGAAAACGATGGAAGAGGTAAATGCCGTCGCCATCGATACAGAGGTAACTAACAATAGGATCGCAGAGTCGGTTAAGAGTGCAAACGAAGCTATGGCTGACAGTTCCAAAGAAACACAGTCCGTCCTGGAGAATCTCGTCAGCTCTTATGAGAGAACCGGAGATGCGATATTAGAATCAACGGTTAAACAGACGGAAGCGGTTAACCTCATCAAAACACACGCCAACGATTCGGCTGATGCTTTCTTTGGAATGACCGAGAAATTGAAGACGAGCTCGGATTCGGCTTCGAAAGCGGTCGGTGTTGCTATGTCGGATATAGCCGTGAAGTTGGCTGAACAGGGGAAATTGTCGGGAGAAGAGACTCAAAACATCGAGAGTCTCAGGAAAGAATATGACAGACTTTCCGAGTCTTTGCAAGACGTAGTCGAGAGATACGGCGAGTCTTCAGGCGAAACCGAAAAAGCCAGGCGGCAATTGGATGAAGTGATTGCTCAGTATTCTGAAGCCGGGCTTGCTTTGAACGATGTGCTCATAGATCTGTTGGGAGTTCAAGAACTTTCTAACAGCATTGTGGAGAATTTGGAGAGTTCTAGCAAGTCTATCAGCTATGAAGTCAATACCGATGGAGCGATCCGGTCTTTGGGAGGACTGGCGAAAGCCATAGACCTGGTGTCTTTCCAGGGAGCGGGTTCAACGGAAGCGTTCGTCACGATGATGGAAAGGCAGAAAACGAGTGCGAACGACGTCTCGAATGAAGTCGGTATAGCGCTCGGGAGAGTTGTCATCGCGATGGCCGAGCAAGGGAAAGTGGCAAAAGACCAGGTTGCGGGCCTGAAGGAATTATACGACGCTTATGACAGTCTTTCTGAAGAACTTGAAACTGTTGAAGAAAGGTACGGAACGAATTCTTCACAGGCGGATAGTCTTCGCACTAGTCTGAATACCCTCAAGGGAGAAATAGCTTCTCTTGGTTGGTCTGCCGGAGAGAGCGCAGTCAAATTCGGAGATGTGAAAGAGATACTACAGCAAACAGCGACGGAGGTTCAGAAGACCGGCAAGCATATAAACGAATTTCTGTACGGGAGCGAGAACTTCGCAGCCACTAAGGAAGAAACCCTCCAGAGAGTACGCACGCAATTCAAAGCGACCGAGACCGACTCACTGGGTTTAGTGAACGCTTTCAACAAATTGACAAAGCCAGCAAAGATGTTTGGAAATGATGTGGACGTAATGGGCGTCGCCCTCGCGGACTTTGGAGTCGAACTCTACAAAAGCGGTGTTCTTACCAACTACCAGACTTCATGGCTTGTCAGCTTATCTGAGCAGATTGCTTCTACCAGAGAGGAATACAGAAAAGCGATCTCGACGTACGGAGAGAACTCCAGAGAAGCAAACGCGCTTAAAACGTCTCTTCAAGAACTGGAAGTGATATATGGAAGAAACGGAAAATCTGCTGCTCAAGCTGTATTCGACTCTTACGGGTTCGGAGAGACGCTGGTATTTCTCAGAGAGAACCTCGGTCTTACGAGCGCGGCTTTTGCAAAGCTTCTCGGTATTTCTGACACGAATATACTCGCTCAGGATGCGAAAACAATAAACGAACAATGGAAAAAGGTCAATGAAGGCTCAGGGTTTGCAGCCGATGCCCTGAAGTCGATCCAAAACCAATCGAAAGAGACCTCGGCGAAGCTGACGGAAATGGCCGATGCGGTTACCGATACCTTCGATAAACAGAAGAAGGCTATTACATCTTTGAGAGAGGAACTGGACACACTGAAGACAAAACAGGTCGAATATCTGGACGCTCTCGCAAAGGCCGAAACCGAAGGAGATACCGAAGCGATAGAGAAGTACAGAAATAGGTTGCAGGAGACGGCCGAAGCTGCCGGGACGCTCGCAGAACAGATCGAAGGCCAGAAAGACCAGATGCTTCTTTTCTATCAGACGTTCAAAGACAACGCTGAAAAGACCGATGAATTCGGGCGTTCTCTCAAGGGCATCGAGCCTGAGCTCAGCGAATTCGCCTCGACCCTCGAAGAAGTGGAAAAGGAATTCCAGACGACATGGGGAAACATCTTGAACATATCGAAGAACGGTGCCGATGCTGTTATAGCCGAGTTCAAGAGAGCGAGCGATGAAATCGTTGGCCGCTCCATCGTACCGGACATGAGAGAAGAAGTAATAAGGGAGATGGCTCAACTTGCCTCTGGTATGAGAGACGAAACAGTCCGCGGAGCGGCAAACTCGGTCGCTTCATTCGCCGATCTGTCAAAGGGTCTTTCCAACTACCTTTCAAAGATGAGAAAAGAAGCCGGCGATTTCTCTCTCGACAGGGTATCAACCGCGGCGAACGAAATCCCGGAGTATTTTTCAAGTCTGTCCGAAGAGGCGAGTTCTGCGATCAACAGCATCAGGAAGATTTACAACCTCGACTGGCTAGACGAGACTTTCCGGGAGACGGCTGGAATGACCAGGAACATGTCGGGAATTCTCAGGGAGTTCCAAAGAGAGACCAACGGCATTTCAAGAGAGCTTGGAGAATTCATGCCAAACGGCGGCGATCTGACTGTCCCTAAGATCGAGAGAAAGAAAGAATACCATATCTTTCTCGACATTAGAAAAGAAGAGTACGCCGACAAAGACGAGCTGATCAGGAGAATTGCTAGGGAACTGGAACTGGCAGGTGAGATCTAATGCCATTTGTTGATGATAGATATGTAATCGAAGTTAGAGTCGGTTCGCAATACCTCCTTGTGGACTCTGTTCAGGGCAGCGAAAGAGCCGGGCTTTCACCTTTCACCGGCTCTTTCCGCTGTCGGCTTTCCGATCCCTCTTTAATCTCGAAAGGGCAGACAGCAATTCTCGAGCTCTGGCATAACTCAAAGCTAGACGAAGGCTCGTTTGTCGAAACGATCGCCGAGGTGGAGATCGAGAGAGCAAGGAAGACGACGAATGCCATGAGCCATGTCACTGTCGAAGCGGAATTCAAAGATAAACTGGCCAGGTATCTCGAGCAAGAGAAAGATATCCTGATGTTCTCACTCAATCCGGGTTTGACTCCAGCCGGGATGGCTCAGGCCATATATCTGGGGACTCCCTATGAAGCCGACGTGTCGGCTATCACGGCGGTCGAGAACAACATCCGTGCCAGGGACTTTCAGATGAGCGGAACTCTCAGAGAGGCGACTATAAAGCTGGAGCGAATCATAGGGGCCAGGACTCTCGTCAATCACTCCACGAAAGAGGTCCGGTTTATTCCGAACTACTACGATAACTCTGAAATAACTCTTTCGGACGTTATCGAGAAGGTAGAGATAGAAGCCGGAGATGTTTCCTCCGGTGTGAAATTGACCGGAGTTCTCAATACCATCCCGCTTTCGAAGTCGCTTCTCAGATACTATAACCTTGTCGCTGAATACTGGTCTGTGCTGTTGCAAAAAGAGACATACACAAACGAAGAGGACCAGGAAAGGGTGAAATACACAGGCAAATGCAGGACCAGCGTTAGAGTCTCCGAGGTTGACAAAATTGACTCGATTTCCTCTTTCAAATATGGATGGGACAACATTTCTACCGATCACATATACACCGAAACAGAGTTCGAAGCTCTGGCAGAAGAGCCTTCTGGCGATCCCACTTACGGGATCTACCTCGTGTGGAGCCCAGAATCGAACGAAGTCTCGCTGTACCGGACGATAGAATTCGATTACCCTGCCGGATCCGCGTGGGACTGGGGAGAGGCTAGGACGCTCTGGACTATGAAGCAATACTGCGAAAAGTATCTGGGGCTCGGTTTCACGGGGAACACCTTCAGGTTTCCGATCGAGCTTCAGGTCGGCTCCGAACCGAGAGAGCAATTCAGCACGAACGAACCTGCATCGGCTCAGGCCGCGTTGAGGCTTTCGAACCTCCTTTATGCCAAGAAGAGATACCAGAAAGAGACGAGGGTCATGCTAGCCCCTTCAAGCTACATCCGTTCCGGAGGACAGGCGATCTTTCAAGGGCGCGCATACGTGATAGATTCGGTTTCTTTCTCTTCGCACCCGTTAGAGGTCACTCTGGGTCTGCTGGAGGCGATATGATGAGAAGGAACGACATAGAGAACATAGCCAGGATCCTGAGGAAAAGATCCCCCGTTAGAGTCGGGACGATCGTAGGCTTCGAAAACGACGGCAAGGTCGTTCAGGTAAGATTCCACGACACAAAGCTACCTGAGGGACAGTTCGAGAGAAAGCTGGCCTGTGAAGGAATCATAGAAGGAAGCGTGTTCACGCTCATACAGCCAAATTTTAGGAGGCCCGTCTCCGATCTCGTTGATATAGAGAAAGAAGTTGGAGCGGGCGGACTCAAAGGTCTCACACTGCCGCTTGTAGGGTTCGAAACCTATCCCGAGGGTTCGGAGAATCCGGATTGTATTATCGGTCTTTTCGAATTGCCCGGAGGCTTAATATACAGAGAAGTCCTTACTGAAGCGAGAAATGACATACTCATCCCCGGGTACGGTACCTTTCAGAGCCAGAAAGCGATTGGAGAAGATGAAATCAGACGGATCGAGCTCATGCCATGGTTTGGTCCACATCGTTTTGGGGCTCTCTACAAGATCGCATCTGTTAATAATAAGAGCATGGACCACCTGACAAAAGAGGGGCTGCATAAAATTGGCCCGGCCTTTCTGGATAAAGTGAGATCCTTTGTAACCGCCTCGGATCACTATATAGAACCAGACATGGAAGTGTCGGAGATGGAGGAAGGCATTTATGAGATAACCTCGATCCAAGATCCTTTCGGTCTACCGAACACCGATAGACACTTGATTTACCATTCCGGAAAGACTGTCCTATTCTGCGAGGGAATAAGTCTGTTTGAGTATTTTAAGCGTAAATGGAACTATAACAGGACATACGAGATGTATTCGCAGACGTCGCAACCGGTTGGGCAAACTGGTAATCAATGGTCTGCAAACCAGTATTACACTCGTTCTCGGAGGGCGATCATCAAATCCGGGGAACTATATATGTCGCAATATCTGGCACAACCCTGGATAAGAGAGTCCTCCTATTTTGCGCCCAACCCCCTTATGTTATCGTATGAGGAGAGCGATTTTCTATTCCACGGAGCGTTTCAAATAAGCAAAATCACATACGATCTCTCCGTGAATATAGTAAAGCTCGAGGGAAACACTGCATGGTTAGAGACTCCGTCTCACTCTCCCGGCCCATATCCGGCCAGCGAATTCACTCTGGAATTCGTGAACGATCCGATGTTCGTGGCCGCCGTCCCGAAACTGAGTAAGGATGGTCGGTATTTCGGCATTGAAAGATATCTGACAGCGGAGGAATACGAGAACAATGGGTTTACGGCTTACCCGGTGTTCGTTCCCAAATCGAAACCGGTGAGCGTGAACGTATCCATTCAATACACCAATAGCTGTATGAAGTACTATCAGCTTGAAACCAGAATGCTTCAGAGAGTAGTCCTCGCAAGCTCTGAACCGGTTATTCTTCTCGATGAAGATATAGAAATAAACACTCAGGAAATGCAAGTCCTGGTAGCGGAAGGCCGTTTCAGGCCGTATTTCATAATCGACATACCTGAAAGACTCGAAAACTTCAAAGTCGGCGGTAACTTTCTCGTACATAATTGGGAACGCGACAGCGTAAGATTCGATCCCTCTATCGTTCCTCATGTTGAAGAAGTGAAAACCGGGTTGACTCATTCTTTTCTGGATCAGGAGACTTTCCAGAAGGAAGGGAAAGTGGCAAAGACAGAAATTGAACTGAAGCTCTCAAACATAGATTTGCCGACGTTCAATAAATTCACTATCACATCACAGCTGAGGGCTTTCAACTATTCGGCCGGCGTGAAGACGCCGTTTTTCACTAAGGACTTGAGCGAGGTTGGAAAAACAGAGACTTACAACGCCTTTCTCGGAAAGCTTGGAATCGGCTTCATGAACTGGAATTTCGACTTCAGAGCCTTCAACAACTATGGTGCGTACGGAATGAACAACAAGATCTATTCAAGCCGGATAAGCAAGAACCAGGTGAAGGAAATGTTTTTCGCCGGTACAGTGGTCGAAGGAAAGCCGTATAGACTTACTGACTTTGATTTCACGGACCCGAATATTCTTATGAGTTACAGCTATGGCGAGAGAAACCTCGAGGATTATAACTACAACCCCGCAAACGGAGGGTTGGCAGAACAAATAGATACATTCAAGACCACAAGGCCGAGATACGACACTGGCGCTAACGCTACATATCGCTGGGATCCCGACGATATAGCGATAGAGATCGACCGTGTCGACGTTTACAAGATCTCCGGAGCTTCTTATGACTTCTTTACGGGTTACTGGAACTGGACGTGGGAAAGCACACCATGCAGGGTCATTCCGGGAAACGAGGTCGAGAAGGTCGAACCATATCCGAACATCCGAGTGCCGATCCTCGCGAGCGAATTGAAGCAATTAAGCGGCCGGTGGCACCTACCTAGGCTTCATATCTACTACAAACGTGTGAAGGCCGGTGCCGGGCTTTCGTCTGTGCCATACTTCTATTTTCGCTTCAGGTCTCCGATCGAAGCTCTAGCGGAGCTTGAAATAACAGAGGCCGTTAAGGTGTTGTATCCTGGTTCCTATGGTCTCTTCAACCCCGGAGAAACTGTGGGGCCAAACATTAACAACAAGCTCATGCCAATTATTGAACCTATCTACGGAGCGATAACATTCCCGGAAACCTCCGACGAACTTATGAACTCTATACGAGCAGACATGACGGGGATAGTTGGAGCTTCAAGCATATCGGGATATCTCGTGAAAGGCTGGAATCTGCAGGTCGGAGAATACCTGTATCTGGACGGTCCGTTTGGCCACGAAGAAGCTTTCTTCATCCCTATGGAAAAGTCGCCGGACCATACTTTTACTTATGGCCGCGGGAATTCTTCGCCTCAAACCGGAGAGTTTCCCATATCGGAAGAGATGGTCCAGAAAAATGAAGCCGTCGGTTCCGATTGCTCTGTGTTGCCGGCAGACCTCAAGATAACAAGGGTCAGGCTGGACCGGGCAAAACTGATGTTCGACAAGCTCATACTGAACGACGACCTTACCTCCAATGTCATTAATCCTGCCAAATTCGGGATAAAGGAGGAGTAGAAATGCCAGTATACCCTTCATATAAGATTGTGATCAGCAATCCCGAAGCGCTCGATCTTAACGGACTCAGGATGCCTTTCAAGATACCCAGAAGCTTGTGGGGAGACAATCCTTGGGATCCGAACTCCTTGGATATGTTCGATATAGACGCTGGAAGGATTCTCAAATGGAACGACCTTCCGGATCTCATGGGATTAGTACTCTTCGAGATCTCTAGTCCAGTCGAAGTAAATGTCTACATATACGCCGGTTCCCAACCGGATAATTTTTTTGATAACTGGCGTGAAATGGAAGGAGAAAACTACGCGGAATCTGAGCCAGTTGCCTGGTTTGTGGATAGTCAAGCTATCATTTCCGAATCGGACAATACAGTTGGCAATCACGTCCTGATCATTACCAATGGGTACTATGAGCCTGCTACTCGTGTACTAACTGTGAACAGAAATTACAGCACTGGCAAAACGGAGATGATCCTCTACGAGCCTGGTGTTGGAGTTCTAACTAATTCAGTTCGAGAGTCAATAGACCAAAAGCTGAAATTCAGTCTGGACAGCGGGCGGGTTTATATCTACGCACACCTCGAAAATCAATGGACTAGCGTTGCAGACTTCGAAATGCCACTTCTGGAAGCCGAAGGCTATTATGGAACTGCCTTGATCGCTGGCACCGACGTTTATGGAAAGATATACGACGAGATAAAAGAAAGACCTGATAGCTTGACATACGAGTGGTACGACTATCACACCCAGGAGCATTACGTGTGGGCTCTGGGAGAGGCACCATGGGATACTTCGAATCCTTCGATCGATGGTATAGAGGCTCCGGAGAAGGCAATTTCCGGGGAGGCTTTCCATGTGGAGGCCGCCACGACGGATTTGGAGAGCCTGCAATTTGTCTTTGGTGGAATATCTTACCCAGGAGTGAATGAAGGCGAAGGAGTTTTTTCGGCTGAGATCGAAGCTCCGTCGGTCACGGAGAAAACCAGTCTAGTTCTTTATGCTCGATGCGGAGATCTGATCGAAGAGGCGTCTATAATAATTTATGCAGCTCTACCAATGCCGACTCGTGTGAAGTTTCTACAAAACGGTTCCGAGATCTCGAACCTAACAATGGAATCTGGACAGGTGGCATTCGTTGGTGTGCTTGTGGAATCCAGTGATGGAGAAACATGGTCAAAGATTGACGGAACAGTATCTGCAAGCATAGTTTCTTTCGACGGAGAGGGTTTCGAAGAAATGGCCGTGTGCAAGGTAGAGAATGACAAGATTCTAGTAGAGGCTGATCTCCCGGTGGGAGCATATTATCTTCAAGCGACAATTGCCTTCGATTCTCCTGTGGCTTTGGAACGTGTTCAGAGATTGAAGATTAAAGTCGTCGTGGATAGGAAGTGATGATATGACTCTGTTTGAAGTTGACTGGGAGCTAGTTGTACCGTCAGGAAGTGAGGCATATTTCACGATATTTATCGATGGAGAAATCTATTTTCAAACTCAGGATGGGGTAGAAGAAAGCAGTACATTCATAACTCTTTTGAGTGAGGAAGAGCATATCGTTGATTTCGGGTTGTACACAGATAGAGAAGATGGTGGTACACCGTATGTGAAAATCAATAGAGCCATATATGGAGATCTCGACATAGTGGCTCAAGGAATTGAATTTTGGGAACAGAGTGGAACTGGAAGTATAGAAATTATCGAAAACTACCTGAAGCTATCGACAACAAGATTCAACACAATTGAAGCGATCGGTACTTTGCCGGTAAGCGAGCCTAAAGAACTCCAAATTTCGTTCGACTGGGAGGTGTCGAGCGAATTTGACTACGATTTCTTCGAAGTATATGTGGATGGAATGCTCATTCTAAGAAGAAGCGGCATTGATTACGGAACTTTCGTCGGAACGTTGACAAACGAGCAACACGCGCTTAGATTCGTGTATGTGAAAGACTCTAGCGTTTCTGAAAACAATGACCTCGCAAAAGTGTCGAACATGATTGTCGGTGGGGAGAATTGGTTGCTGGACGGTCTTACAGGTTGGACTACCGGAGGGGATTTGAATCCCACGTTTGAAGAAGGGCAGATAGTCCTGGCTTGTGATGACGATCAATCTTCATGGGCAGAAAGAACATATGTACCTGTTCCTCAAGAGCCGGAACTGGATATAGCCAACGTACGTATCAAGTATTTTCAAGATGGCCGTCAAATTAGTCAAGTATCGGTTGAGGCTCTTGATACGTTCTTCGTTGACTCGACGGTGGAAGTCTTTGATCCCGACTCCGAAGGATGGAGCTCTGTAGTTCCATCCCAGGTTTTCGGAGAAATCGAGAGATACGATGATGAATCAGGGGTTTTCGATAAGATCGCAAACAGTTTCGTGTTTGAACATCCAGACGGTTATTACAGACTTCTGCAAAAGTGCAACGCTCCTCCGGGGACTTACTATCTGAAGACTACGGCTAGAGTTGGCGATATCACTCAGATCGAAAGGTTGAAGATAAAAGCGAAAGTAAACATCTGACCGCCCGAAAGGGCGGTTTGCTTTTGGAGGGATGTAAATGGCAAGTTATTTCAACTTGACACTGGACACCACGGGTCCTGCGAATCCGCAAATAGTTCTCGAGAGTGGTGCTCAGTACGCTACTCAGCAGTTGATAAACGCGGCGCTGTCTTGTAGCGATGCCGACAAGACAGGGTACCAGATCAAGATTTGGGGAGATGTCGATACTACCTATGATGCTGATGTCCAGGGCACCGAAGTCAACTCTAACTGGATAAGTTGGACAGCCACCAAGCAGATAAAACTCGAGTCCGGAGATGGCTCGAAGACAGTGTATTTCAAAGTCAGAGACGATGTTTGGAACCAGTCTGGACAGGCTTCGGCAAGCATAATCCTCGATACGACGAGGCCGATTGTGACCATATCCGGTCCGGACGTAAGCAAGATCTCCAAAGTCTCTGGAAAGAACGTAGCTTCTTTCTCCTTCTCGGTGGATTCGATCTTCGACGAGTTCAAGGTAAAGGCGGTCAGTTCAACTGGTGCCAGCCACGATTCCGGTACGGTCATTCCTACCGCGGGCGGTTCGACAAATATGAGCGGAAACCAGGGGAACTACCCTGCCTCAACGCCCATAAACTGCCAGATAACTGGAGCTGATCTCGAGGCTGCCAGCGCGGGCGACGGCCAGAAGATAATCAAGGTCTTCGTCAAAGACCAGGCCGGGAACTGGTCGGTATAACGACTGTGCAGAGCGGGGAAAACCCGCTCTGCCTTCTGCTGGAGGGCTGTCATGAATGCGTACTTCTTCCTTGAACTGGACACAACAGGCCCTCAGATCGCGCTTTTTACGCCTGACTATACTGGTCGAGATTACTGCCCCGTCAGAGTAGAAGGAAACGAGTTACTTGATCCGACTCTCGAGCTATATGTAATCGATTCGAAAGGGATAAAGCAGAACGCTACAATAGCTTATTACGGCACCTACTTCGAAGGCTTCATTCCTTTTCACAATGTAGCGCCGGGTATTGCCAATATTTATGCAAGAGCCAGAGATACCGTTTTTAACCTTTCCAACTCAGTACAGAAAGCAGTCCTTGTATTCGGAGAAGACGAAGTAACGGGCCTGGAAATCGAGACCAGCGAGATCCCGCTTCTGATTTCTGCTATATCGAAAGTCCCCGAGATAGATCTCCAGGAGATCATCGGAGACATAGACTTACAAAGTCTTGGTATTGGCGGTAAAACCATAGTTGTTGTCTCTTCTACGACGCTTCTTCGAAGAGTTGCTGAAATAGAAGCAAGGAGTGATTTTATGCAGTATCAATTTGGGAATACGGTTAAGCTGGAAGCTTTCTTCAAAGACTTCGACGGAAACCCCGTGGACCCATCGAATATAAAGCTCATTGTTTATGACTCGAAGTTCGGTGTGGTCTCAAACGTTGCAATCACATCCGAAAACAGGGTAGAACTAGGTCACTATTATTATCTCTACACCCTGCCGGCGGGAAATAATCCGAAGACCATTTATTACGAGTGGTATGCGGAAATTCAGGGAAGCCCGACAGTCAAGAGGGAATCTCTGAAGTTGGTGTTCGTATGATCGATGTTACTGTCGTTTCGACCTTCAAGCTCTCTTATATGGACGGGTTTGATTCGTCGCTTGTCACTTTCAAGTCCGATGTGGACATAGTAGCCTGGAGAATAAATCGACTCGGTACTTCATGGAACTCCGGGGACTTGTTGGAAGAAGAGAAATTCGACTGGTGGGCTGCGAACAATAAGACCTGGAGCTTTCTGGAATCAAACTCAATTTCCTGGGCTCAGATAGCTTTTATAGAAGCCGGGGTATCAATCACTTCGCAAATTCAGGCGGAAGAACTCCAGGAAGGTATTCAAAGAATCAATGTATACGGAAAAGACCGATCGGGCAGCTGGTCACCTTACGGAGGATAGTCATGCAAACAACTTCAAACCATGGTTTCAAGAAACCCGAGTATTCGGATACCGCCGATATTGCCGATCTCAATTTCAACTTCGACAGGATAGACGAAATGCCCGTTTTCTATGAGCAAAGCACCGAGCCGACAAATAAAGTTGCAAACAAGACAATCTGGTATGACACGGCCAATTCGCTCATGAAGCTGTGGGATGGTTCGGCGTGGGTAACGGCAGCCGCTTCGTATTCGCATAATCACATAGTGACCTTGACTGTACAAACAGCAGCGGCGACGGCGGCAAAAGTAACAGACGAAACAGTTACATTCGAGGCCGGAACGCTCTATCTTGTGCGCCTCAAATACGGGAATACTGCAGCAGCTCCAACGATCAACGGCGTAAACGTTCGTCTAGGCGTTGCAAATGCCTCAACCACAACACTCTATTTTAGTGGAGAAGCCGTTGTACCGATGTTGTATGATGCGGTCTTGAACAAATTGCAGATCATGGGTTCTCACGACACGTCCGATGATACGGAATCTTACACCGTGAGGTGGAATTGTACTCTTCAGGCCGGTACAGACCCGATCTACGATTACAAGATAGTGATGTTCGGCACAGACGGAAGGCTTTATCCACTGACCAAAGAGAACGGCACTGGAACGAGCAAAACTGTTTCAAATGCGGAATTGGATATAGGAATGCCGATTCTGTACTATGGTTATACAGCCGATATCGCTGCAAACGGCACACACGCAAGCTACTGGTACAACGGCGTAACACAGGGATATTTGCAATACACAGCAAACGTCGCGTCTGGCTGGACGGCGTACAGACCTATCTATCTCAAAGGAACAATACAGGCCAACGGGAGTTTCAAGCTCGCAGGAGCGGGAACGGCAGGGGGAACGGACTTCCTGACTCAGACGCTCCCGACGACCGACGACGGTTATGTATATTTGTTACTCGGTGTCATGAACAACACTACAACCAGCATAAGAATGACAACGGCCATCGCCGCATACGAGTTCAAGGACGGGAAACTGAGGACTTACATTCCGAGCCACAGCCATTCTGGAGTGTACGAGCCTGTCTTTTCAAAGAACGACGCTTTTAATAAGAGTTTTGGTACTACGGAAGGTACTGTGTGTCAGGGTAATGACAGCAGGTTGAGCGACGAAAGAGTACCTTTGTCACATGGAAATGAAAAACATAGCTCGACATTTGTTACTCAGACTGAGATAAACAGCTCCATTTCCTCTCATATCAGCAATCCAACAGCGCATCATAATAACGCTAATGATCCGACTTCAGATCAAAAAGCCGCTTTAGCCGGAACTTCTGGCACGCCTTCATCAGCCAATAAATACGTTACTAACTCTGATTCTCGAATGACGAACGCTCGTGCACCGACAGCTCATAAGAATACCCATGCAACGGGTGGATCTGACGAGTTATCGAAATCGGATATAGGCTTGGGAAGTGTCGAGAACTACGGTATAGCAACACAGGCGGAAGCTGAAGCCGGGAGCGTTGATAATAAATACATAACACCGCTAAAAGCAAAATACGCGATAGATAAGCTTGGCCTTTGTGCGTTTCTATATCTGGAATCAGAAATCGAGGTAAAGTTAGCTTCTGATTCCGCATGGTGTGAAAGACTTTTCAAATCACATTTTGCCATACCGCTTATCTTTGATGATAACCAACGTAGCTATTGGTATGAAGCCGTTCTGGTAGAGGATACGGCAATACAAGAGTTGGTAGAATCTTCAGTAGCAATGCCGTATGTTTCAAAACTGGCAGATTGGATGACTTCTCTCACTTCTACTTACACGCGCAAAAATTGGCTTGCTTGTTCACAACCTGCTATGGCTGCGATATTCAAAGAAGTCGTTGGCCGAACTATCATGCTTTATGAAGACTATATTGGCGTAGTCTGGATAAACGAGAACAGCGCCGAAGTCTGGAAAGGCGGTTCTCCGGCTGTTCCGCACACGTATGATGATTACGTTTCGTCTTCCATCATCGACGGCTACACATCCGGAGGTAAAGGGCTTCGTATAAATAAACTCGCTAGTGCTCCCGTTGGTTATTACGCGTGGTCCGCAGATATTGATATGACGGATGTTTCCTCAATTGAGATATACACTCAGAAAGCGGGTTATTCATCACGTAATTATCTTCAAATCAAGATTGACGGAACTTCCGTGTATAACTCCACATCGGGTCACAGTTGGACAAAACGCACATTCGACGTTTCTTCGTTGACAGGTGTGAAGACTATTGAACTAGCTATCGTAGCAACTGATAACCCCACGCCAGCCGCATGGGCGGACTTTTCGGATATCTGTCTGATCAAGTCTGCTTGATCGATAGTAGAGAATGCGATCTACACAGATAACACAGGCCGTCCTTTGAGACGGCTTTTTCATTCCATATTCTGAGGGTGATCTTGTGCATGAAGAATGTGAATTCTTGAAAAACCGAGACCAATTCGAGATGCAGATAATTCACAAGGTAAGAGAAGAGATTGTCGAAATGAACAAAGCTCAAGACGAAAGGATTGATGAAAGGCTGGACAGAGTTGAAGCAAACATAAAAGATTTCATGCAGAACGGCTTCTATAAGAAGTTCATGCAGGATGTGTGGGAGATGAACCAGAAGCTTATAGAAAAGGCCATGGAGAACTCTTTCGGAATCAAATCCAAAAAGATAGAACTGTGGAAAGCGATCGGGCTTGCCCTACTCGGAGCGTTTGGAATTAAACTGCTCGATCTCCTGACGGCAGTTGTGAGGTGATATAGTGATAACTCTTGAAGACATCAGAGTCTGGATGAGACAGAAGACAACCAGCCCTCAGATTGAACCTGAGCTTCTCTTCGCAATAGCCTGTGTTGAGTCTTCTCTCGACCCGCAAGCAGTTTCAAGAAAGGGTGCCCAGGGATTGTTCCAGTTTATGCCGATAACACAACGGGATCTTCGTGAGAGGTTCGGTTATCCCTTCAATCCGTTTTGCCCTGTATGTTCGACCGTTGCGGCCAGCATTTATTTGGTCTGGCTTTTCTCAAAGTTCCCAGATGACACAAACTTTGTCTTAATCGCCTGGAATTGGGGCTATGGAAACGTCCAGGACTTCATCCAGGGGAAAATACCAAGATTGCCGAAAGAAACTGAGGACTTCGTGAAGAAGGTCCTCGCAAAATACAGAGAGATCAAGAAGGAGGAATGAATGATATGGAGTGGCTATGGATAATCGCACCAATGGTTTCGATAGCTATCGTAATAATACTTGTCTGGAAAGTGAAGGGCGAGATTGTCTCAAATATCCTGGCAATAGCTAAGCCGGTAACTACGGTAATTGAAAAAATCGTACCGGACAACGGTTCTCTTCTTGACAAGCTGACAAGATGGGCAAAAATTGCTGTCGTGAATATGGAAGTCATGTACAGAAATGCTAAGGAAGCGACAACGAAAGATACGGAAGAACGAGATAAGCTTAATGAAGAGATTGAAGACCATGCCGTTAAACTTATGAAAGAACTCGCCGGAGTCGACAACCAGTCAATCCCATCTCATGTTGAAAATGCCGCAAGAGCCATTGTGAAGTACGAAGTCGAAGCGTTTCTAAAACCCTTACAATCACAGGGAGTACCAGTGCTTGTAGTTGAAGAAGAGACTGAACCGATTGCAGCAACCCAGGAGATCAAAGAAACACCGACCTTGCAGGTACCCCTTGACCCTTTAGAATCTACTCGGCCTACGGAGTGAATCTGGACCTTAAGACGTTGAAGATACAGCCTGAAAATGTCTATCTCTTGAGAGTTTTCGAGAAAGACAGGCTCTCGCTCAACATTGGCGGGAACATGAAAGTCGGCGTTCTCACGCTCGGATACAAGACCAAGATCCCTATCATGGTTCACTCGGGGTTATCGAAAAGGTGGGATATGCTCTTCAGGCCTGAGCTGCCCGGGATCTTCGTAGGTTTTGAGGTGAAGTTCTGAACTCGGCTTGTTAAATAACTTTGAAGAGCATTCTCTAAAAAACCGGAGCGATACCATTTTGATGATATCGCTCCGTTATCCGTTATAGTTTGGAATACCCTGGCAGCCCCACGGGGAATCGAACCCCGACCTTCGGACTGAGAATCCGGTGGACTAGCCGTTATCCTATGGGGCCAGATGAAAATAATAATATCATGGGCTCTGGCTTTTGTAAAGCACCCGATTTGCCTCATAATAGATCTATCATAAATGATAAGTGGATTTCCGTCTCGACCAACGCAAAAATATGTGCAAAGAGCGAATCGTTGATTTTGCCCGACTCACTGAATAGAGATCAAATACGTCAGCAACTGCAAACATTCGGAGATTAATATAGGTCCAGATTCTCTCACTTCGATACCCAACGGTAGCAGAAAGAGTTAGTATTACTATGAGAGCGAAAAAGCTACGAGTATCACCGTAAATTAGCGCCGGGATTGATCTATGTTATCAACATCGAACCACCGTGCTGCCTATTTGGTTTGCTAGACCTCACGGTGACTGCTGGCAAAGGAGATGGCGGGTATGAAGATGACTTTTCTGCCCCATTCGCGGTTGGGCAAGTGGGGTTTTGCTCTGAGTATTTCTTTCGTGATTCTGATTTCTCTCCAGGTAAGATTCTCGATAATACCGATCCCGGTCTTTGCAACGGTATCTCTTGGAGTTGCGGGATTTGTAGCGGCTATTGTAGCTTTCATAAGGAAGGACAGGTCGATCGGGACATTCATTTCTATCGTAATCGGAGCGGTTATTCTCTTCGTGTTTGGGTCTATATTGCTTGACTCAACAGATTTTTTCAAAGGGTTTCCAGTAGTAAAAGACTACTCGCAACGAACTGAAGGAAGCGACAGGTCGGGGGACGGGATGAATCTGGGAGAGATTTCCCAATCGGGAGAACATATATATATGGTCGTCAAGAATAGACTGTATAGAGTAAATACCGACTGGACAGGACGGACAAAAGTAACCGAGTTCCCGGTCAGCTCCATATTCATTTCAGGCGAATGGATATACTTCACTGACGACCCTGATATAAGCAATCTGTACAGAATGAAAAAGGACGGAAGCGAACGGACTAAGTTGAGCGAAGACAACATAGCGCAGTACTGTGTTTCAGACGACATGGTCCTCTACAGCACAAAGAAGAGTCTGGTCGAGTTCAACGAGATCAAGAAGAAAGCTATGACGTCTGTAGATATTTTATTGGAAACCGAAGCGGGAACACTCAATAAAATGAAGACCGACGGATCGGAAAAAACAACCCTTTGCAAAGTCTCGCTAGAGCCGGGGAAAATAGAGATTCACGCTGAATGGATATACTACGAAGATTATGGCAAACTTTATAGAATAAAGATCGACGGAACCGAACGTACCATGATCTCCGGAAAGGGCCGGTTCGGATACGTTACCGATACATGGCTCTACTTCACAGCCCTAAGAGACACTGGAACAGACGCTTATTACGATCTCGACGTTGTCAGAATGAAAATTGACGGCAACGAAAGAAGCACTCTTGCCTCGCTGGACAGAGTCTACTTTTTTACTTTCGACGAAGGCTGGTTCTATTTCGTTTTAAAATCAGAGAAGGGACTTCACAGAATGAGACCGGATGGAACTGAGATGCAGAAACTGAACAACATAAATATCTGGGCTCTCGACGGCGTATCTGGTAATTGGATGTATATCTCCGACTATTCAGGAGCATACTACCGCGTGAAACTCGATGGCTCGGTGGGAACCAGGATTAATTGAGATGAAGAGTACCCTCCGTAGATATATAATCTACTTCGAGGGGGTGTTTTTTTGTTTATCAGAAAGTGGACCGCTTCAGATGCAAAGGCCAATTTGATAATATGTCACGGGATAGGCGAACATTCCGGCAGGTACGACGCTTTCGCCTTTTTCCTGACATCCAGGGACTTCAACGTCTTTTCGACGGATCTTCCCGGCCACGGGCTGCACCAGGGGCAGCGAGGCTACATAGATTCCTTCGATGATATGAAAAATGCTGTGGTAGATCTGGCGACGGCCGTGAGAAAGGGAAAGCGCAAATTGCCTCTTTTCCTCTTCGGACACAGCATGGGCGGTCTTATCGGTTCGAGGGTGATCGAGGAAAACCCCGGCATCTTCAGAGCTGCCGCTTTGAGTTCGCCTCATCTCTACTCCGCGAAAGAATCTGTGAAAAAGCTTCTTCCAGTAGTCAAGCTCGTTAAGAAACTGGCGCCGAAAATTACGTTCAGCAGCTCATCCAGGTTCGAACCTTCCGATCTCTCTCACAACAAGCTTGCAGTGCAGCGATACATAGACGATCCTTACGTTCATGATAGGGTCTCTCCCAATCTTTTTCTCGGAATGGAGGAGAGTATAGAGATGGTCTTCTCGGAAGTGGAAAAGATCACGATACCGATTATGATAGTTATCGGAAGCGACGACAGGGTTATAGACCCCTCCGGTGCCAGGGAGTTCTACGAAAAATTGGGATCGGAGAAGAGGTTTCTCGAAATCGCCGGAGGAATGCACGAAATGTTCGCAGATGAAGAGAGAAAGGGCATTCTGTTCGAGGGAGTTGTCTCTTTCTTCTCAGAGTTCCTCTGAGTGGAGCTCAAGCCAGCGCCGCGCGATCTTTTCGTCGTGCTTTATCTGTTCTATGAGCAACTGTAGGCCGTCGAACTTCAATTCGGGTCTTATGAATTCCAGAAACTCTATTTCGATGTTTTTGTCGTATAAGTCTCCGGAGAAATCGAAGTAATAGACTTCGTATTTCACCTCTTCGGTCACTTGCACGGTCGGCCTGAACCCTACGTTTAGCAGGCCGAAGAGTTCTTTGCCTTCTATGATCGATTTTACGATGTAAACCCCCGATTTCGGAGTTACCAGGCGTTCCTCCCCACGCGTGATGTTGGCCGTGGGAAAGCCCATCTTAGAGCCGAGCTGCTGGTCACGATAGACTCTTCCCCTTATCGAGTATCTCTGGCCGAGCAGCGCGTTGACCTGACGTATTTCACCTTTCGCCAGGGCTTCGCGTATCCAGCTGCTGCTTATCCTTCGACCATCCAGCACACAATCGGGAACAGTATCTACGAAAAAGCCCATCTCGCCGGCCATCCCTTCAAGCAGCGCAGTGTTTCCCTTCGCACCGCTTCCGAAGGTGAAGTCTCTGCCCACAACGATGCCGGTCACTCCCTGCCCGATCAGGCCGTTGATGAATTCGCGGGGTTCCAGGTGCTTTATCTCGGCCATATTGGCCGTGATCACTTCATGGATCCCGGTCGAGAGAATCAATTCGATCCTCTGAGATACCGGGTAGATTATGCCCGGAAAGTTGGGGAAGTAGTAGGCCCAGGGGTAAATCATGGAAATAGCCGAACTTCTGACACCGAGTCTTCTTGACAGCTCGACCGTTCTTTTCATTATTTGACGGTGACCGAGATGAACGCCGTCGAAGTTTCCGATGCAGGTCACATACATGTTATGCCCCGAGTACCTTTTCGAGTTTGGCAACCCTTTCCCATGACTCTTCTCTCTGGAGTGTCTTCACGAAGGATGACGTTCTTTCCGACCTGGCAACGGCGAGTAATCTCTCGTCATTTCCCAGTATCCGGATAATCTCGTCTTTGACGAAGCTTCCAAGTATTCCTACGACGTTTCTGGCGTGGACCTGACCGCCGAGAAGCACCCTCTGGCTTTCCTGCTCGTTGAGGAGAAGCCCGGGCATAAAGTAGATGGCCTCTTCCAGAGTGATTATGGACAGAGCGGAGACCTCTTCGAGCCGGCTTGACGAGTTCAACGAGAAAGGTCCCTGGGCTGTCCTCCTGAGATAAGTGGTTGTGGCGCCGCAACCAAAGCGGTATCCAATATCCATAACCAGAGATCTTATGTATGTCCCCTTCGAGACCCTCGTTGTGAAGGAGATCTTCCGTCCATCGAAGGAGATCTCTTCCATCGAATATATCTGTACGCGACTGGGCGGGAGGTTGATTATATTGCCCTCCCTGGCGAGCTTGTACAGGCGTTCTCCGTTGTGTTTTTTTGCCGAGTAAGCCGGCGGCGTCTGCAACTGTTCGCCGATGAAAGCTTTAAGAGCCCCGGTTACTTCTTCAAGTGAAAGGGCCGGTACCTCTCTCTCTTCAACGAGTTTACCCGTGAGATCGAAAGTGTCGGTTATCCTGCCTAGTTCCAGCTCGGCTCTGTAGGTTTTGTCCATGTTGAGGAAGTATTCCAGCACCCTCGTTCCCTTACCAATGCCCGCTATGATAAGTCCGCTGGCAAATGGATCGAGTGTGCCCGAATGACCTACCCTCTTCGTCTGAAGTTTCCTGCGAAGCACATTTACGACATCGTGGGATGTCATGTCACACGGTTTGTCTACGAGTATTATTCCGTCAGTTGTCTTCTGCATCTTGCTTTTCATTCTCTATCTGCTGAAGCAGCTGGGCCACCCTGAGAGTGGCCTCTATGCCGATATCCTCTTTGAAACGTATCTCGGGTGCTTTGAACAACCTTATATTTTTGGCTATCGCCGTTCTGAAAATACCCTTGTCTTCGTTCAACCTTTCAACGAGAGTCTTTTTCTTCTTTTCTTCACCCATAGCGCTTATGTAGATCACCGCATATCTCTTGTCTTTACTCAGCTCGACTCTGACTATCGAAACCATGCCGACCGAAGGGTCGTGACTGGCGTAAGATGAAAGAGCCTCCGTGAGAACTTTCTTGATCTCCGATTCCAGCATCTCTCTCCTGTGGCTGCTCGACATAGCTCTCACCTCCTGACCAATTATAACCCACCATTGCGGGAGTTTGTGGATGAATAGCTTCGAGCCTTGAAAGTGTATTGAATGCCGCCGGATGCTCCTCGTCGAAAGACTATATAATAGTAGTAACTTATAGCGAACGGAGTGGATGTGTTGAATAGAAAGATAGGTGCGATTCTAGTTCTGCTGTCGCTGGCCTCGCTTTTGACGGCTTTCACAATATGTATAGACCCGGGTCACCAGGAGAAGGCCAATCTCTCGCAAGAGCAGATAGCGCCCGGCTCGAGCGAGACCAAGGCAAAGGTCTCGACCGGAACCAGAGGCGTCAACACCGGGATACCCGAGTATGTCTTCAATCTGGAGCTCTCTTTCATTCTGAGGGACAGGTTGCAGGAAGAGGGCTTCGACGTAGTTATGACCAGGGAGAGACACGATGTCGATGTAAGCAACATAGAAAGGGCGGAGCTCGCCAACTCCGCGGCAGCCGATCTGTGTATAAGGGTTCACGCCAACTACAGTTCGGATCCTTCGCTGAAGGGAATGATGCTTCTGATACCTTCTCCGACGGCGACCTACACAGCCCCCATTTACGAAGAGAGCAGGAGGGCCTCCGAGAAGATCATGGCCAGTCTCCAGCAGATAGAGGGGATAACCTCGCTCGGAATAAGGGTAAGAGAAGATATGACCGGTTTCAACTGGTCAAAGGTCCCCGTTCTAATCTTTGAGGCCGGTTTCATGTCCAATCCCGAGGAAGACGCGTTGCTGGCCAGTCAAGATTACCGCGAGGCACTGGTCGAGGCTATCGTCTCAGGGGTTGTGGACTACTTTCTGAGTCGTCGATGACCGATCCATGGTTCAAACGATAGACGAGAGATCGGTCAGGAAGTCTCTGATCTCGCTGCTGGCCGATTCGAAGAACTCCCGGGGATACGTGTCCTTCAGTATTGAGCCATCTTTCATGAACAAAACCCTGGTGGCTATATTCCTGGCAAAATCGACTTCGTGGGTGACGATCACCATGGTTCTCCCTTCCGATGAGAGTCGTTTTATGACTCTCATTACTTCTCCAACTAGCGAAGGGTCGAGCGCCGAAGTCGGTTCGTCCAGCAACACTATATCGGGCTGCATCACCAGGGCTCTCGCGATGCCGACCCGCTGCTGCTGACCGCCCGACAGCTGGGAAGGGAAGCTGGCAGCCTTGTCATCCAGACCGACCTGAGAGAGCTGCTTCAGGGCGATTTCTCTGGCCTCCTTCCATTTTTTGCCCAGAACTTTTACTAGAGGGAGCGCGACGTTGTCTATCACTCTGAGGTGGCTGACGAGATTGAATCTCTGGAAGACGAATCCCACTCTCGCCCTGAAGGATCTGATAGATTTCCTGTCGCCCTTCACGGTCGAGCCCTTGAAGAGTATATCGCCGCCGTCGGGGGTGATGAGATGGTTTATACACCTCAGAAGGGTGGTCTTTCCAGCCCCGGAGGGACCGAGAATGGCGATAACATCCCCCTGCTTCACATCGAAAGAGACCCCTTTGAGAACGGAAAGGTCGTCGAAGGATTTGGAAATTCCTCTTACGCTGAGAATTTCGTTTTCCGTCATGGTATCACCATCTTCCTTTCGAGAGCTCTGCCAACGAACGACAGAGTCGATGTTATTAGCAGGTAGCAAAGGGCCAGAGCGATGTAAGACTCGAATACGGCCAGAGTCTGTGTGCCGACCTGTCTGGCTCTCATTGTGAGATCTCCGAGCGCTATCACCGAAACCAGCGAGCTGTCTTTCACGAGGCTGACCAGCTGCCCTATCAGGGGAGGAATAGATATCCTGAAGGCCTGCGGGAAGATTATCGAGAACATTATCTGTCTCCTGTAAAGCCCCATAGCCTCGCCAGCCTCGATTTCCCCGGCCGGTACCGCTTCGATACCGGCCCTGAATATCTCTCCCACATAAGCGCCTTCAAATAGGGAGAGCGAGACCACTCCAGCCCAGAAGCGATCGATATTTATCGCCGATCCAAAGCCGTAGTAAACGAGTAGAATGATAACAAGAAGCGGCATATTTCTGAAAAACCACACGTACAGAGTGCCGGCATCTTTGAAAAAACCCGAGTGTGAAGTTCTCGCCAGCGCCACGACAATTCCAACCACAATAGCGAAACCGAGAGCGATTACACTCAATTCGAGGGTCGTGACCAGCCCATCCAAGAACAACTTGTAATATCTGGGCAGCACTTTCCAGTTAAATGGATATGCCTGTGAAACCGAGAAATAAGAGAACCAGATCAATCCGGCCACAAACAAACCCAGCGTTATACGTGAAACCGCTCTCTTCATCGCCTAGCCTCAGAATTCCGGGGCGTATTCCACGAACCAGTACTGTTCGAGTTCTGTTATCTTTTCCGTCGTCTTTAGCCACTGTATAAACGTGTTCAGCCACTGGAGTGTTTCAAAGTCACCCTTTGGAATGGCGACCCCCAAGTTTTCCATGGTTAACAGTTCATCGGTGACGTCGAGCTGTTCGTACTTCTTGGCTACGAATTTGGCGTAGATCGAATCGAAGATCATGGCGTCGGCCCTGCCCGAGGCGACCTGGAAGCCGGCCTCATCGGTTGTCTCGAAAGTGAAGATCTGTGCTTTGGTCAACAATCTGTTGGCGGCCTCGGCACCGGTGGTACCGAGCTGAACGGCTATCTTCGTTTCTTTAGTGTTTATATCCTCCAGCGTCGGCGGTGTGGAGAATTTTTTCGTGTTGTAGAGAATTGTCTGCCCCACAGTGAGATAAGGATCGCTGAAGTTGACTTTCAGCGCTCTTTCCGGGGTGATGGTCATTCCCGACCATATGATGTCGAATTTGTTGGATACCAGCGCAGGAATGATACCGTCCCAGTTAACAATAACGAACTCGAGTTTGACGCCGAGAATCGAGGCCATTTCCTTGAGTATCTCCACTTCCAGCCCTATACGTTTTCCATCGGGATCTGTACCGTAGAGCGGCATATAACCGGCGTCCTGTCCGACTCTTAGTACTCCCCTGCTCCTTATGTCCTCCAGTAAACTGGAGAACGCGAGACTCACAACGACCAGAAAAACCACCAGCATAACTTTCTTCATACCAACACCTCCAAATAAAAAACCGGGCTTTAAGCCCGGTTGGTTATCTTTTTTATGAGAGCACGACTAAACGGTGCCGCCTCCCACTACCGGGCGCCACAGTTTATGATGATGAAGAGCGGATGATTCGGTTTTTAAGGACACAGTGTATTCGTACATCGCTTCACCTTCCGTCGTGTTTTCGTTGAGAAGATACTAACAGCATCCGGTATCGTATGTCAAGTTACGTTTCTCTGAACTAAAGTTATTTCTTTTTCAGGCGATACATCTCGTCTCTTATTACGGCCGCATCTTCGAACCGCAGCTCTCCGGCGGCCCTTATCATCTCTTCGTTGAGGAGCGCCATGTAATCCTCGGTGTCGAGGTTCTCCTTGAGCGCAAAGACCCCCTCTATGTATGTGGTTCTGGCTTTATCTTCTCTATCCTTGTCGAGGTTTTCTCCGGCAAACTCTTCGAAGATGTTTCTGTACAGGGGTTTGACGATGCTTTCAGGGATGATCCCGTGTTCCTTGTTGTATATGAGCTGCTTGAGCCTTCTCCTGTTCGTCTCGTTTATCGCCCTTTGCATCGAGCCGGTCATGGTGTCGGCGTAGAGAACCACCTGGCCGTTTATGTTTCTTGCCGCCCTTCCTATGGTCTGCACCAGGGTGATTTCCGATCTAAGGAAGCCCTCTTTGTCGGCATCCATTATCGCCACGAGAGAGACTTCAGGCAAATCCAGCCCCTCTCTGAGGAGATTGACACCCACCACGACGTCGATCGTGCCCTCGCGCAGTTTTCTCAAAACCTCCACTCTCTCTATGGCGTCGAGCTCAGAGTGGAGATACTCCGACTTAATACCGACTTCGTTCAGATAGTCCGAGAGCATTTCGGCGGCCTTCTTGGTAAGAACCGTCACGAGCGCTCTTTCGTTCCGCTTCCTCACTGGCTTCATTCTGAATATGAAATCATCTACCTGGCTGTCGGTAGGCTGCACGATCACTTCTGGATCGACCAGACCGGTGGGTCTTATCACCTGATCGACAACCTGCCTGGAGAGTCCCAGTTCGTACTCGGAGGGAGTGGCCGATACGAAAACTATCTGGCCGACCGTCTCGAGGAACTCCTCGAACCTGAGGGGTCTGTTGTCGAAAGCGGCGGGCAGTCGAAAACCGTAATCGACGAGGTTCTTTTTCCTCGAGAAATCGCCCCTGTACATTGCCCTGATCTGCGGCACTCCTATGTGGGACTCGTCTATGAAGGTTATGAACTTCTCCCTGTCGAAATAGTCAAGCAACGTATAGGGTTTTTCACCTCTCCTTCTGCCGTCGAAGAAGCGGGCGTAATTCTCGATCCCCGAGCAATAACCAACGCTGGAGAGCATCTCCATGTCGTAGGTGGTCCGCTGCCGGAGACGCTGGGCCTCCAGGTACTTTCCCTCTCTTTCCAGTTCTTTCACGCGCTCTTCCAGTTCCTCCTCGATACTCTTCATCGCGCCAAGGATCTTGTCCTGGGTCGTTACGAACTCTTTGGCCGGATATATGGTAACCATGTCAAGCTCATCCATCACCTTGCGGTTGAGCGGTTCGAAAGTGACTATGCGTTCGATCTCGTCGTCGAAGAAGCAGATCCTTATGCCGAAATCCTCGTAGGGCGGGAAGATCTCGAAGATCTCTCCTTTCATGTGAAAAACCCCTCCGGCCGAAAGATCTTCCGATCGGTTGTACTGTATGTTTGCCAGCCTTATGGCCAGCTCGTTCCTGTTGAATCTGGAGCCTTTCTGGAGGTGTATGTTCATCGTCGCGAAGTCTCTCGGATCTCCGCTGGCGTAGATGGCCGAAACACTTGCCAGAACGACCGTATCGTTGCGTGTCAGTACCGACTTCAGGGTAGATACGCGCATTCTCTCCAGGGTTTCGTTTATCTCTGCCTCCTTCTCGATGTACATATCCTTCGAAGGTATGTACGATTCGGGCATGTAGTAATCGTAGTAACTTATGAACAGCTCGACCCTGCTGGCGGGAAAAAACGTTTTGAACTCCCGGTATAGCTGTGCGACTAGAGTCTTGTTCGGAGAGATCACTATCGCCGGCCGCTGGAGGTTCGAAATCACGTTGGCCATGGTGAAGGTCTTGCCTGAGCCGGTCACCCCCAGAAGGGTTTGAAACCTGTCCCCCTTTGAAAGTCCCTCCGTGAGCTTTTCTATGGCTTGCGGTTGATCTCCCTGAGGTTTGTATGTCGAATCGAGTTCGAACTTCAATCGAAATGCCCCCTTTCAATCTTCGAACTGGCAGGCAAAATACGCTTGCGAAGTCGTTGCAGTATAATATTATATACCACCCGTTATCGAATATCTATACTTCAACCCGCGATCGTATTGAGCAACAGGTAAACTGTGTAAAGCGCAACAAGAAGTAAGCCAGAGAACTTGCTCAGCACTCTCCTCTTCATGATCAACAAGGGAAGGGCAATCGAAAGGCCAACGTTGAACGCTATATCCATCATAAAAGGGCGGTCCGCTTTAAGCGGAGAGGCCAAAGCAGAGGCACCGAGTATGAAAAGAGTGTTGAAAATGTTCGAACCTATCACGTTGCCAACTGCAAGATCGTTCCTGCCTTTTCTTCCTGCCGTTATAGAAGTCACCAACTCCGGTAGAGATGTGCCGATAGCAACGATGGTCACACCGATCAACATATCGCTCACACCGAAAGACCGGGCGATGTGTGAACCGGCATCGACAACCAGGTCGCCTCCGATTATAACAGCCACCAAACCGCCAATTGTGGCTATCCAGGCCCATTTTATATCTCTTCCGAAGCTTATTGTGTCTTTCTTTTCCTGTATTTGTACTGCCTGGCTTATCGCCCTATCCTGTCTGGCCATCGAAAATATGTACATCATGAAGATCACAAAAAAGGCGAGCAAGACTATCCCATCGCTCCTGCCGAGAGTGAAATTTCTTCCGAAAAACATGGCGCCCGATGCGGCCGATATGATTATTATGAAGGGAATTTCGTAATACATGGTCGAGTTTGAGACCTTCAAAGGACTTATCAGGGCCGCAGCACCGAGAATGAGAGCAATGTTTGCGATATTCGAACCCAGCACGTTTCCTAAGGCTATTCCCGAGCCTTTCAGCGCGGCTTGAAAGCTTACCGCCAGCTCCGGAGCGCTAGTTCCGAAAGCCACTATTGTGAGTCCTATCAACAACTCGGAAAGGCCGAAACGTTTCGCTATGGCTACGGCTCCTTCTATTAGATAATCGGCCCCCTTTATAAGTAGAAGGAAACCGATCCCGAGTAGAACCAGAGTCCATATCAATTTCTATACCTCCCGACAAAACAGCGGCTCAAGGCCGCTGCATTGTTTACTATTATAATCGGAATCTCGCTAAATGGAAGTGATTATTTTATTACACCCAGCTCCCTGCCTATCATCTCAAACTTCGAGATGGCAAAATCGAGATCCTTTCTCGAATGAGCTGCGCTAATCATTATTCTCAATCTCGCCTTTCCCCTCGGCACCGTCGGGAAGCCTATCGAGCTGGCAAAGATGCCCTCTTCGAAGAGTCGCTTCGAAAAATTCGATGAGAGCTTTGCGTCGTAAAGCATCACCGGAGTGATAGGGGTTTCGCTGTGTCCCGTATCGAAACCGAGGGACTTCAACCTCTCTTTGAAGTATCCGGCGTTGCTCCACAGGGTTTGAACGAGTTCATCCGACGAGGAGAGCTTTCGCACCGCCGCTGTGGCGGCCGCGGTTTCGGCCGGAGAGAGAGAAGAACTGAACAGGAAGGGGCGTGCCTTTTGCTTCAGATAATCTATCAGGGCTTTCTTGCCCGCGATAAAACCGCCTACGATACCGAAGGCTTTGGAAAGAGTTCCAACTTCGATATCCACCCTCCCGTGGAGATGGAAGTGATCCACGATGCCGCGTCCGTTGCTTCCTACAACACCTTCACCGTGCGCATCGTCCACCATCACTATCGCGCCGTACTTTTCGGCCTTTTCAACTATCTCAGGCAGGGGTGCCAGGTCGCCGTCCATTGAGAAAACGCCGTCGGTGATGATAAGCATTCTCCTGGCGCCATCGGCCTTGGCCGCTTTCAGTTGTTCTTCGAGATCGGCGACATCCTTGTGCTTCCAAACATACCTTTTGGCTTTCGTCAATCTTACGCCGTCTATAATACTTGCGTGGTTCAGCTCGTCGGAGAGAATGGCGTCTTCTTCGGAGACTATCGGGCCTATCACGGCCTGATTGGCGTTGAAACCCGACTGCACAACCAGTGTCGCCTCCACTTTCTTGAATTGCGCCAGCTCCCTCTCGAGTTCGTTGTGGAGTTCAAGAGTACCCGCGATGGATCTAACCGCACCCGGACCCACGCCCCACTTTTTTATACCTTCTATCGCAGCCTGTTTCAACTCCTCGTCGAAGCAAAGTCCCAGGTAATTGTTGGAACACATGTTGAGCACTTTTCTGCCATCCACGTTCAGCCAGGCACCCTGCGGAGACTCGAGAGTTCGAATTTTCACTAGCAGTCCCTTTTCTTCGAGTTCCCTCATCTCGTCTTTCAAAACATCGAAATTGAACATCCATCACACCTCCCGTTTCAACGTTGGTTTAGAACTGGAGTATTACCTTGCCGGAGAGACCTTTTTCCATCAGATCGAAACCTTCCTCGAAACGCTCGGCAGGGAATGTATGAGTCACCACCGGTGAAAGATCCACCCTCTTGCTTTTCAGAAGCTGATCCGCTATCCGCCAGGTATCGAACATCTTTCTACCGGTTATTCCGTACATGGTAAGCCCTTTAAACGTGAAAAGATTGTTTATATCGAAGGCCAGATCTCCGGGAAATACTCCCAGCAGCGATACTATTCCACCGTTGGTGACGCTGTCTAGACCCTGTTTCATGGCGATGGGGCTTCCCGACATCTCTAGAAGAACATCGGCTCCATCACCGTTGGTCAAGGATCTCACTCTGGTTGGCATGTCTTCCTTGAGCGGGTCGATTACGACGTCGGCGCCCATCTTTTTTGCCAGATCTTTTCTGAAATCCTTCACTTCGCTCACCATAACACAGGCGGCCCCCGATGCTTTCGCCACGGCCACGGCCATGGCTCCTATAGGGCCGGCTCCGGTTATGAGAACGTTTTTACCGGTTAGATCGGTTACCAGGGCCGTGTGTATTGCGTTACCGAACGGTTCCATTATCGAGGCGTACTCCAGCGGGATCGACGGATCGACTTTCCAGAGAACTATCTCCGGAACCAGAACGTATTCGGCAAAGACCCCGTCTCGATGTACGCCGAGTATCTCCATATCTCTGCAAATATGCATTCTGCCGGTCTTGCACTGAAGACATTTCTGACAGGGGATGTGCGTTTCGGCAACCACGGAATCTCCAACGGCGACGGTCGTGACATTGTCGCCAACCTTTATTACCTCTCCGGTGAATTCGTGGCCGCCTATCTGTGGAGGGCGTATCCTTTTCTGGGACCATTCATCCCATTTGTAGATGTGAAGATCGGTGCCGCATATCGAAGCGCGCTTGACCTTTACCAGAACATCGTGTGGGCCGGGTTCTCCCGGTACGGGAACCCTCTTCAATGTCAGTCCGGGACCCGGTCTTTCCTTTACTATTGCGATCATAGTTTCTGATTCCAATGCAATTTCCCTCCTTCTGGTTGTTAGCCGCCATACTCTAATTGTAAGTTAAACGTCGAACTTAAAAAACCTCACCGCCGGGCATCTATGGGCAACTGTCAATACTGACAGCTCTCCAGTTGTTCAATACTCCCGGTAACGTACCGTACGACTCACGAAGTGTTCCAGTTATCAAACAGGTAACTGTAAATCACCCGGGTAGTCATAATTATTAAAGACTGGAAGGTTCTTTCATGTGCTATCATTAAAAGCATACTCCTCAATACTCGATCTTACAAAATTCGTACGCTTAACGTTTCTTACCTCCCGCTCACTTATTCTTCGTTTTCCAAACGATTTAACTCGATAATCGTCCATGATCGCTTGTATCGACTCAAAAGGGCGATTTTTGGAGAGAGATTCTAGAGTGCTCACGTGGTATCATGATAATAGATTGTTTGGTGGTTACCATATTGAATGGCCGATTTGGTTGTCTAAAATTGAAAGTTAAGTAACTAGTGAACTCAGAGTCTGAAGTAGTTGTCTTAAGAAATGTCGCCAGGTGTTTCTTGTTTCTTACCCGAAAGTTTTTATATTTTGCACAGTTGTCCGCTAACACTTACAACCGTGCCTTTGAGTACCATCTATATTTAGTGGGGTAATTTCAGCCTTAGACGATCGTAGACGATCACAATTGTGGAGGTGAGGTAAGTGAAGAGGATTCTCGTTCTGGCAGTTGTTCTGCTGTTAGGTTTTGTGTTGTTCGCAGTTGACCCAATCGTCGTTGGTGTTTTTGAACCCATGACAGGGCCTTACGCAGCTGGTGGCCAGCTTACTATGGAGGGAATTACCCTTGCAGCCGAGCAAGTGAAGGAAATCCTCGGCCGTCCGGTAGAACTGGTTTTGGTCGACAACAAGAGTGAGAAAGTCGAAGCTTCCAACGCAGTTTCCAGATTGATTCAGTTCAACAAGGCATCTGTAATCATCGGTAGTTACGGAAGCGCCGTGGCGATACCGGGTAGCGAAGTCGCCAACGCGGCAGGAGTCCCGATGATCGGATGTTCGCCAACCAACCCGCTCGTGACAGTTGGCAAGCCCTACGCTTTCAGAGTCTGCTTCATCGACCCGTTCCAGGGAAGCGTTATGGCCAAATTCGCAGTTGAAGAACTGAAGGCAAAGACCGCCGTTATTATTCAGGATATCGCTTCCGACTACTCGGTAGGTCTTTCGCACTACTTCCAGAACTCCTTCAAGAGCCTTACGGGAGACAACAAATCGATAAGCGGTGTCATCTCTTACCAGACCGGTGACCAGGACTTCACAGCGCAGCTCGCATACGCTCAGGGAAAGAAACCCGACGTAATCTTCATCCCCGCCGCATCTTACGGTGAAGCTGCACTGATCATCAAGCAGGCACGTGAGCTGGGAATTCAGGCGCAGTTCCTCGGTGGAGACACCTGGGAAGTACCGGAGTTCCTGCAGGTCGGCGGAGCCGCCGTTGAAGGAAGCTTCTTCAGCACTCACTTCGACGTTGCAGTCGCACCGACTCCGAAGGCGGCCGGATTCATCGAAGCCTTCAAGGCGAAGTACGGCGTTGAGCCAAGTGCGTTCGCAGCGCTCGGATACGATGCATTCATGCTGGCTATCGATGCGATCGTAAGGGCAAACTCTGCAGTTCCTGAGGATGTCAAGAATGCCCTCAGCGCAACTGTGAATTTCGAAGGCGTGACCGGTTACATAACGATCGACGAAAATGGAGACGCCGTAAAGGATGCAATAGTCAGGAAAGTTGAAAACGGCGCGTTCAAGTTTGTCAGTGTTGTCAAGCCTGCCCAATAAATCTCACTGAAGGCAGCTGTTTCGAAGCATAGGTATTGGACGCAGGCCTGTGCCTGCGTCTATACTGAATTGTAGTAGTTAAAGTAAAGGCGGTGGCAGGATGAGCCCTGATGTATTTTTGCAACACCTTGTTAACGGGATTTCTTTGGGCTTCATATTCGGACTTATAGCCATAGGGTACACTCTTGTCTACGGAGTGGTCAAGCTTGTGAATTTCGCGCACGGCGACGTGTTCATGATGGCTACGTTCTTCGTTTTCTATGGTTTTACTTTGTTTATGATGCCTTGGTGGCTTGCTGTTATATTTGGAATTGTGGTAACGATATTGCTTGGAGTTGGTATTGAAAGAATAGCCTATAGACCTCTCAGAGATGCGCCGAGGATATCCTCTCTCTGTGCGGCCATAGGTATGTCGTTTTTGATTCAAAACATTGCGACGGTTGTATTCGGGGGAAGACAGAAATCCTTCTATGTGCCTCCTTCACTGACCACCACTTTCGTGATCGGAGGCGTAAGAATTCAGGCGATCACTATAGCCACGATAGTAGTTTCCGTAATTGTGCTTCTGTTACTTACTTTCCTTATAAAGCGTACAAAGATGGGACTGGCCATGAGAGCTCTCTCGGTCGATTTCGATACGGCAAAACTAATGGGCATAAATGTAAATAGAACGATCGCGTTCACATTTGCTATCGGTTCGGCGCTTGCGGCCCTCAGCGCTATACTCTGGGCACTCAGATATCCGCAGATATGGCCCTTCATGGGCGTCTTTCCGGGATGGAGAGCCTTTACGGCAGCGATAATCGGCGGTATAGGAAGCATCGTAGGTGCTCTGTTCGGCGGATTCATGCTGGGCATGGTGACGATCTTGCTTGTGGCATTTTTCCCGGAAGCGGCAGGTTACAGAGACGCGATAATATTCGTCCTTCTCGTTGTAATACTGCTCGTCAAGCCGACCGGCCTGTTTGGCGAGAAGAAAAGTAGGTGACTGTTGTGGATCGCAGAATGAAGTTAATCTTAACAATAGTGAGTCTTCTGGTCTTCATTTTGTTGCTCTGGCTCGCTGAAAGCTATATGGATCCTTTCATCAAAAGGATTCTGAACGTGGCGGCTATCTATGTAATTCTGGGTGTCAGTCTTAACCTTATAAACGGTTTCACGGGTCAGTTCTCTCTCGGACATGCCGGGTTTATGTCTCTGGGAGCTTATGCATCCGCTCTGCTTTATATGTCTCCGGCGCTGAAGGCTACCAATTTCTTCATAGAGCCCATCATCTGGCCGCTCAGCGAGATACAGATACCTTTCTTCTTTGCGTTGTTAGTTGGAGGAGCCATCGCAGCGGTTGCGGGATTTGCGGTCGGTGCGCCATGTCTCAGAGTGGGAGGAGATTATCTGGCGATCGTTACCTACGGTTTTGCCGAGATAATCCGTGTAATACTGAATAACCTTCAGAACATCACAAACGGTCCGCTCGGTTTGAAAGGGCTCCCGACTTATACCAATCTCTACTGGAGCTGGGGCTGGGCCCTGTTCACGATTTTCTTCATAAAGAAACTGGTCGATAGCAGCTATGGAAGAGCTCTGAAATCGATAAGAGAGGACGAGGTTGCGGCTGAAGCGATGGGCGTCAATCTCTTCAAACATAAAACTCTGGCTTTCGTTATTGGAGCGTTTTTTGCGGGCATCGGCGGAGGATTGCTGGGAAGTCTTCTCATGACGATCGATCCGAACTCTTTCAACATCTCTCTGACTTTCCAGATAGTTATGATCGTGTTGCTTGGAGGTCTGGGAAGCATAACCGGTAGTGTTGTTATGGGCGTATCGATTGCCTTCCTGATGGAGCTCTTGAGGTTTGTTGAGTCGCCGATGACCATATTCGGCCTGACGATACCGGGAATTTCTGGCATGAGAATGCTGATATTCGCGCTCATACTGGTTATTACCGTCATATTCTTCAGGCGAGGTCTCTTCGGTCAGAAGGAGTTCTCTTGGGACTGGATCTTCAGATCAAAAAGGAGGAATGCAGAATGAGTCTGCTTAAACTTGAACACGTGACCAAGAGATTCGGCGGGCTCACGGCAGTCTCGGACTTCAACCTCGATCTTCAGGAAGGTGAACTCGTAGGTCTCATAGGACCGAACGGAGCCGGAAAGACTACGATATTCAACCTCATAACGAACACTTATCTGGTGAGCGAAGGCAAGGTTATCCTCGGCGGAAAAGATATAACGGGAATGAAGACCGACAGGATAACTGCCGAGGGCATAGCTAGAACCTTCCAGAACATACGTCTCTTTGGCGAACTCACGGCGCTTGACAACGTGAGGACGGCCTTTCACCTGCGTCTTAAATCCTCTGTACTGTCCGCCGTTTTCGGATTACCAGGCTACAGGAAAGAGGAAAAGGAGATCGACGACAAAGCCATGCTCCTGCTGAAAACACTGGGTCTGGAGAAGTACAAGGACGATCTTGCCGGTTCGCTTCCCTACGGGCTACAGAGAAAGCTCGAGATATCCAGGGCCCTCGCGACCAACCCGAAAGTTTTGCTGCTGGATGAACCCGCTGCGGGAATGAACCCCGAGGAGACGCTGGCGCTGGCGGCCCTTATAATGAGGATAAGAAAGGAATTCAACTTAACGGTTTTGTTGATAGAACACGATATGAGTCTTGTTATGAGCATCTGTGAGAGGATAGTGGTACTCGATCACGGTGTGACTATCGCGCGCGGTCTACCCAAAGAGATTCAAAACAATCCTGAAGTTATCACAGCTTACCTTGGAACGGGTGATTTGTATGCTTAAAGTCGCAAACCTGAACGTTTACTACGGAGGCATTCACGCCTTAAAGGGCATTTCCTTCAACGTTGAGGAAGGCAAGATCGTTGCGCTTATAGGAGCCAACGGAGCCGGGAAGTCCACTACGCTGAGGAGCATATGCGGCCTCAAAAAAGTCAGAGAAGGAGAAATAACCTTCAAATCCGAGGCTATAACCAACAAACCGACGAACGATATCGTGAAATCCGGAATGACCCTAGTTCCGGAGGGAAGAAGGATATTTCCAAACCTCACGGTAACCGAAAATCTCATGCTCGGAGCTTTTTTGAGGAACGATGGCGACGAGATAGCCAAGGATCTCGAGTGGGTAAACACGCTTTTTCCAAGGTTGAAAGAGAGAAAGGATCAGAAAGGCGGCACTCTTTCGGGCGGTGAACAGCAGATGCTGGCGATAGGCAGGGCTCTGATGTCGAGACCGGACCTGCTGATGCTCGACGAACCCTCTCTCGGGCTCGCACCGGTGATAGTCGGGGAGGTCTTCAAGGTTATTCGAAAGGTACACCAGGAAGGCAAGACCATTCTCTTGATAGAACAGAACGCTCTGGGTGCTCTTAAGTTGGCCGATTACGCTTATGTACTTGAAACCGGGAGAATTGTTCTTGAAGGAAAGGGCGAGGAACTACTCAACAACGAACAGGTGAAGAAGTCTTACCTGGGCGGTTAGTTGTGTCCGGAGAGATAATCTTCGGAAGTTAAACACCTGGCGAAATTTTGAGTAAAGCTAAAATCTTTATCGAGTAATGTGATTCACTTTGGGGATCGGCACAGAATTCAAGTTGGTTGAGAAAATTTATGTTACTGATAGAGTATTACCGTGAATTCTGTGCCAGTGCTACGGAGAGCTTATACATCTTTTGGTGGAGTCTTGCCAAATCCTGGCACTTTTCGGTTTCCCGATCTTCTTACAGCTGTCCTTTAGCCTTCGAGCATATCGGTTATCGATTGCTCATTCATGAGAGTCTCTTGTGTCTTGAATGTGATATCTCCATATGATCTATGCGTGTGATGGAAGTCCTCAGAGTCTTCTGTCCGGCAAATATGTGAAGCGGCTGACGGTCACTTCGTAAGATCCGCTTTTCAAAGGGGGTGATCGTTCCAAAGGCAGACGCAAAGATCTTGTGAAAGTGTGTGACAGGGAAAGTTTCCAAAACATTTTTCTGTGTTGTGTTTAACCAAGGAGGTGGACCATCTTGAGGTCTAAGTTTGTGTTAATTGTGGCTCTCGTTGTGTTGTGCGTTTCCGCACTGGCAGTGACTTATCCGACTTTCGACTGGACTGCGAAAGCCGACGAAGTTCCTGCTGCAAGGCTTATGCGTGATTTCCCGGTCGATTATCCAGAAACACATCCGCTCGTAGAAGGCGAATTCGACTACGAACACTACTTCACGTACGAAGAAATGGTTTACTGGCTACAGAGATGGGCAGAAGAGAACCCAGACATAGTAGATGTCTACACCGTCGGCGAGTCTTTCCTGGGCATCCCCATCTACCAGATAACGATCACCAACAAGGCAACCGGTAAGGACACCGACAAGCCGGCCGCCTTCTTCTCTGGAAACAGACACTCCGGAGAGGTAACTTCTTCGGTGGCGCAGATGCTTTTCGCGTGGAACCTTATCAGCAACTACGGTAAGGATGCCGAAATAACGGCCCTGGTGGACAAGTTCACCTATTACGTCCGTCCGACCGAGAACCCCGATGGTATGCAGCAATACCTGACAACGCCCTACACCAACAGATCCACCGTCCGTCCGATGGACAACGACGGTGACGGTCTTTTCGATGAAGACCCCGGAGAAGACCTCAACGGAGACGGCTTCATCAGACAGATGAGGATCTACGTCGGTGAAGGCAAGGGCAACTACATAATCGACCCGAGAGACCCCAAGGGCAGGGTAATGACCAGCGTCGGTACCGGCAAGGGCGATTACCTCGTCCAGTCTGAAGGCTGGGACTGGGACGGCGACGGCAGAACTGCCGAAGACGGACCTGGCGGTCTCGACCTTCACAGGAACTACCCCGAGAACTGGAGACCACAGACAGAGGCCACCGGCAGAGGTTACACTCAGAGCGGAGCCGGAGAGTTCCCGCTTTCCGAAAATGAAATGAGATACATGTTCCTGTGGATGGTAACCCACCCGAACATCTCCGTTGTCAACAGCCAGGATACCTCCGTTCCGATGCATCTGAGACCACCGTCAACCAGCAAGGCCGACGAATCCATGTACTACACCGACAACGCTTACTACTTGATGTTTGACGAGGAAGGCAAGGCCCAGTCCGGTTACATATATGCCGGCGACGTGTTCTGGACCTACAGCAACCGCTCCAGACTTGCTACTGGCCAGGCCCCAAGAGAAGGCAGCTCGCTGTTCGGTCACGGACCTGACTACGGATACGGTCAGTTCGGAGCGATCTGGTACGGCGACGAACTCTGGGGCAACAGGTACGACTACATCTTCGATTACAACAAAGACGGCGCCGTTAACGATTGGGACTGGCTCTGGATACAGGACAACATAAAGGGAATGGAGAGAGCCTACTTCCTCGATTGGACACCGGGCGAGCACCCCGAATACGGCACGGTGGAATGCGGCGGAACGAACCCGAAGTTCTGGTCTCAGAACCCGCCGGCTGGAATGTACCTGAAGCTGGCAGTTGAAGCTGAGCAAAGATTCAACTTCAACGTACTCGCGAAGGCTCTGCCGGAACTCATCTTCAAAGAAGTCAACATAAAGGCCAACGACGACGGCACGAGAACGATCACTGCGACAGCCGCCAACGTCGGAAGGCTTCCAGATGCTCTGAAGCAGGCATGGTTGGTCAAGATGGTCAGAAAGGGAACGGCCACTCTTACGGTCAGTGGCGATCTGAAACTCGCCTCCGGCCAGAGCGCTTCCCAGACGATCGACTTCTTCGCCGGTGAGCTCGAGGAATCGCCGCTCGACAGACCTTTCACAGACATCAACGCGCCGAAGTGGGACAGAGAGAAGACCGTTTCCTGGACTGTAACCGGTACTGGAACCGCCACGATAAAGTTCTCTTCTACCAGAGGCGGAGTCATCACCACGACGGTGGAACTGAAGTAATACTTGCAAGCAACTTCGTTCGAAAAAGACCCGGCAATGCCGGGTCTTTTCCGTAATTTAGAAATTGTATAATCTTCTTAGGAAAATTCTGTGATTTTACCGGAGGTGTACCCGTGAGAAGGATTACGATACTGTTTTTTATTGCGTTTTTAGCGTGTTCGGCACTGTCCTCAGCTCTTGACCGGAACGATTCAGCAGCGGCGAGCGATCCTTTCATTGAACTTATGAAAGGCATTGTCAACGGCAAGATCTCTATCGTTACCGACGACTGGATAGACGTTAAGGGCAGATACATGGCGTTGTATATCCCGCCGGAATTCGCCGTGAGTTTCACTTTCGATGAGACCTCGGAAACCGCAGATTTATTTTTAGAAGGCATCAGCGTTGGCAAGATACTGGTCGGAGAATTTTATGAGACTTCTTCTTACACCGGGAATATTTTCGACGAAATAGTCGAGGAGTATCGCATGATTTTCAACGCAGACAACTACGAAATAGCCGACAGTCTTTCGATTCAGAGGGACAAAGATTCTATGAATCTTTATTTGATAAATTTCATCGGGCAGCGCTGCTGGATCGCTCTTTATTCGGAATCTCCAGATATCGATGTCTTCGGATACGGTAAGTATTTCGTCTTTGTGGGTCTGCCTGAAGAAGAGAGACTGGATCAGCTGGCAAACTTCTTTGGAGGAATTTTAACGACGCTCAGCTTTTGAACTTCCAGACTTGCATAATAAGTCATAGAATTCGTATGGGTTTTTTAAATGCGGATTTATCTTTTACAGGGGGTGTACTATGAGAAGAATGTTGATAATTCTTACGGCGATGTTGATAACGGGCGTAGTCGTTTTCGGAGCGATCGGCGCGGATGACCCAGACCCATACGAAAACGTCAACAGCGAATACTCACCAACTGAAGCGCGAGACCCTTTTATAGAGATCTTGACAGGCAATAAGACGGGTGTGTATATAGGTGATTGGCTCAATATCGAAGGTGAAAGCTTCGCATTCTCTTTGCCAGCAGGTTTTTCGGTCAAATTCTTTCCGGACACCTACGAGATAGCCGACATTATTTTCTATGAGGCAGTTGTTAGCAAGATAATAGCGGGTTACGTTTACGAAAGCGAACCTGTCATAGATACTATCGGCAAAATTGTGGGTGAGTACTTATATAATTTAGGTGACTATTCAGTAACGGAAAGCCTTTCAATATTCGTTGCAGATGGCTCGATCAATGAGGTTTACTCACTCAACTTCTCTGGAATGCCGTGCTGGTTCGTACTCAACTCTCAGTCGCAAACGCCTGGAGAGTTCGGCCCTGGCAGGTTCTTTGTTTTCCTCGGTCTGCCGGACGAAATAGAAATAGAAATTTGGGCTTCCCTTTATTCCGGAATAGTGCAATCGGTGAATTTATTCTAGGCAATCAGAAATGTGTCACCAGTTATAGAGACAAACTGATGGCCGATCGAAAGCGTTTTTATGATACTAGATGAAACGACCGGAGATCTCTGTCTCCGGTCGGCAACGGATGAAATGTTCAACTGATCGGTTGATTCTAAAGATTGAAGTGAATCACTCGAGCATCTTGCGTATCTTTTCGATGTCTTCTTCGACTTCCTTCGAAGGGGCGATCCCCATGAGCGATTCTAGGTATTCCAGCCTCAGGTTCAGTCTTTTGTCGACCCACGCCTCGTCGTCGTTTATATCGAGGGCGAGCGAGTTATTTCTTATCAATATGCTCAGGAGATACACTCTGGTATCAACCGAGAGTTCTCTTTCCAGGAAGACACCCAGTGCCGTCTCTATCTCTTCGATAGTGCCCAGCACATAATCCACAAAGTCCATGCCGTAACTACTCTGCTTGGCGTAAAAATATGCCGAATCGCTGAACGTACGTTCGAGATCCTGAAGAATTTCGTTGTAGTAATCGCCGACAACAACGGCGTCGTCGCCTTTCAGTTCGTACATCATCTGAAGTATCCGGCCCTTTTTCTCACCTGTTTCGTACAGCCTGGTTATCGCCATTTCATAGCGCGGATCGTTCGTCAAACCGAGCATCTGGGAAAGCTCGATAAAAACGGCGTACTCAACCGGCGCAGGGTTTTCGACCACACCATCGCCGAAAAGTCTGGCCGTTAGACCGGCAGTCATTTCCAGCGAGCTTTCTCTGTCGGCGGATGCGTCTATGAAGCTTTTGTAGAATAGGAGTTCGCTGTCGAGTATCTCGAAATCGAATTTATTGGTATCTATATAGGCTTCGATCCACTCTACGTACGCCTCGTCCCTGTATCTCTCGACAAAATCGCTGTATGTATCCTCGCTGGCTTGTAGGTCGGAAAGTGAATCGATCTCTATCCTTTCTTCGACTATTATCAGGTGATATCCCGATAAAGTCTTCACGGGGCCGTAGAGCTCGCCCACAGGTGCCGTGAAGATGGCTTCCTCGAACTCGGCGACGGTGTCGCCTCTACTAAGATAATCCAGCTCTCCGCCGTTCAGGGCGGAATTGGAATCCTCCGAATACTGCGCGGCCGCATCCGCGAAGGTTATCTCTCCATTCTTTATTTTGTTTTTTAAAGAAAGTGCCGTGGCCTCTTCGATGACCAATATGTGCTTTGCCCTCACCGTCTCGTAAAAGCTTCGAATGGTTTCGATGTTTTCCGTAAAGTAAGTCAGAAGCGATTGCTCATCGGTCGGGATCACTTTGTTCAGGAAGTGATCCATCTTTAATGAATAGGCGACGTATTCCTCGATTAACTCGGCAAAGGCATCTATCGAGCCGTAAATAGATTCTATCTGTGCAACCGTGTAAGGATCGGATGTGTACATCGAAAGCATGGCTGCCGTCTCGCTGGCGACTTCATCCTCTGATGGGAGGAGCCCGTTCTCCAGTATGTAATAGTCGACAAGCTTCTCGTCAACTAAATAGGAGATGATTATCAGTTTCATGTTGTGCTCGCTTGGAATGTTCATATTAGTGAAGTACGGGTCGAACACAATTCCCTGGCCGGCAGCGTCTGAAACGTTCGAATAGAAAGCCTGAACTAGTTCCTCTGAAGATATCCAGAACTCCTCGGGAAGAGCCTCGCCATTTCTGGTAACTTTTACTGCATATTCAACAGCCTGAAGAGTGATGGAGAAAAACACCAGTAGCACCAGTAGAACAGCTTTTTTCATAGCCTGTGCCCCCTAATATAGTAGATGCAACAATGATAACACTTTGATATACGGGAATTGTCAAAACGGGTTCGGGAAACGAAAAAAACAACGGATCATTTGAATACCTGGAAATCCGGTACAAAGGCTCTGAAAAGCTCCCGGACCTCCTCGAGAGAGACGCATTTCATGTATTCCTTTCTCATATTCGAGGCGTACCTGATGTTTCTGGTGTAACCGGCGAAGGACTTGCGCAGGTCTCTAACGGCCTGATTCTCGCCGACTACGTCGGCCAGCCTTTCGATGTGGTTCAGAAAATGTTCCAGTCTCTCGCTCAAACCGAACTCCTCGTAAGTGCCGAGCTCCATCAAATCTCTGGCCTGTTTGAAGATCCAGGGGTTGCCTATCGCCCCTCTTGCAACTACAACGCCGTCTATCGAGTGATTGTCGAGAGCCTCAGCAACGGCCCGGGGTGAAAACAGGTCGCCCGAACCGTAGGAAAGGATTCCTTCCCGATGGAGCGTTCCAGCGATCCTATCTATCTCTATCCAGTTGGCCGAACCGGAATACCCCTGTGAAACAGTTCTTCCGTGAATAAAAACCGCGTCGGGTCTTGCTTCCAAAATGGGTGGGATGATTCTCTCGCTCTCGACGCTCTCCCAGCCGAGCCGGATCTTTACAGATACGGGCACGCAAGACACTTCCTTCAGGGCTTTTATCATCTCTCCTATCTTGCCTGGTTCTTTAAGGAGAGCACTCCCCGCACCCCGCCTGGTCACCTTTTTAACCGGGCAGCCGGCGTTGATATCGAACCACGTGGCCACGTCCTTCAACTTCAGAGCGGCCTTCGCCATTCTGCCCGGATCGGAACCGAAGAGCTGTATCCGGCAGGGGCTGGAGGGGATCACTTCTTCGGTCTTTTCTGTAGATCTCAGCACGCCCTCCACGCTGAGCATCTCGCTGAAGGCGAAATCGGCGCCCCACTCCATGGCCAGCTCCCGCATTACGCCGTCAGTGTAGCCGGCCATGGGGGACAGTCCTATTTCTTTATACATAAGTCTTTTCGACCTCTTCGATTATCGATCCGGGAACCATTCCCAGCAAAGATCTCTTCGATCTTACCCTCTTCCTTATCTCGGTAGATGAAAGCTCTATCATCGGCGCCTTGAGCAACACCGCTCCTTCCACAAGCTGCAACGGCTTTTCGTTGCACGAACGTGGATATACCGCCAGCCGGGACTCTTTCAGAAGCATTCTGTACTCGTACCAGCTTTCCAGGGCGCGATAACTGTCCTCACCGGCGATCAGGTAAGGTCTGCAAGAGTGTTTCTGCGAGAAGTACCTCATCGTGAAGAGCGAATAGGAGATACCTCCCCTCTCTTTTTCGTAATCTGAGATCACTATCTTTCCGATCCCTTCGAAGCCTTTTTCCAGCCATTTTTTTCTGAGTTCGTACGGTGCAAGGTTTATCTCTCTCTTGTGTGGAGGCAGATAGGCGGGGACGATGTACAACCTGTCCAGTTCCAGCTCTTCCAGAGCCCTGATCGCAATGATGATGTGACCGTTGTGGACCGGGTTGAACGACCCGCCGAACACTCCAATCCTATTCTCTGAAGACATATTCTCTATCATCTATCACGACGGTATCGCCCTCTTCGATACCGGCATTTTTTAATTTATTCGTGAGTCCGCCCTTTTCGAGCTTGTCCATTATGAATCTATCCCTGAACTTCTGCGCCTTGATTTTCCTGAAGTAGAAATCCACTGCCGGTCCGAAAACTACGAACCGGCCTCTGGAATCCTTCTCGACTTTGAAGTTCTCCGGTTCGGGAGCCGTGTACACGATAGCTTCCACTACCGGCAAGGGGAGATCTTCCTCGACTTTCAGCCTGTTCAGGAAGGACTCGCTATCGCCGATAACGTTCCATACGAGTCTTTTGAGATCATCGACTCCCTTCGAAGTGGCGGCCGAGATAGGCAGGATCTCCTTGCCGGTCTTTTCTTTGAAGAGTCTCACCCGCTCGTTCAACATGTCGGGGGTGAGAAGATCGCTTTTATTGCCGACCACTATCTCCGGCTTTTCCAGGAGCTCCGCTCTGTAAAACTCCAGTTCATAACGGATGTCGAAGTAATCCTGCACGAAATCCCTCTCCTCGGTCTGCGCAATATCCAGCAGATGGACGAGTATCTTGCATCTCTCTATGTGCCTCAGAAAACTGTGTCCGAGACCTACTCCCTGGTGCGCGCCTTTGATCAGACCGGGCACGTCGGCCACGATGTATCCCAGAAACTCCGTCGCCATTACGACTCCCAGATTGGGAGAGAGCGTTGTGAAGTGGTAGTTGGCTATCTTTGGTCTTGCGTTTGACACGACCGATATCAGGGTCGATTTGCCCACGTTGGGAAAACCGATGAGTGCAACGTCGGCTAGAATCTTCAATTCGAGCCGCACATACAGCTCCTCGCCGGGCTCGCCGTTCTCGGAGGCTTTGGGAGCCTGGTTGGTGGAAGAGGTGAAACGTGCGTTCCCCCTGCCCCCTTTTCCGCCCCTGGTGAGAACGACCGTTTCGCCGGGTCTGTTCAGATCGGCCAGCGTCTCGCCGGTTTCGGCGTCGTAAGCGATGGTTCCCACAGGCACTAGAATAACGAGGTCCCTGCCCTTCCTGCCGGCCATGTTTGACCCCCCGCCATTTTCTCCGTCCTGCGCCATGAATTTCCTTTTGTGTTTGAACTCGTAAAGCGTGTTCCTGCTGTTACTTGCTCTCAAGAAGACGTGTCCTCCGCTCCCGCCGTCGCCGCCGTCCGGTCCGCCGTAGGGTATGTATTTCTCTCTTCTGAAGGAGACGGCACCGTTGCCGCCGTCGCCGGCCTTGACGTAAATTCGCCCCGTATCTACGAGGCTTTCCTGATCGTT
>Ga0228535_1000855_pt1 | contig 66156 bp, 72 predicted proteins | sample SJ1metagenome_FD_168457 | JGI IMG/M metagenome (GOLD analysis project Ga0228535, IMG submission 168457) | Enriched culture of PCE-dechlorinating microbial communities from Ithaca, New York, USA - SJ1 | ecosystem: Engineered > Modeled > Simulated communities (microbial... > Unclassified | place...
CCGTAAGCTCCTTCCATGGCATGGCGTTCATCTCCTCCGCGATTACTTGTCCATGCCTAAATTGTATCGGATACTGTAAGCTATGTCTCCGAACATTTGTCAACCATGTACCCGGTCTATACACCGCGTGTAAGTATTTAGTTGACTGAGTCAGTCTACAATCTCGAATCTACTTCCAGCGTAACGCAACAAGGCTCTACCTTAGTTCTTTCGTACCCATATACACGCACGGCCCGGGCGCAAGCGACCTTAGGCAAGCATCGTGCCGTGTCCGGCGAAGACGAGGCTGAGCCATGGAGGGCGAGGCGACAATCACGGCACGGAGGCCGTGTTTGTCAGTGTAACCCCGTCTGAAGCCGAGACTGAGACGCTGACACGGCCGATGTGAAACTATTGAGCTAAGACCGGGCCGTAAAAAAAGCCAACCTGTGAAACATAGCCGCAATTCCCTGCTTCCAATTTGCACTCATGATAAACTCGGAAGGTTTTGATGCATAGCCAAGCTGCTTCTTCCCCTTGAAGTGAGGGGAAGTTAGAAAGGGAGCCTTCCAGTGCTGCCAGTAGGGCATCCTGCCTGAGCCCAAGGCTGAGCCGCTGACACGGCCGATACGAAACTACGGAGCAGCCGCTGGCAACCATAGAATATGGTTTTCTCTAGGCAGTAACCTATTTGCAATGGAAGCCAGCGGCTAAGACCGGGTCGTAGAAAAAGTCATCCTGCAAAGCAAAGCCGCAATTCTATGCATCCCTAAATAGCCAAACAGCCTTGCAGGCAGACCATAGCCTTGCGAAAGGGAAACCACACACCGCGTCAGGAAGCTATCACTACCAGCGCCGGCGAATCCATCTTATCATACTCGTTCCCTCGAAAATCCCCATACACCCGGACTTGGCCGAATTCCGCCTCTCGCAGCAGCCTTACGACTGCATCCGCCAATACCGGATACAGCGGAGTCTCGTTTTCAATCACTTGCCCGCCAACCGCAAGGACAGTCCTGAAACGGACCTTGTTTAGATTGCTGTCATACAGGTACATACGCTTAAAGACAAGTCCTGCTTCTTCCCTTGAGATGTCCGACAACGAACGGATATCCTTCGCCAGAATCCGGTCATAATTAACGATTTGGATTATCAGCTTCCCGGCCGCCGTCAGCAGTTTCCTCGCTTCCCGGAAAAACGCGGCAACTTCCGCTTCCCCGGCCAGATGAGCAAGGGAATTCCCGATGCAGAACGCTAAGTCGTACTTTGTCTGCAGTATCCCGCTCAGTTCCAGCATATTGCCCTGGCGGGCAATGATGTCCAAATCCCGGGAGGCGAGTTTCAGCCTTAACGCTTCAATCATTTTCGGGTCCAAGTCAACCGCAGTCACCGAATAACCCCGCTCCGCCAATTCGATGGCGTATCCCCCGGTACCGCAGGCGATGTCTAAGACCGCCTTGGGCGGCGCCCCGGCCGCCGCCGTCAGGCAACTTATCTGCTCCTTCCCGACCGGGAAAATAAGATCATAATATCTGGCGATTTCTTCATAAAAACCCATAGTGTTCACTCCTCAAACGCTTCCTCAGCTCTAACGAACAAACCGGCGCTATCCAGTATGCGTGCGGCAGCGCCGGCCAGTCCAGCCATCTTTATTATTGCCGGCTACCGCTCTTATACGTATAATATAGCCGGGTAACTGCCCTCTTACACCCGGAAGGCTTCTGCAGCGGGGTGTCCGAGTTGGCTGAGCTTAAGGGCAACCAATACGGTGAACACCGTCCAGGGAACGAGCGAAGCGATTGAAAAGATGACTCCGAGCGTCCCGGCCGTAGACGGTATCACCATCAATACTCCGCCCAAGAGTCCCGCGTAAGCCGTTGCCCGGCTGAAGACGGTGCTGCGCAGCATAACGCCGGCAATTATCACCAGGGCGATACCGTTAAGAACGTAATACACATTGAAAGCCGTACCTTTATAGACGGCAAGCATCGCCTGCCCCGCGGCCAGAAGAACCGATCTTTGCGCTTCCGTCGCCGCGGCCGCGTATTGGCTGCTGAGTGAAAGCATCTCAAAGGAAGTATTCGACGCGAAGTAAGCCGCCACCCCTACCAACCCGAGGACCAGAGCGATGAGCATGCCCGCTTCGGCGGCTTTTTTCAGAGCGATATACAGCGCGAGATAGATCAGAACCAGAAGAACATTATTCACGATATACAGAAGGTCGAGGCTGAGGAGTCCAAGGAGCCAATTGTTTCGGAACAGGGTAAACCACTCGCTTACCGTGACGGGCGGCGGCCAGACGGCGAAGATGAACAACTGGATCGGTATCAACGCCACCATTATCAGGGACGCCATAGCCCCCGCTCTGAAAAGAATCTGCCACTGCGTGTCCGGGTGGCTTGCTTCATCCGGCGCCGCATGCGATGCTGACATTACATTACCCCCATTTACCCGCTCAGTGTCCGTCTGGGCGTATTTACTCGGAAGCGCTGTTCAGCGCCGCCTCGATTGCTTTCAGGATAACTTTGCTGCTGTAGGTAGCCCCGGACACCGCATCCACCTGCAAGGTCTGCGCTTCCACCACTTTGTCCGGGATAATTTCGGCTGAGGCGCCCTGGCCGTTGCTGTGTTCCACCAACTCAATGCCTGTAATGACATGGTCGGAAACCGTCACTTTTACCGTCGCCGCGACCGGAAACGCTTTGTAGCTGCCGGTGTACACCCCGTCACTCACCTTGGCTAGATCCACATCGTTTATCGCCAGGTCCGCCAAGCGATCCAAGTTCCGCTCGATGCGCGCCTTAGCCACCGCTCCGGCCAGCGCAATCCCGGCAATGATTATGATGATCACCAGCAAAACCTTCCTTTTTGTACTCATCTTTTTCCCCCTTTACATCGTTTCATAAAACTGCTGGGGCCAGCCCCGGCACCGTCTGCTTCGGAACAGCCGACTTAATTTTTCCACGACATCATCGATCATCTGCTGCCGTTTTCCGTTCATCCAGTTCACAACCCCCGTTGCCAGCACTTCCGTCCCCCGGCTTTCGCAGGCCGTTTTCAATTGCGCGACGGCACGGTTTCCCCCCATCCAGGGGAAAGGGAAGGCCTCGGTGACAAAGCAGGCAACTTTTTTCCCCTGCAATGACGCGCTCTGCGCCAGATAAGCCGCCATGGCCGGCGAGAGGGAGGCGCCGCGCACCGGTGCCGCAAAAACGAGCGCTTCATACGCGCCGGTATCGGGAGCTGTTTTGAGTCGGATGTTTTCCGCCTTCGCCTCGCCGTCGTTGAACGGCTCTACTTGGTCAAGGTTTACCGAGTGGCCGGCGGTCAGCAGCTTTTCTTTCAGCTTCTGCGCCACCGATAGGGTGTTACCGGTCTTGGAATGCACGATAATTCCTATGTTCATAATTTCTCCTTTCTTTTAAGCGGCTTCGTGTAAGCCCAGACGCAAGAGCCCGCGCCCGACCAGTCCGTACCAGGCCAAGCTGCATACCCCACCGGCCATGGCGATGACCATGGCGGCGTCAAATAATGCCGGAACAAAGGTCAGGACTACCGTAAAAACCGCCAGAAAAACAAATCCCAGTATACCTGAATATGCGGCTGCCCGGCCGAATATCCGGCTGCGCAGAGCAATTGTTGCGAAAACGGCGCCGGCGATTTCCGTGAAGAAGAAACCGATGAAACTGCCCGGCGTGAAGTCGGCGCCGCACGCGATTATGGCCTCCCCGGCCGCGGCCAACAGGGTCCTCTGGGCATCGGCCGTGGCGGCAGCATACTTGCTGCTCAGCACCAGCATTGGCACTGCCGCGTTATTCGCGATGTAGACCGCAGCTCCAACCAAAAACAAAATCAGTGCCAGCGCAGCCTGTGTCCGGTAAATCTGTCTGTGCGCCGCGTACAGCGCCAGATACAGCGGTGCCGTCACTGTCAGAGAAATAACGTTAAGAAAACCGAGGGCACGCATCCCGGCCAGCCGGCTGCCCTGGAACAAGGCAAACCAGTCGGTCGCGGTCAGGGTGTCCGGCCGGAAGTCGCCGCCACCGCACGAAATAACGATATCCAGCAGCATTATCACAATGGCCGCCAGGGCCGCCGCTCCGCCCAGCCTGTAAAGACATTGCCAGTTCATGTTCTCCGTTTCCGTAGTCTCCTTTTGCTTGCTTGCCGCCTGCAACATAATTTTTTCTCCTTCCTTCGCCCGCGCCGTTGCACCTAGCATCATAAAATCACTTTAGCAGGTAATCGATAATTTGCTCCAGATCCCTGTATACGTTCGCTTCCGTCAGATCGCCGTTATTGGAAAAACTCAGGGTGATCATCCCGTGGATAGCGTAGATGATGGTCTTGGCGACCGCTTCGACTTCTTCCGCCCGCAGCTTCCCCGCAACTACCAACTCCCGGAAAGCATCATCCCACATGGTTCCGTAATCCGGTTCGGCCGCGCCGCCATCCACCGGCCGGCTCAGGGAGTGGAAATAAAAGAACCGGAAAACGTTGGGATTGCGGAAGTAATATGCGATATACGTCCGGCAGCCTTCCTTAAAGGCATCGATACCGTGCTTTGTTGTCTGCATTTCACCACCCAAAGTCTCGAGCAATTCGAGAATCATGCTTTCTTTCGTTTCCCACAGCAGCGCGTTCAGGTCGGCGAAGTAATGGTAGAGAGTGGGGTAAGTGTAGCCCGCCATGTCTGCCACTTTTCTGACCGTTACATTTTCCACCCCTTCGTTTTTGATAATTTCCCGGGCAGCCGCCAGAAAATAGTTTTTTATCCTTTGCCGCCGGTACTCTTTTTTGCTGCTCGCCGCTTCTTCATTGCTTCCCGGCTCGGCGCCGGCATCCACAAATTCGTCCGGTTCCTTCATAAGCTCCCTCCTGTATACTCATCTGATTCTTTAACCTGGTTCTGACTCCGCTTGACAAACTCCTTGCAAGGCATCTCTAACTTAGGTTGCAATTTGGAACGTTTAATTGAAATTTTAACTAAGTTAAATATATTCTACTATGTTCAATTTGTCAACAACTATTTTAACTTTTGTGCTGCCCGAAACCGGAAATGTCACAAATGCTTCGTACAACATCAACCCTTACTGCGCAGTGCCTGCTTCGGGTGCCGTCTTTGCTACCGGCACCGCCAAGTCGATCCAAGCTGAAAGAAAAGAAAGAGGAAGCGGCCTGTTACACTGCTCGCTTCCTCTTCCCGGCTATGCCGCCTATTTACTTTTTCATTCCCGTGTAGATAAGGACCGCGTCCCGCAGGAATTCCGCCGCACCCGGCTGCTCCTTATCATAATACGCTTTGAATCTCTCGTCATCCACATACATCTGAGCCACCCCGGCGTGTGCTTCCTTGGTGTAGTTGTCCCAGTAAAAACTCAGCCACTGCCGGTGCAGGTCGGCTGCCTTCTGCGCCAGCTCGCCGGCGGGATCGCCTGTGCGGAAGGCGGCGTGCAGGGTTTCGATTACCTCCTGCCCAAGCCGATTAACCGCATCGTACTCTGCTTCCGTCATGTCCAGCACTTTGCGGTTCGAAGCGTCGACCGTCTTGTCTCCGTACTTCTCCCGCACTTCCTTGCCGTACTTCTGTTCATTTTCTTTAATCAGCTTCTTTTTGAACCCTTCGAATTTCACTTTATCGCTCATGCTCAAACTCCTTTCCTTCGCCGCAATCGTCCGATTGACATTGGTAATCAGCAAGTCCAATTGCGCTTTTTTTTCAAGAAGCTTCGCACGGTGCTGCCGCAGCGCTTCCACTTCGTCAAAGGAAGGTGCGGTTACTATAGCACCAATGTCTTCCAAACCCACGCCCAACTCCCGGTAAAAAAGAATCTGCTGCAGCCGATCCACCTGTTTCGAGCCGTAGATCCGGTACCCGGATGAATTGATTCTGGCCGGCTTCAGAATCCCGATTTCATCGTAGTACCGTAGCGTCCTGGTGCTGACACCCGCGATTTGACTCAGCTTCCGCACTGTGTATTCCATGTTCTCACCTCCTGATAATCCTACTATACACGTTGACGTTACGTCAATGTCAAGTAATTCGGCGACCTTCTTACTCTAATTTTTATCTCCCAGATAGCTTCCGACAATGCTTCCGCAAGATGAAGCACCTGCGGAACCGGATAATCCAGCTTGACCAAACTTTTTTTCTGACGCCAAAGCATATACTTTTCAACTTATAAAGCAAGAATACTCTTATACAGGTGACGGCTTTTTTACGCAAAGCGAGGTATGCTAATGTTTGCACCGACCATGGAAGTATTTGTGGAAATCCCCAAAGGAAGCAACAATAAATACGAATACGATAAGTCAAAGGGCGTCTTCCGTTTGGACCGGGTTTTGTTTTCTCCCGTCTACTATCCGGCAGATTACGGCTACATTCCGGACACTCTAGCTGACGACGGCGATCCTTTGGACGCCATGGTCATAACCACCTTCCCAACCTTTCCGGGCTGTCTGATTACCGCACGAATTATCGGCATGTTCATAATGGAAGACGAGAAAGGCAGAGACGAGAAAGTCCTGGGCGTCCCGGTCAGCGACCCTCGCTTCGAAGATGTGCAGACCCTGGATGATTTGGATAATCACCGGTTGAAAGAAATTGCACATTTCTTCTCCGTATACAAAAACCTCGAAGCCAAAGAAGTCATTGTCAAAGGCTGGGCCGGAATCGATGCAGCGGTTAAGGTTATAGAAACAGCAAAAGCAAGCTATATATAAGAGAGGCCCGGCAGGCAAGGTATCTTCTGTTACTTACAACCGGTATCAGAGGGTGGGGAGAATAACCTAGATCGTTTCGGTTGCCTGAGTTTCAAAATGTTTTAAGTGACTATCACCTTCTTCGATATTGCGATTGCAGTTGTGCTGCCAGAAGCCAGCTTCCCTGGCAGCTCTCACGCCCGGTCCGCACTCTCTTAGCGCCGCAGACAGGCCAGTGTCGCGGACAAGAATTGCGGCGCCGCGTCCGAAACGGCAGGGGTTTGTCTCCCCGGCAGCGAAGATGGTTCTGACTTTCTCCGATGCCGGTTCGAAGAAAAGGGGGATAAACCATGCTGACCGTCCGGGAAGCCGCCGCCGCCGATAATGAAGCGCTGCTCGCCCTGGTGCAAGCCGGAACCGGCGGAGCGATTGACCGCAGCCCGGATTTCTTTGCCCGGAAGCGGCTGTACGAAGGAGCCCGGACCTATGTTGCCGTAGACGAAGGTTCTGTGGTCGGAGTGATAAGTCGGGCTTTGAAGAAGATACAGGTTGGCGGGCAGGAAGTCCTCGCCGCTTACCTCTTTGATCTCGACTTTCACAAGCCCGCCTATGACGAGATATTATTGGAATGCTGCTCTCAGGATGACGCGGCCGACGGAGCCGCCTTCAGTTACATCCAGCTGATGACCGGCAATCCGCGGTTCTGCAGCCGTTTCACGGCATACGGTTATTCAGAGGCGGCCCGCGTGTGGCTGTCCGTCCTGACCCCGACGCCTTCGGGCGATGGCAGCTTGCCGCCCGGGGTCCGACCGGCCGTTCCGGCCGACTACCCGGAAATAGCCAATCTGCTGAACGCATGTTACCGCGACTATGATTACTACGTGCCGGTCACCGCGACGGAGTTGGCGGTCATGGTCAACAGTATGCCCGGTTTCGCGGCGGAGCATCTGTATGTCGCGGCGGACGGGGACAAAATCACCGCCTGCCTCGGCTGTCTTGACTACCGGGCGATTTACCGCTTCTATAATCATTCGCGCGGCGCGCGGCCGGGACAAGCCGGAACGCCGCTGTCTTACCACCTGCCGTGGCTGCCGCAGCCGGACGCGGCCTGGAACGGTATTGTTCCTTTTCCGCTCGGTTACTGCACCACGGTAGATGAACTGCGGCCTTTATGGCAGGTGTACAGCCGCTTCACCGCCGACCGGCGCACTCTGGGTTTGTGCCGGTTCGACCAGGATGACCCGCTGCGGTCGCTTACCCGGTACGAGGCATCACCAATGACAAACAGCCCCATGTACGTCCTGGCCAAGCCTTATGCCGGTTTTACCTTCCCCCGCTCGGCGCGGCGCGTGTTCGCCGATCAGCGTGACCTGTGATTGCTTCACCCGACCGCACATAATGAGTGCATCCCCGAATAATAGAAAACCGGCCTTGCAGAGCTGCCGCAAGGCCGGTTTTCTTGTTTGAGTCAGAACTTCTCCCGCAGTTCCGGGTTAGTGAATTCCTGGATTTCGAAAGAATAGCCTTCGGGTCCTTCGAAGAAGAAAGAGCGGAGCCCGATGTCGGGGAAGGTCTTCAATTCGGAGATGGAGGTCACCCCGCGAACCAGCATCTTATCGCGCCAGGCGGCGGCATCGTCGACGGTCAGGCTGATGAGAAACCCACTCTTGCCGGTGCCGGTAACGGAGCCACGCTCTCTCTGCACGGTGCCGACATAAGCGTTCGGTCCGGTCTCATAGATACGGGACCAGCCGGCATCGAGGGCCAGATCCAATTCCAAGGTCTCGGCGAAAAAGGTACAAGCCCTGACAAAATCATCGAAGTAAAGGAAGGTGATTTGGGAGGAATAACCCTTGCTCATATCTTTTCTCCCGCCGGTCCGAAGTCAAGCCACCGGTCCGTTTCGAGTGGCTCCCAGAATTCCGTCGTCACTTCTTCAACGTTGAAATACTGGTAGGGATCGTATTCCTTGTACTCCGCGTACGGCCCGTCCCAGTTCTTGCGCCGTTCCTTGTAGGCGTGGTGAGCTTCGATGCTGTGGAATTCGAACAGCATCAGATAGCGCCCTGTCGGTTTCCCGTCCCGGTCGACAAACCGATAGTACCGGGCGGACTTCCAGTCGCTGAACAAGTCGTCGCGGTGCCTGGCGACATAGTCGAACCATTTGCGAATCATCGCATCGTGCGCTTCCTGCACCCCGTCTTTGATGGTCCAGGTTTCGTACTCGATAAAACTCATCTTTGCCTCCTTCCGGGTGCCGTCCGGCACCTTGTCAGCTTATCCCCTTACCTGCCGTTTCTTTACTCACCCTACCTAGATGTCGGTTATGCTATTGGATATATTTCCAATTTCCCGGCTTATTCTCCTCCTATCAGTGAACATTTACTCACCGGAGCTTTCACATGCAGTGCGTTATCCGGGGATGCCAGACATCCTCGCCGCTTCCTTCTAGCCGGAGTTCCATATACTTTCAGATAACCACGAACGCGAAATCACTCTTATCACTTCCCGCGCTGCCCGCCTAACCCCAACCGCCAAGTACCATAGATAAAACCCTAGCCGGAAAAGGTCAGCCTATACTCCCGACAGTTGTTCGACTGAACCTCGCCGACAGATGCCTTTTTACCAGGCAAAAGAAAAATGCAAAATTGGGGTTGACAAATTGTTCTGCAGAAGGTAATATTTAAATAGTTATCAGTAATGATTACTATTATTACTTTATTTTATTATCTGCTGCTCCTAACCGGCGTTGTAGAGTTTTACAGGTATCCCCGGCGGATGCCTGACAATTACATTAAACATAAGGGGGAATTAAGTAATGGAAGAAATGCAAGCCCGCAAAATGCCCCTGATCGGGGATCCGGCTCCTTCCTTCAAGGCGAAGACGACCCAGGGAGAAATCAATTTTCCGGAGGATTACAAAGGGAAATGGGTCATTCTCTTCTCCCACCCGGCCGATTTCACCCCGGTCTGCACCACCGAGTTCATGACTTTCGCCTCCATGCTTGACGAGTTCAAGGCGCTGAATACCGAACTGATCGGCCTCTCGGTTGATTCGCTTTATGCTCACATCGCCTGGCTGCGCCGGATCAAGGAACTCGAATACAAGGGGATGCAGAATGTCGAGGTAACTTTCCCGCTGATCGAAGACATCAAAATGGAAGTCGCCAATAAATTCGGCATGATTCAGCCGGAGCAGTCCACCACCCAAGCTGTCAGAGCCGTCTTCGTTATCGACCCGCAGGGGAAGATTCGCCTGATCCTCTACTACCCGCTTTCAACCGGACGCAACTTCGCTGAAATCAAGCGGGTTATTATCGCCCTCCAGAAAGCCGATCAGGACGGCGTTGCCACGCCGGCGGACTGGCAGCCGGGTGATGATGTCATCATCCCGCCGCCCGGTTCCTGCGGCACCGCCAAGGAAAGAATGGAAAGCCAGATTGAAGACACATATTGCCTGGACTGGTTCCTGTGCTTCCGGAAGGAAAAGAAATAACCCCCGGCTTTTCGGGAAGGCAGACCCCCGGCAAGACAACCGGACTGAAAACAATAACATACGAGATAAGCAGTTCAAAAAGACCCGTGACCAAACCAAAGAAGTGGGCGGCAAATACCGCCCACTTCTCTGTTGTATCCGGGGGCAAGCAAGTAAAAGTCAGGCCAAACCGGTAAGTCCGCTCCGTCTCATATTTCCCTTATTTTTTGCCTGGCTATAATAATAGATAACGGTTTTATTCATCAGTCATACTCCTCTCGGCCTTACCCAAATCGGGACGAAGTTTCACAGCCGGCCGGTAAAGCCATGTCGGACCTGGAGGAACGCGGGCTGCAGTGCCTGTTTCCGACGTGGCAATCATCGCTTTCGATATCACGCGCCAGCCCGGCAATGAACGCAAGCAGCAGAAAAATGAATCCCGCGCCTAAACTGGCCAGCATCACCGCAGTTATCACATCCGGATTTTCAACCCCAGGCACAAACCCGGCGATGGCAATCACCAAGGCATAGAGAATTAAAAGTGAACTGAGTGTCAAAAAGCAAAACCATTGTTGGGTAATGAAACGGCGCATACGGCTTGGGAGGATCCTCCGCCATCCGTCAAGCGGTTTGTGGATGCAGGTAGCAAAAGCCCACCCCACGGTAAAAAACAGAACCTGCCCGATTCCCCCGCCCACCAAAAACAACAGAATGAACAGGAGCAGAAAGGTGCGTGGGCCGTCTTTTCTCTGCAGAAAGCCTGCCGACCAAATTATCACGGCGAGGCCGACCAGCATGGCGGCAACTCCGGTTACCAGGAAATTCGGAATGATGGTGAACGCGGGTTCATTCCCGTACACCCACAGCCGATTTGCTTCCCCGATGGCATGAATCAGCAAGCCGTCGGTCGGCTTGTATCCCTGCAACGCCTCGAAGAAGCCGTGTCCTATCCCGCCGATGCCGAAAACCACACCCAAGACGGCGACAGTCGCCCTGGTCGCGCGATTGATGCTGCCCGGTGCAGCCGCACCGGCGTTTAACTGTGTCATTATTTTGCCTCCTTACTTGCTCCGGCTAAAACGCAATCAATCATCCGATTGATTTTTTGCGCTCTTTGCCGTTCGTCAAAGAAATCAACGTCTAGGCACTTGTTGTAAAGCTCAGGCTCCAGAACGATATGATGGAAGGGCAACAGCAACTGCAAGGCAATGATCTTTAAGTCCGACTCACTGCGTCCCCCGAAAATCTCTTTCAGCAGGGGCATGACCATTTCGCAGGAGTTTTTGCACCCCTGCTTAAGCTCGGCGGCAATGGCAATTTTACAGACATTGTAATATTGGAAGGCGGCATCCGCCGTAGTGAGCAAAATGCCCCGCAGCCGCGTGACAGCGTCTTCGTTTACCGCACCGGCTTGCGATACCTGCTTGATAATCTCGTCCATCATCGTCCCCACGACCTGGCTGAACAGATTCTCTTTCGTTTGATAATAGTAGTTGATCAGCGCCAGATTGACACCAGCTTTTTGGGCTATCCGGCGCAAAGTAATCTTTGCCGCGTCTTCCCCCCCCGTAATCAGGTCCAGGGTCGCCTGAAAGATTCTTTCCTTCGCCCCCGTCTCATCCGCCGGCATATTGTCGCCCCCGATCTCGGTCAGTTTTTGAACACGTTTAAATCATGTTTAATTATACTATACCCGCTTTTGCCTCCGTGTCAACAACAATTTTTGCTACCGCCCGCTTTCCTTCCTGACCGGTAAGCCCGGACCGCTCCGGCCCCGCAAGTTAAAGGGTCTGAAGTTTTATCTCTCGCTTTCTTTCGCAGCGGTGGTATAATGGTGATAACCATGGGCTTGCCGGCTGCCACTGGCCCGGGCCGGATAGCCGGGAGCGGCCGCCCTTGCGCCCCAAGGCAACGGTTTTTCGCTTATTTGCAATCAGCAACTGTCAATAGCAAAGAAAGGGAGTGACCGGATGACCAAATATCCAAATCTGTTCAGCCCGCTCACCGTCGGCCCGCTCACGCTCAAAAACCGCATTGCCGTGCCGCCCATGAGTGCTGACGACGCCGCTTATGAACTGCGGGCAAAAGGCGGCGCGGCTCTCGTCACGGTCGGGGAGACGATGGTGCACGCCGACACTACCATCGCCCATCCGGGCACCATGTGCCTCGATGACGAAGGGAACATGCCACTGCTCATTCAAACGGCGGAAAAGATCCGGCGATATAACACGCTTGCCTCCATCGAAATTGTCCACTCCGGCCGGCGCGCGCATCCCAAGTACACCAAAAACGGCATTGTCTACGGTCCCAGCCCTGGCATGGGTCCGTACGGAGTGGAAGTTACCGAGATGGACGAAGACCTGATTGAAGAAATCATTGAGGCGTTCGGCCACGGCGCCTTTATGGCCAAGTACGCCGGTTTTGATTTGTGCATGCTGCATGCCGGCCACGGCTGGCTGCTCGCCCAGTTCCTGTCTCCGCTGAACAACCAGCGCCGGGACCGTTTTGGCGGCAGCCTGGAAAACCGCGCCCGGTTTACCCTGCTGGTAATCGAGCGCATCCGGGAGAAATGCGGGCCGGATTTCCCCATCGAACTCCGGCTTTCGGGCGACGAGTTTTACGAGGGCGGCATGCAGCTGGCAGAAACGGTCGAGCTGGCCAAACTTCTGGACGGCAAGGTTGATATCATCCATATTTCGGCGGCCACCTTCCACCAGCACGGGACTTCCGGCATCCGCATGTTCCCGAATATGTTCCTGCCGCCCGGCTGCAATGTTTATATGGCCCGGGAAATCAAGAAAGCCGTCCAAACCCCGGTTGCCGTGGTCGGGGCCCTGAATGGCCCGGCGATGCTGGAGGAGATTATCGCTTCCGGCGCGGCGGATATCGTCTGTGTCGGCCGGGGCATCCTGGCTGATCCCGACTTGCCGAAAAAAGCCAAGTCAGGCCGGGAAGAAGACATTACCCATTGCCTGCGCTGCAACGACTGCATCAGCGGCGGCTTTATCCCCCATATTCCGATCGCGACCGGAGTCAACCGGTGCCCGGTCAATCCGGACTGCGGACGGGAAGACGAAGTCTGGCGGCACCACCCCGCGGGACAGCGAAAGAAAGTGTTGGTGGTCGGCGGCGGCCCCGGCGGGATGCAGGCGGCAATAACGGCAGCGGATCGCGGCCATGAGGTCATCCTCTGTGAGAAAAGCGATGCGCTGGGCGGTACTCTGAAGCTGGGCATCCATCCTGCCTTTAAAGCCGACCTGAAAGAATATCTGGAAGTATTGATGCGCCGCGTCCGAACCCGGCCGATTGACCTGCGGCTGAACACGGAAGTAACGCCGGCCCTAGCCGCCGCGTTTGACGCCGATGTGATTATCGCGGCGCTCGGGGCCGAGCCGATCATTCCCGACCTGCCCGGAATTGAGAACAGTAACGTGGTGTTGGTCGGCCAACTGCAGACTGCGGGAGAGCCAATCGGCCAGAAAGTCGTCGTGGTCGGCGGCGGGCTGGTCGGATGCGAGGAAGGCTTGCACCTGGCCATGCAGGGAAAGGATGTCACCATCCTGGAAACAAAGGACGGCCTGGCCAAGGATGCTTCTTTCCTCCATTGGAAGGCACTGATGCTGGAGCTGGAAAAATACGTGCAGACGGTCACCAATACTACCTGCACCCGGATTACCGACGGCGGGGTCTGTGCGACCGCTGCCGACGACACGGAGAAATTTTATCCCGCCGACACCGTACTCATTGCCGTCGGGTATCGGGCCAAGACGGCCGAGGCGGAAAAACTGCGGAACTGCGCGCCTGACTTTATTGCCGTCGGCGATTGCGTCAAACCCCGCAAGATCATGGAAGCGGTGCACGGCGGCTATTATGCCGGATTGAATCTGTGAGCGACCGTCTGCCGTGAAAAGGCTGCCACAGCAAATCAGTCGGGTGATTAACTAAAACAAAACGGGGGAATCGCTGCGCAATTCCCCCGTTTTGTATTTCACCCCTGATTTTACGCCGAACCCGGATCTTCCCGGAGCAGCCTGATGATCGCTTTCGCCCGGTCAATATGACCGGCCAGATACTCACCGTAACGATCGGTATAGTAACTGATGTCCGCTTCGGAATTCTCCAGAGATAACAGTTCCGAAGGCTTGGCAAGCAGGTTCGCTTCGTTCCCGAAAACGTTCCGAAGCGAGGCGATGCTGTAGCCGCAGTTCCGCAGCAGCCTGATGACCATCAGCTTCTCGATGTCCCATTCGGAAAACCGCATTTTACCGCCCGCAGCTTTAGCAATCCGGCAAAGCCCGTTCCGCTCCCAGGTTCTGATTGCGTCTACGGTCAGACCCAGCGCGGCCGCCGCTTCCCGCCGCGTTACATGCACGATTGTCGTCTTGCTGCCGGGCTTCCGCGCAAACCACCTGTCCAGCACGCCCATAGCCTGAACAGCTTTTCCCCGTTCCGCTTCCACCCCGGCCAGGTATTCTTCCGCCATCCGTATGGCACCGCCGGTGTCACCGGCAGCATACTTTTTTACCATCCCGTGGACGAGGGTGCCGTCAATGGGATACGGACCCGGCAGCGCGGTCCGGGCCAGCCGCATCTGGCGCAGGTGGTCGTTGTTGAAGCGCCGGTAGTTGCTGCCGCTCCGTTCCGCCCTCGCCAGATACCCCCACCGCTCATAAAGCCGGACCGTATTCGGGTGAACTCCGAAGATATCGGCGATCGCTTTGGTGGAATAGAACTTGCCTGCCGCTTTCATTTCGCCCGCCTTCCTATCCTGCCCGCCGCCTTATCCGCCGGCGGGCATGGACTTTGGTTACGCCTGTTCGTTCAACCGTTTAATCAATTCTTCCATTGCACATGTTATCCCGTAAATCCTGCCGATGTCAACCTTCTCGATACTGTCCGCCGGTGTATGCGTGATTTCCGTCGTCAGGTCCATAAACTTCTCGGAAGTGACGGCGACGGCCGGCACACCGTGCATGGCAAACCAGGCATGATCGCTTTGATACCAAGGCTCCGCCGGCACATACTGCGTACCGTCCCCGAAAGCGGCTTCCACCGCTTCCCTGACGCTGTCGGCGCAGCCGAAGCAGCAGTACGAAGTCTTGCCGTGAATATAGCCGGCGACATCGGTGTTCACCGCCAGAACGATCCGGCCGAAGCTCTCCCGGTTGACGGCGATGTACTGCATTTGCCCCGGCGCAGCATAATAGTCCTCCCCGTTGACTGCCAGGAGTTCGATACCGTACTTTCCTGCGTACCATTGCAGCCGGTCCGCGAGATTCAGGAGCACCGCCACTCCCGTCGCGTTATCCAGGGCGCCGGGGGTGTTCTTTTTGGCGTCGATGTGAGCGCAAAAAACTATCTTCCGCTTATCGCTCCCGGCCTTGCTCCCGATTACATTGAATCCCTTCGATGGTATCCGGCGGGATGCAATCTTCAGGGCAAGGGCGGACCCTTGCCGGGACAGTATTTTTCTCCCTTCCTCCTCGGTCAGATAGGCGGACGGAATATCAAAATCACCGTCTTCGAACAGCGGAAAGGGATACTGCCCGCCGGCCAGTTCCGGATTACGGCTGGTGACGGCGACGACGGCCAGCGGCATCTTCGCATCCATCAGCCGGATTATCCGCTGATGCTCCTCCGGGTTATAGAACACGAAATTACGCGGCATGATTTGCTCCCGGCACAGAGCGCCGTGCAGAACAGCTATTCGTCCCGCGAAATCCCCGTTTTCCAGTTCTTCGATGCTTGCCGCCGTTGTAAACTCCCCTGCCACTTCGCAGGCCGGCGAATAGGGACTGATAAAGGCTTCCACCGTTTCGCCGCCGACTGTGAGAAAGATTTCCCCGTGTTCCCAGTCAATGCAATCGAATTCCGGTTTTGCTACCGCGAAACCGGCTGCCGCCATCCGGCGGCCGGCATACTCGCCGGCCCGCCGGTTTCCCGGGCTGCCGACGTGCCGGTCGCCGTTGCAGCACAGTTCGTCCAGGTCGGCAGCGATTTGCGTTAATACCGTTTCTCTGTTCATTCCACACACCTCCGAAGCGAATTGGCATGTCACCATGCGTACTGATTTTAAACGTGCCGCGGCAAGTGGTGTCATAGTGGAGGGTTAAAAAAATCGGCTCACACCATTGCAGGATTGCGAACCGGACTTCGCCTTGACAATCCACACTCCTGTTTCAATCAGATTTCTTGCGCATCCGGGGGAAGGGCTCGGAGGCGCAACAAATATTCCGTCGTCTTTCTGTCCTCTTCCCGGTCATAGCCGTAACCGAGCGCACCGGCGACAAACTCCGCCGTTGTCCGGAACAAATCACCTATTATTAGTAAAGCCTCCCAGATCTGCTCCTCTTCTGCCCGCGGGTATGTCGCCAGCAGTTTTTCCCATGTTGTCTCCGGCAGGTAGTACCCCAGATATTTATAGCTTTTACCGACGCTTACGGAGAAGTCAGTCAGGATTCCGGCCTGCCAGGCGAGCATTCGCAGCAGTTCCGACCGGACATAACCGTTCAGATGGTCGAGGGCGTACAGGATCTCCCGCCGCCACAAGCCCTTGGCGACGTACGGGGAAACCCACCAAAACTCGTTGCAGCAGTCGGCGAATTGTTTGGCGGTCGGCCGCTTCACCCGGTAGTCACTGTCCGTCGGCGCCGGCAATGGCGGCAGACAGCCGTCCTTGTCCAGCAGCGGCACCGTCAGACTATCCCGCAAGTAAACGCGAGCTGTCCGTTCTTTGGTCTGCACGGTCAGGTCGATCCGGTTCCCGTCGGCAAACTGCATCAGATAGGTATACTTTTCATCCCAGCCGGTCTTGTCATTGCCGCTTCCCATATTGTCCGGTTCCTGCCGTACAATCGTTTCTCCGAAAATGTTCAACCAAGCCTTGTCGGCAATGAACGATCCGGTTTCCGCTACCACATACACGATATCGTAATCCTGCAATATGTCCTTCGGAGCGCCGGGATTGGCCCGCGAACCGTTCATATATACAGCCCGGATCCGGGGATCGTTTTCGGCAACCCCGAGCAGCAAATCGTACATTTCCTGCTCCGTCCGCATCATATCCGTCCCCCTTTTCCCGCACCGGCACAAATGCCGGCAGCCGTCAGTATTTGCCGTAAGCGTTTTTCCACTTATCGGCCAGCTCGAAAAAAACAGCGTAACCGTGCTGCCGGATAAATTCGATCGCCTGGCGGTACTTGCCGTATTTGTAGCCGTTCTTGCCGTGAAATTCCCGGATTATACCGCATTCCGGATAATCCGGGCAGTCCGCGCAGGAATTCAGCCCTTGCTTGACACAGCATACCTTCATCCGGCATTTGGCTTGGGCAATATCCCTTTCCCCGCTGTCGTAACCAAGCTTGCAGCCCGGACAGGTCCGCTCGCGGAATGCCCGGCAGGTCTTGCAGTAGGCGCCGCAGCAACCCAATTCCTTCTCGGACAATATGCCCACCTCTCTACTCAGGTTGAAGCCAGCTCACACTTTTCTCGCCCGCTTCCTGTTAATCAAGGGATATTCGTAATATTCCATATAAGTCTTGCTAATCCTATCGCCCGCATATTTCTCCGCCGCAAGACCGCCTTACGGATTCGTTTTGCCGCTCATCGCTACTTTGACCCAAGCGCGTTGCCAGCCGAACCGTCCGACAAGAAAGCCGGCCGGAATAGAAACACCCCAGCGGCCAAATAATAATTCCAGGCCGTTAACACTCTTTGCCGTCAGCAGACCATCCCGCGGCCGCACTTCGGCTTACCGTAAATGCTGGAGTTTACGTTGATTATCGCACCCTAAATAGCTGAGCGCAAGCGATGCAGCGAAACGACGGCTGCAGCCCGGCCGCAAGTTGCTCACTTCAACGCTCTTCCTTTATTTTTACCCATGCTTTCCAATGATGTGATCGTTATACAAGTCAGCAAAGGAGGTTCGTCTTACGGAAAATATAATTAACCCGGTGATCAGAACAGCAATAATCTATCTGTCGCTTTTAGTTTTAGCCCGATTGATGGGAAGGAAAATGATTTCGCAAATGACTTTCTTCGACTTTACCGTAGGCATTATGATCGGCTCCGCCGCCGGTACCGCGGCTTTGGGACCGTATACCGCCAGTCTGGCCTCGGGTGCTGCCGTATTAGTCACCGTGTCCGGCTTGGTCATCCTGATCGGTTATCTTCATATCAAAAGCTTTCGCTTCCGGAAGCTCGTTGACTCCGAGCCGGTCGTAGCTATCGAGCGGGGACAGATCGTGGATAAAAACCTGGCGAAGGAACGCTTTACGCTTGATGAACTAACGGCCCTGTTGCGGGAAAAAAACATTTTCAAGCTGGCCGATGTCGAGTTCGCCGTTTTGGAGCACGACGGAAAATTGTCGGTTCTGCCGAAGTCTGCCAAGCAGCCCGTCAAGCCCGCCGACATGAACCTTTCGCCGCCTTACCAGGGGCTGGGCAAAGACATTGTGATTGACGGAGTTGTCATGCAGGAAAATCTGCAGGATGCCAATCTGGACCGGGAGTGGTTGCTTAACCAGTTGCAAACGTACGGAATTGACAAGGTCGAAGAAGTGTTTTATGCCGGAGTGGATGACGCCAACCGTCTTTATGTATCCCGCCGGAATGCCAAAACGGAGACCCACGGCAAATACGGCATCGAATAAGGAAGGCTGCAGGACCGCCCGGCGGGCCTGGTGAACCATAAAGATAAATCAGGCTTGTTCAGTCTGAAAAACACCTGAGACACCGGCAGAGTAAACCGGAGCCTCAGGTGTTTCCAGTCTTAGGCTGACTTCTGATGATAGCTCTCCGGACAACCGGACGGGCAGAGAAGGGCAATTCCCTGCGGAATCTTGCGCCCGGTCAATAATCAAACCGCATGACCACTTCACCGTCAATAAGCTCACCTGCAGACTGAACCATGTCTACCACCGCACGGATTTGCTAGTAACCCCCGGGCCTTCACGTGTTTTTCGGGAACCTCGGTTTACCCAATTGTATCGCCTTTCCGGAATTCCATCAATTGGTACGTAGCATATTCAGAGTACTTTTTTAAAAAGCGGAAGCCGTAGGCGTTTTTCCCTGCGGCTTCCGCGAAGACGGATACGAGACCTTACTCTATTCCGTTCCCGCTTTCAAGGCTTCGCTCATGGAAACTGTGTCCACCTGCTTGGCGCACAGCAACTTGCTGAACTGATAGGTCAGCATGATGGCTGCAAAGCAGACGACTACATAAAGCGGACTGATGATCGTCGGCAGCACTAAATTGATCATCTTGCCAAGATAGCCATACATGGCGCCGAATGACGCCGCTACCAGAGGAATGCCGATGATAAATCCGGCCACGATGACCAAGGTCGAACTGTCCAGGATCAGCGACCGGACTTCGCGGCGCCGGTAGCCGAATATCTTGAACAGCGAGATGGTGTTTCTGTTTTCCTCGATAATCAACGAGGTTACCAGATAGATGATAATCAAGCCCACAACACAGGCGACCATGGTCATCGCCGCCACCATGGAAGCCGTCGACCGGAACATTTCATCCATGGCGCTTGGCAGCTCGCTTAAGTTTTTGGTTCCCGCCAGCTGCTCGTCGGGAATATCCAATTTTCTTGTGCTCCACAGCCCCATGTAGCTGTTGGCGGGAAGCCCGAGCTTAGCGTTAAGCTCACCTATCGGCATAAAGATGAATTGCTCCACATAGGATTCGGCAACTGCGTCGATATGAAAGATGTACGGCTTTCCGTCATCCTTGTTTATGAGGTTTACGCTGTCGCCTGCCTTGATACCCAAGCGGTCCGCCAAAGGCTTGGTAATATTTATCTGATTGTTGGGAAGGGGATTGCCCTTGCTGTCTTTCAGCGTCAGAAGCGTCGATTCCGGCTCTATACCGCTTACATAAAACTCAATTCCCTCATTGTTTTCCGGATAAAACCTTCCGGCGGCGAAAACCTCCGCCCCTGCCGGCGCCTCACCGGATTGCAGTTCCCGGAAGGCGTACTCGTATTCAAAATGATAAGTGTCCGCGGTGCTGCTATTGAATACATAGTTAAAAGAACTCATAATCGTGAAGCCGAAGAGCATGAGCACCGACACGCCGATAACGCCTAAAAGCAGGAAGATTAGCCGGGAAATGCTCCGCAGCTGCTCCCGTACCTTGAATTTGGTGCTGAACTTGAACCTTTCCAGTTTCAGCGCGCGCTCCAGTGCATTGACTTTGGCTTTTTGCTCGTCGCCCTTCATGAGTTCCGCCGGAGAACGTTTCAGTTCCGTCCGGATCACGAGATAGCTGCTGACACCCAGAAACAACACCGGCAGAAGTATTCCGATTAAGACATTCACAAAGCTCAGTTCAATGTCTGTGACGGGGACATTATAGTAGGAAACCAGGGCCGTAACCATCGGCGCGATGGACGGCAGCGCCAATGCGCTTCCGATCACTCCGCCCGTCAAAGCGAGCAGCAGAGGAAGGGTCAGGTAATGGCGCATCAACTCCCGCCGCCGGTAGCCTTGCGCGTAGAGGGTCCCGATGATCACTGCCTCCCGGCGGATCATCCGCCAGATCATAATGCCGATAATCAGGCAGCACAAGAGGAACATCGCCGCCGGCAGCGGTATGCTCATCGTTTTCAGACCGGTTATGGACGCCCAGGCCATTCTTGCCCGTTTGTTGTTCATAATGTCGATCCAGTCGGACTCGGTTATGCCTGCCGCGTGTAAACGCTCCCGCAGTTGCACCGCCTGGCTGTTAAGGCTCTGGGTTCGGTCGTTAAACCGGACGGAATAAATGCTGGCAGCGTTGTCGATATCCGCAAATTCCTCGCGGCTGATAACGCCTACACCGAAATTATCGGGCGAAACCATGATATCGTAGACGTTTTTTAGCGGATAAATATAGTGGGGCAGGGACATAAAGCCCACCACGTTGTAGGTTTTGCCCGCCGCGTTTATTTGACTCCCCACCGGATAGCCGTTCGCTTTGGCAAAGGCCGGGTCAAGCAGTATTTCTCCCGGGCCGGCCAGCGCCCGCCCCTCAATAACGGCCGGGATGTTTACCTTCTCCGTTTTGCTGAGCAACCGCAGGGTAAGGGAATCGGACAGGGCGGAATCGAAGCTCAGGTACTCCTCGATGCTGGCGTCGGACTCTTTCTCCAACGTCGCTAGATCGGGAATAGCCTTGTCGGTCGAAAAGGACAGATCTTCCTGCCTATGTCCTTCGGTAAACGTGGTGACCAAGGCGGCAAGATTCTGCGAAACTCCTGCCGCCGCAATAAAAGTAGCACTGCCGAGGATGATCAGCAAAAGAACACCGATATAGCGCAGGGCATTTGCTTTTAGTATCCGGAAAATTCTCCTGTTCAGCGCCGCCATTACCACTCAATCCTTTCCGCCGGGACCACCGTCTGATTGACCGACGCTTCCGCGATTTCGCCGCTGCGCAGCTTGAATACCCGGTGCGCCATCGCGGCAATCGCGGCGTTATGGGTGATCATCAGGATGGTCGTTCCGAATTTTTGGTTCACCTGCTGCAGAAGCCGCAGGATACTGCGGGAAGTCTCGTAGTCGAGCGCCCCGGTCGGCTCGTCGCAGAGCAGCAGCTTCGGATTCTTGACAATTGCTCGGGCGATGGAGACCCGTTGCTGCTCGCCGCCGGAAAGCTCCCGGGGAAAGCGGTGCTTTTTGTCCAGCATCTCCACCGCCGCCAGGACTTCGTCCGTATTCAGCGGCGCTCGGCTGATATTGGAAACGACCTCGATGTTTTCCCCGATCGTCAGGTTGGGAACAAGGTTATAGAACTGGAAGACGAAGCCGACGTCCTCCCGTCGGTAATCGGTCAGCTTGTCGTCGCTCAGACTGCTTACCCCGACTCCGTCCACAACCACCCGGCCGCTGTCGCCCCGGTCGACGCCGCCGATGATATTCATGAGCGTCGATTTCCCGGAGCCCGACGGCCCAAGGATGACACCGATTTCCCCCTTTTCCAGCTTCATTCCGATACCCTTCAAAACTTCATTGACCACCGCGTCCGACCGGTAGCTTTTCTTCAGGTCCGCAACATCGATGAACATCTTACTCTTCCCCCTTTTTATAGAAACAGCGTTTCAGGATAGCAAAATAATCATCCCACTCACTGAGCACTTCCATACCGACATCATCAAAAGAGTTTACTTCTTCAACTTGCTGTTCAGCAAAACCCAGCATCGTCCAAGTAATAATCTTCATCATTTTTTCTATATCCATATCAGTACGGAATTTTGTCAAGTCGATATTTTTATAGCCTCTTTCTAAACCACTTGCAATGACATCTTTACCCAGTTTATTGATTATCGGTTTCACTTCGGCAGCATCCTCATGGGTGGCAGCCTTCAGAAAATCAAATGCCTGCGGGAACTTTTTATAAATTCTGAATTTAACTAATCCTAATTGCCTTATCCTTTCAAAAAGATCGGTTTCGTTCCAGTCTGCTTCCGCGTAGATTTTTTCGATAACCTCGGCCACATAATCAAGCAGGAATAAATACAAGTCCTTTTTGCTGTTGAAATAATTAAAGAGGGAACCCTTGGCGATATCCGCTTCCTTGATAATCTCATTGGTGGAGGCCTTTTCATAACCGCTGCGGGCAAACTCCTTGAGTGCCGCGTTAATGATCCGCTCTTGTTTCTCTTTGTCTAAACTGTAAAACCGCTCGTAAATGGTAACCGTCTCCTTTCCGCATCGCTCCAAACGATTAAATGACCAAAGTGGTCATTTACTATTATATCGCAAATGACCACTTTGGTCAAGTTGGTGGTTGCTGTCAGGCCGAAAAAAGTACATAAAAAAACAGCTGACTTTTTATTGCAGCTGTGCAGCTACTTAGTAAAAATTCTTTGTAAACTGGTGGGAAAATACTGCAAGGTTTCTTCCCACAGCCGCCAGGAATTAAAGGCAGCCACAAAGAGCTTTCCGGATTGAACCGGATAATCTTTGGGCCGGGAAAGCAGAAAACCTCCGTTCTGTTCGATTAAAACCCTGGCTGCGGCGATATCCCACTCGCAGACAGTGGAGGAAATATATAAATCATACTCGCCTTTGGCAACCTTGCACAATTCAAGCGAGGCACAACCCAAGTATCGATGCGCCTGCGCTTTTGACAACATACCGAGCACGTCCATCCCCAGGCCGCTTAATTCTTTGACGGTCCTGAGGCTCATTGCAATCGTCGCCTGACTGAGGCTTCCTTCTTGCTCACGGTGCTTGGCCAATCTTCGTCGATTCACCGTCGCGCCGGCTTGCTCCCGGCCGCAAAACATCAGATCATTCGCTACGTCGTAAACTAGGCCGAAAACAGGTTGGTCAGCGCGGTACAAGGCCAGCGAAATGGCATAATCCTTGGCAAAGCGGTAGTAATTGGTGGTACCGTCAATCGGATCGATGACCCAGGTGTATTGCTTCTCGCCGATCAGCGTATCCGGATAGCATTCCTCCGCCAAGACCAAGTGATCGCTGTACCTTTCCAGTATAGCGCCGGTGAGATACTTTTCAATCAACAGGTCGCATTCGGTTACCAAATCCATCTGCGACGTTTTTTCTTTTACCGCCAGAGTGTCGCACCTGCGTTTCGCCTTCAGGATGTCTCCGGCGGATTTGGTTAAAGTGTAGGCAAACTCATACATTCTCTTTTCAGCGGCATTCATTTGATCATCCCCGCCGCCCTCAAGCAAACTCAAAGGTCGGCCAGCTTTCCTGGCGATAAAATCCGAAGAAGTTATCAAATCCCCGCACTTCGGCCCGCTGCAGGGTGAAGGGCAAAGGCTCGGCAAAAAACGCCTGGTTTACCGCTGCGATTGCCGCCGCGAGCGCGGCTTTTTCGTCCGCCGCTAACTCCGCTTCGATATAATACAGGGTTATATGCCCGCTAAAACCCCGGCGTCTTTCCACACCCAACTCCTGCAACTCTTTATCGGCGTAGATGTGGTCTCTTAATTTCTGCAAGCGTTCATAATCCTGTTCACTTGCCGGTGCCACTACCGCAACGATAACTCCCGACGGATAAACCGAAATCCCGCTGACTTCAAACCGCAATTTACCCGGAATGGTCAGTCCGGCCAATGCAAGCGTCATGGCGGTAAGAAAACCTTCGTCCCGCGTTCCCGCCAATTTGTGCTTATAGACTTCACCGGAAACAAGCCGGGCTACCGTCATATGTAAAGCCTGGTCGGGCACGGCGACAATTTTCCGGGGATTGATAAATTCCCCCAGACACTTCTGTACATCCGACAGCACCTCGTATGTGTTCTGATTTTCTTTGTCCTCGGGGAACGGGGGCGTAATCAAGGTATAGCCCCGATAATCAGCGGCTTGCCAACTGCCGCCTTCGGGCAGAGAGAAATGCCCCAAAGTTTTGCCGGTATCCAGCGACAACCGGATATTTTCTTCGGTTACCAGGGATCTCGCCTGTCGGATGTAGTCGGTATAACTTTTTTCCATTTCGCACCTCGCTGCTTTGTCGGCAAATTTAGCTTGCTTTTCGGTTGAATAAAGCCTCCAGCCATTCCGGCGGGGTTAAGCAGCTTCCTACCGGATTACGCTTCCCCTCATACATTCCGTGAAAATCCGACCCGCCCGTTAACAACAAGTCGTATCGTCGGGCGAGTTCCTCGATTTCCTTTACGGCCGCTGCATCGTGCAGTGGGTGCCAGGCTTCCAGACCATCCAAACCCGCGTCGATCAATTCGGGCACGAGTTCCAGATTCCCATAGCCGGCCGGGTGGGCCAGAACAGATATCCCGCCGCTGTTTTTTATCGCCGACACTGCGGCAGCCGCATCCAGATATTCAATCTCCCGGTAAGCGATCCCGCCCGGTCTTCCGTCCCGGGGCGGGGCAAACAGTTGACAATACAATTCATCATGAATTGACACAGCAAAACCCAACTCCATTAAGGCGTGCATAACATGCTGCTTATAGACGTTGGTGCTGCCAGCCGCAAGGCTTTCGACCAATTCCCAGGTGAGCGGATATCCCGCATCGGCCAGGACGGCAACCATCCATTTTGCCGTTTCCTGTCTTTGGGCCACCATCGGCTGGCAGGCAAGACTTACTGCTTCGGGCCGGTCCATAAGATAACCCAGAACGTGGGCTTTGCGCATCCGCTTGTAGTCGTAGGCCGATATTTCAATTGCCGGAATATGCCTTAATCCCTGTTTGCGGCATTCTTTCTCGGCTTCATGCCAACCGGCGGTCGTATCATGCTCAGCGAACGCCAGTGTGTGAATTCCCCGTCTTTTCGCATAAGCGGCCAGTTCGCTTACTGTTAAGGACCCGTCCGACACCCTGGAATGGCAATGCAAATCCGCGTTCATAGAATAATCGCCTCCGTCGTCTCACCCTAACTATCCTGACAGTGAATGTTCAGGAACCGGTCCAAGTCGAGCAGATCGGAAAAGTTTTTCTCAAAGTTCTTTCTGTCCCAGTCCCACCATTCCGTCCCTAAAACCTTCTCGATAACTGCCTCCGGAAATCTTTTCCTGATCACCCGCGCCGGCACGCCAACCGCAACCGAATAAGGCGGTATATCCTTCGTCACTACCGCCCCCGCCCCGACAACGGCACCCGTTCCGATTTTCACTCCCGCCAAGACGATAACGCCGTGCCCCAGCCAGACATCATGGCCGATTTCAACGGCATCCGCCCGGCGCCAGTTGAAAAACTCCGCATCATCTTCTGCATCCAACCCGTACCGCACTCTTCGATAGGTACAGTGATGCTGGGTCACCCGTCCCATGGGGTGATTACCCGGATTAATTCGGACGTGGGACGCGATCGAACAAAACTTGCCGATCTTAGCATAAATTACGGACGCATCCCCCGCAAAATAAGTATAATCGCCAATTTCGGACTCGGCGATACTCGTCCGGGGTCCGATATCCGTCCAACTGCCGAGCTTGCTTTTTCTGATGCTTGAGGTAGAATGCACAGTGGGTTGTTCGGACAGCTTTTTTTCCTTTGGCATCTGTCCGGCGGGCAATAACAGATCAATTTTATACAGCAAGGCAATGTCTCCCTTCTTTCCCAAAGCAGGTCACGACACCGCTACCAGACGATTTTTCCACATATCGTAGCGGCTGTCCGCCAGTGCCCTGATTGCCTCCTTGTCGTGGAAGACGCCAATCATCGTTGTCCCTTTTTTCTTTGCCTCCAAAATAAGCTCATAGATTATTTCTTTCGAGTTTGCATCCAGCGAAGCAGTCGGTTCGTCAAGCAGAAGAACTCTTGGACTTGCCGCCAGCGCCAGAAGAATGTTCAGTCTTTGTTTTTCTCCGCCGCTGAAAGTCGACGGGTACATATCCCAAAGGTTCTTATTAATGCGCACTTTGTTGAGGTAAAACGCCGCCATCTCGCCGGCTTCCCGTTCGGAAGGAATTCTGGTCAGAAAACGTCTGGTGAGTATCTCCAAGGCCGACACTCTGGGAATCACCCGCAGAAATTGCGACACGTACCCCAGTTCGGTTTTTCTTAGCTTGAGGATGGTCTGATCATCCGCTGCCGCCAGGTTGACTTTGGTGCCGTCATTTGTCAAATAGATGACAGTCCCTTTAGTCGGCTTATACGTCCGGTAGATACACTTCAGCAAGGTCGATTTGCCGATACCGCTCGCACCGGTAACCGCCAGCAGTTTTCCGGCGCAGGCCGTAAACGAAACATCATTGATGCCCTCGATGACCAACCCGTTCCGGACATGCATCTTGAATTCCTTCGACAAACCCTCTGCTTTAAGCATACAGTACCCTCCTGTAATTCAATTCCGAAACCAGCACCCCATCAATGAAGACTTTAGTGATTGCCGGTTTACCGTCCTGAAGCCGGATCATTAACAGGTCGGCTTTCTTCCCTGCGGCGACGGAACCGTATTCTTTCTCGATCCCCAACGCTTTGGCCGGATTGAAGGTTACCAGATTTATGCACTTCCACAAGGGTAATCCGTAATCGGTATTCAGCTTGAACACTGCGTGCAGCAGAGAAGGCGGATAATAATCGGAGCAGAGGATGTCGATGGAACCGTCCAAAATTGCTTCCGTCGCCGATAAATTGCCGGTATGCGATTTCCCCAGCAGGACATTGGGGGCGCCTGCCACCGTCAACATGCCCTTTTCCTTTGCCTTGCGCGCCACCTTCAGTTCGACGGGAAATTCGCTGATATTCGCTTTCAGTTCGGAGCAGACATACTCGATTTTTTCCTCGCTGTCATCATCGTGGGAGGCAATGGGAATTCCCTTTTCCCGGGCCACCGCCGCCGTCCGTTCGATTTGGTCCCGGCTGATTTTGGGGATGGACATCTTTTCCTTGATAAGGTCGTCGATCTGCTCCTCCTCCAGGTTCGGTTTATACCCTTTCATGTGTTCGCGGTATTTTACCAGATCCCTGAATTGGCCCTGCCCGGGCGTGTGATCATTGAAGGAGAGAAGGTGAACATAACCGTTTTCTATGTAATTCATCAACGTTTCGTAGCCTTCTGAATTCCTGATATCGAACCGGCAGTGGAAACGATGCCGGATCAGATGGCTTCTTTCGTGCAAACTTTTAATCAGTTCGGCCAGAACTTTCATTTTATCCGGATTTCTCGCCTCCTTATCGCGAAAGACGGCGGCATCTTTCCGGACAAACGACAGGGAGTGGAACATGGTCGTAATTCCCTGGTTGACCAACTGTTTTTCATGCTCCATCAGCGCCAACCCGAAGTCCATGACGCTGGCCGGCCTCGGCTGCACCGCCGACTCGATATTATCGGAATGGATATCGATAAAACCCGGACATAGGTAAGAACCGTTTCCATCGTGAATGACCACCTGCCTGCAGTCGCACCCGGATGCCGTTAGCTCACGCATTGGCATTATCTCTTTAATTTTGTCGCCCTCGATGCTTACCGCATAATTCGGCAGAAGCGTATCGTTTGCTATGATATCGACATTCAAAATGAGTTGCTTATTGTCCATATGGCTTATTCTCCCATCTACAAGAGTGAGTGGACCAGCATCTGAGTGTATTCATGCAGCGGGTCTTCCAGAATTTGATCGGTCAGGCCGGCCTCGACAACTTCACCCGCCAGCATTACCAAGGTCCGGTCGGCCATCATTCTGATGACCGACAAATCGTGGCTCACGATAATCATCGAAATCGCGAGTTCTTGCTGCAGTCTTCTGATCAAATCCAGTACCCTCGCCTGGACGCTCAGGTCAAGCCCGGTAGTCACTTCATCCAGCAACAGGATGGAAGGGTTATTCGCCAAGGCTTTGGATATCTGCACTCTTTGCTGCATGCCCCCGGAAAAACTCTTCGGTTCCTCCTTGATCCGGCTGACGGGGATTTCCACATGCTTGAGAAGGTATTTTGCCCGCTCGGTCATGTCCCCGGCGTTCCGCAGCCCGGCCGCAATCAATTTTTCCGCCACGTTGGCTCCGCTCGAAAAGTTCATCCTGAGCCCCAGGATGGGATTTTGATAGACCATCCCCATTTTGTGATTTCGCAAGTAACGCTGTTGCTGGCTGGATAACCCGAAGATATTGTCTGTTCCGTCCCGGTACTCGCTCAGATAAGTTTCGCCTGCGGTAACTTCCCGGTCAAAATATAAAGCTCTCAGCAGTGTGCTTTTGCCGGAACCGGACTCGCCGACTATCCCGAGGATTTCGCCCGGATACAAATCGAAACTGACTCGATTCAGAGCCCAGACCGAATGACAGCGGGGACAACGTCCCTTTTCCAAAAACCTGCCCCCGCTGCAAAAAGTACAACCGGCCCCAAATCTGACCACTATGTCTCTAGCTGTTAGAATCGGCTGCGGATGATTCACCGCTCATTACCTCCATCCTTTTGCGGCGCTTACCGCAAAAGCCTGAGTCCGAGCATTGGAAATAACGCTCATTGGTGACACTGTCAATTATTTCATCAAAATACACATTGGTTGCCCCGCATAACCGACAGGCACGGCCCTTGACGTCCTCGACCGTGAACGGATAATCCTCAAAAGCCAGGGAGACTACTTCCGTATGGGGAGGTACCGCGTAGATCTTTTTTTCTCTTCCCGCTCCAAACAGATACAGACACTCCGCCTGGTGCAGTTTCGGATTGTCGAACTTGGGAATGGGACTGGGGTTCATGACATACCGGTCGGCAACCATGACCGGGTGGTCCGCCCCGGTAACGGTCCGGCCGAATTTGACAATCCCTTCGTACAGCCGCAGCCAAATCCCCGAGTATTCGGCATCGGCGTGCAGGTTCCGGCTTATCGTTTCTTTCGGAGAAACCGCCCGGAGCGGCTCCGGGTTGGGAACCTGCAAAACCAGGATTTGGTCGTTTCGCAGCTTCTCTTCGGGGATGCGGTGCCGGGATTGGATCAGCGTTGCGGCCTGGGTATCCGTAGTCGTTGCCACAGCCGTGGTTGCGGTAACCAGTTTTCTGATGCTCACGGCATTGACACTGTCGTCACTGCCTTGGTCGATCACCTTCAAGATGTCCTGCTTACCGATGATTGCGAGAGTGATTTGCAGACCGCCTGTCCCCCATCCCCGACCGATGGGCAGTTCGCGCGAACCGAACGGAACCTGGTAGCCGGGAATGGCCACTGCTTTTAGGATTGTCCGCCTGATTTCTCTTTTGGCTCCCTCATCCAAAAAGGCAAAATTGTAATGTTGTTGGGTCACGTTATCGGACATGCTTAGCCCTCCTGCTTTTTCCGGACTTGGTCCAGTTTGGACTGGAATGTCACGTAGTGCGGAAGCTTCAAATGGGAAATAAAGCCGCTCCTTTCGAGACAGTCGCCGTGCAGCAGGACGAACTCCTCGTCATTCACTGGCGCCGTTCCCTCGATGCTCAAAGCCCGGTCCAGAATGGACATGGAAATCGCCTTCGTGTCGTTCCGCCCGAACACACACCCGTAGCCGATTCCGACCCGCAGTTCGTCGTGCTCCTGCCCGGTCTTCTTTTCGGCCGACACGAAGGTCTCCACTTCCGTCACCAGGATTTCCCCCACAAATATCGTCTGTTCTTCATCCAGTATGTAGGGCACCTCGACCGCGAGCCAGCCGGTTCGCAGTTCCCCAACGGTCGGATGCACCGAACCGAAGCCGCGCAGCGAACTATAGGCCAGGCCCGAAATATAACCGGCATCCGCCCGGGCCATCGTCTGCAGACGGGCGCTTCTCGGAGTCGGGAAGGGCAGCTTATTCAGGGTGACATCAAAGGGCTCGGTCCGATCCTCCGCGACCTCTTCCAGCAGGCCCTCTTGACGTAAAATATCGGAGACCCTCGGGAAAGCGTACGTTTCGATGCCTTCCACCTGTTGATTGTACTCCTCGCGCCATTTCGCAATGCTTTCCCTGCTTTCATTCCGAAGCCCGAAGTCCAGAAGCCGGTGGACATAATCATAAGTCGGGCCCAGGACCTGACCGCCGGGGATATCCTTAAAGGCGGCGCTGATTCTCCGGATGACCCGCATGTTCGCGCCGTCCATGCCCTTCGAATAATGGTTCCGCGTCAGGGTCGACCGGTAGGCACGGAGAATGAACACCGCTTCCTCGAGACAGCCTTCGCATTGCTTGAGAGCAAGCGCTGCGTAGGCGGGAGCGTATAAACCGGCTTCGGAAATTACTTTATCGATCAACAACTTCATTTTTTCCTGCAACGCGACTATTTCAAGGTCGGCTTCTCCATCCGTACGATAATATTTCAAAAGTCTGATCGATTCTTCGATTGCTTCCTGTCCACCTGTCACGGCAACGTAAGCCATGTTTCCGTCATCCTTCCATTTTGACTTTTCTGGGCAGGGCCATCAGTTCACCGGCAGGGGTGACAAAATATAAGTCGACTCCGGTCGGGTACTCATAATCCATCGTATCCCGCTCGCGTACCCACTGTTTTGCGTACTCCGGCAGGCCAACCGATTTTGTGTCTTTTATCCCGGGACCGGTCAGGCGGCAGGCAGACGCTTCCGTGAATTGCTCTATCCCGATGAATAGTACGCTGTTCGTATGGGGTTCGACGAGTGTGCCCGGGGTCGCCGCGGCGAAGATGTCCGCAGTTGTCGCCCGACTGACCGCCTGAGTGATAAAAATGAAGTCCGCCTTTTCCGCCGCCTGGCCGGCGTAGGTTAACTCACTTACCTTTTTCGCGAAAGCGGGGTCATCCGGCGCTGCAAAGCAAGTCTCTTTATCCAGCAATGTCAAGGCCAAAGCGGTCATGACCCTGTCGTTATCCCGCAGCTTCTCCGCCTGCGGCCTGATGCACACGATTTCTCCCGGATTGGCGATGGCGTGAAGCAAAAAACGGAAAACTGCCTGGCAATCATGGACCGCATCAAAATCGTTTTCCTGGATCATTACTGCCCCTCCATTACTCTGAACTGGACCTTCGATTTCATACTCCTGGCAAACTCCTCTTCTTCCTCCGCTTTTACTGCGGCTGCCATTTCCTTCAGTTCGGCCGTGATCCGGTCCGTTTCCGGCACACCGGCATTACAGGCGGCATCAATCACGGCCATGGCCAACACTTTGTCAAAGTCATCTCCGGCCGTCAGGGCCATGCCGCGCGTCTCACCGATTTTCACCATCGCCTCGCAGGCAAGCAATTCCCCCAGGAAATACTGCGAATTGGCGACCGGTTCGCGCATCTTCAGCATCACCAGCGTTTTTGCCGGCTGCTTGACGATGTGGACCGTGTGATTTGCTTCGACCTCCCTGGCCAAGGCGATAACCTTTTCCCGGGAGCTTTTGCCCAGAATTCGGAACATCTCTTTTTTGTTCATCTTCTCACGTTCTTTCCTGGGTTTTCTACTGCAGCTTGCGTTTGTCGACATTGAGCTTCAGACGGTTGAAAAGCATTTCGATCCCGAAACTCATGAGGAATATCACCAGAATAATAAAGCCCGCCTTAGAAAAATTATACGTCCGCATCACCAGGCTGAGTTCCTGTCCGATGCCGCCGGCACCGACCAAGCCGAGGATTGAGGAAGTGCTGACGTTAAATTCGAACCTGAGCGCGGTCCAGGAAATCAAGGCGGTTTGGATCGGAGGGATAACCCCTCTGGCCATAATCTGGGGCCAGGAGGCTCCCGTCGCCTTCAGCGCTTCAATATTTCCCTCTTTCACTTCTTCAATCGACTGTGAGAAAGCCTTGACCAGATAAGCAAAGCTGTGGAAACAGAGACCTAAAACGCCCGGGAAAGCCCCAAGTCCCAAATACGCTACAAAGATCAACGTCCAGATCAGGGTAGGAACGGCCCGGATCCCGGCGGTAAGCCCTTTCCAAAACCAGGCAAGGATACCGGATGATACATTGGCGGCCGCCATAAAACTGACAAAGAAAGCGAGTGCAGCCGAGATAATGGTTGCCAGGATTGCGACCGAAAGGGACTCACCGGCTGCCTTGAGCACTTCTTTCCATTCGCTGAAATCCATGTGCAGCATCTCGGAAATAATGCCGCCGGTCTTAACGAAACCGTCCAGACCGCTCTTCAAGGCCAGATCCAGATGAATAAAGCTGTATACATATAAACCGATGACAACGAAAAAAAACACAGTGTACAGAGTCTTCTGCTTTTCCGGGACAATGGCGACATTATTGGGTGTCTTCACATTATTCGCTCCCTTATCCTTTTGGATAACGCTTCGGTCAGCAGCACCAGCAGGGTTACGGCGATAATTGCCATAGTAGCTTGCCGGTACTTAAACAGCTTGATGGTGAACTGAATGAAAAACCCGATGCCGCCGCCCCCGACCATGCCGATAATCGTGGAAGCACGGATATCCAGTTCCAGATTGTAGAGAGACCAGGAAATTATCCCGGGAAAGCACTGAGGCAGGACACCGTTCTTCAGTACCTGCCAGTAGGAGCCGCCCACGGAGCGCACCGCTTCGATACTTCCCAGGTCAATCTCTTCAATCGTTTCGGCGAAAAAGCGAATCATGCTGCCCATGGCCCCAAGCACGAGCGCCATTACCCCAACCGTCTTGCCGATCCCGAAAGCGGGCACAAAAATCATTGCCCAGGCCAGGGCCGGGATGTTTCTCAAACAGGAAGCAAAGGCCCGGATAATAACCCTGACTGCCGGATGCGGGGTGGTGGGCGCGGCGCACAAAAGAGCCAACACCAGGCTGATTATTGCCCCGGTTACCGTAGAGATAATCGCCATACACAAAGTATCCAGCAAAGAAGACAAAAAGTTCGGCACGGCCTCGGCTGCCGGTGGCAGAAAATCGGTCAGGATGAAGTCCATAATCCCCGGCAGAACCCGTACCGCTTCGAACGCATCAAACTTCGTCGTATACCCGGTAACGACAGTTGTCAGCAAGACCAGCAGAACACCGGTCCAAGTATACAGACTTTTCTCTTTCTTGAGCGGAATATATGCCGACTGCATTGCCGAGTTCCCCTTTGCGTTTTATACGGCGATAGCGCTTTTGCGGCCGGTCGCCTCGTTTTCTCTGTCGTCGCTTTCATTCAGGTCCTTTTTATAAATTTCTCTCAACTGGGAGTCTTTCAGGTCCTGGGACTTCCCGTCATACGCGATCAGGCCGTCTCTGATGCCGATGATTCGGGTCGCGTATTTGAGGGCGAAGTCGACCTGATGGAGGCTCACAATGGCAGATATGCCGTCTTCCCGGCAAATACTGTACAGATAGTCCATAACCACTCCGGAAGAGACCGGATCCAAGCTCGCGATTGGCTCATCGGCCAGGATTAAGGCAGGGTTTTGCGCCAGAGCTCGCGAAATCCCGACTCTTTGCTTCTGCCCCCCGCTCAGTTGGTCCGCCCGTTTCAATACTTCTTTTTCCAGCCCTACGCGTTTGAGGATGCTCAAAGCCTTTCTTCTGTCCTCCAGACTGTATAGGTCGAAAACCCCCTGCAAATCATTCATATATCCCAGTCTGCCGTGCAGAACGTTCTGGATGACGGTCAATCGATCGATCAGGTTGTAATGCTGGAAGATCATGCCGATTTCCCGCCGGACTCTTCGCAAGTCGGTTTTGTTTGCTTTCTCAACCGGTACCCCTTTGAAGATAATGCTTCCCTCGGTCTGCCGGATCAGTTGGTTAAGACAGCGCAGCAGGGTTGATTTTCCCGAACCAGAGAGGCCGATAATAGCGATGAATTCGCCTTCTTTCATCTCAAACGATACCCCGCGCAGGGCGTGGGTGCCGTTGCTGTAAATCTTATGGAGATTTTTAACCTCAAGCAAAGCATTCATTTTTCTCCCCTCACTTTCTGTTTCGGATTTTAATCTGAAGGCTGCCTGATTACCTCGCAGGCTCAGGCAGCCTTCAGATTTCTCGTTTCTATTTCAGCAATTCTTCCGGCGACAGGTCCATCGCTTCGGCAATATCTCTGATGCAGTCGTACATAGCATCATCTACCGGGATAAACTTTTTGCCTTCCTCTTTGCGGAGTGTGAAGTATTCGGGATTGTCATAGGTATGGAAGAACTCAATGATTTTCGCCTTCAAATCTTCCGGCAGGCCGCCGTACACCGCAACCGGCGAACTCGGAATGGGATCGGACTTGAAAATTATGTGGATATCTTCCGCCTTGACCAAGCCCTTGTCAATGGTTTTAACATAAGTACTGGAGGAGACCGCCGCGACATCTACCGACTTATTTGCCGCCGCCAGGAAAGAGTTTTCATGACTGCCGGCAAACTGGACACTGGAGAAGACTCCCGTATCGATATCTTCCGGCTTGACTCCCAGATTAGCAACAATCGTGGCCCGGGGGACAAGGTTGCCGGACGTGGACGCCGGGTCGACAAAAGACATTGTCTTGCCCCGGATATCTTCGATATTCTTAATTCCGGAATCGACGTGAGTAACCAAATAACTGTAATAGACTGCTGAGTCCGTATTAGCGGCGGTGACACAGACGGCTTCGGCTTGGCTTCTTTCGTTGGCTATAATGTAAGAAAAGGGGCCAAATTGCGCGATATGTACTTTTTCATTCCGCATGGCTTCGATTACCGCATTGTAATCGGAACAGATGTAGATTTCAACCGGAACACCGAGAAAGTCGGTCATGGCTTCCATCAGCATATCTCTGCCCTGTTTCATGTTCTCATCGGATGCTTCTTCGTTCGGCAAATATCCGAAGATGATTTTGTCCGGCCATTTATTTGCGTCCTCTCCGCTTCCGGCGCCGGTCGCACAGCCTGTCAACAATAACGACGCCAGCAAAACCATAGATACCAGGAAAACCAACCTGTTCTTCATTCCCATCCGTAATCTCACCTCATATATCATTTTTTCTTGCAGCTTTATTATATAGCCTGACTGTTATGGCCTTATTAACCGAGTGTAAAAAGTACGTGGATGTTATAACATTGCCGGCTGACCGTAAAATAAAAAAAGCGGCTTGTTCATTCCAGCCGCTTCTCTCTTACAGCTCGATATCGATTTGGACCATATCCGCTCGAAAAGTGGAAATACATTGCTCGATCGGCAGATTATCCTGATCAATGTTCACGTTGGTGACTCTGAGTAACGGAGAGTTTTCGAAGATGGCCAGAAGCCGCGACTCTTTTTTATCGGCAACGCCGGCCCGGCAAATTGAGCTTTGCCTGAGCGGCTTAATACCATAATCCTCTCGCAAGACCTTATGGATTGACTTGGTTTTTGCATAGTACAGATTAAAAGCGGGAGTTCGGTTATAAGGAATATAGGAGTGCCCGATTAGAAAAGGAATGTTTTTATAATACCTCAGAACATAAATCTCCCAAAGCCGTTCATCCCCGTTCAGGCCGAACAACTCTTGTTGTTCCATGCTGGGTTTAACGGTACTGATCTCGAGCAGCTTAATCCTTGGGGTCAGTTTTTTCTCAAGCATGCTTTGGGTATAGCTGATTTCTTTCCGAATCCTGATCTTAATGTCGTCAAATCTCACAAAATATCCCTTATTTCTTAAGGCGAATACATATCCCTCCGCTATTAATTGGTTAATAGCTTTTCTGACGACAAACCTTTTGACGTGATAGCGAGTTGACAAGTCATTCTCAGTGGGCAGCTTATCACCCGGCTTATACACGTGCTCCATAATCTGTCTTAGCAAATCCGAATATATTTCCGCATGGCTGCCCTTCGTTTGGGAATGACTGGTGCATTGCATCAGTTCCTTATAACCCATGCTCCATAATCCCCTTGTGGCCGTATTTTATCTTAATTATAAAGCAGTAAGTGTAAGTTTACGTTAAGTAAAGGTTAAACTATCATTAAGTAATACCGCAACGATACCGTTAATCGCTCTTTCCCTTGGGGCGTCTGCCCGGCAAAGAGATACGCACAGGACCGCGAAAAGGGAGACAAGGCAACTTGTCCCCCTTTTCGCACCATATTGGTGCGTCTATATATGCTATAAATTCGTGCACCACCGGTTTTGCCCAACCCCAATTTTGCCTAAGCCCTTGCGAGTATTCACTCATCAATTCCGACGCTGGTCATCGTTTAGTCTTACCTCCTGATATCATCGGAGGACTTTGCTTCACGCAAGTTGCCGGGCAGTCCGTGTGGCAAAAGCAATTGCATTTTGGATATCATTCGCGTTGGGATGTCCAACGCCTACGAACAAGATGCTCCCTTGACAGATGAATTCTTCTTCAATTACTTGCACCCCGCTGCCCACTAAAATCTGCCTGATCTCCGATTGCGTTAAGGTCTTCCCTCCCGATGAGGTCATGAGTACCGCCCGCTTCACGTGCTGACCCGTGATTGTTTTGACGAACGCAGCCAGGTCCGGTGAACTCTTCCCGCCATATATTCCGCCGACAATATAGAGCAAATCGATATTACCCAGTACCGGCTTGGTTCGGATATCAACGGCATCAACCTGTAATGCTTGCGCAACAGCCAAGGCAATCTTCTTGGAGTGGCCTGTTCTGGTGGCATAAACCAATCCAATTCTCATGCTATTCCTCCTAGAATATTAAAATACAGTCGGCAATATCACCGCTGGACTTGTGCGCCAATCTCAAAATTCCTGTCCTTCAGGCGCTTTCAGCTTTAGTTTCCGGGCAAACGCTTCAGCCCGTTTGAGATCCTCGGCATTCGGCCTGCCTTTGTTGATTCCCCCGAACAGCTTAAGGAAGCTATTCGTGTTATGTCCGACGCAGCTGAATTCATCGATAATCGTATAGCCTTTGGCGCGCAGTTTTTCTCTGAGCGACGAATGGTTTTTCGCAGCATATTCTTCCGTCATCCCAAACGCGGGAATTCCGCAGGTCGAGAAAATGAAGGCTTGCCAGCTGACAACCTGCGGCAGTTTATCGGCAAGGTCAAGCAGGGCTTTGTGGTGTCTTCCGTCGTATATCCCTGAACCAAAGCCGATCAGGTCATAATCGCGAAGTTCCTCCGGATCTGTTTGCTGCGGTGCCTTAATAGCGGCAGCAAGGACTTTTGTGAAGGAGTTTGCGATCTTCTCAGTATTCTTGTTATGGTACGAATGCAAAATCAGGAGGGATCTCACAGCCATGTCATTCCCGCCTTCTATTTTCAGTCATGCACCACAGTAATGACCACATTGCCTTTTTTGTGCCCTTTTTCTACATACCGGTGCGCCTCGACAATTTGTTCAAATGAATATCGTCGGTCGATGACCGCCTTTAGCTTGCCTGCTTCAATCAGCTCTTTAAGAAAGGCCAGGTCTTCAGTTCTCTCTTTTGCCGTCCCCATGACCGACAAATATGTCCCGCCCGGAGTCAGCAGCTTTGTGCATTTCGCTTTCGAGGCTTTCCCCACGGCGTCAAAGATGAGATCATAGCGATCACCGCTTTCTGTGAAGTCCTCTTTTGTGTAGTCAATCACTTTATCGGCGCCCAGAGATTTCACCAATTCCACATTTGTGGTACTGCAGACACCTGTTACCTCCGCCCCAAAATGCCTGGCGAGCTGCACCGCATACGTCCCCACACTTCCGGAAGCTCCGTAGATAAGGACTTTCTGCCCGCTCCGGATCTCCCCTTGCCTGAGAAAACGCAAGGCAGTAGTCCCTCCGACAGGAACGGCGGCGGCTTCCTCATAGGTCAGGTTGGACGGCTTCATTGCCACCGACCCGTCTTCAGGCAGGCATTTGTACTGGGCATAAGCACCAAAACCAAGACCGCAAGCGGCAAAAATCTGATCACCTGGCTTAAACCGCCTTACTCCTGCGCCGGTTGCTTCAACTTCCCCCGCCAACTCAAAACCCAGCACAGTTACTTTTCTGGGCCGGATGAGACCATTGAATAATCTGGCCGCGAACGGGTCAGCCTTTCGCATGCGCCAGTCCCCGGCCGTTACGGTTGTCGCATGTACTTTCACCAGTATTTCATTGACCTTTGGACTGGGTTTCTCCGCCTCTCTGAGCTGGAGCACCTCAGGCGGCCCGTATTTTGCGTATCCAATCACTTTCATGCTTCTTCCTCCTGCTTTATCGGTCTCATGTAAGTAATACGCGGAATCTGCAAAAAAGTCTCAGCTATCGCGAAAATTTCTACTCACTCTCAAGCTCTAGCCAAAAGGAAAAACTATCAACTGTATTCTAAACCGATAACACGATTAATCTTCCGGATAGCAGATGCCTATCCTCTTGCCGAAATATTAATTCTTTATGGAAGAATAAGCTCGGAAGCCCCTTCTATCACCGAAAGCCATACCGAAGCAACCCAAAGCATAATATGCGGCCGGTAAAGGCAAAGTTGCCCCGGTAAACGGGACAACTTTTATCAGAATATCCTTGCGTGTAATTTATAGTTCGGCCAGGCCCTTGAACAGCTCAACCGCGGTTTCGATAATCTCGTCCGGGAAGTCGTACGCAAAGGTATGGACATCGGGATAATCTTCGCCGTTGCCGATGTAACAGATCGCCCCCTGCGTCTGCTTCAAATAATGGCCGTAATCCTCGGAGCCGCGGATGGATGTCGGCAGCTCCGCCAGCGGAATACCCTTCGCCCGGCAAACCTGGCGGATCTTGTCGGAACTCTCTTTGGCGTTTACCGTTTCCGGGAAGGCGTCATTGTAAGCGAAACTCACCTTCAGGCCGTATTTTTCCGCTTGAGCCAACGCCAGGTCTTCCAGACTCTTCTGCAACTGATCCATTTCGGCTTCGTACAGGGCGCGGATCGTCAGGAGCAAATCGCCTTTGCTGGCGGAGATGCCGAAAGCTCTTTCTCCGATAGCCACCTGGATTACGGTGCAAAGAACCGTGCCCCGGTTGCGCTCCGGTGCGATCAGCTCGGGAATGGCGTCGATGATCCTGGCAATCGCGAAGGCAGGATTGGCGCCGACTTCCGGCTGACTGGCGTGCGCCGGCCTGCCTTCCATGTGGATAGTCATCCCCTTGGACGCCCAATTGCTCGTTCCGTCGATCGTATAGACGGTGTTAAAGGCCATCCCGCTCATGTTGTGGTACGCAAAAATTTCTTCGATGCCGTTTTCCTTGATGAAGGCGGCGCACTGCGCCGCACCGTCGCCGGTTTCCTCCGCATGCTGAAAGAGAAAGAAGATGTTTTTATCGGCGCCCTTCTGGTCAATTTCCAGGGCAAACCCGGCCAAACACGCGGTGTGCCCGTCGTGACCGCACTTGTGGGAGACTCCGGGCATCCGGGAAGCATAGGGGAGCTCGATGGTTTCCGGCATGGGCAGCGCGTCAAAATCCGCCCGGAAGGCGATGTTCTTTTTGTCCGCACCGGCCCGATAAATCGCGTAGAACCAGAGGCCTTTGTCCACAATTTCCAATTTCGTGTTCGCCCTGAGAAAATCGATTACGTGCTGCTTCGTCCAGGTTTCCTGATTTGAGAGTTCCGGATGCTGATGCAATTCATGCCGCAGCTTTTTGGCTAACTCCAAGTTCTTGAGTTCCACCGCCGCCATCTCCTTTTTTGGACTTATTTCTCTCGTTGCCGTTCCGATAACGTCTGTGTTTCACCAGAAAACTTCCCAACAGCTTCAAACCGATGCGGATATACATCTCAAAGATGCTTTAGCTCTAAAACCTGCATAATTATTTATTCTCCGCCATCCCCCGGTTTCCTCTCCTCAACCCGGGATACCCAGCCAACTTCTGCCATAAAGTTCAGCAGGCCTTGCCGGACTGTGTTTATAGTATGGCATTATCCTTTCAACTTTGGTTGCCGAAAATATTACCGATATTTGCTTGACTTTTCTATTTTGTTCTATTATTATCGAATCAAATATTGTTCTATTGAGGTGAAACAATGAAATACACAGTAACCTTACAACAGTCCGCAATTTGTGAATTCATCGTGAGCTTGTGGGCCTTCGGTGAAAAGAAAACCCATCCCACCCTGGATCTGGGAACTGGCTGGATCAAGCGTCTCAAAAAAGAATTGCCCCCGGATTTCCCGACCGAACTACGCGCCTTGGACAAGACAACCCGTACCCTTCTTATGCCATTAGTGCTTTCATCGCCGACGCAGACTCCGTCCGATTTCATCGCCTGGCTGGAAGCGCTTGACTGGTCCCAAATCTACCAAACCGGTCTGGAGTTTACGGACAAGATCCCGTCGCTGCCGCCGCCGGTTATTGAGGATTGGAAAACTCGCTTTTGCCGGCTGCTGCGGGTCTGGTATGAAGTATATTTCAGCCGGGTAGAACAAAGCATCATGCCTAACCTGGCCAAGGATCTCTCCCGTCAGCCTCAGGCTGCCGACCCGGCCGAACTGGTCCAGCAACTGTCGAACGGAATTCGGCTGGATAATTTACCCAAAATCAAGCATGTCCGCCTGATTCCCCAATACCACTTCCGCCCCTGGAATATTAAAGAGATCGGCAGAACCGAGCTCATCCTGCTCTATCCCTGCCGGACGGAACCGAGCAGCGGCGAAATCCCACCCGCTCTGCTGCGTCTGACCAAAGCTCTGGCGGATGAAAATCGGCTGCGAATATTACGTCTCTTGGCCCAGTCTCCCCACACCTTTACCGAGATTGTGCAGAAGGTGGGGATTACCAAAAGCACCGTGCACCATCACTTGCTGTCGCTGCGGGCGGCCGGCCTGGTGTGGATCTACCTGTCCTCCGGGCGGAATGACCGCGTCAGCCTGCGCCGGGAGGCCGTCGACGGGATTCAGGGACAACTGCTTCAATATCTTACGGAGGAGCCAAAATGAAAAAGGCCCAGCTTGATCGCGGGTATCGTACCTTCCTGATTCTCTGGTTGAGCCAGTCGGCGCCGGTAATCGGCAACGGCGTCATCTTTTTCGCCGCCGTGGTTTGGCTCACCCAGACTGTGTTCCCCCATCCTTCCCAGCAGCCGGAACTGACCCGGGCCTTGTCCTTTTTAAGTCTCGCCTTCACCCTTCCCCCGGTAGCCATGGCCCCGCTTGCCGGCAGCCTGGCCGACCGCTGTGACCGCCGTAGCCTCATGCTGACCGCCAATCTCTGCGGTGCCGGCCTGGCCGGAATAATCCCGGCGCTGCTGCTTCTGGACCGGCTGCCCTTCTCCCTGCTCCTCATCCTGCTCGGATCGCTGTCGGTAGTAACGGCTGTCCACAACTCGGCTTTCGATACTTCCTACTTCCTGCTCGTACCGAAGGAACAGCTCCCCCGCGCCAACGGGTTGATGCAGATCACTTGGGCATTATCGGGCATTGTGGGGCCACCGCTGGCAGCCGTCTTGATATCGCTTCCGGCCTTGGCCAGACAAGGCGTCCCTGTCATTCCATCCGGCATTGGCTCACTCCCGACCGGCGCCCCCGTTGCGCTGACTTTCGGTGCCCTCAGCCTGCTGCTGGCAGTTGCGCCGCTTCCTTTCCTGCCTATCCCCTCGCCGCAGCGCCGGGAAGCGGCTCCCAGTCTGCGCCGGGATATGCTGGCAGGGTTCCAATTTGTTTGGCATCGTAAACCTTTGCTGTGGCTATTATTGTTCTACGCTGTGGCCAACTTTACATATGCGCCGTTGGAAGTCTTTAAGCCCGTACTCCTGCGCTTCCGCCTGGCGGCCGATTGGCTGGCCAAAGGTTACACCTTCGAGACCGCCTTAGCCCTGTTCGGAACCTTGCAAGGAATTGGGGCGCTCGCCGGCGGACTGCTGGTGAGCGCGTGGGGAGGCTTGCGGCAAAAACGCATTTACGGGGTAATGATCCCGATGCTGGCAACGGGGGTTGCCCAGCTGCTGTTCGGTCTTTCCTATTCCCTTTATTTGTCTGTCGCTATGCTGTTTCTGGTCGGAGCCGCCATCCCCGTCATGAATGCCCACTCCCAGGCCATCTGGCAAACCCAGACTCCCCCCGGTCTCCAGGGGCGGGTATTTGCCTTCCGGCGGGTAATCGCGCAATTCACCTCCCCCGTCGCTACGGCTTTGGCCGGCTGGGCGGGCGGCATCTTCGATCCGGGCAGTATATTGGTGGTACTGAGCATTGTATTAACCGTATTTGCCGCCGGCCAGTACCTGAACAAAAGCCTGCTGGCGGTGGAAGAAGCGCCCGGTCCGGGTTTACCGGCGACGCAGTTCCCGGGTGAAGTATGATCCGTAAATCTGCGGTCTGCTTTGCAGCTTCCATCCTGATGCAGAGAAGAGATAAAACAACAAGCCGCCTCATTCCTTTGGCGGCTTGTTGTATCCCCTGTCTTCGTACGGCTGCAATTTCTCCAACCATGGCTTTTCCATCTGCCTGAGTTCCCAGCGCACGTCGGCAACTTCCCCGGCATCCTTTTCCTCCAGTACTTCGTAGGTGAAAGCAGCGGGCCCCAACTCCTTCCAGTCTTTCTGCAGTCGGGAATTGACATGCCGGCCCATGTCCAGCTGGCCCTGGATGCTCAACCATTTATTTTTCAGGTTGGGATACGCGGCAATGTAAACCTTGCCGTCAACCTGGTTCGTTACTTTGATTACCCCCATGTAAGTCTTAAGCTGCTTGTATTCCTCCCGCAATTCCTTGCGACTTTTTTTATCCATACCTCTAATACCCCATTTCTTTCAGCAGACGGGCCAAAACGTGCAGGCGCTCGCCGATTATTTCCCCGTCATTGCTCAGGGCCTGCGCGAACAATTTGATATCACCGTCGAGCAGGGGGTTTTCCGTGCAAACGGAGACGCTCATGGCGTCCCCCTGCAGCCCGATCCGGTCGAGCCTGGTCTGCTCCGGGTCATATAATTTCGGGAGCTGATAGGCGGTCTGAAAATGCAAGTTGCTGCGGCAAAGCAAAATGGCCAGGTCGAGAACCCGATGCACCGGCAATTCCTCCGACTGCCGGGACCATTTTTCCCCCGTGTGTCGCCACACCTTGGCGGAAATATCCACCCTGCCCCGGTCATTCCATTGCGCCAGTCCCAAGGAAAGGCCCTTGGCATCCGAATTATAGGCGTATCTGCCGTCAACATTTTCGTAGTTTTCCACCACGATAACCGGCTTGTGTTTCAAGGTAGTCGGGATCTTCATTATTTTGCCTCCGTTCCCTTACTGAAGTTAGTAGTTTAGTAAATTACTAACTTCAGTATAATCACGCCATCGCAAAATGTCAATGCCAAAAACCGCAGCCGGACAACATCCCGGCGGAGACGATAGTCAATGCTACCCATTCCCCCGCCCTTCCAGCCTGGTGCCTTTGTCGGCAACTTGTCCCGCCAGTTTCCCATTTACCGCCTTTTTGCTTCCGGGATACGGCTCGAGCGGTCCGGCGCCGGCACCGGCGGGAAAATCAATTAATACAATAATTTCAGAAAGGAGGATTTGATATGAACGATCGAAATGACATAGCTGTTAACCCCATATTCAGCCGATTCAGAAATATCACTCCTGTCAATGGGTTCGACGCCTCCGACCCCGACAACGCCAGGCAGAACAATTACGCCTGGTCGATGACGGAACTGGACGGCTACCTTTACGTAGGCACGGCCAGAAATATCCCCTACTCGATTTTTTCCAGCGGGATTTTAGGCGATATCCCGGTGCCCGAAGAATTGACGCCCGAAAATCCGGTCATGGCCGGCGAGATCTGGCGCTACCCCCTTGACGGCCGCGGCAATTGGGAACGTGTCTATCGCTCGCCGGAAAATATGATGAATCTCGGTTTCCGCTTTATGATTACCTACACCACACCCAACGGGGAAACAGCTATCTATGCGGGGGCCCTTACATTGACCCCGAACCTGTTCATGCTCAAATCCGTTGACGGGATCACCTGGTATCCGCTGGATAGCGGCATCACAGGCTTTTCCACGCGGTATATGACCGAGCACCTGGGCAAACTGTACATGGGTGCCCTGCCGCTCACGGGCCAGGGGGGAATTCAGCTGTATAGCAGTCTCGACCCTGAGAAGGACGGCTGGGAGTTGGTGGATGTCAGCGGCGACCCGGACAAGAACCCGGGGGGGAATGTGGATCTTCTCTTAAGCTATAACGGCCATCTCTATGTCGGCACCGGGCTGTATACCGGTTTTGAGCTGTGGCGGACATTGGGCGAAGAACCGGAAAAGGATAATTGGAAACTGGTGGTCGACAAAGGCGCCGGGGACGCCAGAAACGAGCATCCCTGGGCTTTGGCCGTATTCAAAGATCACATCTATATCGGGACAGCCATCGAAGCGGCTGTTCTCAGCCTCAATCCCGACGATCCGACCGTACCTCCGAAAGGCTTTGATGTGATCCGGGTCGACCGGGAAGACAACTGGGAACTCATCGTCGGCGGGGAGCCGGTAGTGCCTACTCAGCCCACCACGGGGACCCGGGGGAAAGCCCTGAGCGGATACGCATCCGGCTTTGGCAATATCAGCAACGCCTATTGCTGGCAAATCGAAGCCCAAGGCGATGAGCTGTATCTGGGGACTTTCAGCTGGTCGGTTCTGATTCCGCCGTTCCTCCCGATTCTACCGGATATCTTAGCCTATGAATTGTCCGGAGATATCAAGCAGTACCGGACCATGCTGCTGGAAACTACAAAATTGCTGACCCGGCCCAATCCTAATCTTCCGCCCGTATCACCGGATGATGTGCTGCCGGAACTGTCCAGTCTGCTGGCGATGCTGGGTCGGCGGGTGTTCGGCTTCGACCTCTGGAAAACCCGGGACGGGATCCACTGGGCACCGGTGTCCTTAAACGGTCTGGGCAATCCGCACAACTACGGGGTGCGGATGCTTTACCTTGCCGGCAACGGCAACTTATTTCTGGGGACGGCCAATCCTTTTGAGGGACTCGAGGTCTGGGTGAAGCCCTGGAAAGCGCAGCTCGGCTGGCCGGTGTTTAACCGTTAGAAACCGTATGGAAATACTATTGAATCCTTCCGCCCTGGCAAAATAGTATACTGTGGATACACGCTGAAAACCGTCACATCTACCTTGTGACGGTTTTCAGCGTGTTGATAGAGAAAGTTCAGTTTATGATAGACCGTATCCTCTTTCAACCAGTCTGGTAAGTCTGGACAGCGCCCTGACTGCCGGGGCACCGTCAATAACATCATGGTCAACCGACGCCGCCACATAAAGGTACTCTCTTATCTCTATCCTGTCATCTATTACACCGGGTTTCTTGATTATCGAGCCAACTGCAAAAGAAACCGGGTGGACACTTACCGGCAAAACCCAACCGTTGATTTTACCAATCATACCGACAGATGTTACGATAACGGTCCCCATGTTTTGTTTCGTCAGAAACGGATTTCCGATTATGTGTCTCCAAATCATTCTTCTGAGGAAGCCGGGCATTGAATAATAGATTTTCATAACATAGTCTTTTTTCTTCTCACCCAAAACATAATTGCCCTCGTCATTTATTGGCTGACTCTGTCCGGCTTTGATTTCGTCGTAAATCTCAGAAATACTTTTCTCATTCGTTTTCCGAATCACATATGGCAATGGAACCTTTTTCCCTTGCATCTCCCTTTCTATCATGATTGATATGTCAATGTCTTCGAATAACACTAGCTTCCTCTTGCCTTTTCTGATGCCATGGAGATCTTTAAACTCTTCAACTGTTTTGCTGATACATTTGATTAACCAAGCGTTGAATGAGACATTTTGCTTTTGCTTCTTCTTATCAGCAATCATTTTACGTGCTTCCGTAACATCAAGTTCGATTAATGCTTTTATATGATGTTTCATCCGGCTGGCGGCACCGATATCTATAGTAGCTATTCGGCTTGACGGAAAAGATTCCGTACGGTATTCACCTAGATGCTCCATACCCTATCCTCCAATTCAACTTATTTATCTTATCGGCAAGATTGATAAGAGTATACTAAGCCTTTGCCGGAAATGCAAGTGATGGTCCACCTCATAGTCAATTATCCGGACTTGGCTCAAAGCACTACAGAAAGGATAGATGGCGATAATATAGAATAATGTAACAGCAACCTTGCTTCTCCGGAGGATGTGAAAAGCACATCCGGATCTTTTTGTACCTGCCCCGGTTCTCTTCCGGACGTTGCCATTGCCGGTTAGGAAGCTTTATAAGACAGGAGGAGACAGTCAATGCTCAAGTGGCAAAATGACGAAGAATTGTTTGAGCTGATGCGAAAAGAGTTGTTCTCTGCCGTCATCGGGGATATTCTCGACAAGATGAAAATGTATCACCAGTTTTTGCCCGCCCGGATTCAGCCCCTGCGGGAGGAGATGGTGGTAGCCGGACGGGCGATGACCGTGTTGGAAACGGACACTGCCGAAGAAACCGTCGGTGGGAATAATGATGTCCTGAAAAAACCTTTCGGACTGATGCTGGAAGCACTGGACGATTTAAAGAAAAACGAAGTTTATGTCTGCACCGGCTCCTCACCCCGTTATGCACTCTGGGGAGAACTGATGAGCCTGCGGGCTCGAACCTTGGGTGCTGCGGGCGCGGTTCTCGACGGATATTCCCGGGATACCAAAGGCATCATCCAGCAGAATTTCCCGGTGTTTTCGTACGGAAGATACGCGCAGGACCAGGCGCCGCGCGGGAAAGTAATCGATTTCCGGATCCCGATTGATATCGAAGGCGTCCGCGTCCGGCCCGGCGACATCGTGTTCGGTGATCTGGACGGAGTCGTAGTGGTTCCCAGGGAAGTCGAAACGGAAGTCATCGCCAGAGCCTATGAAAAAGCCACGGGAGAAAAAACCGTGGCGGAAGCCATCCGAAACGGTATGAAGGCCAAAGATGCCTTCGAGAAATACGGAATTCTGTAGGTTTCAAATAATTTGCCAGAAAGCAAATAATAGAGCGGGCGAAGCACTATGGCTTCGCCTGCTCACTTTACCCGCAATCAATAAACCAAAATGGGAGGAGCAAAATACCGCTCCTCCCGTTCATATGCCAACTAAGAGTTCTTCATCTTTTCTATCTCTTCTTCAACCTCTTCGGCACCCTCGGCATAGAATTTCTCTTCATCCGGCGCCAATTCTTTCAGCAGCCGCAAAAACTCTCCGGCGTGGATCCGCTCTTCGTCGGCAATATCCTTCAGTACCTCGATGGCAAGCTTATTGTCGGTAGATTCGGCGAGCTGCATATATAGCTGGATTGCTTCGTATTCTGCGGCAATCATAAAGCGTATCGCTCTAATCAATTCTTCGTCGGTTATCTTCTTCTCTTTTTTCAAGCCGGAAAACGGACTCCCGAAATCAGGCATGTTATTACCTCCTCAATAGATTTGTTTACTGGTGGTTCCATTTAGTATTTGATAAATCTGTCGCCGGGGACGCCGCAAATACTGCACTTATCCGGACGGGCTTTTTCAATATTGCCGCAGACCGGACACAGATAATAGAAGACCTCTTCCGTTTCAGCCAAGTTCTCTAATGCTTCCTTGTATAATTTGGCGTGGACTTCTTCTGCCTTCATCGCAAAAGTAAAAGCAATTGCCGCCGCCTTATTTCCCTCTGCGTTAGCCGTCTCTAAAAACTCAGGATACATCTCCTTATACTCGTGGGTTTCCCCGGCGATTGCATCCGTTAGATTCTCGCTCGTGGTGCCAATTTTGCCGGCCAGTTCAAATTCCTTCAGCGCATGCAGTGTCTCGGCATCAGCGGCAACTTTAAATAACTTTGCCGCATTCTTTTTACCTTCCGCCACCGCTTTCTTCGCATAGGCTGAGTATTTCCTGTTCGCCTGCGACTCTCCGGCAAATGCGGTCATCAAGTTATCAGGTGTTTTTTTGTCAGTCATTTTCGTCCCTCCTGTACTTCGTTTTTCACTTTTCTGCGCTTATATCATTATGATAAACTTTGTTCGCAGTTATAGCAACCCAAAATCAGGAAAATCGCGGCTCAAGGGACAATTCCCCGCAAACCGTTGGCCAATCTGATACTTACTTCAGAATCTTCTCCCGCCGCCGCCGTGGCTCCGGCCGCTGCTGGAATGGTGAACGGTACTCCTGGTCCCGTGCCCGGAGGAACTGCCGGCCTCCACCCGCGGGATAGCGCGGCTGAACACCCGGGAATTGACCAGAGTGTCGCTGACCACCGACAAATTGACTTGGCTGTTCTGATTGACATCGAATATTGCCGGCTTGGGTTTGCCTTTATATGCCTTGACGATTTTTTCAGTGTAAGCACCCGCTACCAGTACGGCGACTATCCCACCGATGATTAATTCCTTAAACGTCAGCGTATTCGGCCCCCGTTCCTCTACCGTGTACTGACCTTCGGGCACTCCGGCGGCCAGATAATTGCCTGTGGCGGTGAGAAAAGCCTCGGTACCGCCATAATAGTCCCCCTCACTGAGGCCGCCGGCAAAGACATCATCCAGAATACTATCAATTCTGGCGTCGGTCAAAATCCGGATGGCCTGCCCGGAGGTCGAAATATAGACTTCCCGGTGCTCCATATCCAGCAGGTAGAGAACTCCGTCTCTTTCCTCCCCCACCCCGTATCCGTTGTAGTCAAAATAATCATCGGCGTAATCCCGGGCGCTCTTGCCGCCGGTATCGTCCGTGGTGACAATGACGATGTCCATGGCATAGGCATTGCCCAAAGCTTGGGCAGTGTCTTTCAGAGCGGCAACTTCTCCGGCTGTATACAGTCCGGCCTGATCGTCGACCAACGGCGGCTTGGCCGTCGCGGCCGCAGCCCCGCTGAGCCCGCCAACCAACAAGGCAATCAGAACCAATAATATTACCGTGACTGGTCTTCTCCTTACCATATCAGAGCACCCCCTAAGGCTGCGAGCGCAATCAGACTTACGGTAATCAGGGCGGATGCGGCATCAAGCTTGCGCCGGTCGAGCGGCAGTTCACCGTAAGCCTTGCCGCTTTGGCCGTTCACGGCGTAGACATAGGTTTTGTTGCGGTACTGATACGTGAGGACCCAGACCGGCAGCAGCGCGTAATGCCATTCTTCCTTCGCGACCTTCAGGTCGGACGCCGTCAGAGTAACGTCGCTGTACTGTCTGATGCTCCACTTTGCCTGCGCGGCCACATACGTCCTGACCCGATCTTCCATCGCCGGTTTGACTTCGGCTTGGCCGACGGCGTACTTTTCGGCAAAGAAGCCGCTCAAATAGGCCGGGGAGAAGTCAACCAGCCCGGTCTTATCAAACGGGGAAATCGAATCCAGCAGGCCGCGCTCGATCCTCTCCACGGCGATCTCCGGAATGTTCGTAATATCAACGGTTCCCTTTCTTTCAAAGGCATATTCTTTTATTTCGGTGTTCTGAATATTGCCGGTTACCCAACTCCGGTGCTCGCTTCCCTTGCCGGAATAATTGATCTCCGTCCGGTAATCGGCCAGCCAATACGGGATATATATGCCCGTGATCTTTTCCAGTTGCGAAGCACTGGTAAAATCTTTGGGGATATATCTTTTGGCTTTCGCCCACTTGAGAAACTGTTCAACGGCTTTCGCTTTATCAAAAGTAAAGGGAACGATTTTATCCGGTTTGAATTCTCCCGTCAGACGATCCGTCAGGAGGACCGGGTTATGGCAGTAGTAGCAGAACGTGGCCGAAGTGTTTTCCTCGGTCACCACCTCGGCGCCGCAGTTATCGCAGCGGTAACTAACCAATTGCCGCGCATCCGCCGCTGTTTCCGGCTCGAGCAGCCGGTCGCCTGATGCCAATTCTTCGCCGGTGAATTCGCTCAGGCAATATTCGCATTTCAGCTTTTGCAATTCGGGTTTGAATTCCAGCTTACCGCCGCAGTTCGGACACTTATAGCTGACTGTCGCCACTTTGTCACCCTCCTTGGCTCAAGCCTGGTCGGTCAGGGGCTTGCCGCATTCCGAACAGAATTTCGGTTTTGCCCCCTGCAGCTTGCTGCCGCAGTGCGGACAAAAACCGCTTTCCGGCTTCTGCGCGCCGCATTCCGTACAAAATTTGCCGCTGTTCAGCGTGCCGCAGCCGCACTGCCACCGGTTGTCCGTCTCCGGCTTCCGGTCGGCTTTGGCTTGCTGTTCTTGCTGCATTTGCTGCCGGTTGGTCTGGGATGCCGTACCCAGGAAACTTCCGCCGGCCTGCATGCCGACGCCCATGCCCATGAACGCCGCGGCGCTGCCGGACTGATTCGAGCCGGCCGCCTCCAGACCCCGGGCGACCGAGCCCTGAACATAACCTTCCCGAATCCCCGGGTCACCCAGCATGGCACCTTTGTTGCGCATATCGATCAGTTCTTTCGACTCATCGTCGTAGGAGATGCTTGCAATTCCGACTGCCTGGACCTCGAACCCGCGGAGCTTCTTCCATTGTTCGTCCAGAGCGCCCGCCAGATAGTCGCTTAACTCCGTCCCCCGGGCGGGGATATGGGAAATGCGGATACCGTCTACCGACATCCGGTTGATCACCGCCTGCAGGGCTTCCAGGAACTCGGACAAATACTGGGCATTGATGTCCTCGATATCCACCGTGCCCTGATTGCGGGGAACAGCCTCCTTAAAGAACAGCAGCGGGTCCGTAATTTTAATCGAATACGTTCCGTGGGTCCGCAAGAACAGCTCCGCGTTATAGAAGTTATCGAAGTAATTGATGGGGTTCGGGGTACCGAACTTGATACCCTTGATTTCCTGCAGATTCACATAATAAGCCGTTTGGGCGGTCGGGGTGACGCCGCCGTATTTGAAGCGGCCGAAGGACTCCTTCAGGGCATCACCGAACTTCCCGCTGAACAGGGAAGGCAGCGACGAATTGTTGACGGTGTAGTAACCTTCCTCGGCGGTATAGTCGACAACTTTGCCGCCGTCCACCAGGAGCATGAACTGGTTGGGATAGACATGAATAACCGAACCGTTGGAAATAGTATTTTCGGTTCCCCTGGTGTTGGCGCTGCGCCGGTCGTTTTTGCGCACCTTGACGCCTCTGGTGACGACCGTGGTGTCGCCCATGTTCTCCGGTTCGATAACTTCCAGCCATTGGTCCGCCAATGAACCGCCGATGGAACTGATGGCCGCCTTAATGATGCCCATTACCTCTCCTCCTTGCCCTTTTCCCGTTTATTTCTTTTCGCAGACAGCATCCGGCTTCGCAATCACTCCGGTTATTATTAATTGTAATCCGTGTAATTCCTTCTATGTCCGGATGGCGCAAGTTTCGTGTCCATACAATGCCAAAATTCCCGCTCGGACACCGATATTCCTTTCGCAAACGATTCTTCCCTTAATTTACCGGACGAATATCTGTGCGGAGCCTCGCACCGAAACGGTTTCATCAGCTTCCGGCCAAGCAGAACTTCATAAAGAAGCCCCCGCGAAACATTCGCCCGCGGAAGCGGAAAACACGAAACAATAAATCCCCGCCCGGGTTGTATCGGGCGGGGAATAGGAAAGCGAATTTACCGTATCATTCTTCTCCACAGTATTTGCATCCTTGAATTTAGAGGGATGCCATTCATCCATTAAATCTTATTCTGTCCTTATCTGAGGGAACTCCTTTATATACTGTTTTCCATCCACCATCCTGAAATACTTCATATTGTTCAAAAGCACAGGGTATACCCTTTGCTGACAGTATGTTGCTACTATCCATGAGTTGGAAATGCAGATGCGGAGCGGTCGAATTGCCTGAATGGCCTACTTTCCCCAATACATCGCCTTTTGTTACAGCCTGGCCAACCGATACCGTAACGGATCCCGTTTGTAAATGAGCGAATGCGGCATAAACACGATCAGAGCATTTCATAATAATGTAATTGCCGGCAACAGACCTAAGGTCATCAGTTTCAGGATTAAATGTATAAGCATTCTCCAGAGCGACAAACAAATCAGAAACCCAATGAACTCTCGGTCTTTCACTATAATCGTCTTCGGCTTTGATGATTTCACCGTCGCACGGAGCATATACTTGCTGACCCCAGCCGTAACACTTGTTTAGAGGAACGCCGAAGAAAAGATACTGCGGCATATTTGTCCGATAAAAAGGCCTCCCTGTTCGTGCCCAATCAACTTGTAAAAAATCAAAAGCATAGCGTTCTCCCAATTGGTCTGTTCCGTGACTTGGAATCCTTTTCCCTGGAGTGTTGGGAGTCATCCACTCTCCTCTCAGGGGAAATTCTATGATTACAGGGTCTGCAAAATCATTCACATTATCACTCCTAAGTCACCTGACAATTACCAAGGCTAAAACTGTCCACACGCTCATTCATCAGCTTTCAGACGTTTGATTCTTACGCAACTGTCGACATGTATCGGCGGGGAAGCAGCCGGGTAACTAAACTGTCGCCTGGAACTGTGCTCTGGTGAAAGCGCTTTGTCACACGCCTTCGTTGTCAAACGAAGGAATGAAGCTCTCTGCCGCCGCGCCGCCCTCCTGGATGAAGCCGTTTTCCACGCCCAGGTCAACAGCGTAATCGATTAATTCTCCGTATTCGGCCGCAGTGACCCGCCGGTTTAGTTCCGGATAGTCCGCGACATGCGGCAGCGGGGTATATTGATTCATGATGCTGAGGTAAATCCGGTTTCCGTACGTGTCGTGCAGGTACTTAATAATCCGCTTGGAATCTTCCAAGCATCCCGGCAGCGCCAGGTGGCGCACGATCACACCTTTTTTCATCATTCCGCGGTCGTCAAATACCGGAAGCGGCTGCTGGCGCACCATCTCATCAAGCGCGCCGGCCGCAGCCGGGAAATAATCCGGGGCATTGGAATACCTGCTGCTGAGCGCTGTATCCATGTATTTGAAATCAGGCAGATAAATATCCACAATCCCGGCCAGGCGCTTCACGGTTTCGGCGTTTTCGTAACAGCTTGTATTGTAAACGATGGGGAGACTCAGGCCGGCCGCGCGCGCCGTTTCCACCGCCCTGATGATTTGCGGGACATAATGCGTCGGCGTAACAAGGTTGATGTTCTGCGCCCGCTTCGCCTGCAGTTCCAGAAAAATTTCCGCGAGCCTGCCCGTCGATATCAACTTTCCCGTTTCCCCGCGGGCAATCCGGTAGTTTTGGCAGAACACGCATTTCAGATTGCAGCCGGAAAAGAACACGGTGCCGGAGCCCGCCTCACCTGAGATGCACGGTTCCTCCCACAGGTGCAGGGCTGCCCGTGCCACCTGCAGGGCCTCCGCTTCGCCGCAGTATCCCTTTTCCCCGGCGGTTCGGTCAACCCGGCACTTTCTGGGACACAACTCACACTGCTTGAGTAAATTCTTCATCTGCCTGTTTCCCTCTTTCGCAACCCGCCGCCGCAAGTTTCATTTCTTGCGGACCGCTATCAGCAGCATCATCGGCCGGCGCAGTTCCTCCTCCATCCCGGGCTCACGCATGAGTTCGGCGGCCGGCCGGGGCTCGACTAACCGGCTGATTTCAAAGCCGCACTGAATGAGCGTATTGACATAGGTCGCCAGAGTCGTGTGATATTTGGTGACTTCTGTGCCCAGAAAGACAGCCTGGCGAACTCCTTCGTCAAAGTAACGGTCCACCGGCCAGTGCAAAGGCTTGCCGTCTACATCGCAGTACCATTGCTGGCTGCCTTGGGCAGTAAAAGCCGGGTGCTCGACGGAAAAGACAAAATTCCCGCCGCGCCCGAGGCACCGGCTGATCTTCCCGCAGACGTCCGCAAACGACTTGATATAGTGAAATACGAGTGAGCTGAGCACAATGTCAAAGGAATTCTCCGGATAATCGATGTCTTCGACGGGCCGGCGAATATATTCGATCAGCGGCGAGCTCGTTCTTTTCCTTGCTTCCTGCAGCATCTTCTCCGAAATGTCCACTCCCACCACCGACTTCGCGCCCTGCTCGACGGCGTAACGGCAGTGCCAGCCGAAGCCACAGCCCAGATCGAGGACCCGTTTACCTTGAAAATCCGGCAACATTTTCCGGAGTTCATGCCATTCCCCGGCGGCCGGCAGGCCGCCGACGGAACGGGCCATCTGCTTGTACTGGTTGAAAAATTGCGGATCGTCGTATTTGTTCTCTTTCACTTTTCTTTCCTCCTGTCGGCGGAAGCTTACACAGCGTCACTGCTCATTCTTTGCCGGAATACTATTATCGCTAAAGCGAGAACAGCAACTGCGTACCCGATTACCCACCACAGATGCGGGAGAATAGAGGCGTAATCTCCGACCACGGCTGCTTTGGCCGCCTCTGTCGCGTGCACGAAAGGCAGCACGTACGCTACTATTTTAAACATCCCTCCGACCAAATTCAAGTCAAACCACGTACCGCTCAGCCAGGCCGTAAGGTTGGTCAGCAGCGCGCCGCAGATACCGCCGACTTGTTTGTCGGTCAGCAGGCTCCCCGCCAGCAGGCCGATGGCGATGAACAGGACAGCGGCCGGGATGAGAACAAGCAGCGCGAGGAGGACATTGGCATTGATCGGCAGTCCGAGGAAAGCGGCAACGCCAAAGCCGATGGCGCTCTGCGCTATTGCCATCGGCAGCAGCGGCAGCGTATAGCCGAGGATGAAGTCGGCGGCCGAAAGCGGCGAAGCAAACAGCCGCATTAAAAAAGAACTTCCTCTGTCTTTGGCGATTAAGGTGCCGGAAAACAAAGCGATAAAAGCCAGGCCGAAAACTGCCAGCCCCGGCGCCAGCTTTTCGATTGTAAACAGGCTGATCGGAATATTGGCCTGGATAGCGGAAAGCAGAAACAGGATGACCAGCGGAAAACCGATCCCGAAAGCAAAATTCAAAGGATCCCGGAGAATTTCTTTCCGGTTGCGGGCGGCAAAGGCGGCTGCTTTCATCTTCCGACCTCGCTTTCTGCGGCCAGGGCAATAAAGGCAGCCTCGAATTTCTCCGTCTTTGTCCCGGACATCAATTCTGCCGCCGTTCCCACCGCTTTTAACCGGCCTTTGGCCATAATCGCAATCCGGTCGGAGAGCGCTTCGGCTTCTTCCAGATAATGCGTCGTCAGGATCATGGTGATTCTTCCTTTCAGTTTTTCGATTACCCCCCAAAGTTCGCGCCTGGCAATCACATCAAGGCCCAGCGTCGGCTCGTCGAGAAAAAGGATCTGCGGGTCGGAAATCAATGCCATCGCGATGCTCAGGCGCCGCTGCCAGCCTCCGGATAAGGTCTTCGCTCTATCCCGCGCTATCTCGGATAAACCGAAACTCTTCACCATTGCCTCCGTCTTATTTCGGGCTTCTTTTCTGTTGCTGCCGTAGAGACAGGCAATCGTCTCCAGATTTTCTTTCACAGTCAGATTGGGAGCGACGGCCGTCTCCTGCGGCGAAAGGTTGATCTTGCTTTTTACTGCCAAGGGTTTTGTAATCACGCTGTCGGCAAGTAAAAAAGCGTCGCCGCTTGTCGGCCGGCTCAGCCCGGCAAGCATTTTGATCACGGTGGTCTTGCCTGCGCCGTTCACGCCGAGCAGAGCCAACAGCTCACCTTGTTTGACCGACAGATTAAGCTTATCAACGGCGATACGTTCACCGAATTGCTTCGTCAAATCGACTGTTTCGATCGCGTTCATTCTTCGGCTTCCTCCCTTCTTTTCTGGGCCGAAAGAATTGCGTTGGCGAACTCGATATAGACATCGTTTTGCACGATCGCTATCCCCTGTTCCTTATCCGCCAGCAGGAGCAATGTGTCGCCGGGCTTGATGCCGAATATATCCCTCGCGCCTTTGGGAATAACGATTTGCCCCTTCTCGCCGACTTTTACGGTGCTGATAAATTTCCCTTCCGGTACTTGCACAGGCATCCTTCATCCCTCATTCCTGGAGTTAGTCTTTACTACTTGTCATACAAGTACGATAAGTAGTAAAAGTCTAACTGCATGGTATCATAGCGGAATAGCTCTGTCAATAGATAAGAAAGCCGCCGGACAGGAAAGCGCTTCCCATCCGGCGGGCGGCTAAAATGCGATCACTTTGTAAGCACAGTCATGAAAATAGCCTTCCCCAACACTCTTGAAATTATCTATAGCCGGCAATATCAGCAGGCTTTCCAGCATCCATTACTTCAACAATGTATGGCCAGCAGTCAGGCTGTGAACCATCAAGATCATAAAAACCGTAAACTTTCGCTAGTTGCCCACTGGAAAGGGACTGTCCGTTCCACCTAGCAACCTCTGGGTCACCGGCAAGAGCGGCAACAGCACGGCCCACGTAGCGGGGGGACTCAGAAATGGCGAAATGGGGGTCCTTAATAATCGCATCGCGCCAGTTTGCTTCACTGACACCATAATTATCCAGCATCATCTCTGAACGCAGCCAGCCAGGAGTCAGCGCGACTGCAGTACATCCATGAGGCCGAAGTTCTTGTGCCTGGGACCTGGCTATTCGAATAACAGATGTCTTGGCTAAATCGTAGAACAGAGACAACCGGTAATTATTGCTGTTATACTCAGCAGTGCCATCCGTCACCTCCACGACCAGTCCGCCCTGATTTTTGATCAATAACGGTAAAGCAAAGTGACTCGTGATAATATGCGTATCAATCGCAAGTCTTAAAACTCGAAGCCCGCCCGAAAGGGAATGTTTCCATACCGGTACATGCCACTCAGCCAAACCTTCGGCTCCCCACACGTCATTAACAAGGACATCCAAGCGTCCTTGCTCACGCTCTATGCGCGCAATAAGAGCCTGGACCTGATCAGGCTCTAAATGATCGACTTGCACGGCTATGCCATGCCCCCCCGCACTATTCACAAGTTCAGCTGTCTCTTCAATTGTCTCGGGACGGTTATACTCAGAACGTTGATTACGTGTTGTACGGCCAGTAATGTAAACCGTGAATCCGGCTGCCCCCAACTCGATAGCAATGCCGCGGCCAGCCCCCCGTGTCGCTCCTGCAACCAAAGCAACTTTATTGATAATCGCTTCTTTAACCATCATGCTCATCCCTCCCTCAAAACTATAATGGCAACGTGAAGACAATAGTAACGCTGCAAATCAATTAACCAACAGAGGATTATCGAAAAAACGTCCGGTTGATAGTCTAGCAATTCTCTTTTCTATATCAGCCAAACCGCTCCGTGATAATTTTGCCGACTCGCTTGGCCATGGCCATGATCGTCAGGATGGGCGGGTTTCCCAAAGACGCGGGAAACAGCGTCGCATCGGCAACGTACAGGTTTTCCGGCAGCCGGGGGTTATGAAAGGTTGCCGCTTCCCGTCCGGTGAGCGGCAGCATGCCGCCGGGATGGCCGGCATTGATCGTTCCGAGGAAAATAGCGTCCTCTCTTATCCCGAGCCGGCCAAGTATCTCCTGGCAGATCCCGACTCCCTCCCGCAGCCTCACTTTATCAATTTCGGTAAGCGTTTTTCGGATGCCTTTGCTGTCAACACTTCCGGTACCCACATCAGCCAGCTTGATCATCAGCGCCAGGGTATCCGCCGCCGGATACCGCCAGCTTTTATTGAAGAAAAAGCTCAGGTAATCAAAATAAGGGGATAAGATATAGTGTTCCCGCTGCACGGCGAAGGGCATGGACAGTTCCTTGTTCTGGAGGCTTCCTTTCCGCTCGGCGGCCACGCAGAGGACCGGCTCGACAAACAGCCGGTTTTCGCACTCAATGCCCGAATTGCGCAAAATCACCGGGGTCGAAAAGCCGCCTGCCGCCAGAACGACAATATCGGCCGGATAAAAACCTCGCTGCGTCTGGACTCCCTTGGCCAAGCCATTTTCGGTTACCACCCGGAAAACCTTGCAACCGGTGACGACTTCTGCACCCAGGTCCCGGGCGGCCCGTAAAAACTGCCGGCTGTCCCATTTCACACCGTGGGGGCAGCCCAGGACGCACCTGCCGCAGTTGGTGCAGCGCTCATAATTCCCGAACTTCGGCAGCGGCCGGGGGTTCAGGTCCATTTCCCGGCATATTTCGAACAGCCTGTTGGTGGTATCCCGCCATTTATCCTGATGCTTATCAGTAACGGGAATTTCCCGGTACAGCTCCGCGAATTCCGCGTCCAAATCGATGCCGAGTGCCCGCAGCCCTTGGTCCAGCCGCAGCGCGTTTCCCGCGGCAAGCGTGGTGGTCCCACCCAGGCCGATACCATTCACCAGCACCATCCTGTCCGTGGTTTTCCGGATTTGCATCGCCGGAAACAACAGCCGGATTTCCCTCTCGTCAAAGAAAATTCCGGTCTTCTTTAACTTTTCCAGGGCGGGCAAACCGAAGGGAAAAGGCCTGAACTCCCGGCCCGCCTCCAGGACGGTCACCCGAAATTTTCCCTGCAGCTGCTTGGCGGCCGCCGCGCCGCCCGCGCCACTGCCGACCACGATCACTCGTTTCATCGTCAAACCCCGCTCCAATTTCCTTGGCAGCAGCTGCCGCCGTCCGTGAGCCTTTGCTCAAAACAGAGCCTGCCGCCGCCCGCCAGACCCGCCGCCAGCCCTTCATCCAACGCAGAAATCAGCCGGCAGACCGCCGCGGAATAATACCGGCTGAAAAAGCACTGCCGGATAATGAATTTACCCTGCCGGTCGCACCGGAAATCTATTCCGATGAGCCGGTACATAAGTTTAAGAGCCATTGCCGCCTCTTCCCGGGTTGTGATGCGCAGGCTTCTTCTCAGGTCCTGCCCGAAGGCAAAAGCATTTTGATACAGCCGGCATTTTACTTCGGCTAGGGAATACCCGTCCTGCAAACACCGCTCGGCCTGCTCCCTGGTAAACAGAGCGTATTCCGCCAGACGCTCGGAAAAAGAAAATCCTCCGAGCTCCGGCGGTTGGCTCCGGAAGGCAGCGGCCGTCAGACGGAACAATTCGTCCAGCTTTTTCTGCTTGATAAATTCCGGCACATATAATTGCATTATTGTCAAAAGCATGATCAGGCCTCTGCTTTTCTCATCCGCATGAGATACAATGCTGCGATACCTATGAACCCGTCAACGGCAAAGTTGGCAAGATAGATCAGGTAAGGCCGATGGGTCAGGAACAGGTAAAGCGAAATAACCGAAGACGCCAGTTTGGCGTGAGCCAACAAAGCCGGATAGACGGTCTGCTCCGGCTGGCGGTACATCAGGTAGGCGAGCAAAGCAACCAGATACATATAGGCCGAAGCCAGAATAAGATAAAAGCCGGCACCCTGGACCGGAGACTCGGGTAAACCGACATAACCCGAAATACCGTTGAAAAAAGCCAGAGCCGAGGCAGGGGAAAAGAGAAAGACCAAACCCACTGCGGCAAATATCGCCGCCGCGCCAAGGCTGAACAGTTTATATACTCGCACCCTCATGTACCTCCATTGGTTTATCGCTTATAGTACAGGCGGGAAAACGCGGACAGCGGACCGAACCGGACTTCCTGCATCATCGCCAAAGTATCTTCCCGGCGCATCGGATTCTGTCCCTGATAGTGTTTCCTGATCAATTCATAGTTATGGTTGATAAAGCAGCGCCCCTCCGACGGGAAATATTCCCTCATCTCCGCGAAGATGGCTTGCACCGGCTTCTCCCGGACATTCCCGAAGGTCATGGGCGTGAAGACGCAAGGGCTTACCTCGCCGAAGGCGTCGATATAGATCATTTTATTGCCCGCGTTGCAGCCGAAATGCTCTTTCCCTTCGAAATGTCCGAGATAATTCACCGTAATTTTTCCCGCTTGATTGTATTTATCCTGCAACTTGACCAGGCTCAGCCTTTCCGCTTCGGTAATCACCGCAGCCTCGTTCCAGAAGGCCTCCACCGTCGGCTTGGTCTCACTCAGCCAAGCCTCGTGGATACCTAGCTTGATCAGGAAAGCAAGCAATTCTTCCACCTGGTTTTGCCGCAGCATCTCTCTGGAGATGACCGCCGATACGCTGACATGCACTCCCGTGTTCTTGAACAGCTCGATCGCCCGAAGCGCCGTCCGGAAAGCCCCCTGGTAGCCCCTGACCCGGTCGTGGGCTTCCGCTTCCCAATGGTCCAGACTGACCGAGACGGAGAGAAGGCCGGCGGCCTTCAGTTCCGCGGCCAGTTGTTCCGTCAGGTTGCAACCGGTGGTAAACAGCTTGATCGCGCAATCGTCCCCGACACTTCTGACAATCTCGACCAGATCCTGGTTCAGCAGCGGCTCGCCGCCGGTGAGGCCCAGCCAGACGACGCCCATTCTCTTCAGATCCCGGATGACCTGCTTGATTTGCACTGTATCCAGTAGCTTGCCGGTCCGGTTCTTGTTGTAACAATACTGGCAGTTCTGGGGACAGGCGTTGGTCAGGCCGATTTGCGCGTGGGAGGGTCCCGGCGTCCTGGCCAGCAAATGCTCATTTATAAAGCGGGTAAAGGCTTTGCTGTTTACCGCCGGCAGATGTGAGTGAAGTATGAGCTGCCCGTCGACATTCAACAATTTAAACTTCCCCATATACTTGGACAGGAACCAGTTGATCGACGGGTTGACCCTGACGAGCTGCGGGTTTGCCAGCAGGGCCTTGGCCAAGGCAATTTTATTCTTGAATTCGGTCATGTATCATCACTCCAGGCTTTGAGTGTTCAAACACCGCAATTCAATTATACATTAGGAATTTCCCGATGGTCACTATTATTTTTGGAGTCGGCGTCGATATCCGCTAGAGCCTCATTAAAAAATATATCGTCTCGGAGCTTCCTGTCCCGTTTTTCCGCTTCAATACCCGCTTATCTGTTTCATGTTCATCGTTTTCAACATATTATGGAGTGACAAGATTACCCTCAACTCATGCTCAAGCAAAGATAGCAGGAAGGTCGGAACAACCGCTGAACCATTGTATAGAAGGAATTATCCAGAATCATTAATGATAAGGGTGAGATAATTGAACGACGGGAATTACCGAAAATTGAGTTCGGCGACTATGGGAGGTCTCACTGATGTTCCCGGCATTCTGGTGGGAAACGCTGTGGACAAAAGCGGCCGTACCGGCTGTACTGTGATTCTCTGCCCAGGTGGGGCAGTTCCTGGTGTAGACACAAGCGGAGGTAATCCCGGCACCCAACAGACCGACAGCATCCGCTCCGGTACCGCGGAATATCCTGTATATGGCGTTCTCCTCACCGGCGGCAGTTTCTTCGGGCTGCCGGCGGCGGGCGGGGTGATGCGCTGGCTCGCTGAACGGGGAATCGCCGAGGTGCCTCTCGTACCTGCGGCGGTCATCTACGACCTTCCTTATGCCAAGGGGTCAAACCCGCCTGATGCAGCCCTGGCCTACGCAGCCTGCCAGGCCGCCAATACGAGCCCCGTGCCGGAAGGAAATGTGGGTGCCGGAGCGGGAGCGACAGTGGGGAAAATCTACGGGATGCCGATGAAAGGCGGACTGGGTACCGCCTCCCTGCGTATTCCCGGCGGTCCCATTGTGGCGGCCTTAGCGGTGGTCAATGCCCTCGGAGACATATGGGATCGGGGGCGTATCGTCGCGGGAGCGCTGTGGCCTGACGGAACCTTCGTCAATCAGACCAAAGCGATGTTGGACGGTGTGCCGTCACCGCTGTACTTCCAGAGCACCACAATCGCCGTAGTGGCTACCACGGAGCGGCTGACCAAGGCGGAGGCCAACCGGGTGGCAAGACTCGCCGACGATGGAATGGCCCGGGCCATCTCCCCCAATCACACGCAGTGGGATGGTGATACGGTCTTCTGCCTCGCCTTGGGTTCACATACCAGCAACATGTCGAGAGACGCCGTCGTTACGATTGTGGGCACAGCCGCCGCAGTGGTGCTGGAGCAGGCCATTATCCGGGGGGCGCTGGCGGCACAACCATGTGTAAACGCACCAAGATAGGACCTGGGTCTGCAGCAACTGTTCTTGGTGTTTAGCTCAACAACAGGAAATATAACAGGAGAACTTTATTCCAACATAGCTGCGACGTCTTCTGCGAATTCGATCGTCTTTGCTTCGATTTGCTGCTTCAACTCCTCAGGCTTATCGAAATCAGGCTGGGCAACGATTAATGCGGTAACGATCGAATCGACTCCGGGCCGAGCCTGGGAAAGAGTATATCCGCTCAAGTTCTTGTGACTAAGCAGCTCAATATAATCGGCCTGAATCTGCCGGTTATTCGCCGCGAGCCACAATTCGAATTTACCTTCTTCGTGCAGATAGACAATCGCAATCTTCAGCTTCCTGTCCTTCAAAACAGACGGTGTAAAAGCAAAATAGGTCATGTCCAGATAGCCCAAATACAAAGAGCTCGCGGCATAATCCGGATACTTGCTCCCCAGATCCGTCCTCAGATCAGACATAAAAGCAATAATTCCCTTATAGGCCTTTTGAATATGCCCTTTGCCAAGCTGAATTGTGTATTCCCGGACATGCTCGCCTAACGAATCCATAGTTAACCTCCCGAAATACCTTTGCATGTCTGCCGTCCATAGCATCAAGCAATATCAATTATTCTCCCAAGCTTATGGAAGTTACTCCTCACCCCAGCGATATTTTCTGTTTTGTTTTAGTTTATCGAAACTGCAGTTAAGACACAATCCGTTATGACAGCAGATGACACTACCGCAATCCGGGCATCGCCACTTTGTTTCTTCGCCTTCCAGAAACTTCGCAATGCCGTATTCTTTGATATTCTTAAGGTTCTCGATCATGCTCAGATGGTATTTGGTGCGATATCGCTTATCAAGAGATTTCAGCCGTTGGCACGGGAAGCTTTCACACTCAAAACAATAACGGACAAGCCCTTGGCCGAGAAGGTCACATTTATTGCCCATATGGGTACAGTTTTCACCTCGCGGCAAACATCCCGGACAGTACTTTCTGTGAAATCCCTGCTTATTCAAATCTTTTTCCCGGAATTGATAGGCAATGCATAAGCTGCAATTCATCCCACAGGGAGCTATAAGCTGTTCCCCCATCTCCTCGGACCGCCTCCTTGCTATCATACCGCTCAATTCGCGTGGACATTTTGGATTTTCCCCGAAAAATGGACACCTGAGCTCAATTGCCTTCAAAAGGGGTTCATCTGCCTATAGATTCCTTGTATCAGCCATAATACCTGCATCGGAGTGTCTTTAAATACCACGCTCACATAATCAAAGGGAAAACGAAGGTAACGAAAGCAGCCCAAAGTCCGTAGACCGGCAGATATTTGGTGACGGCATCCTGGATGGGTGAGGGTCCGGTTTTGTTTTGCAGAAAACGCACATAGGAGAGCATGATCCAAATCAGATTGGCCCAGATAAGAATGTTTACGCCCAAAACCGCCAGCCGGTTGGGCGTGATCCCGTAAGAAGAAAGCCTGAACACGATGGCCGATAACGCCACACTGTCGATGATCAGGGCCAGGACAATCAGGGCTAAATTGACATAATCAGAAATACTCTTTCTCTCGTCCGTGCCGCTTTCGGTAATGGAGAAGATGGTGACGGCCAGGACGCTGAGGAGGATGCCGTTGAAGGAGATAAGAAAATTGCGGTCCAGGAAAGGATTTTTCCCGACCCAAGCAACCGTTATCAGATAGACGAGCAAGGTGGCCAGAACCAGAGGGCTAAAAATCTTGGCCAGATACGGTGCAATATTTTTCGCAAGTTTCAGGTTCCTCTTTACCAGATAGGCAGTCACAACAGCGAGAGCGGCCGCACCGAATAACACGACATTTTTGAAATAGAACTCCGATATGTCCATACCGACAAAGTTAAATAGCGGCACGGTCAAGGCGGTCAGCAGCATTCCGCTGATTGCCATGCTGGCGTAGAGGATGCAAAATTCCCCGTTAAATTTCAGGTAGGCCAACCTGGCGCTGCCTTTTGAATATTCATTGCCGGTAAAGGCAAGCCCCAATAAGATCCACAAGAAAACGGGAAGGTGCAGATAAGCCAGGACAATACTGTCTTTATGCTCCAGCGGCAGCAGATTAAGAAAAACACCGGAGATTAAAAACGAAGCTGCAAGAGTATAAAGAACGCTTTTTTTCGGGGTATTGTTGTAGACAAAATACGCGGCAATAAAGGGGAGCACACCGAAAACAAGGTTAACAGTGGTGATTGCCTGCTGTTCGGCAAAATGAAAAATTATCCTGGAGCTGATCCCGGCCAGAATTGCCAAAATACCCATGGCTAAGAAATCTTTCTGCAGCAAGGAAGCTTTTTCAGTCTTTGCCGCCTCCCTGAAGTGCAATCTTTCATACCAGACGGCAAGGACCTGCGAATCGGGACTCCGTTCCCAGGCGGCTGCGAATGAATGTTTGAAAGCCTCAGGTTCTTTTCTGAATAATCTCTCCAGCTCATGAGGATTAGCAATATTGTCGATAATCAGGTTATCGATAGCCATGATTATACCTCATTTCATAATTATTGTACTAATTCCCGCTTTTCTCCCCGGTGTTTATCAATCATACTTTATCAGTCCTGGCTGTCTTCACTTTTGTACTCCAAAACATCTCCGGGCTGACAACCTAAAGCCTTACAGATCGCCTCCAGCGTTGAAAGTCGAATCGCTTTTGCCTTGCCGTTTTTCAAGATGGAAAGGTTAGCCATCGTTATGCCAACCCGCTCCGCAAGCTCGGTTACACTCATTTTCCTTTTGGCCAGCATCACATCGATATTGATTATAATCGCCATATTATCCACCTCAAACCGTCAAATCATTTTCTGATTTTATATCTATGGCGTTTTTCAATAACTTCTGCAGAACAGCCGCAAAAACGGCAATCACGGAAGAAGCAAAAATAATGACAAGCGGGATTCCCACCAGGCCCGGGGCGTCACCGGATTCCGCCGCCGGATATAAGAGGGGTAAAAGTCCGGCATAGATAAGACTGATTATGATGGCACAGTATTTGATATACTTCAAAGCCTTTACCGACAACTCCGAGAAAGCTTTGTTCCGGTCAATATAGCTTAATAGTTTTAAAGTCTGGTACAGAGCAAAGAAAAACGCTATCGCCGTTGCGTACAGACCGATTAAAATGGGATAGGGCACATCCTTTGCCACCGAGGGCAGCCAATATCCGCACAGAGCAAAAACCGGACTTCCGATAATAAAAACCGCAATCTTTAGGAAGAGTGTTTCCCGTTTCATAAAAGCACCTCGCTTTAGTTGTTAATTTGATCTTAGCATATGGTTTATCGTAAATCAATAAATAATTATCAAATTAGATTATATTTTTATTGCGCCGGGATGGAGAATTCTCGATCAAGCAGGGATAAGGTGATAAGATACAATATGTTTCGCAAATTGAAAAAGCCAAAAACGAAAGGCATGGTTGCGCAGCCCTTTTCCAAATGACTGCGCGACCATGCCCAGTAACATTATACATGCTAAAGTTTTTTTCCTGATCTTTGTGCCATATCAAAAAGTTATGAAACCGCTGTCAATGCCGCTTGCGTCGTGTGAATAACGGTTGTATCAAACAGCGGTAAAGCAACATCCGACTGCTTTATCAGCAGTCCGATTTCCGTACATCCCAAAATTACCCCCTGAGCTCCCTTTCCGGCTAATCCATCAATGATTCTGACATACTCACTTCTGGACTTTTCTGAAATAATTCCAAGGCATAACTCGTCGTAGATAACGGAATTCACTCGTTCAATATCCGGCTCGTCCGGGATTATAACTTCAATGCCTCGACTGATAAGCTTTTCTTTATAAAAATTCTGGGTCATCGTATACTTTGTTCCCAGCAACGCAACTTTGTTGACCTTATGCTTGAGCAGTTCGTCGGCCGTAGCCTCCGCAATATGTAAAATCGGGATGGAAATCTTAGACGCAATTTGGGGTACAACCTTATGCATGGTGTTGGTGCAAATCACAAGAAAATCCGCGCCGGCTCTTTCAAGGTTGACTGCCGCTTGCGCCAAAACTTCTCCGCTTTTTTCCCATTCGCCGTT
>Ga0228535_1000856_pt1 | contig 66099 bp, 62 predicted proteins | sample SJ1metagenome_FD_168457 | JGI IMG/M metagenome (GOLD analysis project Ga0228535, IMG submission 168457) | Enriched culture of PCE-dechlorinating microbial communities from Ithaca, New York, USA - SJ1 | ecosystem: Engineered > Modeled > Simulated communities (microbial... > Unclassified | place...
CTGGATGAACTGCTGCCAGAACGGCGAGATGTTGATGAGCGGCAGGGCGTTCGCCAGAATCCCGAACAGAATCGAGCCCAGGAGAATGCCCGAGACCTTGCCTCGTCCGCCCGCCACGCTCACCCCGCCCAGCACCACGGCCGCGATGACGTTCATCTCGTAGCCGACCGCGGTGTCGCCCTGGGCCGAGGCGTATTTGCTCACCCACAGCACGCCGGCCAGCCCCGCGAGCAGCCCCATGAGCGCGTAGACGAGGAGAACGATGCGCTTTCGCTTGATGCCGATGAGCTCGGCCGTCTCGGGACTTGAGCCGACCGCGTAGATATAGCGGCCGGTCTTCGTCTGGTTTATGAAATAGGCGTAGAGAATATAAATTATTACTGCAAAAAGAATTAAATTGCTGATCCCGAGCGTGGTGCCGGTACTCAGGTTCTTGAATCCCGCTGACATCTGATAGGCGCTGACCCACTTGCCTTTGCTGATGAGGTAGGTCATGCCCCTCAGGATGTTCATGAGGCCGAGTGTCGCGATGATGGGCAAGATTTTGAAATATGCGACGAGCACCCCGATCACGAGCCCCGCGGCGAGCCCGATCGCCATCCCCTGCACCAGCGAGAGAAAAGGCGAAATGCCGGGGTTCGCGCTCACCGTCAGCGATGTGATCATGCCCGAGAGCGCCATCGTGGAGCCGATCGAGAGATCGATGCCGCGCGTGATGATGACCATCATCATGCCGACGGCAAGAATACTCAGGATTGCGGTGTTTGCGAGCAAATCCTTGATGTTCGAGATGCTCAGGAATTTCGGGTTCCGGATCTGGAAAATGGCCGAAAGCACGACGATGAAGATGAGAAGACCGAGTTCCCGGAATGTTTCGGAATTCCGGGACAGCTTTCCGATGAGGCCGGAGGAGCGGCCGCCCGGTTGGTTCGCGCTGCCGCCCGTCGTTGCACCATCTGCGTTCATTCTAACCTGCAATTGCATGTAATTCTCTCCCATGGGCGGTCATTGAGGCTTCGAGGATGGCCTCCTGCGTCGCATTCGGTGTTTCGAATTCGGCGGATTTGCGACCTTCGCGGATGACCACAATGCGGTCGCTCATGCCCATGACCTCGGGCATTTCGCTCGAAATCATGATGATGCCGTAGCCCTCTTCGGCGAGCCGGTTCATGATGCGGTAGATTTCGGTCTTTGCGCCGACATCGACGCCCTTGGTGGGTTCGTCGAGGATGATCAGTTTGAGCTTGGACGTGAGAAGTTTTGCGACGATGAGTTTCTGCTGGTTCCCTCCGGAGAGGGTGGAAGCCTTGGCGTAGATGTGGGTCGTCTTGACCTTGAGGTTGTCGGTCAGACGCAGTGCGATGTCCTTTTCCTGAGACGGCTGCATAAACCCCTTGCGGCTGAAATTCTTGAGCGATGCGAGGGTGATGTTCCGGATCAGGTCCCAGTCGAGCACGAGGCCCTGCTTCATGCGGTCTTCGGGCAGGTATCCGATGCCATACGCGAGGGCATCCGCGGGTGTATGAATCGCGATTTCCCTGCCTTCGAGGAAGAACCTGCCCGCGTTGCGCGGAGAAATGCCATAGAGACTCTCGCAGATTTCGGTTCTTCCCGCTCCCACAAGGCCGGTCAGCGCAACGATTTCGCCGCGCCGCACGGAAAATGAAATGTCCTTGAAGAAGCCCGTCCGCGACAGACCTTCGACCCTGAAAATCTCCTCGCCGATAGCCACATGCCGCGAAGGGAAATACTGCGTGATTTCACGGCCCACCATACCCTGCACGAGCCGCGCCTGCTCGAGTCCGGGGACGTCCCACGTGGCGATGTAGTGGCCGTCGCGGAGCACGGTGACACGTTCGGCGAGCCGGTACATGTCCTCGATCCGGTGCGAGATGAAGATGATGGAGACGCCTTTGTCACGCAGGCCCTCCGTGATGCGGTAGAGGTCTTCGCACTCGCGGCGGGAGAGAGGCGCGGTGGGCTCGTCCATGATGAGGATTTTGGCGTCCACGGAGAGTGCCTTGGCTATCTCGACGATCTGCTGCTGGGCGATCGAGAGGCTTCCCATTGTGGCCGAGGGGCTGAAGTCGGCGTCGAGACTCTGAAGCAGAGCCTCGGCCTTCTTCCGCAATTCGCGCCAGTGGATCTTCCGGGTGACGGAATCGAAACTCTCGTGCCCAAGAAAGATATTTTCGAGCACCGAGAGATCCGGGAAGCAGGCGACATGCTGATACACGGCCGCTATGCCGAGCCTCTGCGCATCGAGCGGGCTTCTGAAGTGGATGGGCTGCCCATTGAAGAGAATTTCGCCCTCGTCGGGGTGGTAGACACCGGTGACGATTTTGATGAGCGTGGATTTTCCGGCACCGTTTTCGCCCATGATCGCGTGGATCTCCGAGGGTTTGAGCTGGAAATGCACATCCTTCAGCGCCTGCACGCCGGGGAAAAATTTTGAGATGTGCCGCAGCTCCAGAATATAATCCGCCATTGCACCTTCCTTTATCAGCAAATTTGATGGCACTCTATGCCCAGCAGCGCCGCTGTCTTCTCAATCTCTGGCGCGACATGGCCCACCCCGATCGCGCAGTGGTGCGCAGGTCCTTCTCTGGACCAGGCCTCCGAGAATTCCCGCGCGGAGAGCGGGAAGCGGTAGCGGCTGTTGGTGTTGCCTATCTGGAGCGTCGGGCCGGGGACCGATTCCCCTTCGGCCGTCAGCAGAAAGACTTTTCCGCCCGCGCCCTCGACCACCGAGAGCAGTGTTACCGGCCCGTGCCGCACGCTCATCTGTATGGAGAGGCCCTTGCCCGGTTTGCCGTGGTAGAGCGGCAGAGGCACGAGCTTCACCTTCCCTTCGGCGATCGCGGAGTGCGCCGGGCCGTCGTGCCCCCACAGGACGACATCGTCTTCATAGTCAATAAGGTAGAATTCCGAAAAAGAGCCGCCAGCGCCCAGGAGGTCCAGAATCTTCATCGCGATGGCGTTTTTCACTTCGCATTCGCCCGAAACCGGCACATGGTGCGCGGTGTGCAGGGTGTTTCCCGCAATGACGGAGGTTACGATGTCCTGGTGCTCATTGCCCGCGGTCCCTTCGTAGTAATATGCCAGAGCTCCCAGCTTTTTTTCGTTCACCAGAGCGTCGAGGGCGCAGGAAGTGCGCGCCGCGCGCACAAGCTCGGCCTCTTCGCACTCGGGCACGACCTCGAATTCACGGCGGAACTGCGCGACCTTCGCCTCGATCTGTGCCGGGCTGACGTTGTTGTGGAGCCGGGCGAGATAATCCATCTCGATGAGATTGAACTGGATACCGAAAACTCCCGCCATGCGCGTCACGTCGGTGTACACATCGAGCATGCCTTCGTAATAATGCCCCAGGATGCCGACATTCGTGCGCCGCAGGGTTTCCGCGACGCGCGCTGAGCGCACCCAGCCCTGAAGCTCGCGCACGACAGATGCCTCGCCGCGGAATCCCGTGATCATATGGTAGGGAATGCCGTTCCTGTTGAACACATTCGCGATTTCGGGGACGCAGCATGACTGGCAATGCGCGAGCCACTCGCCGGTCATGAGGGCCCGGTCGCCGAGGCCGTTGAACCATTCGTAGTCTATCTTTTTTGCGGGCTGAACATTGATGATGATGACCGGAACCCCGGCTTCGCGGGCAACCGGCAGGACCGTCTGCGACAGCGCATAGGTCGTGATGTGCAGAAACACCACCGATACTCTTTTTTCGCGGAAAAGAGCCCCCGCGGCACGAGCCTTTTCGACAGTGTCGACGAGCCCCGCATCGATCACGCGGGCGCCTGCCCCTTCAAGAATTGTCCTGGTTTCTGCCTGGTATCCCTTGAGTCTCTCTTCAAGGCCTGGGAATTGCGCCCAATAGGTGTCGAGGCCAATCCCGAATAAGCCCACTGTCGGATTCAGGCCGGAACTCTCTATCATATAAGAAGAAGTATAAGGCAGCTTTGGCAGAGCGCAATGGATATTATTGTTCTTGTGATAGACAATTCTTGCCTCGGCGTGTTTTGCAGCCCCGCTTGCCTGTGCGGGGAAATCTATGTATAACATAGAAAAAGAGAGCATGGACAATAGTGGAGAGCAGCGTACATTTTTTCATTACCTCCCCTACTCGGACGAGGATGAGCGGTGGGAGATGGTCTGCACCGATGCAGGCTACACCGAAGTTCCGCCCTACACCATCTATCCTCCGAACAAGGAAGGCCACCCTCGCATGTTCCAGCGCGTCGCGGTCGGCAGGACACTCAACGAATACCAGATAATCTACGTCACAAAGGGCGAAGGCGTTTTTGGAACCATGGGCAGGCGCTACGAGGTCAAGCCCGGATCCGTCATCACGGTATTCCCCGGAATCCAGCATTTTTACAAACCGGTCTATGAAATCGGATGGATGGAGTATTGGGTGGGCTTCAAGGGTGAGCACTTCGAGCTTCTGCGCGAGCGCGGGTTTCTGAATCCGCAGCAGCCCTTTGTTGAAATCGGCCTTCAGAACGACATTCTCGATCTGTACAGCGAGATCATAGAAGAAGTGCGCGACCAGAAACCGCTCTACCAGATCGTTGCGTCCGCGAAAATTCTCTCGCTCATCGCCGGGATCAACGCGTGCGCGCGCAGGCGGGCGCAGACCTCCCACGCTGCGCAGATCGTCGAGTCTGCAAAATTCATCATGGCGGAAAAAATCTATGGCGATATCGATATTTCGAGCATCGCGAGTCAGCTCGGCATCAGCGTTTCAAGGCTCAACGACATTTTCAAGACCTACACCTCGATGACCCCCTACCAGTACTACATCCACATCAAGATTCACGCGGCGAAAAACCTGCTCGAGCAGGGCGATCTCTCGGTCAAGGAGGTGGCCTACCGGCTCGGCTTCGAGGATCAGTACCATTTTTCACGACTTTTTAAGCAGAAGACCGGCATCGCGCCGTCGCAGTGGCGCGCCTTTATGTACGAGTGAGCTGCCCTGCCCGCTGCCAAAGGCGGGTGCGGCTGGCGCGGATTTTGTATGCGGACATTGTGCGGTTTCCCCATTGGCTTGACCTTCGCGCGGCGCTGTGAAATAGTCCCCATCAGAGAGTATCATCATGAATATGAGTGCTGATCTGAACCCACGGCCGGTTTCGGCTTCGTTCGTCGAGATGGACGAAATAGTCCAGCCTTCGGATTTGAATATCCATGGGTCGATCTTCGGCGGCTATTTGATGTCGCTCATGGACAAGGCGGGCGGTATTTCAGCCTTCAAGCACTGCGGCGTCAATGTCGTCACGGTATCGGTCGATCAGCTCGTGTTCAAGAATCCGGCCCCGGCCGGCACGGTTTTGTCCGTCAAGGCCTCGGTCAATCGGGCGTTCCACACATCGATGGAAGTCGGCATTCTCGTCACTGGCCTGAAGCCCGGTGAGCCCAAAGAAACCACGCTCTGTTCCGCATACATCACGTATGTGGCCATCGGAGCTGATGGCAGGCCCGTTCCGGTACCCCCCTCTCTTCCGGAAACACCCGAGCAGATTCGACGATTCGCCGAAGCCGAGGTGCGGCGCAGCGCCCGGCTCGCGCTCGCTGAACGACTCGCAGGCGGCAGTGAAGCGCGTCAGTGCTAGACGGCTGTGCCCGACGGCATATGCCTGAGCCGCGCGAGTTCTTCGTTGACACGCTTCTCCAGAAAATAGAGTTCACGGTCGGAGAGACCAAGCCCCAGAGAGACTGTCCCCGAGCCCGCTTCGATGGCGAGCTCCTTGAGATAGCGATTGTTGATCCGCATCGATGAGCGGCGCACGCGCGCGCTTCCGAGGTCGGGGATGCGGAACTGCTGCGCCGAATTCGAAAAGAGGCTTGTGCTCTTTTTCAGAAGCCCGTCGGGCGTTATGAACAGTTCAGTATCCGTGATCGCAGGCTTGAGAAAGGATTTTGCCATCGTGATGCCCACGATCCAGAAAGGTATGCTGAAAAGGGGAAAAAATATCGGCGCATGCATGCGCATCGTCATAGTGGTCCAGAAGAAGACAAAGCCGAGAAATACGATGGGAAAAACCGCGAATCCGGTCGAAGCCCCGTAGCGCCGCCTCGGTATTTTGACATAGAGCCCCGGATCGAGGGTCTGGATTTCGAGCGTGCTGTCGGAGGGCAGCTCCGAAGGATATTCCTGAGTCTCGCCCTGGGGTGCGCCCGGGGCCGCGGGCGGCGCCGATTCCCCTCTCAGGATTGAGGCCGATTGGGCCGCGGACAGAGAGCGTCGGTCCGGGTCGGGGTCGAGCCAGTTGTTCAGCACGTATGAGAGGCGCGGCGACATGTACAGGAGCCCGGAGAGATCGATCTTCAGATTGCGCATCGGCAGTTCGGCCGGATTTCGGCCCGTGAGCATAAAGACTGCGGTGGCGGCGACGCCGTAGAGGTCCGAACGGTGAGTCGCCCGTCCCGAGACCTGCTCCACGGGGATGTAGCCCGCCGTGCCCACGAGCGTGGCGCCCGGATAGAGTGCGGTGCGGATCGCATCCTGCACGCCCGAAAAGTCGACGAGGGCGATGTGTCCGTCAGGCTGCACGATGAGATTTCTGGGGTTGATGTCGCGGTGCACGATCGGCGGGCGCAGGCTGCCTATGTATGAGAGGATATCCGTCAGTTCCGCGAGTATCTGTTCGATATGCTCTTCCGTGAATTTCTTGCCCGAGGCGATATATGCCTCGACAGTCTCGCCCTGGATGTATTCCATGACGAGCACGAAGAGAAAGTCGCCCTCCATTGTGGCATCGAAGCTCTCGATGTATTTGGGGATCCTCGGATGGCTGAGAGTGCGCAGGATATCCGCTTCGCGCCTGAACTGGTCGAGCGGCTTCCAGGAGTCGGCCTCGGCGATGTCGAAGATTTTCAGGACAAGGAGAGGTGCAGGGCCGGGGACCGTGGGTGCTCCGGGCTCTTGTGCCTCTGCCCGCCGCGCGAGCCAGGTTGAGGCTGTGACGCCCTTACCCAGGCGCCGCTCGAGGACATAGGGGCCGATGGTGTCGCCCGTCTTCACTCGTCTTCCTCGCCGTCGGATTTTTCGCCGCTTCTGAGTCTTGCCCTGCGGAGCTGTGCGAGCGCATGCGAGCGCGCCTCGGCCATGCCGAGTTCCTCATAGGTGTCCGCCAGATTGAACCAGGCCTCGCTGAAGTCGGCATCCAGAGCTACGGCCTTTTCAAAGAAAGTGCGCGCACTGTCGTAGTGCTGTGAGCGAAACTCGACGACGCCAAGGTCATTCCAGGCGGGGGCGAATGCGGGATCCCTGTCGAGCGCTTTTCTGTAGAATTCCGTCGCCGGGGGAAAATCATCCTGCTCATACGCGAGCAGCCCCAGGCCGTGCAGCACTTCGGGAGAGTCGGGGGTCATCTGCAGTTCCGAAAAAAGGTCTTTGCGCGCTGCTTCGATATTGCCGGAGAGGCGGTGCGCCTCAGCCCGATTGAAGAGGATACCTGTCCGCGATGGATCGAGCGAGAGAGCCTTTGTCAGCAGATCTATCGCTTCCTGGTATCGTCCGGCATCGATGAGCGAGGCAGCACGGTTGTTGAGCTCAGAGACGATTTTGTTTTTTTCGGAATTTGCCATTGCAAACGCCTCCACATGAAAGATAATTGAAATAGGGATTTTCGTCATCTGCATCGGGGCTGCGGGCGTGAAATTTGCGGTTTGTTCAGTGCTTCCCTGCACAGGGGGTACTTGAGCTTTTTTTATCGAAATGGTAACATACTTTCGCTATTTATTTATCGATAATACTATATTTAATTTATTGAATATTTGAGGAGGGGCTGCAGGATGGTCGCAGGCGATATCGAATTTTCGGGCGAACTACAGTCGTACATCGATGAGTGGAGCAAAAAGGAAGGCGGACTCGTGATGATGCTTCACCGCATCCAGAATGAATTTGGTTATGTGCCGAGGGCCGCGGCGGAAAAACTCTCGCTCATCTCGGGCATTCCGCTCGCAAAGATCTACGGCGTCATCACTTTCTACCACTTCTTCAAAACGACGAAGCCCGGCAAGCACAGAATTGCCATCTGCCTGGGCACGGCATGCTATCTCAAAGGCGGACAGGAACTGCTCGAAGAGACGCGCTCGATTCTTTCGGTCGAACCCAATGAGGTGACCGACGACGGGCTCTTCAGCGTCGACGAAGTCCGCTGCCTCGGCTGCTGTGGTCTGGCCCCTGTCATCATGATCGACGATGAAGTGTACGGGAAACTCACAAAAGAACAACTGCCAGACATTATCGCGAAATATCGATCACTCTGAGTGCGATGCATTTTACCATCGGTGATTTTGTGCTCGATGTGGTGCAGAACTCTGTGGAAGCAGGTTCGCACATCATCGAGGTCGAGATCGACGAGGCGCAGGATGGTGTGCATGCGCGCATTGCGGATGACGGATGCGGCATGGGCTCCGAGGAGCGCGAACGGGCGCTCGATCCCTTGAGAAACAGCGGTGCGAAGCACCCGGGGAGAAAGGTGGGGCTTGGCCTTCCGTTCATACGGCAGGCGGTGGAGCAGGCGGAGGGCTCCTTCAGCCTGAAATCGGAAAAGGGGAAGGGCACGGAAGTGCGCTTCTTTTTTCCCGCTTCGAATATAGATAGTCCGCCGGTCGGCGATGTGGTGTCGCTTTTTGTGGCGCTGCTCAGCATGGCCGGCACACGTGAGATGAAGTTGCGGAGGACGAGGGCGCGTGACGGGCTCTCGTACGAAGTGAAAAAAAGCGAGCTTGTCGAGGCGGCAGGGGATCTGTCCTCTGCCTCGTCGCTGTCGCTCGTGCGGCAATTTCTCGCATCTCAGGAGGAGGGATAGAGAGTATGGCGAAAATGACCCTCGATCAGCTTCGTGCGCTGCGGGCGCAGAAGCAGGAGGAACTCGAAAAACGGAATGTGGAAGGGAAGGACATCCAGGTGATCGTCGGCATGGGAACCTGCGGTATTGCGGCCGGGGCGAAACAGACTTTCGATGCGATTGTCGCGGCGCTCGAAAAACACAACATGGCAGGGAAAGTTGTCATTCGTCAGACGGGCTGCATGGGCCTGTGCTATGTCGAGCCGACCGTGGAAGTCGTGATGCCCGATATGCCGCCGGTGATATATGGCAAGATGACGAGCGATGTCGCGGAAGAGCTCGTGGTGAAGCACCTGGTCGAACATAGCCTGCTCGACAGCCATATTTTCGACAGGCCGGCCATCGACATAGTGAAGCACTGAGACGGGAGGATGGTATGGCGTACAAGAACTTTATTTTGGTCTGCGGCGGCACCGGCTGCGAGTCTTCCCGGAGCGAGGAAATCTACAAGAACCTGATCAGGGAAGCTGAGGCCCTGGGCGTGAGTCGCGATGTGCAGATAGTCAAGACCGGCTGCTTTGGATTCTGCGAAAAAGGCCCCATCGTCAAGGTCCTTCCCAGCGAATCGTTCTACGTGGAAGTGAAGCCCGAGGATGCGCACGAGATCATCGCGGAGCAGGTGATAAAGGGGCGCGAAGTCACCCGGCTTCTCTATCGCAAGGACACGAAGGCCGAAACCGCAAAGCTCGAGGACATCGAGTTCTACCAGAAGCAGTTCCGCATCGTTCTGCGCAACTGCGGTGTCATAAATCCCGAAAGCATAGATGAATATATTGCGCGCGATGGCTATAGGGCGCTCGAAAAAGTGCTCTTCGAGATGACGCCCGAGGAGGTCATCGCCGAAGTCAAGGCTTCGGGGCTCCGCGGGCGCGGCGGCGCGGGCTTTCCGACCGGCATGAAGTGGGAAGCCGCGCGCAAGGCTCCGGGCGATATAAAGTACATCGTGTGCAACGCCGACGAGGGCGACCCCGGCGCCTATATGGACCGCTCCACGATCGAGGGCGATCCGCACAGTATCCTCGAGGCGATGGTCATCGCCGGGCGCGCGGTGGGCGCGAATTTCGGCTACATCTACATCCGCGCCGAATACCCCCTCGCGATTGAGCGGCTCAGGATCGCCATTCAGCAGGCGAAGGCCTATGGTCTTCTGGGCAAGGACATTCTGAGTTCGGGTTTCGATTTCGATATCGAGATAAGGCTCGGCGCAGGCGCCTTCGTCTGCGGCGAGGAGACGGCGCTTTTGCAGTCCATCGAGGGCAAGCGCGGCATGCCGAGGCCGAAGCCTCCCTTCCCCGCCATCAAAGGCCTGTGGGGCAAGCCTACGGTGATCAACAACGTCGAGACGCTGGCGAACGTGCCGGTCGTCCTGACCCGCGGCGCGAAGTGGTTCTCTGCAATCGGCACGGACAAATCCAAGGGCACGAAGGTGTTCGCGCTCACCGGCAAGATCAACAACTCCGGCCTCATCGAAGTGCCGATGGGCACCACGCTGCGCGAGATCATCTTCGACATCGGCGGCGGCATCAGAAACGGCAAGAAGTTCAAGGGCGTGCAGACCGGCGGACCTTCCGGCGGCATCATCGTGGAGAAAGACCTCGACACGCCGATCTCCTACGAATCGCTCGTTGCACTCGGCTCGATGATGGGCTCGGGCGGCATGATCGTCATGGACGAAGACGACTGTGCCGTTGACATCTCGAAATTCTACATGGCCTTCTGCGTCGACGAGTCCTGCGGAAAATGCGCGCCCTGCCGCATCGGCACCAAACAGATGCACGGTCTTCTGGACAAGATTTCGAAGGGGCAGGGGGAAGAGGCCGACCTCGTCAAGCTCGAACAGATTGGCAAGGCCATGACCAAGGCCTCACTCTGCATGCTGGGCGGTTCGGCGGCGAATCCTACTCTTGCGACGCTCCGGCATTTCCGCGATGAATACCTCGAACACATACGCGATAAAAAATGCCGCGCCGGCAAGTGCAAAGACCTCGTGGTCTACGAGATCGATCCGACGAAGTGCATAGGCTGCGGATTGTGCGCGCGCCGCTGTCCCGTTCCGTGCATTACGGGCGAAAAGAAAAAACCGCATGTGATCGACGGCTCGAAGTGCATCAAGTGCGGCGAATGCTTCGCCGCCTGCAGGTTCGGCGCGGTCGTCAAGCGCTAAAGGCAGGGAGAGAATACTATGGTAAACGTAAAGGTCAATGGAATACCCGTTCAGGTTGCCGAGGGCTCGACCATGCTCGAAGCCGCGAAAAAGGCACATGTCAGGATACCGACACTCTGCTATAACCCCGATCTTTCGCCGTGGGCGGCATGCGGCATCTGTGTGGTGAAAATCGAAGGCTCGAATAAGATGCTGCGCTCGTGCTGCACGCCGGTGGCCGAAGGAATGAGCATCATCACGAATGATCCGGACCTCGTCCAGACGCGCAAGACGGTGATTGAACTCATCCTCTCGACTCATCCGAACGATTGTCTCTGCTGCCCCCGCAACCAGGCATGCGAATTGCAGACGCTCGCTCAGGAATTCGGCATCCGCGAGCAGCCCTACAAGAAGATGGTGCGCGACTTCCCCCTGGATACTTCGACGAATTCGCTCATCCTCAACCCCTCGAAGTGCATACGCTGCGGGCGCTGCGTCGAAGTCTGCCAGCAGATGCAGGGTGTGTGGGCGGTGGAATTCCTCGGGCGCGGCGAATCCATCCGCATCGCGCCCGCCGCCGACGTCAAGCTCGGCGACAGCCCTTGCATCAAGTGCGGCCAGTGCTCCGCGCACTGCCCGGTCGGCGCCATCTACGAAAATGACCAGACCAGCCTCGTTTGGGACGCCCTCATGAAAGACGGCCCCGACGCCAAGACCTGCGCCGTCCAGATTGCGCCGGCAGTCCGCGTCGCACTCGCCGAATCCTTCGGCTTGCCCCCGGGGACGGACCTCACAGGGAAAATTTACACGGCACTCCGCCGTCTCGGTTTCGATGCCGTATTCGACACGAACTTTTCGGCTGATCTCACCATCATGGAAGAGGGCACCGAATTCCTGCACAGGCTCACCGAGGCGCTCAAAAATGGCATGCATCAGGCGACTGTCGACCGCAGCATGCCGCTCATCACGTCTTGCTGCCCGGCCTGGGTCGATTACATGGAGAAATACTATCCCGACATGATTCCGAATTTCTCCACGGCGAAGAGCCCCCAGCAGATGATGGGCGCCATGATCAAGACCTATTGGGCCGCAAAAGCGAAGATTGATCCGGCAAAGATCTATTCAGTCTCCATCATGCCCTGCACTGCGAAGAAATTCGAGAATGACCGCGACAAGACTATGTATTCCTCGGGGTATAAAGATGTCGATGTCACGCTCACCACGAGAGAGCTCGCGCGCATGATAAAGCAGGCGGGCATCGATTTCCTCGACCTCCCGGATTCTCAGCCGGACAGCCCTCTGGGCCCGTACTCCGGCGCCGGCGTCATCTTCGGCGCGACGGGCGGTGTCATGGAGGCCGCGCTCAGGACGGCGTATTTCCTTGTGACAAAGGAAGAACTCGAGGACGTGAACTTTACGGCCGTGCGCGGGCTTTCGGGTATCAAGGAAGCCACGGTGCACATCAACGGCATTGAGCTGCGCGTGGCTGCAGCGCACCAGATGGGCAATATCGCCACAGTGCTCAACGAGGTGCGCAAAGCCCGGGCTGAAGGCAGGGAGACGCCCTGGCACTTCATCGAAGTGATGGCTTGCCGCGGCGGCTGCATCGGCGGCGGCGGTCAGCCTTACGGGGCCACCGACGAAGTGCGGAAGCTCCGCATACGCGGCATCTACGATCACGACGAGAAGAGCGAATACCGCTGCTCGCACGACAACCCCTACATCAAGCAGGTGTATGCGGAGTTCCTCGAGAAACCGGGCAGCCACAAAGCGCACGAGCTTCTGCACACGCACTATGCGGAGAAGCCACTGTATCTGAAATAGGGCGAGGGTGGGGCGCTTCCAGGCTGGGGCGTCGCCATGCGTGCGCGCCCCGAAACATGGGCGGGGCAGGACATAGAGCGCCGCCCCGCTACACCCGCGGCGCGTGCATCACAATGCGCATGTGCGTTCCACGCCCAAGGCCCAGATGATTTTCGCTGCGCGTCTCCAGCCCGTCGGCCTCAATCAGGTCGCCGCGCGCAAGCCGGAAGAAACCGAGCGAACGCGCGGCCGCATCGTCCTGAGGCGCGGAAATCGTCCTGAGCAGACCCTCCCCGGTACAGATAATGTACCGGATGCGGCCCGCTTTGTTGCGCATGGGTTCCGAGACGATGCGGCCGCGGATACTGCCCGGGCCTGCGGGGGTGCGCGGCATGGTGTGCTTTTCTTCGGGCGGGGCCTTTCTGAGCGCCACCCACGCGGCCTTGAGCGATGTACGGTCGAGGCCTGCGGAGTTCGCCAGTTCGGTGACGAGCGGCGGGGCTTCCCAGGGCCATTCGGAAAAACATGGCCGCCCTTCGAGGGCGAGCATTGGACAGGATTCCGAGTGGGGGCAGGGGCCGACGCACGCAAGCGTCGTTTCCTGAGCCTGCGATGAAAGCAGGGCATCGCGCAGCGCCAGCAGGGGAATGCTCGTATAGTGCGCCGACGGCTCCACGATGAGCAGGAGCCCTCCGGTCCGCAGGGCCGGCAGAAGCCGCAGCACAAAATCGCGCCGCCTCTCGAGCCAATCGTGCGCGCCCTGCCACAGCTCATTCAGACTGTGCGAGGCGACGATGAGGTCGAAGGTCTCGCCTGCGGGCACGCGGAAATCTTCAAGTTCGGCGCGTCGCGCTGTTATTTCGAAATCCGCTTCAAAATCCGCATTTTCGCGCCCCGCCGCTGATGCCGACATCCTGGAAGCGGCGGCGAGCGCCTTTTCACTTTTGTCGACCAGGAAAGCCTTTCTGGCTCCGAAGACATTCGCCGCAAATGAGGCGGGCCCCGGTCCGCTGCCGACATCCAGCACTGCATGGATATCCGGGAGCTGGTCCCTCGCGCCGAGCTCCGCAAGAATCATCATCGCCTCAAAAAATGAGACGGCCCAATAATACAGCAGATATGCCTGCAGTGAACTCTGCCCGTCCATGTAGCCGGATGCTATCCGTGCCCTGTCTCCCGTGAGCCCGCGCTGGAGAGTGCGCAGATTCCCGGCGATGGTCCGCACATCTGCATGTTTATCGATTGCAAACCCCTGATTCACACTGATGTCATACCAAAAACGGGCTTTCTGAGCTAAGATATTGTCCGATTGTAATTTTTGTCCCATTTCCCCATCCGTATTGTTCAAATTCTTTTCCTTATATTATACTATGTCCACAAAATGAAAATCGACGCTTCGACCATAAAGGCGCTCTTTGTCGACTCTTCTCTTTCGGAGTTCTTTTCGGAGACCGATCTTTTTTATGTCGATTTTCCGTCTAAGACTGCCCGTTCGTGCTATACGCTCCGTTTCTTCGGTTATGACGATGATGATCTGTTGAATATCGCCTCTGGCTCTCTGTTCGTCCAAGAGACAGATAAAGAGAGGGCGGATATGCTCATTCACCGCCTCATGGCGAACGAGGCGGACAGTGCCATAGACGCATTCCGGCTCGTTTCGAAGGACGGCTCGAGCTATCGTTGGGTTCGTTTTTCGGCCAAAGTCGTCTCCCGCGATGAAGCAGGCAAGCCGGAGGCCGTAATCGGCCATGTGCTCGATGTGGACGATCTTATCACCTCCCAAGAAGAGATACGCAACCGCCTCGTCGAGATCGATGCCATGCGGGAGCTTATCACTGCCATCAACAAGAGTCTCGATTTTGAGGAGACTTTTGCGCGCATCATCGAGCAGCTGCACCGCATCATTCCCTTTGAAAGGGCCAGCGCCCAGTCTCTCCAAAATGACCGGCTCAGCATTATTGCCGGATTCGGCTATTCGGAGAAAGAGGTGGAGGGCCTCACCTTTCCTTCACACGGCGTCGAGAATCCGGCTATCCGGGCGATTCGTGAGCACAAGATCGTCATCTGCAACAATGTCCCCGGAGAATTCCCCGGATTCGTCAGCGCCGATCGCGACTTTGTCCCACTTTCGTGGCTTGGAATTCCCCTTATCTACGAAGACAAGGTCATCGGGCTTCTGGCGCTGGACAACAAGGCTCCAAATGCATACAACGATCAGCATGTGCGGGTGCTCAGTTCGCTGGCCGACTATATCGCGATCGCGCTGGAGCATGCCCGCAAACATCAGCTTGTGACCCATCAGGCCATGACCGACAAACTCACCGGCCTCGCCAACCGCTATGGTCTCGAGACGCACGGTATGGAGATCTTCCAGAAAGCGATCGAACAGGATCAGTCGATCGGCGTGCTGATGATCGATATCGATCATTTCAAACAGGTCAACGATGCCTACGGCCACACCTATGGCGACACCGTGCTCAGATCGATTGCACAGGCCATCCGTGCGCAGATCCGAAACAGAGACTATGCAGTCCGCTATGGAGGAGAGGAATTCGTCGTGATCCTGCCGGGATTGGGGTCCCGCGAAGCGCTCATCGTCGCGGAGCGGCTGCGCATCAAGATTTCTCAGACGGCGATTGAAAAAGAACGAAAGCTTCCGACCGTGAGCATCGGCATCTACGCCGCCGTGCCCGGATCCCTCGATATTCTGCACGAATTCATTCGCAGGGCCGACTTGGCGCTCTACACCGCCAAAGAGGCGGGCAGAAACCGTTCGCGCGTGTGGTCGACAAGCCCCGAATTCTATGTGAACGAATGAGCCGCCGCCCGCCTACTCGCCCCTCTTGCGCCTGTCTTCGGCCTTGCGCGAAATGCGGTTCCACACCGCGCTCATTCCCATCGCCTTTTTGGCCATAGAGAGGGTGGTGCGCGCCTCTTCGCGCATGCGCATGGTGCCTTCGTAGATGATTTCCTCGACGAGGCCCTTCTGTGACTCATAGTATGCCCGGCGCTCGCGGAAGGGGGCGAGGAAGGCGTTTATCACGCTGACAAGTTTTTCCTTCACCTCGACGTCGCCGACCGTGCCGGCCCTGTAGCGCGCCTTGAGATCGTCGACTTCGGCCTTGTTCGGGTTGAAGGCATCGTGGTAGATGAAGACGGGGTTGCCTTCGACGGTGCCCGGGATGTCGGCACGCACGCGCCTGGGGTCGGTGTACATGGACATGACGCGCTTCTGCACGGCTTTTTCGTCGTCGGAGAGGAAGATGGCGTTGCCCAGGCTCTTCGACATCTTGGCGTTGCCGTCCGTCCCCACGAGCGAACCGTATTCCGACACCATGACCTCCGGAACCGGGAAGGTCTCGCCATACAGGAAATTGAAACGACGCGCGATTTCCCGCGTCACTTCGACGTGAGCTTCGTTGTCCTTGCCGACGGGCACAAGGTGGGCCCGCGGCAGAAGAATGTCGGCCGCCTGAAGCACGGGGTATCCCAAAAGCCCGAAGGGCATCTCTTCGATGTGTGCGCTTTGGGCCATTTCCTTGAGGCTCGGCACGCGGGAGAGCCGCGGCACGGTGATGAGGTTCTCAAAGAAGAGAGAAAGCTCAGTCACTTCGGGCACGGCGGACTGCAGGTAAATCACCGATTTTTCAGGATCGATCCCGACCGACAGATAGTCGAGCACCGCAGAGTGAACATTCTCGGAGAGGTGCTCTATGTTTTCCTTCTCCGGCTTTGTGGTGAGAGTGTGAAGATCGGCGATGATGAAAAAGCATTCATATTCATCCTGAAGTCGCACGCGATTCGCAAGCGAGCCGACATAGTGACCGAGATGCAGTTTGCCGGTGGGCCTGTCACCGGTAAGGATGCGCTTTTTCTCCATGATTATGCTCCAGAGGATGAAATGTGCAGCTAGTGTAGCGAATCACGGGAAAAAGGGCAATGAGCGGCGCGAGACACGGCGTACTGCGGAAGCGGGGCGACCCTTCAGCGTACCTGCGGCCCCCGCGCACACCGCGCCCCGGTCGCGGCTATTTGAACAGCGAAAGCAGGGCGCCGTAGCCCTCAAGTTCCAAGTCCTCTTTCGGAATGAAGCGGAGGCTCGCCGAATTGATGCAGTAGCGCAGGCCGGTCGGATTGGGGCCGTCGTCGAACACATGGCCGAGGTGCCCGCCCGATTTTTGGGCCCTCACTTCGATGCGGTGCATGCCGAGAGAATCATCGTCGACCAGGACGAGCGCCTTTTGGTCGATGGGCTGCCAGAAGCTCGGCCAGCCCGTGCCGGAGTCGAATTTTGTCGTCGAAGAGAAGAGCGGCGTGTCGTCGATTTTGTCGACATAGATCCCTTCGCGATGGTTATTCCAATACGCGTTTTCAAAGGGAGGTTCGGTCGCGGCCTCGACGAGCACGGCATATTCTTCCGGGCTCAGCTTCGCCTTGAGTTCTTCTGTTGGCTGAATATAGCAGACGGTATTGGCATCTTTTTCCGAATAGACCATGAGGGAGCCTCCTTGCGGCATTTCGATGGCCTTGGGCACAGGCGTGACGGGCTCCGTTCCGGACAAAGCCGAAGAAGGCCGGGCGCAGGCAAGCAAGAAGGCGCTTACAGCCAGCGCTGTCGTGACCAGGGTGACGGCCAGGATGCGCGGTACGCGCCTGCCGGACATATAGTTGATCATAACCGTAATAAATATACCTATGGCGCCCTGCGGCGGCAATATTTCAAAAGCGCCGTCAAATGCGCTAGAATAATCACATGTGGCTGATAATCACTCTCTACGCCGCTTTAGTCATCGTGCTGGGTTGTGTAAGTTATATCCTCATGTTTCGGCCGAGGTACAGAACTCTTGAATTTACGAAGCAATATTCACTCGAGCAGGGGGGGATCGACGAGGCCTTTCTCGGGCTCGACTGGAAGCAGTGGACCTTCAGCTCGCCTTATGGCTATGCCCTGAAGGGCCAGTACCTGCGGGGGAAAGAGGGTGCGCCGGCGGCGCTCTTTGTGCATGGCATCACCTGGACACGCTATGGCATGGCCAAATACATGCGGCCTTTTATCGAGATGGGCTGGAATGTGGCGGCCTTCGATCTGGCGGGCCATGGCGAGAGCTCGGCGCCGAGGCGCTTTTACCCTTCGTTTGGATTTTATGAAAAACTCGATGTCAGAGAGGGAGTGAGGTCTCTCCGTTCGCTTTTCCCCGGAGCCCCCTGCTATGGGCTCTTCGGGGAGTCCCTGGGGGCGGCTTCGGTGCTGGAGTATGCCCCCCTTGCAGGCAAGGGCGCTTCCAGAGAGATCGATTTTATCGTGGCCGATTGTCCGTTTTCCTCGGCATGGGATGAGCTGATGGAACAGTACAGATTGATTCATGCGCCCAATTGCTTTGCCTGGCCGGCTGCCCACATTCTGCGTTGGCTCGTCCGCCTTCTGCACGGCTTCGACATCAGGGCGGCCGCGCCGATAAAGGCTGTCATGCAGACCGACATGCCGATACTTTTCGCGCACGGCATGGAGGACCGGTATGTGCCGACCATCATGAGTGTGCGCATGGCCAGCGCGCGGATGGCGAACAATGTGGGGGTGACCGAGCTTGTGCTCATTCCTGGCGCCGTACATGCGAGAGGCATTCTGACGGACAGGGCGCGCTGGCTTGCCGGCGTGACGGCGTTCATCGACCGCGTCTGCAGCGAAAAGAGTGCGGCCCACACCAGTGGGCAGAGAGGAGTCTAATCATGGAACTCAGTGTCGGGCTTGTCGCGGAAAAAGAAATTGTCGTTGAAGATAAACATGTCGCTTCGCATTTGGGTTCTGGAGGCGTGCCCGTCTACGCGACACCGATGATGGTGCTGCATATGGAGGAGACCTCCCGCCAGGCGGTCGACCATCTCCTGGGGCCGGACGGCGCAACGGTCGGGGCCTCCATGGCGGTGAAGCATCTGGCGCCGACGCCGAAGGGCATGAAGGTGCGCATACGCTCAGAGCTGGTGAAGATCGACGGACGCATGCTCACCTTCAGGGTTGAGGCCTGGGACGAGGTCGAAAAAGTCGGCGAGGCGGAGCATGTGCGCGCGATCATCAGCATGGCAAAGTTTGCCGAGCGGATCGAGAAGAAGAAAAGGGCCGCCGCGCAGAAGTGAGCGCGACAGCTGCACCCCAGTGCGGCGGAGATCCGCTTCGCCTACATGCTCTTCCAGAACTTGTAGAATCTGCGCTCAACCGTGTCGAGATCGAGGTAAGGATAGAATTTGCCTGGCTGCCCATGCTCCGCAAACATGAACCCTTCCTTGAGGTATTTATACGAGATGCGGTCGATGGGGCAGTCGAGCGAGATGCCTTTCACCACCTTTCCGGGCGTGGTGCGCACTTCTTCGATGGCCGAGGCCAGCCGCGCGGGGTGTATGCCCGGGACGTAGGAGTGGATCAGTGGGTTTTCCTCGTACTCTTTCAAAAATTCCTGGGTGTCCATCTCGAGGATCGTGAAGGCCATTTTGGGAGCGCCCTTTGAATTGCGCGGATCGGTGATGAATTGTCCGAAATCGTAGCAGTTGAGCTTGGTGAGCACGATAAAGCGCAGAGGGCTGACCTCGAGCATTATCCGGAACTCGTCGGTGTCGATCGAAGGTTCGTAGGGTTTTGACTCGAGCTCGATGTAATCGCCCACAGAGTCGCTGATGTAGAGTTTGCCGAACGCGCTGTAGTCCATGTGCTCCAGTACGCGGTAGCTCTTGATGAATTTGGTGGCCTTGGGCCTGCCGTCTTCGTGGGGCTTGAGTTCGGCATAGGCGGTGTCGATGTCGAAATAGGGATGTCTGAATTCGGGATCGATTTCGACGAAGACCAGTCTGCCTTCGAAATACCGGGTGGAACCCTGGACATAGTGCTTTATGAAATGCTCGGGCTCGAGCTGTGATGCGATGAGAGAATGATTCGGATGAACGATCATGTAGAGGTATTTTTCGTTTGCCATAAAGCAAACCTCCTTAAGCTCGCTTAATTAACTTAGTAATGTATACATTCTCGAGAAGATTTTTCAATGAGGTTCTTTCAAAAGTCGGACGAGTTTTGAAATTGGCTCTACTTGTTCGCGATAACAGAATTTCATAATTATGCGTTCCAAGCCTTGACAAAAGCGACGATTTGTATTTTTATGTGAGGCACTTTGTTTTTGGGAGGGGCATATATGGAATGCTCACTTCTCATATCTATCGCCTCACAATCCTTGGGAACTCTCCGGAGAACCCTTCGTACCTTCCATTCCCGCCGTACTCTTCTTCTCTTCCGTCGTCGTTGACGTCCTCTGCACCACGCGCGTGCATTTCACCTTTTTCCCCATTACACTTGTAATTGAAAGGAGATGCCCATGATTCATGTGGGTGTTTTGGGAGCCACCGGCTATGCGGGGCTCGAATTGACGAGAATTCTGCTTCAGCATCCCGAGGTGGGCAGACTGAGTGCCTCGTCCGTCAGTTTTGAAGGGAAATCGCTCGAGGATGTCTATCCTTCGATGGTGAACCTGCAGAATGACACGGCGCTTCCCGCGCTCGAAAAGGCTGAAGACGTCATAGCGGCGGCCGATGTCGTCTTCTCGTGCCTGCCCCACGGCCATGCCGAAGAGGCGGGCCATCAGTGTGTGTCGGCCGCCAAGCCGTTCATCGATATCTCCGCCGATTTCAGGTTCGGTGCGCACGAGGAGACCTTCAAAAAGTGGTATGGCGCCGCCTACAAATATCCCGAACTGCACGCTCAGGCGGTGTACGGGCTCCCCGAGCTGCACCGCGAGGCGATTCAATCTGCGGCGCTCATCGCGAATCCCGGCTGCTATCCGACTTCCGCCGAGCTCGGCCTCATGCCGGCGCTCCAGGAGGGCATCGCCGAGCTTGCGAGCATCGTGGTCACCTCGATGTCCGGAGTTACGGGCGCAGGCAGGGAGCCGAACCAGACAACGCACTATCCCGAGGCCGCGGATGCCGCCTCGCCGTATAAGGTGGGTTCGCACCGGCACCAGCCGGAGATCGACCTTCTGCTGTCGGAGATGGCGGGCGCGCCCGTGCGGAGCGTCTTTACCCCGGTTCTGGCGCCCATGAACCGCGGCATCGTCAGCACAATCTGTTTCAGGCTCGCGCGCCCGCTGTCTGCGGCCGACCTGCATTCGCTCTATAGGGGGCGCTATGCGGGCGAACCCTTTGTGCGCGTTCTGCCTCTCGGGAGCACGGCTTCGAGCCGTTTCGTCAAATTTTCGAACTACTGCGATATTTCGGTGCATCTGTCGGCGGACGGAGAGCGGGCCGTCGTCATCTCGACAATAGACAACATGGTGAAAGGCGCGGCCGGTCAGGCCGTGCAGAATATGAATATTCTCCTGGGCTTCGAGGAAACAGAGGGGCTCAGGTTCATTCCACCTGCATTCTAGGAGCAAGGGAGGGTGTGATGAAACAAACCAGGGGCGGCATCACCGCCGCAAAGGGGTTTTTGGCTTCCGGCATTCATGTCGGGATTCGCAAAAATAGAGAAAAAAAGGACCTGGCCCTGATCTGGTCCGAAGTGCCCTGCGCCGCGGCCGCCGTCTACACGACGAACAGAGTGAAAGGCCAGCCCATCGTCGTCACGCAGGAGCACCTCGCCGACGGCCGCGCCCAGGCGATTATCGTCAACTCGGGCAACGCGAACACCTGCACGGGCGAGGAGGGCATAGAGGCCGCCCGCCGCATGACAGAGCTTGTCGCGCAGCACATGCCGGTCAAGGCTGAGGATGTAATCGTGGCTTCCACAGGCGTCATAGGCCAGCAGCTCGATGTCTCCGTCATCGAAGCGGGCATGCCCGAGCTGGTGAAAGGGCTCTCCAAGGGCGGCTCGATCGACGCGCGCGAGGCCATCATGACCACCGATACGATGAAGAAAGAGATTGCGGTGGTGGAGGAGATCGGCGGTGTGCCGGTGACCATCGGCGCCATCGCGAAGGGCTCGGGCATGATCCACCCCAACATGGCCACCATGCTCGGCTTCATCACGACCGACTGCGCCATCACTCCGCCGATGCTCGACAAGGCCCTCAGGGCTGTAGTGCGCGTGAGTTTCAACCGCGTCAGCGTCGATGGGGATACCTCCACGAACGACATGGTCTCCGTGATGGCCAATGGGATGGCGGGCAATCCCCTTATCGAGGCGGAAGACACCAATTACAGTGAATTTCGCGATGCGCTGGAATTCGTCTGCGTCGAGCTCTCCAAGATGATCGCGCGCGATGGCGAGGGCGCGACGCGGCTCATCGAATGCACGGTGAGCGGCGCGGTTTCCGAGGATCAGGCCGAATCGTTGGCGAAAGGCATCATCACGTCCAACCTCGTCAAGACGGCGATGTTCGGCGCCGACGCGAACTGGGGCCGTATTCTCTGCGCCATGGGCTATACGAGGGAGGATTTCGATCCGGACAAGGTCGATGTCTCTTTCGAGAGCCCCCGGGGCTACATCGAAGTGTGCAAGGCCGGTTCCCCCCTTCCGTTCAACGAGGAAAGGGCGAAGAAAATCCTCAACAATCAGGAAGTGGAGATCATCGTGGACCTGCATGCGGGCGACGCGGAGGTCACGGCGTGGGGCTGCGACCTCTCATACGAGTATGTGCGAATCAATGGCGATTACCGGACATAGGAGGCGTGAATTATGGATGAACAGTTCAATGCGGACGTACTGATAGAAGCCCTGCCATACCTGCGCAGATTCAGCGGCAAGATCATCGTCATCAAATACGGCGGCGCGGCCATGATCAACGAAGGCGTGCGCCAGTCTGTCATTCAGGACCTCATACTCATGGAGCAGGTGGGTATGAAGCCGGTGCTCGTGCACGGCGGAGGGCCGGAAATCGACCGCATGCTCAAGAAGCTCAACAAGGAGGCGGTGTTTGTCGAAGGTCTGCGCTACACCGACGACGAGACGATGGAGATCGTGCAGATGGTGCTCGCCGGCAAGGTGAACAAAGACCTCGTCGAACTCTTTTCGAGGGCCGGCGGGAAGGCCGTCGGAGTCTGCGGCAGCGACGGCGGGCTTTTCATGGGAAAGCGCCTGCGCAGGAACGGGCAGGACCTCGGTCTCGTCGGCGATATCCAGACTGTCAACTCCGAAGTGATCCGTACGCTCCTGGACAACGGCATCATCCCCGTGGTCGCGAGCATTGCGCTCAAGGGAGACGAAGAAGGCGGATTCTACAACGTGAACGCCGATACCGCGGCAGGGGCGCTCGCGATCGCGCTCAAGGCCGAAAAGCTCATCCTGCTGACGGATGTGCCCGGTGTCATGGAGGACAAGACTGACCTCGGAACGCTCATCCGCGAGATGGACGTGCAGATGGCCAAGACGCTCATGAAGAAGGGAGTCATAAAGGCGGGCATGATTCCCAAGGTCGAAGGATGCCTGCAGGCCCTTGCGCAGGGCGTGAGCGCGGCGCACATCGTCGACGGGCGTTCTCCGCATTCTCTTTTGGTGGAATTATTTACCGATACCGGAATGGGGACGATGATACGATGAAAGAACGATTCATGAACACTTATGCGCGGACCGGCCTCGTGCTGGACCATGGGGCGGGCGCGCGGCTTTTTGCGGTGGACGGGACTGAATATATCGATTTTACGGCTGGCATCGGCGTGAATTCGCTGGGGCACGGGCATCCGAAGCTTGTGGCGGCGATTGCGGCGCAGGCGGCGAAGATCATGCACGTGTCCAACTACTTCATGACGGAGCCTTCGGTGGAGCTTGCGGACAGGCTGACGGAGGTGACCGGATTCGACACCGTGTTCTTCTGCAATTCCGGCGCCGAGGCGAACGAGGGCATGTTCAAGCTGGCGCGCAAGTACGGTTCGTCGAAAAACCCGGACAAGAACGTCATCGTGACGCTGAAACAGTCGTTCCACGGCAGGACGATCACCACGGTTACGGCGACGGGCCAGGACAAGTTCCACAGGTTCTTCGGGCCCTTTACGCCGGGCTTTGTCTACGCCGAGCCTGAGGATATCGGCGCGCTCGACGCGCTGCTCGGGCCGAATGTGTGCGCGTTTGCGTTCGAGCCGATACAGGGCGAGGGCGGCGTGCGGATGATTTCGCGCGAGTACCTTCAGGCAGCGGAGAAGCTGTGCCGCGAGCGGGACATTCTCTTCTGCGCGGATGAGGTGCAGACGGGGATCGGCCGGACCGGCGCGATCCTGGCCTGCGAGCGGCTGGGGCTGCGGCCGGACGTGGTGGCCGTGGCGAAAGGGCTCGCGGGCGGCGTGCCCGTCGGCGCAGTGCTCGCCCGGGGAAAGGCGGCGGACGTGTTCCGGCCGGGGGACCACGGGACAACCTTCGGGGGCGGCCCTCTGGCCGCCGCTGCGGCGCTGGTGGTGCTCTCCGAGCTCGGTTCGCCGGGCTTCCTCGACGAGGTCGACAGGAAAGGCCGTCATCTCATGTCGCTTGTGGAAAGCTTCGGGCATCCCCTCGTGAAGGATGTGCGCGGCATGGGGCTCATGGTCGGCATCGGCGTCCAAGTCGATCCGCACGAGGTGGTCGACGCGGCGCGGGCGCACAAGCTGCTGGTGCTGACTGCGGGCGACGACACCGTCCGGCTCCTTCCTCCGCTCGTCATCACCATGGTGGACATCGACGAGGGTGTCGCGGCGCTCAAGCTCGCGCTCGACGATGTGGAGAAGGCTCACAGATAATCGCTATTGCGTGGTGCGGCCCTCTTTGATGCGCCACAGAAGTCTGTAATAAAAATCTACACAAGAGCGGGGCACAAGACCCCGCTCTTTTTGTGCCCGGCTGTTTCCGGCTGCATCGGATAAGCGGGCCCGGCAGCCGGGCCGAAGCGAGGATGTGTGCGGTGTTTTTTCATGATACTATAAATGTGCAAATGTGCGGGCCCCGGAGAAATCAGGGCCAGAATGACATCATCGCGTGGGGTCTTAATAAATTATTTAGCCATTTTGCTTAAAAACGGTGAAGCGTATTTAAGAATTGTTGAATATATAGTTATGAAGAGTGGTTGTGGGACATGTATAGTTCGAATACAAGCTATTCGAATACAAGTTAAAAATAGAAGGAATCGGGTATGGCGAATGAACTGACCCCTATGCCTCCGGAAGGACAGCTTCTCATTTATCAGGACGAGGACCTCAGGGTACAGGTGCGCATCGACGGCCACACCGTGTGGCTCACGCAGCGACTGATGGCGGAACTGTATCAGGTTACTGTTCCCAACATCAACCAGCATTTGAAAACTATGTATGAAGAGGGAGAGCTTTTATCAGAGGCAACTATTAAACGTTTCTTAATAGTTCAAACCGAAGGCGCTCGCCAGGTTTCGCGGATGGTGGATCACTACAACCTCGACGCCATCCTCGCAGTGGGGTATCGGGTCCGCTCAGCCCGGGGCACGGCTTTTCGCCAATGGGCCACTGCACGGCTCTCGGAACTGCTGGTCAAAGGCTTTACCATGGACGACGAACGGCTCAAGACAGGCCGTACTCTCGGCGATGAGTACTTTGAAGAACTCCTCGAGCGCATCCGTGCCATCCGCGCCTCGGAGCGCATGTTCTACCAGAAAATCACGGACATCTATGCCACAAGCATTGACTACGACCCAAAGTCAGAAATAACTCAGACTTTTTTTGCAACGGTACAGAACAAACTCCACTGGGCGATTCACGGCCACACGGCGGCTGAACTCATACACGGGCGCGCTGATGCGACAAAACCTAACATGGGCCTCACTACATGGAAAAACGCTCCCCACGGCCCCATTCGCAGGAGCGATGCTTTTGTCGCCAAGAACTATCTGAAAGAAGAAGAAATGAAGGAACTCAACCGCATTGTTACCATGTACCTCGATTACGCCGAGGATCAGGCTCGGCGCCACACTCCAATGCACATGGCCGACTGGGTGAAAAAGCTGGACGCATTCCTCCAGTTCAATGAACGAAATATCTTGACGCACGCAGGCAGTATATCGCAGGAGATGGCAGAGGAGCGCGCCCGTATGGAGTTCGAAAAATACGAGGCCGAACGGCTGCGATTGGAGGTGACTACGCCGACGAGTGATTTTGACAGGTTCGTGGAGAAAGCCAGAAAGCTGGAGAGAAAAGAGGAAGAATCATGAAAAGGCCGGGATCGGTGTGGTACTTGGCAAAAACTAAAACAGAGTCTCATTGATTGGCCATCAATTCGGCAGTGAATCGGCAGTATAGAGAATTTTTATACAAAAACGGCCTATCGAATCCGTCCCGAACAGGCCGCCCTCAGATGGCTCTACGGCCCCGATATCGCGCCCGATATGTCCGGATCAGAGCTGCCATGGCCAGGTGTTTGCGTGCCCATCGTTGTCCGGCCCTGTCTCCTGGCTTTTTCCTCTGGACAAGCTCTCTGTGCCCGCGCGATAATTCTCTGTTCACTTCGATTCAGATTCACAAGGAGCATGCATGAATACTACGAAATACTCGCGCAGACGCACGGCGCTTGCGGCGGAGCTTGGGCGGCGAGGGCTCGCCGCAGTCATGATTTCAGATTTTGAGCACGGGCGCGATTCTTCGCTCCGGTACCTCTGCGGGCAGCCTTCGGATGCGATGCTGGTGGTGGATGCGAGCGGTGTCTCAGTGCTCATCGCCTGGGATATCAACATGGCGAAGCTGCTGGGCGATGCGGATCACATTCTTCCCTACACCGATTTCGGGCGCCAGGCGAGCGACGCGCTCCGCGCTGCGCTGGAACTTCTGGGCGTCCCCCGGGGCGCAAAGGTCGCAATACCGGCCTCCACTTCCTATCCTGACTATATCGATCTGATACAGTCGCTCGAAGCGTTCGACCTCGTCTGCGAGAGGAGCGGCGTCGACTCATTCATCAGGGAGATGCGTGCCAGGAAGGATGCCGATGAGATCGAGCTGTACAGGCGCATTGCATCATACACCGACCAGCTCATGGATATGGTTGAAAAAGAAGTATCCGCGGGGATGCTCCCGACCGAGCTCGATGTGGCGCTTTTCCTGGAGCGCGAGGCCCGAAAAATGGGCGCCGAGGGAATGGGCTTCGAGACGCTCGCCGCAGGGTCTGCGCGATCCTTCGGAATCCACGCCTTTCCGTCGTTTACAAGTGGGCCTTTTGCGAACGGAGAACTCTCGATTCTGGATTTCGGTGCGCGCTTTGAGGGCTATACGAGCGATGTCACGATGAGTTTTGTGGGCGTTTCGCTCTCTCAGGAACAGAAGACGATGATCGATCTCGTCGAGGAAGCACACCGCATCGCGGCTGAAGCCTGCGGGCCGGGGGTGCCTCTCCTGAAAGTGGCGACACTCGTCGACGATGTGTTTAAAAAAGCCGGCTGGTCTATGCCGCATTCGCTCGGGCACGGCATTGGACTCGACGCGCACGAAGCGCCGATGCTCAGCATGCGCGCGTCTCCGGATGCCCTGCTGCAGCCCGGGCATATCGTGACCATCGAACCGGGGCTCTACCATCCCGAGTTGGGCGGAGTGCGCCTCGAAGACGATGTCCTCATTACGGAGACAGGGGCCGAGATCCTCACGCATTCGAGGATCGTGCGGCTCTGAGCAGTGAGTAGGACGCGCCATAGCAGGTGCGCTGCGCCGGGGGGCCGAACCTGCACCGCCCTGCGCGGCACCGGTTGCGCTTCACACTGGCCGTCCCACCTCACGTGGCGCACCAGATGGCGCCGCGCCGGCCGGGAATGAGCATCCGTCCTGGGCCACCACTCAGAGCGGCAAATCTGCGGCGCTTAGTCTCGCGCCACGCGCCATTCGAGCGTCTGCCCCGCGCACATGGGCACCACTCCAGCAATAAGTTTCGGCACTTCCCAGAGGCCGCGCTCCAGCGTGACCGTGCGCGAGGCGCGCGGCAGGCCATAGAATGCCGCCCCGTGCTCCGTCATGAAAGGGATGAGCGCGTCGAGGCTCCCAAGCGAATCGAAGAGGCCTGCAAGCGCAGGCAGGGCGCTCGGCGACGAGTAGACGCCCGATGCCGAGGCGCCGCACTCTTTTTTCTCGCGCGGGTGCGGCGCAGAGTCGCTGCCGAAAAAGAATTTTTTCGAGCCCGACAGCACTGCGGCGCGCAGCGCATCCCTGTCGCGGGCGAACTTGAGCACGGGTTTGCAGTACAGGTGCGGATTCATCGAATTGCCGATCATGTCCTCGATGGTGAACAGAAGGTGGTGCGCCGTGATGGTGGCGGCAAGGTTTTCGGGGCCATTTTCGACAAAATGTACGCTCCAGGCGTCGGAGAGGTGCTCCAGCACTATGCGCAGCCGCGAATGTCTCGCGAGCAGCCGCTCCACGCCGGGCAAAAAGGCGCACTCCCGCTCGAGAACCGGAGCCTCGGGGGCTTCACCGTGGATGCAGAGCACGAGTCCCTGCGCCTCCATCGCATCCAGGACCTCTTCCACTTCGTCGAATGAGCGGGGGCCGTCGGCGGCATTGGTCGTCGCGCCCGAAGGATAGTACTTGCCGGCCACTGTGCCTGCCCTGGCCAAAGCCTCTACCTCCGTCCCCCTCATCCCCGGAAGGATCTTGAAGGTGAAGAGCGGCTCGAAGCGTTCGTTGTCGGGCAGTGTCCCGAGAGCCCGCTCGACCTCGGCCCGGTAGGCCTCAAGCCGCGGAACGCCGGAGACGGGCGGCAGAATGTTGGGCATAAGGAGCACGCGGCCGAACTGGCCTGCATGGCCCCGCACATACGCCGAAAGCCCTTCGCCCTGACGGAGATGGGCGTGGAAATCGTCGGGCATGCGCATGGTAAATCGGTCCTTCGTCCGGAACATTTGAAGCCCCCTGAATTGGTCTCGCTTGACCCATCTTGCAGCACCGCATACAGTACAGCTATGGACAAATATATCATCGAAGGCGGCTATCCCATCAAGGGAAGTCTCGTGCTTTCCGGCAACAAAAACGCCGCGCTTCCCTGTATCGCCGCTTCAGTGCTGACCGAAGAGCCGGTCACGCTCCGGAATATCCCCGCGATCGAAGATGTCCTCGTGATGTTCGACGTGCTGCGGAATCTCGGCGGGGTCGTGGAGCAGATCGACGCGCACACCTGGCGCATCGATTCGCGGAACATCTCGAATTACGAGGTGCCGGAGGAGCTCGCGAGAAAGGTGCGCGCCTCGATCCTTTTTGCGGGGCCTCTGATCGCGCGCTTCGGCAAGGCGATTCTTCCTCCTCCCGGAGGCGATACCATAGGCCGCCGGCGCATCGATACCCATATTCTTGCGCTCCAGGAATTGGGCGCGCGCATTTCCCTTGAGAGCGCGCTCGCATTTTCGGCGGCAAAACTCGTCGGCGTGCCGATATTCCTGGACGAAGCCTCGGTCACCGGCACTGAAAACGCGGTGATGGCCGCGGTGCTCGCCGAAGGCACGACGGTGCTCATGAATGCCGCATGCGAGCCGCACGTGCAGGACCTGTGCAGAATGCTCATCCAGATGGGCGCCGATATCGAGGGCGTGGGCTCGAACCGCCTCACCATTCACGGCGGGAAATCGCTGCGGGGGACCGATTTTGCCATCAGCGCGGATTACATGGAGCTCGGCTCCTTCATCGGGCTTGCTGCGGTCACCGGGGGGGATCTGCGGATCGAGGGCGTGCGCGCAGACGACCTGCCGCCGCTCAAGGTGGGTTTTTCGAAGCTCGGTGTCACATGGAAGCTCGAGGGTACGGCCCTGAAGCCGAACACGATGGGCAAGCTCTATGTCGTGCCGGATATCGGCGGACAGATTCCCAAGATCGACGACGCGCCCTGGCCGGGGTTCCCCGCCGATCTGACCTCGATCATGACCGTCGTCGCGACGCAGGCCGAAGGTGTCGCCCTCATCCACGAAAAAATGTTCGAATCGCGCATGTTCTTTGTGGACAAGCTGATTTCGATGGGCGCGCGGATCGTGCTCTGCGATCCGCACCGGGCGATCGTATACGGGCCGTCGAAACTTGTCGGGAACCTGCTTGTGTCGCCGGATGTGCGCGCCGGCATGGCCATGGTGATAGCCGCGCTCTGTGCCGAAGGGACGAGCACCATTCACAACGTCTATCAAATCGAGCGCGGGTACGAGAACCTGGTCGAAAGACTCTCGGCGGTCGGCGCCCACATCAGGCGCGTGGAGGATTAGTGGGGAAGACCCGCGCCCAATGAAGCTGAATTATCTGTTATAGATGAGCCAATTTCAAAAGTCGGTTACTTTTGAAAGAGCCTCCCTATGCATTAATTTCTTTTCTCCTTTAGTTGCTGCATAGCGAGCCGCCGATTTATCTTTTTTTGCTTTATCGCCGATGAAGCAATTGAGATGATTGCCAGCAAGTATAGGCCAATCGCGATAGGTCTTGAGAACAGAATGGCAAAATTACCTTGCGAGACCATAAGTGACCTCCGAAGATTGGATTCTGCCATAGGCCCCAAGATCAGGGCGAGCAATATTGGAGAGAGTGGAAATTTGTTCCGCAGCATAAAAAAGCCGATGACTCCGAAAATGATGGAAAGCCAAATGTCAAATGTGTTCTGTCGCATGGCGAAAGAGCCGACTATGGATAACACAAAAATTACAGGAAGTAAGATTTCCTTCTGGATACTGATGACTTTGGCAAAAAACCGAACACCAAGTATGCCAAGTACCAGCATGAAAAAATTAGCAACAATCATGCCTGCGAAGATGTTGTAAACAATATCTATATGCTCCTTATAAAGCAGAGGCCCTGGCTGAAGCCCCTGCATTATGAAGGCACCGAGAAGAACAGCGGTGATGGCATCCCCTGGAACTCCAAGCGACAGGAGGGGTATCATTGCTCCACCCATGCACGCATTATTGGCTGATTCTGGAGCAGCCACACCCTCAATAAGTCCCGTACCATACTTTTCAGGATGTTTGGAAGAACGTTTTGCTTCTCCGTAGGCAACAAAGGCGGCGATGTCTCCCCCGGCTCCGGGTATGGCACCAATAATAGTACCAATCAAACTCGATTTGATAATGTTCTTGGCAGAAATTTTAATATCCGACCAGCTAGGCAGATAGCGATCGATTTTGGTATCGATTTTTTGCTGAGAGCCAAGATTTTCGATAGAATTGAAAATTTCAGCGATTGCGAACAAGCCTATCAGCACTGGTATGAATGAAGGTCCTTCGAGTAATTCAATGCGTCCAAAAGTGTAACGCGGAAAACCAGAGGTGGGATCCATACCTATCGTGGCTATGAGAAGTCCAAATATGCCCGAGATAATCCCCTTTAAAAGACGATCGCCGGAAATAGAGATAATGATCGAAAGACCAAAAAGAGCGAGGGCAAAATACTCAACATAACCAAATTGCAGGGCCGCTCTGGAAATAAGAGGCGACATGAATGACATGATAAGACAACCAATTATTCCTCCGCTGAAAGAAGCGAAAAGCGCCATGCTGAGAGCTCTGCCGGCCTGACCTTGTTGGCGCAGGGGATATCCATCAAGCGCGGTCGCCGCCGCAGATGGCGTTCCTGGAGTGTTAATCAGAATAGCGGATATCGATCCTCCATACATAGATCCGGAGAAAATTCCAATCAGCATGGCAAGTCCCTCTGTTGCGGGACGCCCAAAGGTAAAAGGAACTAAAAGTGCAACCCCCATAGTTCCGGTTAAGCCGGGGAGAGCCCCGATCATTATGCCGCCTGCTACTCCTATAATAAGTGCAAGAATCACATGAAATTGAAAAATGTTTGCAAAGCTGCCAACAAAAAGAGTAAAATCCATTATTTCCCCCTTAAAAACCCAGGACAGACATCAATCCAACGGGAAGAGACACAGTGAGGAGCTTTTCGAATATCAGCCATACCCCGAATGTAGTTGCTATAGGAACAAGGGTTAAGCTGAGGATTTGTCGTTTGCCCAACAACAGCATAAAAACGAAAATAAACAGGATTGTTATAGGAAGAAAACCGGCTGTTTTTAACAATAACGTATAAAGAACAGCCAAACCGCACGAAGCCACGAGTTTTTGAAATTGTTTGTCTTTAAGGTTTATAGGGATAAATCCGCTACTGCTTTTCCCTAAAACTGTAGAGACAATAAGCGCAACGGAAAGAACGATCATTGAGCCTGAGAGAATTTTGGGGTAGAAATCGGGGCCTATCTTCATGATATAGTCTTCGGGGAAACTTGTAGCCTTTATAAAAAAATAGAGACCGACAAACATAAAAATAAGTCCATAGATGATATCGGGTATTTTTTTTGATTTCATAAAAAGGTTCCCTCCCCTTATCAAGTACGATCACGGTTCCTTGTATATCTCGCCACCTCGACGCCTCAAATGCCTCGAGGTGGCTCTGTTTTCCTATTGCCTAGACAACCCAAGACTCTTCATGACACCTGCTACTTCTTTATAGTTTTTAGCGAGGAAGTCCGAAAAATCTTTACTATCCATATATGCAAGCCCCAGACTTGCATTTTTTGCATAAGTTTTTAGTTGTTCGGTTTCGATAGCGCTTTTGAAGGCTTTTGCAAGAATGGCTTTAAACTCCGGCTTTACACCTTTAGGTAGAGCGAGACCGCGCCATGTACCGAAACAGACATCCAAGCCTTGCTCTTGGAATGTGGGGACCTGAGGAAAGAGTTCGTTTCTGTTAGTATCCATCACGCCAAGAATTTTCAGGGCTCCTGCCTGTACATGTCCGCGGACTTCCGCGACTGAAATACTGACGGCATTAATATGTTTGCCCACGAGTGCTGTAGCGGCAGGAGCACCCCCGTCAAAAGGAACATGAATAACTTTGATACCTGCAGCTTCGGCCATAAGGCCTGCCGCTATATGCCATACCGATCCAGGACCGGCGTTGCCGATTGTGACTTTATTAGGATTGGCCTTAGCATACGCGATGAATTCTTTAAGCGTGTTATATGGAGCGTCCGCGGGTACGGTGAGAGCTGCGGCATCCTTATTAACACACATCAATGGGTCAAAAGCCGTATAATCGAAGGGAATGAGTCCTTGCGGGGGGAGTGAGTTCAGTTCAAAGGTAATCATGCCAAGCGAATAACCATCGTTCGGAGCTTGCATAATTGCTGAATGACCAATAGCGCCTCCTCCTCCGGTAACATTTGTTACTACGATCGTCTGTCCAAGAAATTTTTCCGCTTCTCGACAGAGCGCCCGCAGAATTGCATCAGTACCACCGCCGGCCGCCCACGGACAAATAACGGTGATAGCCTTTTTCGGATAATTCTGAGCAAAAGATGGGGCCGCTATCATGATCAGTAACACGACGACCATGATCATTTTGAATACCTTCTTCATCTCAAAAGCCTCCTAAATTATTTTTCCAGCCATATCTTGGCTGCCGGATACCAAGTAAATCGTTTCAAGAACGAAATATTTTTAAAACTGCTTGTCTCTTCTTATTCTTTATAAAGTTGATCACCAAGAAATCCTAACTTTTTTGATATGGTAAGGGCGGTCTCCGCGATAACTTTAGAGAATAATATCTTTCTCTCCTCTGTCATTCTCATCGCTAGGCTTGCGACACTTATAGCGGCTATCGGGCGAGAGGACATGCCGATAATTGGCGCGGCGATGCAATACACATCGTTCTCACTTTCCTCGTCATCGATGGCATATCCTCTTTTACGGGTTTTTTGAAGTTCAATGAAGAGTCTCATCTCATCAGTGATCGTTTTTCGCGTTTTGTAAACCAGGCCGTGTTGACCGATTATTCTGCGCACCTCATCCTGTGGATATGCCGCAAGGAGCGCCTTCCCTAAACCTGTACAATGCATGGGATTTCTAGAACCAAGGTCCGCGCCAGTGAAAACAGATGAAGACCCTACTACCTTATCGAGATATACAAGTTCTCCTTGGTCCTCAATAGCAAGAAAGACCGTTTCCCCGGTCTTCAGCATTGCCATTTCCAGTAAAGGACGAGCTACAGTATGGAGATCCGCTTTTATAAGGAAACGTCCCCCAAGTTCGAAAAGTTTTACGCCAAGGGTATAGGTTCTGAATCGTTCATCCGCCAGCTCGAGATATCCGGTGTCACATAGCGTATGGGCAATATCAAAAACAGTGGTTTTCGGTATTTTTAGAGCTTTCGATATATCTGCTATGGTGGGCTGAGATTTCGACTTGGAGACATATTCAAGGATGGCCATCGTTCGAAGTGTAGCTCTATTAGAATTATGCACCGTTAACCCCGTTCGCCAATACGAATGATGTTCATATTATAGAATGGAAATTTTATTTTGTCAAATTTTTTTAGAAAAAAATCATAAAAAATGAATCATGGTTTCATTTTTTATCAGATTTATATCCTAGCTCGTTAGAAATTTCTTCAACGGCATCCACAACCAGGCCTCTTAGAATACCCATTCTGTCATCCGTCATGCGGATTGTTGGGCCGGAGATACTCAGCGCCGCAACTACTTTACCATCTCTATTCCGAATAGGGGCGGCGACACAGCGGACGCCATACTCATGTTCTTCATCATCAACTGCGTAGCCTTGATTTCGAATGGACTGGAGCTCGGCTGCCAGTGTAAGTTTGTCTGAGATGGTGTTTTTTGTGTACTGGACGAACTGGCAACGCATAAAATATGCCTCTAGAAATCCTGTATCAGCCCACGCAAGGAGTGTCTTCCCGACACCGGTACAATATTCGGGGGCTGACATTCCGACTCGCGACTGCATGCTTACACGCAGAGAATGTGTAGATTCCTGCTTTGTGAGATAAACGAGGCGTTGGTCATCCATGGTGGCGAGATGGATTGTTTCTTCAGTGGTCGCGGAAAGGCGGGCTATTACCGGCGCGGCGAGTTTAGCAATATCTACTCTTTCGAAAACCCTCATGCCTAATTCAAATATTTTCAGTGTTAAGGAAAATTTTTCAGTGGCGGGGGCGCGACGTACATATCCTCGCTCGCAGAGTGTATGCATAAATCGGTATACCGTACTTTTGTGACTTTCGATTTTAACCGAGAGATCGGTGAGGCTGAGTTCGTTTTCAATTGCCAAAGCCTCAAGTATTTTCAATGTCTTCATGACGGATTGTACTTCATCGGGTTCTTTTACGATTTTTTTTCTCATATATACCCCCTCTTTTTTATTTATAGCATTTCTAAAATTGATTATCAATAGTCTTGGGAAAAATGATGAACTATTTAATATTATTAAAACTAAGTTTTAATAATATTTGACAAGTTGATTGCTCTGTGTTTATAATGCTCAAAACTCTATTGGAGGTGGCTTTATGAAACAAGCGGTAGATAGCATGCCGCGTCTTGATGAAGATCTAATGGAAAAATTTGTTGCACTGAAGGGTGTGATGAGCATTTCCTGTGTTGTCAGTGACGCGCTTGAACGAAAAGGTACCATGCATAGCTCAATGAAAATGCGCAGTGTTGTGACTCCCTTTATAGGACCTGCTTTTACGGTAAAACTCGTACCAGGATTTCTTGTTGACTGTCTTGCGATCTTTGAACATGCAGAAAGAGGTGATGTTGTTGTTATCGATGCATTCAGCGAGACAGAGACCTCGATTTGGGGAGGGCTGATGTCGGGATTGGCTCGCTCTGCTGGCATTGTGGGGGCGGTTGTGGATGGTTCGGTACGGGATACCGATGAGGCTAGAATGCTTAATTTCCCTATTGTCTCACGTTCGGTCTCACCAAGAGCGGCACACAGCGCGTATACGAAGATATTCGAGCCAATTGAGCTTTTGGGTGATATATCCGCGGGGGGATTAATCGTTCATGCAGGCGACATAGTAGTCGCGGATGAGATTGGGGTAGCGGTTGTGCCATTTGAGGAGGCCGAGACGGTTTATGAACGTGCGGCGGAGCAAGCAAGGCGCGAGGAAGAAACCAGAAAGGATATCCTCAAGGGTGCCACGGTAAAAGAGCTTCTTGCTAAATTTGGGAGAATATAATGATAATAGAACGAAAAGTTGTATTTCCGTCTGTTTTCTCGGAACGCATTAAAAAAACGGGAGTAATCGCAGTTCTTGTCATAGAGGATCCTGCCAAAGCAATCCCTGTCGCAAAACTTCTCGTCGGGGCCGGCATAGATATTATGGAGCTTGCGCTTAGAACCCCTACCTCCATCAAATCACTCGCGTTGATAGCGAAAGAAGTGCCGGAGATGCTTGCTGGAGTAGGAACCGTTCTTTCTCCAACCCAAGTCAAGGAGGCGAAAGATAATGGAGCAGCCTTCATTGTCACTCCGGGGACAAACCGGGCCGTTATTGAAACGGCACTGCGTCTGGACATACCTATCGCTCCAGGAATTGCAGTTCCTTCTGATATTGAAGTCGCCCTTGAATATGGCTGTCGTCTTTTGAAGATTTTTCCTGCGGAACCTCTCGGTGGTATTCCTTATTTACATTCGATTAACGCTCCATATGCTCACCTGGGCATCCGCTATATTCCTCTTGGCGGGTTGTCCGAAAAGAATTGCAAGAGTTATATTGCTGACCCCATAGTGCTCGCGGTTGGAGGATCATGGATTGCCCCCCGTGATGTGATAGCCCGAGGCGACTGGGAGGCCATTAGAGATGTGGCAGCGCGCGCAGCAGAAGTTTGCCGTAGGGAGGACTAATATGGCGAGACTTATCACTTTCGGTGAGATTATGGCCAGAGTTGAGCCTCTTCCTACATACAGACTGAGGCAATCTATCCCCGGCACCGTCAATATTTCCTTTGCGGGCGCAGAAGCAAATGTCGCAGCCTCGTATTCTCTTCTCGGTGGCGAGGCCGCCTTTGTCACGGCCCTTCCTCGGTGTCCCTTGGCGGATGCCTGCGTTGGTTATCTTAAATCTGTGGGCGTTGACACATCGCTTATTTTTCAAAGGGAAAAAGGTCGAATGGGACTTTTTTTTCTTGAGACGGGATCTTGCCAGAGACCGAGCTCTGTCTGGTATGACAGAGCTGATTCATCATTTTCAATGTTGGAACCAGAGGCCTATGACTGGAATCACATTTTTATGAACGCATCTTGGTTCCACTTTTCCGGTATTACTCCTGCTATTTCAGAGGCCGCTGCAAAAAGTGCCATTGAGGCTGCCCGTTTTGCTAAAACTGCTGGTGTGGGGGTATCGATAGATCTGAATTTCAGGAAAAAACTTTGGAATTGGAGGTCTGGTACCTCAGCCAAGGACCTCGCCAGAACCATTGTAGGTGAGATACTTCCTTATGTGGATATTGTCTTTGGAAATGAGGAGGATGCTTCCGATATGCTCGGAATTAAAGCTGGAACGACTGATATTGAATCCGGAAATCTTGATGTCGAACGATACCCTGATGTGGCCAGAAAAATCGCAATGCGTTATCCAAATGTACAAAAAGTCGCATTTACGCTACGCGAGAGTATCTCGGCTACTCATAACAACTGGGGCGCTATGCTGTGGGTCAATGAGGGAGACAGGAGCTACTTTGCCCCGGTGAAAAATGGCTATTATCAACCATACCATATTACAGACATAGTCGACAGGGTTGGGGCGGGAGACTCATTTGCAGCGTCGCTTCTCTTCGCGCTTCATGATCCTGAATTATCCTCGGATTACGGAACATGTCTTTCATTTGCTGTTGCGGCTTCCTGTCTCTGCCATACAATTCACGGCGACTTCAATTTCATTTCCAGATCAGAGGTCGTCGCTTTGATGAAAGGAGACGCAAGCGGGCGTGTACGGCGATGAATGGCTTCGCTTGTATATTGGAGGACTTTCATCCCCTCGCGAACAAATGAAGATAGCCGGCGGCGATCAGGATCTCTTTATCAGGGCATGGGGATCTTGGCGCTGCCTTAGTATTTAGACTCTGAAGGCTTATTTCAGGATATTGCCGTGCAGATGATTTTTATTCGTCATCCTGGTTTGAAGAGGTACCTATGATAGTATTTTCCAGTGTTTTATCAATATTCATTTTAATCGTGGTAGGCTACTTGGCAAGAAAGGAAGACATCCTGGATCAGCCGGTAATTAGAGGTATGTCGAACTTTGTCATCAAGGTCACACTCCCCTTTACCATTATCGCGAGCTTTGACAGAAGCATCCCCCTATCAGCCATGCCAGATCTCATCCGGGTGGCCATTTTGGCCGTCTTTGTTCAGGTGTTTGCCATTGCGTTTTCGTTCTTCGTATACCGTAAGATAGAAACGCGAACGCGAAAGGTTTTGTCATTCGTTACTGTATTCTCCAACTGCGGTTTTATGGGTTTCCCTGTCGCAGAAAGCGTGTTCGGGAAAATAGGCGTCATGTATTCATCCATTTTTGTCATAGTTTTCCAGATTTTTCTCTGGACCTACGGTATATCGCTTTTTTCAATCACCGCATCAAAAAATCAAATCATCAAGGGCATTTTCAATGCCGGAAATATTGCTTTACTCATAGGCATCACCATATGGATATTGCCCTTCGACTTGCCGAAGGCTTTCACCGGGGCTATCAACAATATCTCGAATGTGACAACACCTCTTTCCATGATCATAGTCGGGGCTACCCTGGCAAATATATCTTTAAAAGGCATCCTTATAGGAGGGAGCTTATGGTTTGGTACGGTCATAAGACTTATTTTTATGCCTCTTTCGATATTCGCCCTCATGAGGCTTTTAGGAATATCTGGAATGCCCGCTAAAGTAGTTCTGCTTCTCCTCTCTATGCCGGCGGCGGCTCAGACAGTTCTGTTCGCGGAGCGCTATGAAGCTGACGTAGTTTTGGCATCGAGAATAGTATCTGTGACTACTATACTATCAATCGTCAGTATCCCTATCTTCACGCTTCTTTTAAATAAGATTTAATTTGAATGATGAGTCAATTCCACAACTCGTCCGACTTTTGAAGAAGCCTCGGATAAGAAAAATAAAGGAATGACATCATAATTTATAATAAAGTCTAATGATCTGTAACATCTAAAAGCTCAATTGGGGATAGAGATAGCTTAGTTTCATTCTTGCATCTTTTGTTGTAAAAAGAAATATAGTCATTGAGTAACCGCAATGCAGCAAGGAGCCTTCCTGCTTTGTCCTGGATAAAAGCTGCTTTACCGGCACTGTGACAATGTTGACACTATCCTGGGATCGTCAAACACGGAAGGTTCATGGAGATGCAGGCATGTCTCCTGTCGCAGTCCTTGAGTACTTTTCGCTTGAGTTCGAGAGGATATTTCATACTTTCCCCCTCTTTCTTTCGGTACTTCATTCTATACTCCCCTTTCGTATCTTCTTGAAGGGGGCAGTTCAGACTATTCCCGGAAAATTATCACCGACTGTGACAGTGGTAATTTACTATCTTGTCATACGCTTATATTTCTCATATGAGATCTCATATTGGAGAGGCTTATTATTTATAAACCTTTTGATTTCTTCTATCATAGCAAAAGTCATCTGTTCCCTCTCAGGCCCTCCGGCCATACCGGCCATATGAGGAATAAGAATAACATTCTCTAGCCCCCTTAAAGGACTATTGACAGGTAGAGGCTCCTTTTCATATACATCTAGTACTGCATTGAACCTTCCCGTACTTAATTCATCGATCAAAGCAGATTCGTCAATAATAGCTCCTCTAGCCGTATTCACTAATAAAGCTCTATTTTTAATCAGTTTTAGTTTATCTTTATTCAACATATGAAAGGTATCAGGCGTAAGAGAAGAATGCACAGAAATAATATCTGCCCATGAAAGAACTTCTTCCATCGAGCAAAGTTTGGCTTCAGGGTGATTGGCAAGAGATGATTGAGAAATAAATGGATCATATATTTTTATATTGGCATTAAACGGCCTTAGCATATCCAGAAAGTATTTCCCAACAGTTCCGAGCCCTATCATGCCTACTCTTTTCTGAAAAAGGCTATCTATATCAAGCATATTGCTTTCCCATAGGCCATTTCGCTTCATATTGCTGTCATAAAATGGAATACGCCTTAAGCCAGTAAGTATATATGCCAGCGTTGCTTCGGCTACATATTTTGCCATTATGCTATTTGAACTACATACTTTGATCCCTTTATCATAGACATAGTCAGTGATCATGTAGGCTACACTTCCAGCGGCATGGGCAATAAGCTTAAGTCTGTTGGCATTTCCCGTGACTTCCTTTGTAAAGACAGGACATCCCCAATGCGTAATGCATATATCGACATCTTTTATAGCTTCGGCCATATCACTTTCTGAAAATCTATGGTCCGTATCATTAAATTTGACATTTCCTAAACTATTTAATTCTGTGAGCGCTTCTTTTGGGAAATATATCTTTCTTGTCTCGCCTCTCTCAAGGGAAACTAAAATGTTTATCATCTATTGCTCCTTTCCGGCCTCATAACCATTCATAATGACGAATTATAGCCCTTCCCTCTGCGACTCTTCCCCCAAACATAGTCTCGTTATATTATCTCAGTTTTGCTTACTTTACCTTTGATAAATCTCCGAATAACAACACAATTAGATTTGATCACCAGCAATTTTATCTTTTCAGGAGGCCGCACCTTCATTCTCTTTCCTGTTTCCTAAAACACCCATTTTTTGCAACTTGAGTTCATTAAAACTTCTTTTGCGAGGTAACTGCCAACCTTTCCTTGATTCCTTTAAAATGCGCGCTCATTTGCAGTGTCGCTTCTTTAACATCTTTTTTCTTAATAGCATCAAGTAGTTTTATATGATCATTAAGTATCTCAATTTGGTCATACTGTTTCCCCAAGCTACTTAATTTATTATTACTATCGATCTCAGCATTGCGAAATGCATACCAGAAAATCTTGCTTAGTTCAGAGAATATCTTGTTGCCTACAGGTTTATATAGAGTATCATGAAAAAGCCTATCAAGCTCATAGATTGGATTATTGGTACTTATTGATTCTTTCCAATCATTTAGTATATTTTCGCAACGAGCAATGATCGAGTCATCGATTTTTTCGATTATTTTCGGTACTATCGCTACTTCAAGAGTTTTCCGGATTTCATACAAATCTATTATTGCCGATGGATCAAGAAGAACACTATATTCAAATATTTCTAAAAACGCATCAAGATTAAACCCGCGCAGGAAAATTCCAGTTCCGTGTTGAATGTCAATCAAGCCCATTCCTTTAAGTGTCCTTAGAGCCTCGCGGACTGATCCTCTGCTTATTCCAAGCTCTGCTGCAATTTTCCCCTCAGACGGTAATTCATCTCCTGGCTTTAAGTTGTCCTTAACAATTTGCTCCTGTATATATTTTTGCACGATACTCGATTGGTATACTTTTGGCATAAACCTTCTCCCTCTTCATAATATTAAAATCGGCTATCTAATAAAGTTATCTGAGCCAATTCCAAAAGTCGGTTACTTTTGAAAGAGCCTCATCTATTAAAATTTAATACTTGCTTATTATAGTAAATACAATTACTATATACTGGCATAAAAAGCAAAGCTCATTTAGCAGCTAGCTCTTATCCTTTTATTCCGGCAGAATAATTCATGCCTTCAACCACCCTTTTCTGAAAAATCAGATATATGAGCAGAGTAGGTAAAAATGATACTACCGAACCAGCTAAAGCAACGCCCATGCCTCCACCTTCTCCTCTCATTGCAGAAGAAAAAATATTAGCAAGGCCAATTTGAAGCGTAAACATACTGTTATCCTTGATTACAATAAGAGGATATAAAAAATCATTCCATTGGGTAATGAAATTAAAAGTCAATAACACAACTATAGCAGGAGTTATCTGAGGCATAATTATTTTAAGATAAATTATGCCAAGGCCTGCACCATCAATGCGGGCAGCTTCATCAAAATTAAAAGGAATAGATTCCATATACTGGCGTAATAAAAATATACCAAATGCGTCAGAAGCAAAAGGAATCCATGAAAGGAAGGTATTGACCCATTTAACGTGTGACATAAAAATGAAGAGAGGAAGAATGCGTGTCTGAATCGGAACGACGAGCATCAACATTATCATCCAATACAATTGATCCCTGAACATAAACTTAGTTCTTGAAAATCCGAATGCCGCCATTGAACAGGTTATAATTTGAAAAACGCTTGTCCCAATAGAAATAATTATGCTATTTATAATCCATTTTACTATAGGATATGATTTAAAAAGATATGAATAATTTGAAAAACTAAAAAATTTTGGCAGCAATTTTACTGGATAGGGTAGAGAAATCAGATTTGGGTGCAGAGACTCCATAAGCATGATATAAAATGGGAAAATGACCATTATACCTAATGCTGAAAGTATTAAGAATCTAAGCAGGTTACTTGTCAGTCTTCGTTTTGGATTTTTTGAACTGTTCATTTGGCCTCCTTCCTGGTTAGAAGGCGTTTTTCAAGCATAATCACCGTCAAGAACATAGCTACACTAATAATAGAAATCGCGCTTCCATAACCGATGTTATAGTTTGAAAACGCCTGGTTATAGAGATAATAAGTTATAGTCGAAGTTGAATAGTCCGGACCACCCTGAGTCATAAGATATGGCTGGACGAACATTTGGAATGACCACGTGGTTACCATGATGACAGAGAGAAGTGTGATAGGTCTCAGTTGTGGAAGAGTAATGTTGAAAAACATTGCGCATGGACCACAACCGTCGATTTTTGCGGCTTCGTAAAGATCCGTATCAACAGTCTGAAGCCCAGCGAGATACATCATAATCGAGTATCCGCAATTCTTCCATATCGACAATATGACAAGCGAAGGGAGAGCGATATTCTTATCTAACAGCCAAGCGACCTTCGCTATCCCTACCAGGCCTAAAATTTGGTTAAAAAGCCCAATGTCATAGTCAAAGAACCATTGCCACACAACAATCACGATTACATATGATGTAATGACGGGGATATAGAAAATGGTCCTGAAGAATGACATTGCCGCAGATTTGTGGTTTAACATCATTGCGATAAGAAGTGATATCAGAAGTGTCGGGAATACATATAATAATGCATAGACGAATGTATTGATCAAGGACCTTACGGCTATCGGATCGGAAAAGAATCTCTGGTAATTCCTGAATAGCACAAACGTAGGATCGCTGAGCATCGACCAATTTAACAGGCTGTACCAAATATTTTCCACCGTTACAAAGAGGCCCAATCCGCCAATTATTATGACCGCAGGCAGCACAAATAAAAGACCGTTACTGCCAGAATGGCTCGCCGATTTCCTCATATGGTTTCCCTCGCCGCGCTAGAAGGCACCTTCGCTAATGGCCTGTTCCAAATGAGATGGAACACCGGGAAGGGGCAGCATCACTCTGGAAACACGCATACGTTTCGATTCATAGATCGACATGATTATCTCCAACGCCGCTCTCCCATCCGCTCCTGTGGAAGTCAGAACCGGCCGGTCTTGCCTAATGCAATCCACCAGCTCTCTGTAGGCATCGAGATAGACGTTGCTTGGTGCTGCGGGAATCAGGAACTCGCTTTGTGCGAGTTCCCGAAAGCCGCTCGCATACTTGCTCGGCGCGTATTTCCACAATTCAGCCTCATTGGTTTTCAAAAGCAGCTTACCTTTTGATCCCTGCACCTCTATTTCGAACCGCATGTAATCCGTCCGCTCATTTACCATGGTCGTGGCGTATGTGCCGTTTTTAAAATAAATGAGCGAGTAAGCGCTATCCTCGACTTTATCGGTTTTTGAGGCACGCGCAACGTCACTTATTACCCATTCAGCGTCTCCGAGCAAGAAACGAAGTATATCGAAAAGATGGGTCGCGTCATGTAGAAGGGGACCTTCAAATTCAGACTGCCAATTCCTGTTCGGCTTACATCCCTGGCAAATTCCTATTACTGAATTGATTGCCCCTATTTCATCCGACAATATCATATCTTTTGCGGAACGGAAAATGGAATTCCACCGTCTATTGTGCATTATCATCAAGTGCGTACCGTGCTTTTCGCAAGCATCAATCATCGAGTCGGCATCGCGAAGCGATAGGGCTATCGGTTTTTCACACAAAATACCTTTTACGCCCAATTCGGCCAGGGCGCATACAATCTCACAATGAGTCTCCGGATTTGTGGCCACTCCAACTATATCAATTTTTTCTTTCTCCACCATTGTCCGATAATCGGTATAGGCGCGATTTGTTTTCCATCTCGATCGAAATTCTTCGGCACTCTTCAGAGTTTTTGAGGCTCCAGCCACTAATGTCACGCCTTCGAGGACCGCCAAAGCACCCGCGTGAGTACAGGGATGCTGCCGTTTTGTGTCATCCTCAAATTTCCATCCTATTCGCCCCAACCCAACTACCGCTCCCCTCAAAGTATCCATTTTATTCCTCCAGAATTGGTCATTTCATTGCGCAGAAAGAATCATTTTCAACAAAGAGAAATTACGCTCAGTCTCTTTCGGATCGATAGGCGGAATCCCTGAATTGATTATGGACAGAAGGCCTCTCATGGTTCCGACAAACCCTCCATACGCGTTCTCTGGCCTATCGTCGTTATCCAGAAACTTATTACTCCGCGAATTTATTAGCGATGAGCGGGGAGTGTATATCTCGACCGAGTAATCCAATTCACTAGTCGCGCACAGCAACGAAATTTCCCCAATGGAGTGGTCTGCGTATGTCAATACGACAGTATGCAGGTCGTCCGATTCGGCTTTTTTGTAAAAGCTCTTGACAGAATGATGTGAAATTCTCAGCGGAAGGCCTTTCATGAACATATTAAGCAGTTCAACAGCATGTATTCCAATATCGACGAACATGCCGCCTCCCTCTGTCACCCTGTCGTGCCACGCTTTGTCAGGGTTAGACAAAAAATGTTCCATCGTATGAAGTACTGTTACCCGGCAAAGAGAGATATGCTCTTTACAATCTTGATGCCCGCGCTCGGCCATAGATTTGTATGTCCCGGACAGGCGCAAGGGACTGCACGAAAAAAATGGGTCTCCCTCATGTCTGCGCAAAAATGATAAGGCCTCGTCACAGTTATTGGAGAGTGGCTTTTCGACAAAAACCGGGATTCCGTTGGACAAAATTAGATCCGCATGGGTACAATGATCGCAGTTGCGGCTTTCAACAAGAGCCGCATCCACGGACCGAAAGGGGAAACCAGAAAGGTCTTCGATTACCTTGCACCCGAACGCTTTTGCGAATTCTTCCGCATTCCGGGGATTATAGTCCCACACATACCTGACTTCGGCCCCCATTCCCGCCAGAATTGGTGCATATGTATATGGGTTTTTCAACCCCAATCCAACGACTCCCACACTGATCATTTATCTCTCTCGTTTTCGGAATAAGGGAGCAATTACCTGTTTTACGGCGTCGCTATCCGATTCCGGCAAATTTCTAAGCGGGCTGCTTACTAAATCACTATCAATCACGTCAAGAAGCTGAAGCGCTCTCTTGATGCCTGCAACAGGACTGCCATGCATTTTGTATAGGCGGGAAATTTCTAATATCTTCTCTTGCAAAGATGCAACCTCTAGAAAGTTTTTTTTGTGAATTCCTGAATCAAGAGAGAGAAATAGCCAAGGATCGACATTTGCCAAACCCGGTACGACCCCATTAGCCCCTGCAAGTAAGCTAGGAATAATTAAATCTTCCGTTCCCTGATAGAATTTAATTTCTGGTCTGACAAGCTTGCAAAGACGAATTGATTCCTGAACATTCATCATGTCGGAAGTCGAATCTTTGATTCCAATAATTACATAGTTCTCTTCTACAATATGGGAAAGTGTTTTTGGCAATATTGGCATTTGAGGAATATTATATATCAATATTGGCTTATCGCTATCCGCTGTTATACGACAGTAGAATTGGAAAATATCTTCTTGTGAAAGTGGGAAATAGAAGGGTGGAGGAAGAACATATGCTGATACTTGAAAAGCTTTGCAGTCTGCCATGTTTCTTCTGATAGTTTTATCGCTTAAGCCGATCACTCCTGTCACTATTTCCGCTGAATCGCCAACTTCGTCCGTCACAATCGAAATTATCTTTTTTCTATCGATACGATCAAAAGCAATGTATTCTCCGCATGAGCCCAAAAGAAAGATATGTTTGATACCCGCGCTGACCAGTCTGCTAACGCATTTTCTAAGGCTTTTTTCATCAATTTCTTCGTTCGATGTAAGCGGAGTTATGAGAGGTACAATTACTTGACATTCAGTTTCTGACATATCTACTCCTAATTCAAATGCATTACCGGGGGAAGCACCTCTCACCATATCGCCATAAGATGCTTCCCTTGGTAAGACTATTTATAAAATCTATTGGTTCATAATGGCATTCATTTGACGACCGGCTTCTTCAAGCCCCTTCTCGGGTGATTTGATCCCAAGAATTATCGAGTTGAAGGTGGAGCCAAGAACCGAGAGCAGTTCAGAATAATGTGTATTCATTGGACCAACACCAGTCGCCCATTTTGATTGTTCAGCCATATAGACAAGCCTAGGGTCACTCAAATAGTCAGCTGCGTTAATATCACTGCGTGGCGAGATAAAACCTGTATTCTTAAGGATATACTGCGTATTTTCTTTATTGGTCAAAAACCCAACCCACTGAAGTGTGGCATCCCTATTGTCTGCCTTGGAGAAAATACTGTATGCGCCGACGGTGACATATCCGATTTTTTCCTTGTCCTTAAGAATCGGCCCAACTTTGAAGTTCAAATTGGGATTTGCCTTAGCAACCTTTGCTATATCCATTGGTTCTCGTTGCAAATCAATACCTATTTTCCCGGATGAGAACTCAATACCCCCACCTGTAATATTTGATTTCTGGATATACCCTTTGTCGTAGAGACCCTTGATAAATTCAAGAGCTCGAATCGTCTCCGGGCTATTGATCGCTACTTTACCATTGCTATCTAAAATCTGTCCTCCAGCTGACCATACAAAGGGAAGAATACTTGTAACCGGCGATGGTCGATTGAGAGCAAAACGAGCACCCCATTGAATTATATTACCTTGGGCGTCTTTCTTGGTTAAAGCTTTTATGGCTTTTTCAAGATCATCCCAAGTCTCGGGAGGAGAAGATGGATCAAGGCCCGCCTGTTTGAAAAGATCAACATTATATAAATAACCAAGTGAGTCTGTAAGAATCGGAATAGCATATACCTTCCCCCCATAGGTTACTGCTTTTAACGCATTTGGAGTGTAGTTCGCTAGCTCTGATGACGAAAAAGTATCGCTTATGCTCACCAGATTGCCTGTTGACGCGAATAGCGGAATTTGAAAATCGTTCAGATAAACTATATTGGGAGGATTTCCGCTCGCTATCGCAGTGAGCATCTTCTCATAACGACCTGTCCACGGTAACACTTGCAAGTCGATTTTAATATTTGGAAACTTGTTATTGAAAGACTTAATAATAGGATCGTATAGTTTTGTATCATCGCCACTTAGTGGAAATACCCACATTGTTACTGTACCCTTTAAATTAGCTTGAGCGCTAATTGGGACAGTAACAGCCAGAAGCAAAAGCGTAAAGCTAATTATAATCCATTGTGCCTTTTTCATTCTGTCCTCCTTCAAGATTCTTAGAGATTGGATATTAGATATCGTATATGTGATACCTAAAATTGTCAAGAAAAAAGATGGACTGGGGTGGGTAAAATAGATGAGGCTCTTCAAAACTTGTCCGACTTTTGAAAGAGCCCCGAACGAAAAAAGGCTGCCCATTTTTTGGGGCAGCCTTTTTTGCAGGAAGATTCAAAAGCCGGAACTGAATTTGTTTATTGTTGATTGCCGGTCCGTCCCGCATCCTCGGTGAGCATCTTCTTTTTCAGCTCTTCGAGCAAGGCGTCCGCAGCCTGGGGAGACGACTCGAGCTGCGCGAATTGCTTCTCGAGAGTGGCTCCGCTCGACGCTTCGTCGAGTTCCTTCATCGCTTCGGCGCTCGCTTCGATTTCGTCGACCTTGCGCTCCATCCGCTCGAATGTCTCGAAGGCGCTCTTGTTGCCGGACAGGGTCGACATGGTCTCGTTGATGCGCTGCTGCGCCTCGGCCCGCTTTGCGCGCGCGATGAGAATGTTCTTCTTGCGGTTTGCCTCTTCTATCTTCGTCTGCAGCTGGCGCAGGGCCTCTTTGAGCTTTTCGACCGATTGCTTCTGAGCCTCCCACTGCTGTGAGAGCTGTGCGGCATATCCTTCGAATTCCTGTTTGCGCAGGAGTGCTTCCTTGGCGAGATCATCGCGTCCGGCGCGCACGGCAAGCATGGCCTTCTTTTCCCATTCGTCGGCCTTGGCCTTGTTCTCGATCATGTCGCGCTCGAGTTTCTTCTCGTCCGCGATTGCCATCGCCACTGCCTTCTTGGATTCGATGAGTTGCTCATTCATGTCGATGATCATCTGATTGAGCATCTTCTCGGGCTCTTCCGCTTTTGATATGAGGGCATTGATATTTGAAGAAATCACAGTTTTAAGGCGCTCGAACATACCCATGATTTACTCCTCCGCTTTGTGAATATAGCCAGCGAGCTTTTTGTAATGCTCCAGCAACGCGAACGATATCGATTCAATAGAAGCCAGAAATTCATCTTTGTCAAGCGTGGCCTGCTCGAGTGTATCGATGACGATAATGTCGTTGCCGCTGATTGCATATGCGCCGTGCAGAAGGTCCGTGGCGTTGAGTTCCAGCAGCGTCCGGAAAAGCTGTTCGGCATTCTCCTTCGGGATCGGCATGACATCGGCGCTGATGATGATGAGCGGGTCGGAAGAGCTCACCAGCATTTTCGGGTAGCCTTTATTCTCGTCCTCGACAAGCCAGGAGTTGTGCGACATCTCCTGATACGAAATGCCAAGATCGATGAGATATTGTTCGATTTTGGGCAATGTGGGCATCTCCACCTCCTTATTCACCGGCCATCGACCGGCGATTGTACGCTCAGCCGAGCGTGATTGCTCCGTCAGGAAAAGCCGTGATGACTGCCTCGCAGGTTTGACAGCGTCCCCGGCCTGGATGCTCGATGTCGATGAGCGTGTCGCATGCGGGGCAGCGGACTGAGAGGGGATATATGCCGTCGAAGACATTTTTCAGACTCTGCAGTGCGCTCTGGGAATCGGGCGCGGTCGTGAAGTATCCCTCGAGGCCGAGCACCCGCTGCATCCGCTCCAGCCGAGGGCGCATGGCACAGAGGATGATGTCGCCGTGCCTGTCCCTCAATCTCTGCCGGAGGACCAGCATAAGTCCGATGCCCGCAGGGCCGATGTCTTCAATGGTGGAAAAATCCACTACGAGGTAATGGATGCTCTCGGAGAGAATGGCATCGAAGGATTGGGCCACCGCCTCAAGATTGGCGTCTGTGACCGCACCGACGAAACGGGCGACTGCGCAGTCCGGGAAATCGCTCGAGGTCTGGGATGAAATGATGGCATCCGATCCGGGTTGGGGGATTTTCTGGATGCGCGAAAGCAGTCGCGACGGCATACCGTATCAATAATATGGGCTGAGGAGGAAAAAGTCAAATCTGGCTAGGGGGCGAAACCTCCGTCCAGACTGACGATGGCTCCGGAAGCGAGGCAGGGGTCTGCGTCGATGAGGCCGAGGCCTGCGCGGGCGATATGTTCGGGCCGCGCGAGCGAGCCCGTCGAAGTGAGCGATGCGTGACGGATTTTTGTCTCATCGTCGAGATATTCGGTCTCGGTGGGGCCGGGGCAGACAAGGACTGCAGCGACGTCGTGCGGGGCTCCCTCTGCGGCGATGGATTTTGTCAGCACCCCAAGCCCTGTCTTGGCCGATGCGTATGCCGCCGTCTTTCTGTAGGCCCGAATGCCGTCGGTCCTCGTCCCGCCGAAAAAGAGAAATCTGCCGTACTTTCTCCCTATCATGCCAGGCAGAAAGCGGCTCGCCAGCGCGCCCGGGAGCGCCAGATTCGTGAGCGTGAGCCATTCCCATTCTTCGACGGTGCATGTTTCGAGGGGTTTTTCCAGAAAGGGCCCGAAGGCGCAGATGACAATGTCCGGTTCGGCTCCGATTTGGTCGAGACGGAGGTCGAGCGCACGGATAAAACTACCGGGGCTGGCAAACGCCGCATCGAATGTCTCGTTGACCCCGAGGGTCATCCCCTGTGCTCGTTCCGAAGCATGCCTGCCGTGTACGAGAAGCCTTGCACCGCGGCGGGAAAGCTCGACCGATATGGCCCGGCCAATTCCTCCCGAACCGCCGACGACGAGGGCGAATCTCCCTTGAAACGTCGAGGCGTCCTTTGGCGGACTCTTCATATTCGCTGTCCCCATATGCCGATAGTATACTAAAAGCGCTCTGCGTTTAAGCCTTGCCCGGTCCAAGCCGGGATATGCCCGTCAGGAATTCAATATCATCCTCACTGATTTTTCCCGCTATTCTCCGTGCGCAGGCCCTCGCTATGACCGACTGCAGTTCGCGGATATTTCCCGGCCAGTCATGCGCGGAGAGTTTGTCGAGCGCATTGTCCTCGATGTCGTAGATATCTTTTGAGAATTGGGTGCAGAAATGCCGGACGAGCAGGAGGATATCTTCTGTTCTTTCGCGGAGCGGCGGAATTTCTATGATGAAATCCGCGATGCGGAACAGAAGGTCATTTCTGAATCTTTTTTCGGCTGTCAGATCGATCAGATTCAGACATGAGGCGCTCACGAGCCGAAATTGGGCCGAGTGGGACTGGGCGCTGCCCAGCCTGCGATATTCCCTGGATTCAAGCACACGGAGCAGACTCGGCTGGGACGCGGCCGAGAGGCTTCCAATCTCATCGAGGAAGAGTGTTCCATTATGTGCCTGTTCAAGTGCGCCGCTCCTCGAGGATGCGTCGGTGTATGCTCCCCGCTCGGTGCCGAACATTTCGCTCTCGAAGAGAGTCGCCGGAATGGCGGCGCAGTTCAGTGCGACAAAGGGGTTGTGCTTTCTTCTGCTCCATGAGTGCAGAGAGCGGGCGGCGAGTTCTTTTCCGGTTCCTGTTTCTCCTATGATGAGGACGGGGCGCTGTTCATCGGCGTAGGAGCGGATTTGGGAGATCATCCGGCGGAATTTTTTGCTTTTGCCTATCATCGGAGAATGAGCATCGGCGAAAGGACATCTGAAGACTGGCCTTGCAGGGCCTGCCGCAGGGAGCCCAGCGTTTTTTACCGCTGAAAGGATAATTGAAGGAATTTTCCCGATCTGGAGGGGAGGGTGGATGACATGTACTTCGCTGGACGGCAGAGCCCTCAGGGCTTCCAATCGGGATTTGCCCGGTGAATCGGAAGCCGCTCCATGGATAAAGGCCTGTTTTCCGAATTCCACCATGATGAATATGGAAAGTGGTGAACAGTCCTCCTCGTCCCCCGTCCTTGCGCTCAGAATACTCCGGTGAATGCAGTCCAGATGGTACGCATTGAATGTATAGTCATGGGAAGCAAAACCAAGGAGCAGGATTTCCGGCTTCTGTTCTTTCATTATTGCGGCCAGCTCGAGCAGATTGCCGGCGATCGACACCTCGAACAGTTTGCTGAGCGCTATGGTCCCCGCCCGAATTCTGCTGGAATCCTGATCGTAATAGAGCAACTTTTTCATTATGGGTTTATGTTGTAACAGATTAAGGGTGAGGTTTCAAGAGAGGGTGCAGGATAGACAAGCCCTTGGGGCAAAAAATAGCGATATATTTAAGAGGATGAGCATTATTCCCACACAACTTCGGGCTTCCTTTTCTCTTTGGCACATTGGGAGAGAAAGTAATTGATCAGCGTCTGATAGGGAATCCCAGATTCTTTGGATAAGCCCTTAAAATAATTAATCGTCTCTGAATCCAATCGAATAGTAATGGATTTCTTAAGACGGCTTGCATACGGGTTCTTGATGGATTTGTCAAAATTATATTCTTCAAGCATGTCGGTATCGTTCATTGGGTCCATACGAAGGATAATTCCTTCATGGTTACAATGTATGTACAATGAAAAGAAATGTCAAGATATGAGCCACCCCGGCGGCATACATGCAGTTTGCAGTTATACGCATGGGGCCCAACACCGCAGCAGGGCAAACTGCCCGCCGCGCTCACCTCGCAATAGGCTCATCTCCCCGCGAACCAGCTCAGGATGGGGCCGTAGTAGAAAAAGATTCCGCTTCTCGTCGTGCCCATGTGGCGGGGTATCCAGCATTCTCCCGTTGGAATGGGGTCTCCCGCGAGGATCAGGTTTGGAGCTCCCTTTTGAATGGCCTGAATGAGGGCGGCTTCTTCCTGCCGGCGGTACAGGCCGTGCATGCTGCCCACGATGGTGAGCTCCGGATATGTCGCGCGGATATTTTTTTCTGCCTTGATGAGGGTGAGCGGGTTGCCTCCGAGCAGAAATATCGAGCCGTTTCTCCTCTCGATGGCTGAAAGGAGCAGGGTGAGCACTTTTTGAGGCTTGTAGGCATAGGGTTTCTTTTCCTCAGGCTCGATGTCCTCTGCCTCCATGGATTCGTACAGCGCGTCGAGCAACATCTGATGGATAAAGGGCACAGGCCATGTGTGCGCTACCTGATTGCCTTGGGTGCGGGCCTTCTTCGACAGATCTCGGTCCCGGGACAGGACGATATCGGCGCTGGCGATCATCGAGCCGTATTCGTCGCGATTTTTGGCGTTTTGCCACCGGCCTGTGCTTATGAAACAGATCTGATGATTTCTCTCATCGTCCCAGAGATACGGCAGCGCGGCGAGCGCAAACCGGGAGGGAAAATCGATCCGCACGCCGTCGAGGGCTGCGCCTGGTATATTCAGGCTTTCCATATATTTCTCTCCAGGCTGATGGCCCGGACTGCAGAGATCGCGAAGATGGCGGCGGTTTCCACGCGCAAAACCGGCCCTGTCGCGTGGTGGAGGGCGAAGCCCATCTGAGAAAATGCCACGCAGTCCTCTTCGGAGAAGCCGCCCTCCGGCCCTATGCCGATGACAATCCGATTTTTTTCGGCCGAAAGGAGGGTGTGGAGCGACTGCGATGCCTCCTGCTCGGCCTCGTGAAAGAGAATGCGCACTGCGTGCCCCCTGTCAAAACCCTTCGCGTTCAACTGCGCATCCAGTGTCTCGAGGCGCTCGGCGGCAACGATTTCAGTGTGGATGGGAGAGCCCGATTGCTGGAGGGCTTCCCGGATGATACGCTGCCGCCGCTCAAGTTTTGAGGACCTGCGGTCTGAAGGCTCCGTGCTTACGCAGTAGCGGGTGATGACAGGGATGATGAGTTCGACGCCGAGCTCCACTGCCTGCCGTATGATGAGATCGAACTTCTGGCCTTTCGGGAGGGCCTGGACGAGGGCGATGCAGGGGCGCGTCTCTTCGTCGGCGCCTGGTGCCGCAACGAGCGCGATACTCGCCCCGCGCGGTTCGTCCGAAAGAAGCGTACAGTGGAAGCGGGCGCCTGTTTCATCCATCGCATCGAAGGAATCTCCCGCACTCATACGCCGCACGCTGACAAGGTAGTGGCTCGTTTTGGCATCGAGCACGCAGGTTTCTTTGCCGTCCTGGCTGCCAGGAAGCACGATCTGGCGCATAGAAGAGCACCCGCTCACTTGCCCGAGTCGTGGAGCTGGGCCAGGGTCTTGGTGCTGTTGAGAGTATTCTCGAAGTCCGGCGATTCTATGAGATCGAGCGCCTTCTGCAGCTGCACGTCGTACTCGAGGTCGTAGATCCGGGCCGGCTGCGAGCGCTCAGCCTCGTCGCGGACGAGCTTTTCGAGGATGAGCTCGGGGACCGTATATTTCTTTGCGAGCTCGGCGGCAAACTCTTTCCGCTGTTCGACGGTCGGCTGGGGAGTAGTCTGCAGGTAGCGCGCGATATCGCCGGCATCGTAGAGCTTCTGGACTGCCTCCAGCTCCTTGTCGCTCAGTTCAGGCTCGGCGACGCTGATGTCCGGCTCGATGCCGACTTTGTCGATATTGACGCCGCTCGGAGTATAGTAGTGGGCCATCGTGAGTTTGAAGCCGACTTTGTCGAGGGGGAATATCTGCTGCACGGAACCCTTCCCGTAGGTCTTTTCCCCGAGCAAGAGAGCGCGCTTCGTATCTTTCATCGCGCCGGCGAATATTTCGGAGGCCGAGGCTGAGCCCTGATTTGTCAGGACGATCATGCGGTCGCTCTGGGCAATGGCGAGGTCCGGTTTGGCCTTGTATTCGTAGTTCTCGGAGATCGTGCGCCCCTTGGTGGAGACGATCACGCCGGAGGACAGGAAAAGGTCGCTGACATCGACGACCGAGGACAGAAGCCCGCCCGGATTGGAGCGCACGTCGACCACGAATTTGTCGATGTTTTTCTTCTTCATGTCCTGCAGTATGGTTTTCATCTGCGGGGCGGTGTTGGGATTCCATTCGATTATGCGGATGTAGCCGACATCTCCCTGCGCGGTCGTGATCACTGCGTTTTTGATGGCGGGGATCTCGATCTTGCTGCGCGTGAAGGTCACTTCGAACTCGTAACTCCCGCGCCTGAACGTGAGCACCACCGTCGTCCCCGGTTCGCCCTTGATTTTTGCAGAGGCCTTGTCGGTGCTCAAAGGGGCGGTATCTTCACCATCGATCTTGATGATGAGGTCTCCCGAACGTATGCTCTCCTTCCAGGCGGGGGTATCTTCAATGGGCGAGACGACTTCGATGTAGCGGGGTGTGTCTTCGGTCGGGGCAGTGGCCTGCTTGGAGATATAGAGGCCGACGCCGCCGTAGGTGCCCGTGGTGTCGGACATGAGGTCGGACATCATGTCCTCATCCAGGAACGTCGAATACGGATCGCCGAGCGAATCCATCATGCCCTGGATGGCACCCTGATAGAGCTTGGAAGGATCGGGCTCGTCGACGTAATTCTGCAGGATGAACTGGAAAATGTTCTGTAACAGCTGGGAATACTGCTTTGCGTCGGGAGTCTTGGTCTGCTGTGCATACAACTCCGGTACGGAGACGGTGACAAATGAGAGCACAAGGACAAGGGCAAATGCAAGCAATGAAATCAGTCGCTTGCGCACTGCAGGAATATCGCTATGTTTCATCGGGATTAGCTCCTTTGGAGACTTACTATCTAGTTGAAACACTATAATATCCAAAAAGTTGCATTTTTGCTACTGTCTTGACTCTGCAGTGTTGCGCCACTAGACTCCAAATCGATATGCGCCGTTCTCCTTTTTTGCTGATAGTCGCGATCCTGGCATTCTTTCGCGTCTTTGTGCTCGGCATTGCAGCGGTCTCTGTTGGGATGACCGACTATGGCGGTGTGTCGTCGGCCCTGCTCCGGATATTCCAGTTATATAATCTTCTGTTTGTCTATATTGTGATTCTTCAGTATTTCAAACCTGCAGCGCGGGAGTTCCTCAAGGTCCCGTCGCTCCTGGTGGCGAGTGCGTCTCCCGTGCTCAGCGTGCTGGCTCTGCTCGCCTTTGTGCACAGGTCGGGGGCTTCTTTTCCTGTCGATCTTGTGAGAGCAGGCGGCTCGATGCTCATTCTGCTCTTGCTGGATGTCCTGGTGCTGGGTCTGCTCGCCCTGGATGCGCTCAGGCATCAGGCTCCGGAAGAACATGCTCACGATGATCCCGAACACGAGGTTCACTGATGGTTGCGATGCTTGAATTTCCCAAATGGCTCTCCCCCGAGATCATTCCCGGCCTGCCCTTCAGATGGTATGGCCTTATGTATCTGCTGGCGTTTGCGGTCACATGGTTTCTCTTCAGAAGGGAGTCCAGGCGGCTCGGAGCGCCCTGGGCAGAGGACGAGGCGGCGAATTTTTTCATCTGGGCGATAGTGGGAATTCTGCTCGGGGGCAGGCTCGCGGGTACGCTCATCTACGAGCCGACGAACTATTACTGGATAAAACCCTGGTTCATTTTCTGGCCCTTCGATGAGTCGGGAGCCTTTGTCGGCTTTCAGGGCATGTCCTATCACGGCGGATTCGTCGGGCTCATCGTCGCCACGCTGATCTGGTGCAGGGTCCACAAGTGGAACTGGTTCGACTGGGCCGACCTCATCGCGGTCTCTGCGCCTCTGGGATACACCCTTGGCAGGCTTGGCAATTTTATAAACGGCGAACTCTGGGGCAAGGTGAGCACGGCGCCCTGGGCCATGATCTTTCCGAATGCGGAGCGGTTCTCCGCGCGAGAGCCCTGGGTGCAGGAGGTTGCGCGCGAGGTGGGCATCCGTCTGGTGTCCATGAACGACATGGTCAATCTGCCCCGACACCCTTCGCAGCTCTATGAGGCGCTCCTGGAAGGCGTGGTGCTGTGGCTCATCCTCTGGTTTATCGTGCGCAAGCGCCGCACCTACCGCGGCAAGGGTGTCGCGGTGTATTCGCTGGGCTATGGAGTGGCGCGTTTTATCGTCGAATATTTCCGCGAGCCCGATTCGGGCCTGGGCTATATTCTGCCGCTCGGCGCTCCGGATGCGCCCACTGCGCGCTTTGTGTCGGTCTTCAATTTTTCGATGGGGCAGATCCTGAGTTTCCTGATGATTGTGGCGGCCATTCTATTTATGGTATATGCGCGCAGGCACTTCAGGATCAAGCCGGGCGAGCCCATGTTTGTCGATGCGTCGAGGGCGGAGGCCCGCTCGGGCGGGCACGGCGCTTTCCGGAGCGCTCAGAAGTTCGATGCGCCCAAGGCCCGCAAGCTGCGAAAAAAGATAAAATAGCGGAGGTGCACCATGAGGGTGTCTCTCGTTCAGCTCAATTCGACCATAGGCGATTTTAAGGGCAATGCCGACCGCATGCTCGCCATTGTCAACCGGATCCTCGCCACGTTTTCGGCATCCGAAAAGTCGGACCTGATCGTGTTCCCCGAGCAGAGTCTTTGCGGCTATCCCCCCATGGACCTCCTCGACCAGGAATCATTTTTGTTCGGCTCCATCGCGGCGCTGCGCCGTCTCCAGAAGCTTTTGCCGGCGGATATCGCGGTCGGCGTCGGCTATGTGGACAAGAACCGCGAGAGGGTGGGCAAATCGCTCGTCAATACATATTCGGTCCTCTACAACGGCAGAGTGATCTTCACTCAGGCGAAGACTCTCCTCCCCACCTACGATGTGTTCGACGAGGCGCGGTACTTCGAGCCTGCCCGTGCCCGGCAGGTGTTCGCACAGGACTGTGGCCGGGTCGGCTTCGCGATCTGCGAGGATTTTTGGTGGGAAGCGCCCGATGCTTCGCAGAAATATACGATCGATCCCGTGAAGGAGCTGATGGACGCGGGGGCGGATGTTCTGATCGTTCCCTCCGCGTCGCCCTTCATCGCGGGGAAATTGACCACGAGGCTCGACCTCGCCGAAAAGGCGGTGCGCTCGGGGTCGATCCCCGTGCTGTACTGCAATGCGGTCGGGGCCAATGATTCGCTCGTCTTCGACGGGCGTTCCTTCGCGATGGCCGGGGATGCCTCCATCCGGGGCGTGTGCGGCTGGGGAGAGGAAGTGCTGACCTATGACACCAAGACCGGCGTGGCCAGCCGGCTTGTACTCGATGACCCCTCGGCGTCGCCTGAAACTCTGAAAGAAAATGTGGATCCGCATGTCGACCGCTACGACGAAATCCGGCGCGCGATACTCGTAGGCATTCAGGATTACCTTAGAAAATCGGGTTTTTCGCGAGTGTGCCTCGGTCTGTCGGGGGGAATCGACTCGGCGCTTGTGGCCGTCCTCGCCGCGCAGGCCCTCGGCCCGCAGAATGTGACCTGCATCTCCATGCCGAGCCGCTTTTCGAGTTCGGGCTCGCTCGATGATGCCGTCGAGCTCTGCCGCCGCAACGCGCTGCGCCTCGAGCGCATTCCCATCGAAGTGCCCTTCACCGCGTTTCTCAACGCGCTCGCCGTGCCTTTTGCGGGGCGCCCCTACGATACAACCGAAGAGAACCTGCAGGCGCGCATCCGGGGTACTCTTCTCATGGCGTGGTCGAACAAGTTCAATGCCCTCTTGCTCACGACGGGCAACAAGAGCGAAGTCGCCACCGGCTATTGCACACTCTATGGCGACATGAACGGCTCGCTCGCTCCCATCGCAGACCTCTACAAGACCGAAGTCTACGGTCTGGCCGCACATCTCAACCAGACCGCTGCGGCACAGGGCGCTGAGGAGCCGATTCCTGAGGCGATTATGAGCAAGGCGCCGAGCGCCGAGCTTCGCCACAACCAGAAGGACCAGGACACCCTGCCCGACTACGCGGTGCTCGATGGAATCTTGCGATTATATATAGAAGAAAATCGCACGATGGACGAAATTGTGGAAGCCGGTTTCGACCGCGCCACGGTCCGCCGCACACTCGAGATGGCCGCCAAGGCCGAATACAAGCGCAGACAGGGGGCGCCGGCCATCAAAGTCTCGAAGCGGGCCTTCGGTGTGGGGCGCCGTCTTCCGCTCGCCCGCGCGATTCACGAAGTGAAGTGAGAATAGCGCCATAGCCGGGGTGCTTGCGGTTCAGGTGTCCTTGCGCCTGTCGGCGCCAGCCGGGGGCGTCGCTCAGTCTTCCGTCAGCCGCCCAGCGCCTGCCGTATCAGGTCGGCTTCGTCCGAAATGATGCCCCGGACCCCACGTGCGACGAAGTCCCGGGCAGTCGCCGGATCGTTCACTGTCCATGGGATGACGGGCTTGCCGGACAGCCGAAGATACAGCGGCAGATGCGGCGCGAGGCCCGATTCAGGCTTCAGAAAATCCACATGCGCGATCAGGGCTCCTTCGCCGTGCCGCAGAAACCAGTACAGTTCGCGGGAATGGCTCCATATGATGCCGATGGGAATACCTGGCTCGGCCCCGCGGAAAAATCTCAGCGCGAACGGGTTGAATGAGGAGATGACGCAGTTCTTTTCCAGGCCGTGAGACCGGATTGCATCCGCGACTTTTGAAGCGAGACCGCTGTCCGACGCGCTGCGGCTCTTCAATTCGATGTCGTAGTACACCCGGCTTCCGAAGTGTTCGAAGAGCTCGTCCAGAAGCGGTATCTGCGCCCCGATCGGGAGCGAACGGAGCTCGGCGAGCGTCGAGCCCTCCAGGGAGAGATTGCGCACGGGCTCCTCCGGGTGCGCAAGTTTTTCGATGCGGCTGGTGACGTCGTCGTGGAAGACGACGAGTTTTCCGTCGCTGGTCAGGTGGACGTCGAGTTCGATGCCGGGCACGCCCGCTTCGAGGGCGGCCTGGAATGAACTGATGGTGTTTTCGAGAAACTTGCGGTTTAGGCCCCGGTGCGCGAACAGAAGCGGGCGGGGAAAATCGGGGAGCAGTGCGGGATGGTACATATGGTTTCCTTTGTATGGCGGGCGCAGATATAGTGGCGCACTTGCGATGAGCGCACGGTCAGCGCCGCGCCTGTGCTGTCAGAGCAGGCCCATCTTTTTCTTCAGCTCGGCGAGCGCGTCGTCGATAGGCTCGGCCGGCGGATTTTTCGGGGATTCAGGAGGGGCTTCGGGCCCTTTCGTCTCCGGTGTCGCGGCTGTGCCGCCCGCAGCTTCACTGGGGGTTTCGCCAGCCTCGGTTCCCCCGGCTGTGGCCCCGGGGCCCGGCTCTGCGGGTTTTTCATCCCCCAGGTCGCCGACGATCATCGAAAGTTCGGCCAGGAGCAGGTCGGGATCGACTCTGCGCTGCTTCGCCTTGATGATGGGGAGGGCCTCGCGCAGCTGCCCGATATCCCTGCGGAGGCCCGCAAGTTCGAGCGAGAGTTCCTGCGCCTTGGATTCCAGTTCGGATGCCTTCTGCGAGGCCGCTTCCGAGAGCTCCGGCATGGAGCGGCTCTGTGCCAGCGCGGCCTTGGATTTCCATTCCTCAGCCTGGGATTTCAGGGAGGCGATCTCTTTTTCATATTTTTTTGCGTCGGTCGCGTAGGCGAGCAGCAGTTCCGACGCGCCTTCGTAATCGAGACTGGAGAGCTCTTGGGGTGTCATGACATATACCTCAAAAACATTGTACCCGAAGCCTTCCGGATGTGCCAGCCTTCAGGACCTTCAGGATAAACTCCTTGTCTCTCATGCCGCGGTGGCGCTATCGTACTCGCGTATGTCCCGAACGTATTTTGACCGCGCGGAGCCGATCGCCGCGCTGGCGACGCCGGAAGGGCGCTCAGCGCTCGCGGTGATCCGGACTTCCGGGGAGGACTCCATCGCTCTCGTGGCGCGTTGTTTTTCACCGCCACAGGCGCTCCTCGACGCCGAAGGCTACCGCGCGGTCTATGGATGGATCCTCGATCCGCATTCTCAGGAGCGCCTCGATGAGGTGGTCGCGCTGGTGTTTCGCGCGCCGCATTCATTTACGGGCGAAAATGCGGTCGAGATCATGTGCCACGGGTCGCCCGCGGCTGCGCAGCGGATACTCGATGTGCTGTATGCGCAGGGTTTTTCTCCAGCTCTTCGGGGCGAATTCTCATTTCGGGCCTTCGCCGGGGGAAAGACCGATCTGGTGCGGGCCGAGGCCATCAATGAACTCACGCAGGCCTCCTGTGAAGCTGCCCGCCACGATGCGCTCCAGAGGCTTACGGGTGCCCTGTCCCGGAAGCTGGAGGGGATACGCAGCCTGATGGTGGATGTGCTCGCGGACATCAACGCGAGGCTCGATTATCCCGAGGATGAGGGGCCCGAAGAGTCGGCCCGCTGGGTTCAGTATATGCAGCGCGCTCAGGACGAGCTCTCCGATCTCATACAGAGCTACCCCGGCGGGCGACTGCGTCAGGAAGGGCTGCTGGTGGTGATCGCCGGAAGACCGAACGCGGGCAAGTCCAGTCTGTTCAATCTGCTGGTCCGGGAAGAGCGCGCCATCGTGAGCCCCGAGCCCGGCACGACGCGCGACTGGCTGGAATCGTGGATCTCGGTCGGCGACTTCGCGGTGCGGCTTGTCGACACCGCAGGCCTCAGGAACAGCGGCAATCCGGTAGAGGCCGAAGGCGTGCGCCGCTCCCATTTGCTTTTGGCCCGCGCCGACGTGATTCTCTACCTCGTCGACGGGACTGTCGGGCTCGATGACGAGGACAGAGCTTTTGTCGAAAAATATCCCGGGGCGCTTCTCCTGTGGAATAAGTCTGACCTCCCCCGGTGCATGCCCGCTCCCCCGGCCTGGACCGCTGTCAGCGCGAAGGATGTTCACTCATTCGGCAGCTTTGAGTCGATGCTCAAGGGCGTTCTTTCCTCCTATATACGGCAGGCGCAGACTTCCGGTCAGTACGAGGCGCAGGTGCGCATCGCCAGCGAGCGGCAGGAGCAGCTTCTTAGACAGGCGTTCGAAGCGCTCTCGCAGGCCATGGAGGCGCAGACCGCAGGGGCTGGGCTCGATCTCGTGGCGCTGCACATTAGGGAATCGGCCGAGTACATCGGGGAAATTACGGGCGACATTGCGCCGGAAGAGGTGCTCGAGCGTGTCTTCAGCACATTCTGTCTGGGCAAATGAGGGCGGGTATGGCAGATTTTGAGGCGATTGTCGTCGGCAGCGGACACGCGGGCATCGAGGCTGCGCTCGCGCTCGCCCGGCTCGGGACAAAAACACTGCTCATCACGCAGAATCCCGACACCATAGCGAGAATGTCCTGCAACCCCGCGATAGGCGGCCTGTCCAAGGGCAATCTCGTGCGCGAAGTCGATGCGCTCGGCGGCCAGATGGGCATTCTCGCCGACGCGACCTCGATTCAGGTGCGGATGCTGAATCAGTCGCGCGGCGCCGCGGTGCAGGCCCCCCGCGCCCAATCCGACAAGGCGCTGTATTCCGCCCTCGCCCGCACGACGCTGGAGGCACAGCCGAACCTGAGCATTTTCATGGACACTGTCACCGACATCCTCGTCTCGGAGGGAGGACCGCGGCGCATAGAGGGCGTTCGCACCGAACGCGGCAACGCGATCAGCGCCCCTGCCGTCGTCCTCACCACCGGCACTTTTATGGAAGGCAAGCTCTTCATCGGACAGTGGAGCGGGCCCGGCGGCCGCCTCGGCGAGCCTGCGGCGATTGGGCTCGGCACGGCCCTCCGCGCGCGGGGTTTCCCTGTCGGGCGGATGAAAACCGGTACTCCCGCCCGCATAAAACGCAGCAGCATCGATTTCTCAAAGCTCGAAGCCCAGCACAGCGATCCGCGCAGGATTTTTTTCTCGTTCCTGGAGCAGGATTATGGGCGACCCGACGTACCCTGCTACATCGTGTACACGAACCAGGCGACGCACGAAGCGATCCGCGCCGGTCTCGACCGCTCGCCGCTTTTCTCGGGGCTGATCGTCGGCAAGGGCCCGCGCTACTGTCCTTCGATTGAAGACAAGGTCGTGCGCTTCCCCGACAGGGAACGCCACCAGGTGTTCATCGAGCCCGAGGGCCTCTACACCGACGAAGTGTACCTCAACGGACTTTCGAGTTCCCTGCCTGAGGATGTACAGACGCGCTTCTATCACAGCATCCAGGGTCTGGAACACGCGGAGATCGTCCGGCCCGCCTATGCGGTCGAGTATGATTATATCGATCCTTCGGCGCTCTATGCTTCGCTCGAGTCCAAGATTGTCAGGGGGCTCTTCATCGCGGGGCAGACCAACGGGACATCGGGATACGAAGAGGCGGCGGCCCAGGGCCTGATGGCGGGCATCAACGCGCGCCGCGCCCTCGATGGAGAGCCTCCCCTCATTCTCGGGAGAAACGAGGCGTATATCGGCGTGCTCATAGATGATCTCGTGACCCTTTCGCCGAAAGAGCCGTACCGGATGTTCACGAGCAGGGCCGAATATCGCCTTGCCCTCCGCCACGACACCGCCGATTTGAGGCTCACGCCCTATGCGATCGAAATCGGCCTCGCCGATGAACAGCGCCGCGAATGCTTCGAAAAGCGGCTCCGTACCATCGGGGAAGTCAAGGAACTTCTCGTCAGCCGGAAAGTGCAGAGAGAGGACTGCGCGCAGATACCTGAACTTGGAAACCATATCGGCCAGACGCTTGCCGATGCGCTCCGCGATCCGAACATAGGAGCCCTGCTCGACGATGAAGCCGAGGCTCGTGCGCGCATCGGCCTGCTTCTGCCCCAGACCGCGGACATGCAGACGTCAAGTGTTCTCACGGCGCTGCTCAACGAGCGCTACAGAGGCTACCTCGAAAAGGAGGAGCGCCTGGCGAGCCGTCTTTCCAAGGCAGAAAAACTGTTCATTCCCGAAGGGTTCGACTACTCGCAGGTGACAGGCCTGTCCAAGGAGGCGCAGGAAAAACTGACTGCACAGCGCCCCCTCACGCTAGGGCAGGCCTCGAGAATTCCGGGGGTCAGAAAATCGGATGTCGCGCTTCTGTATATAGCGCTTGCGAGGCGTGAGACTTAGTGCTCTTCAAATCCGCAGAGCTGCAGGAGCTGCGACTTGGCTTCTTCGAGGGCGCCTGAGTAGTTTTTGCGCATCGCGTCGATATTCTTTCGATAGAACTCGGCAAATTCCGGATCGGACATCGGATCGATGCGGACGCTCTGCCCAAGCTGGGCGGCCATCTGCCGCTCTTTCTCCCTGAGCTTCGGAGCCCACTGGTTGCGGATTGCCTGTTCGACGCGTTTCATCTCTTCGCCGTACTGTCCAAGGAACTGGATGATCTGCTGGAAGAGCGAGCGCGCCTGCTGCTGGGCAAGTTTTGTCTCGCGTTCGGAAGTAAACTTTGAGGAAAGCCCGCAGAGAGCCACGATTGCCTTTCCCAACGATTCGAATTTTGAGGTTTCGACGGTGCTGGTGCTCGGCAATTGTATTTGCGCCGTGAACACTTCGAAGGCCGCGCCGAGAAAAGTCTGGCGCTGTGCAGTGTCGATGGTGTCGAAAATCGCCTTAAAATCGACTGAATCGGGCGCTTCCAAGAATCTGCCTGCAGCCCTGCGTCCCTCAAGCTTCGCTTCGTTCGCTTTCTGTACCGCCTCGTCGATCTGTAGGTTCTTGGTCCGCTCGAGCGCGAGTTCCAGGGCACTTTTTATGACAGCCATTGTAATTCCTCCTGGATGATTGAATAGAGTGGATCACTGTGCGGAGGGTTTGTTCTTCAGGGCATCGAAAAAACTGACTATTTTGTCAAAAATGCCGATCACAATAATAATTGCGACAATCCACTCCGCGATCCGGAATACCAGCAGAGAAGGAGCCTGCACCGCCAGCTGGATAATCTCCAGCGTGTACAGCACCATAATCGATGCAACGGTCAACTTCCCCATAAAAGTGGAATTCGGTTCGATGCGCTTCTTGACTATGACAAGAATCGCCATGAACAGCGCCTGAATGCCAAGCCGCACCAGCACCAGCACGAAAAACCACCCTGGTATAAGTGAATAATACTGAAAAATAACGCTCAGGACAACGAGGAGCGTGTAGTCGCTCGCCGAATCCATCATTTTGCCGACGCGCGTGACCTGGTTGGTCCTGCGCGAAATGCGTCCGTCGAAGAAGTCGGTCAGGAAGATGAGCACCACCAGAATGAGCAGGGGGATTCTTATTCTGTACTGTTTTGCGGCCATCACCAGCACGAGCAGGGTCGGCATGGTGCTCACTCTGATCAGTGTGATTATGTTGGCGAGATTTATGTGATCGAGCTTCTCGCCGGTTGATTCGATGGTGAAGTCGTCCTGAAAAAGAAGGAGCAGAATAAGGACAAATATATGGAAGCAGCCGCTTATGGGAAGGAACATCGACCAGTACTTCGGGTCAAACCCCGCACTCACTGCAAAAAGCAGAAAAAGCATACACTGGGCGATGAAAAACACCGATGTGGTGATCAAGATACTCCGGCGCAGGCTGGCGATTCGTTCTCCGTCTTCCATGACAACAGTGTCCCCTTGGCACGGCCACATTTGTCGCGTCAAACGCCTTGGCCGCAAGTATGAAATCCATACTATAACCTTGACAGGTGTGCTGTCAAATACGTATGCTGATATTATGACTGTCGCAGACAAAGTAACCCTCAGCCGGATTATCGTTGCACCGTTTTTTTTCTTTGTGTTGAAGGCTCAGTTTATTCCGCGGCAGCCGGCGCTTGTGGCGCTGTGGATAATGTTCTGCTGGATGGAGCTGAGCGATTTGATCGATGGCAGAGTGGCGCGCACAAACAATCAGGTGACTTCGTTCGGGAAATTGTTCGACCCTTTCGCCGATGTGATTTCGCGCGTCACTTATTTTCTGGCTTTCGCGAGCATTGGCATTATGCCTCTATGGGTCCTCCTCGTCGTGCTGTACCGTGAATTCGGCATTCTTTTTCTGCGCATGCTGCTCGGACTGAAGGGAATTGCGATGGGAGCGCGGTCGGGAGGCAAACTGAAGGCCGGAGTCTACATGGTGGCGGGGCTGCTCTCGCTGGTCCTCTATACCGTGCGATTCTATAGCGGCGCCGATGTGTCGGGCCCTGTCTCTCTTTCCGGAGCAGGTGGACTGACACATGTTCTGGGGCTGCTTACCCTGATTGCATACATCCTTGCGGCGGTCGCCACGGTTCTGTCTTTTATCGATTACCTCGTCCAGTTCCGGAAACTGTACCGATAGTCTTTTCGACATAGATATTGAGCATGTTTTTTCGCTTTTTTGGCGAGAGACCCCTTGACGAATGCAGGTGAGTTCAGGTATGTTCATCTTCGCGCCTATCACTTGGCGTTGCACGGTTTTGCAAAATTTGCAATAAAAAGCAAATAAATGCGAAATGTGCAAAAGTTTCAAGGGTGTAAAGAGCTCTTGACAACAGGGGATAGATTTGGTAGTTTCATCGAGCGCTCTGGGGGAGACTCTGGGGCGGAGCACCGGAGTCCGTGCCGCGAGCGGCGGGGGTGAGGTGCGAGGGATCTGTGACAGGCAACGAGGGAAGGGGATAGAGGATAAGGTTTCTTGAGGGGTGTTCCGGAAGGGATGCCCTGAGAGGATGGATTATGCCAGTAACGCCTCTTGGTCCTGGTGGGTCGAGGGGGGTTATGAAGAGAAAGGGCACTGTCTATGAATCTGACAGTCGAAAGGCTGTTAGGATACATCATGGAGAGTTTGATCCTGGCTCAGAACAAACGCTGGCGGCGTGTCTTAAGCATGCAAGTTGAGCGGCAAGGGGGAGTAATCCCTCCTAGAGCAGCGGACTGGTGAGTAACGCGTGGGTAATCTGCCTTGGGCATGGGGATAGCCATTAGAAATAGTGGGTAATACCGAATACGTTCCACGAGGGGAGTGCTTGTGGAAGAAAGGGTGCTACGGCACTGGCCTGAGATGAGCTCGCGTCCCATTAGCTAGTTGGTGAGGTAAGGGCCCACCAAGGCGATGATGGGTAGCCGGCCTGAGAGGGTGTACGGCCACACTGGGACTGAGATACGGCCCAGACTCCTACGGGAGGCAGCAGCTAAGAATATTCCGCAATGGACGGAAGTCTGACGGAGCGACGCCGCGTGGATGAAGAAGGCCGAAAGGTTGTAAAGTTCTTTTGCTGGGGAAGAATAACCGCAGGAGGGAATGCCTGTGGGATGACAAGAACCGGCGAATAAGCCCCGGCCAACTACGTGCCAGCAGCCGCGGTAACACGTAGGGGGCGAGCGTTGTTCG
>Ga0228535_1000857_pt1 | contig 66055 bp, 68 predicted proteins | sample SJ1metagenome_FD_168457 | JGI IMG/M metagenome (GOLD analysis project Ga0228535, IMG submission 168457) | Enriched culture of PCE-dechlorinating microbial communities from Ithaca, New York, USA - SJ1 | ecosystem: Engineered > Modeled > Simulated communities (microbial... > Unclassified | place...
GACATCTAAATGGTACAGTGTTTTGCATGAGGACCTGTCTCCTTTCTGGGAGGTATGTGTTTTGTCGCAAAAACATTGTACCAGAAAGGTTTACGGGTCCTCAATTTTCATTTAAGTTTACAAAACGGAAAAAGGATTAAGGAGGGGTTAAAATGGTAGAAAAACAGTATGTGATATTTCAATTGCACACGGAGGAGTATGGCATAGATATTAACTATGTGCAGGAAATAGTATTAATGCAGGAAATTACAAAAATACCCCAGGCCTCGGAATTGATGGAAGGGGTTATCCAGATGAGGGGCAGGATTATCCCGGTCGTAGACCTGAAGAAAAGGTTCTACGGTTTGAGCAACGATATAGAAGCGGACAGACGTATAATAATAGTGGATATCGGCAGCCAGTCAGTAGGGATTATTGCTGACCAAGTGTGGGAAGTCCTGCGTATCAGAGAGGATTTAATAGAACCGCCTCCGCCGCTGATGGGAAATTTGAACAGTTCAGGTGTAGCCGGGATAGGCAAGCTGGAAAACAGGCTCTTGATTATCCTGGATTTAGCCGGGGCATTTACTGCGGAAGAGAAAAGCGTACTGGAAGCCGAACAGAATATAACAAATACGGTGTGATTTGATGACAGAGCAAATTGCTTTAAAGTTTGACATTGAACAGGGTGATTTTATCCGGGCTGGAGAAGCCAGTTCTAAAATAAAAAAAATGCTTCACCAGCTTGGTTTTAATGCAAATATAATCAGAAGAGCAGCAGTCGCCGCCTACGAGGCGGAAATGAACATCGTAATTCATTCGTGGGGCGGATATGTTCAAGCCCAAATAAGCCCTGATGCGATTATCATTATAGCTAAGGACAGGGGACCGGGCATTCCTGACATAGAGAAGGCTATGAAAGAAGGCTACTCGACAGCTCCCGAACACATCAGGGAAATGGGTTTTGGAGCAGGAATGGGGCTGCCCAATATGCGCAACAGTGTCAATGAGTTTGAGATACACTCCGAGATTGATAAAGGAACAACTGTAAAAATGGTTATCAATAGAACAGGGGGTGTTCCAAAATGAGCCTTTTTCATGCTGTAACCCTTGACAAAGATAAATGCCTTGGCTGCACAAATTGTATTAAAAGGTGCCCCACCGAAGCCATTCGTGTACGTGAAGGAAAGGCTAAAATAATCGACGAACGCTGTATTGACTGTGGGGAATGTATCCGGATCTGCCCTCAACATGCTAAAAGAGCTGTTACTGACTCGCTGGAAAAAATCAAACAATACCGCTATCCTGTGGCCCTCCCGGCGCCCAGCCTGTATAGCCAGTTTAACTCGAACGTGTCGGTGGATAAAATACTGGCAGGTCTGCTTGAACTTGGCTTTGTGAGGGTGTGGGAGGTAGCCCGCGGCGCGGAAATAGTCAGCCGGATTACAGAGAAATATCTTAAAGAAAAAAAGCTGCCCCGGCCGGTTATCTCATCGGCCTGTCCTGCCGTTGTCAGGCTCATAAAAGTACGTTACCCGGAGCTGTCTGAGCACATTTTGCCGGTTTATTCTCCCATGGAAGCGTCAGCGCGTATAGTAAAAAGGGAGATGGAGGAAGAAGGATATCCCCCCGACGAGGTCGGTGTGTTTTTCATCTCACCCTGCGCCGCCAAGTTTACTGCGGTAAAAAATCCCATAGACCGCGGTAAGTCGTATGTAGACGGGGTTGTTGCCATTTCTGATATTTTCGGACCACTTTACAACGTGGTTTCCGATATGAAGGAATCATCTTTACTTCAAAAGTCAGGCAGCGCCGGTATTGGCTGGGCCGTTACAGGCGGCGAAGTCCGCCTGATAAATGAGGAGCGCCGACTTGCTGTTGACGGGCTTAACCATGTGGCTCGCGTCTTTGAAGATGTGGCGATGGGCAAACTAAAAGATATCGATTTTATTGAAGGCCTGGCCTGCTCAGGGGGTTGTGTGGGAGGACCGTTAACCGTAGAAAATCCCTATATGGCCAAGGCGAGGATACTTGCACTAATAAATTCATCAAAAAATGATGCCCTGCCTGAACTGCCCGCCGGTGTTTCCCGGGATAATTTCATATGGCAGGATAAACTAAAGGTTCAGGGCGTCTTGAAGCTGGATGAGGATATGGCAGCAGCCATTAAGAAAATGGATAAACTTGATAAAATCCACCGTAATTTACCCGGTCTTGATTGTGGCTCTTGCGGGGCGCCAACCTGCCGGGCACTGGCGGAAGACATCGTACAGGGTCAGGCAGATGAAGTGGATTGCATTTTTAAGCTGAGAGAGAAAGTTACCGAATTGGCTGAAAAGATGGTTGAGCTGTCCAGCAAATTGCCCCCGTCAATGAAGAAAGATACCGATTAGGGACAAAGAGAACAAGGAGGGAATTTCTATGCGCCTGTCGCTTATTCAGGCGGATATAATCTACGGGGAACCGCGTGCTAATTTTGAACATTTAAAAACCCTGATTGAAAAGGCTGCGGAAGAAAAACCCGATGTAATCGTTCTTCCGGAGATGTGGAATACCAGTTATGCCTTAAAAACTGTTGCAAGTATCGCTGACCGGTCGGGACAGCCCGGTGCAAGGGCTGTGGGTGAGCTAGCCGGGCGTTTAGGGATAAATATTGTAGCCGGTTCAGTGGCGGACTGGCGGGAAGGAAAAGTCTACAACACCAGCTATATTTTCAACCGGAAGGGTGAGGAGGTTACCAGCTACAGCAAGGTCCACCTTTTCGGGCTGATGGAAGAAGGGAGTTACCTGGCAGCAGGTGATTCCAGGGTGACTTTTGAGCTGGACGGGGTTAAGTGCGGGATAATAATCTGCTATGATTTGCGGTTTCCGGAACTTAGCAGGGCACTGGCCCTGGATGGCGCGCAGATCATGTTTGTTCCGGCCCAGTGGCCCAAGCCGAGGCTGCATCCCTGGCGTACCCTGATGCTGGCTAGGGCTATTGAAAACCAAATGTTTGTAGTGGGTGTAAACCGTGTGGGGAGTGAAGGAAAGGCTGAGTTTTTCGGCCACTCGCTGCTGGTCGACCCGCTGGGAGAAATACTCCTGCAGGGAACGGAAGAAGAAGGGATACTCACCGCCGATATAGACCTGAACCAGGTTACTAAAGTACGGGAATACATGAAATGTTTTAACGATCGTAATCCTGAAGTTTATAAGTGAAAGAACAGTAAAGAAGACGCTGCCCGATAGGGACCGGCGTTTTCTTTTTATGTCGTTATATGATCGTGACATTACGTATCGCACCCGGGTGAAAAGGAAAAACTAAGATAATCAAAAGGAAAAAGAGGTATGACAAACTATGCCGTTTATCCCCAAACGTGTCTATTTTGAAAAAGAAGCCCTTAAATATCCCCTGGGTGAAAAACTTTGGGAGCGTTTCCGGCAGGAAGGGGTCCAGGCAACCATTATCGGCAGCCACAACCGTGTCACCGGTATTCCCGGCAAGACCTCTCAGGAGGCTTATATGGAGGCAAAAAAGACTCTTGTGGTGGGGGTCCGCCGGACGCTTAAATTTGAACCCTGCAAACCATCGGCTCATTATCAGCTGCCGCTTTGCACCAGCTGTATCGGCAAGTGTGAATATTGCTATCTCAACACGACCCTGGGAAAAAAACCTTACCTGCGCGTATATGTTAACCTTGACGAAATCCTGCAGAGAGCCAAGGAGTACATTGAGGAAAGAAGCCCCGAAGTTACGTATTTTGAAGGCGCAGCCACTTCCGACCCGCTCCCTTATGAAGATTATACGGGTGCGCTGGCACGTACGATACAATTTTTTGCCCATGAAAAGACAGGACGTTTCCGCTTTGTAACCAAGTTTACGGAAGTGGAACCGCTGCTGGACCTTGACCATGAAGGACATACTGAAATCCGGTTTAGTCTTAATACACAGACCGTGATTGGAGACTACGAGCACCAAACCCCTTCCGAAGAGGAAAGGGTTGAAGCGGCGCATAAGGTAGCCCGCGCCGGATACCACCTGGGTTTTTTAATTGCGCCGGTCATCATTTACCCCCGCTGGCAGGAGGAATACGGCGAACTGCTGGACAGGATTGCAAAATCTTTGCCTGACCGGTCGAAAAACAGCCTGACTTTCGAAATTATCAGCCACAGGTTTACTGCCCGTGCCAAGAAGAACATCATGGAAGTCTTTCCGAAGACCACACTGCCCATGGATGAGCAAAACCGGCAGTATAAATATGGTCAGTTCGGGTACGGTAAGTATATCTATCCGAAAGAGGAGATGGAAAGCATAAAAACTTTTTTCCAGGAAGCGATAAGAACGAAATTTCCGGAATCACGAATTAATTACATTGTTTGATAAGTGCAGAAATGATTCAGGCGGGTAAAAAAGGAGGAAAAATGATGAGAAATATCTGGAAAGGAGCAATATCATTTGGGCTGGTTAATATCCCGATCAAGCTTTATACGGCAACTGAATCAAAAGACATCAGGTTCAACTTCCTGCACAAAGAATGCAAGACCCCGATCAAATACGAAAAAGTGTGTCCGGTCTGTAAAAAAGAGCTGGCGCAGGGAGACCTGGTAAGGGGATATGAATATGAAAAAGGGCGTTATGTAATAATCGAAGAAGAAGACCTGGAAAAGATACCGCTTTCCACATTGAAAACCATTGAAATTCTCGATTTTGTTGAATTAAAGGAAATAGACCCTATTTATTATGTAAAATCCTATTACCTTGCGCCCGGCGAATTGGGAGTAAAGCCGTACCAGCTGCTTTTTGAAGCGATGAAAAAAACAGGGCGTATTGCCGTGGCCCGGGTTGTCCTGCGGCAGAAGGAATCCCTGGCAGTGCTCCGCACTTACCAGAACTGCCTGGTGATGGAAACTGTTTTTTATCCGGATGAGATCAGGAGTCCCGCGTTGATTCCGGAACTGCAGCAGGAAGTAAAAATTCATGAAAATGAGATGAAAATGGCTGTCAACCTGATTGATAACCTGACAGCCAGGTTTGAACCCAACAAATATAAGAACCAGTACAGGGAAGCCCTCATGGAGTTGATCCATGCTAAAATCAGCGGGGAAGAAATAGCTGTTCCCGCGCAGCCGGAAACGACCAAAGTGGTTGACCTGGTTGAGGCCTTGCGGGCTAGTATCGAAGCCGCACAAAAGGAAAAGAAGACGAAAGAAGCCAACAAGCGCGGCCATAAGAAAAAAGGCGCGTAATAACAAAGAGCCTCCACGGCAATAGTGAAGACTCTTGATAGTGAGCGCCGACCTGTCTTAGATCATTATTTACCGGAAGAAACAGAGGCAGGCGGCTTTTTGGCTAAAAGTGAACCAAAAACCAGTACTGTAAAGCTTGCGAGCATGCCTACATACAAAGGATCAATTGATTCGCTGCCGAAAACCGCCCAGAGGATGCTTAACAATGGAGCCAGCCCAATTGCCAGCCGGCCGGCTTTGGGATTGACAAATCCTTTCAAAAAAACTGCAAACAACAAGGGGAGGCAGATGGTTGCGCCCCGCAGGCCCATAGAAAGGAAGCTCCATTTAAGAATCAGGGAGTTGAGGTTTCCCGAGACAAAAACCAGGGTCAGGCCGGAAATCAATACTATCGAGAGCCTGGAAAATAAGAGGACGCTTTTGTCCGAGGCATTGGGCGCAATATACTTTTTATAAATGTCCTGGCTGAGCATAGTGCTGACACCCAGCACAAGACCGGCCCCCGTGCCGATGACGGAGATCAAGAGTGTTGCCAGGACTATTCCTCCCAGCCAGTGGGGAAGATACTGGAGGATAAAGGTGGGGAGGGCTTCGCCGGCATTGATGTAAGGAAAGTTTGATCGCATGTACAGACCAACAAAAATGCCTGTTATTCCGATCGGGATAGTGATCAGACCGGAAATAAGCGCACCTCGGCGGGAAGCGCCGGCGTCTTTGCCGGAAAACACAGCCTGCAGGTAAGTTTGGGTGGACAGCACCCCTACCAGAAGGGAAAAACCTGCTGCCAAGTCTTTGCTGTAACCCCTGCCGAACAAGCTGAACCAGGGGAAGGGCGGAAATTGGGCCCGAAAACCGCCAATACCGCCGCCCATTTTATAAGCTATCCATCCTGCTGCCACCATGGAGATGTAGAGCAGGATTATTTTTAAGGTACCGACAATGCCTGTTCCCCAGACACCGCCGAAAATGACATAAAACACCACCAGCATAACGGCAATAAAGGCGGCTGTCAGCGGTTCCATGGTAAACATGGAGGTTAGCAGGGCTACTGCTGATAAGATCTGACCGATTATACTTAAAAAAATGCCCAGGGAAGAGAAAATGCTGGCCATTGTCCGGGCCTGGTTGCCATAGACCTGGGCTAAAAACCCGGGACCTGTTGACGCGCCTGATTCCCGGAGTGGTCTTGCTAAAAAAAGCCCCAGGATAATACAGGCTATTCCCGCTCCCAGGGTGAACCACCAGGCGCTGAAACCGTATTGAAAGGCCAGTTGAGCGGTGCCGATGGTGGAGGCGCCGCCTACCAGCGTCCCCACAATAGTGCCGGTAATGAGGGTTGCTCCGGCGGATCGGCCCCCTACGGCAAAGTCGCTGGCGGACTTGACCCGCCGCAGCGAGTAAAACCCGACTGCAGTCACCAATAACAGGGTACAAATAACAGTAGTAATATGAACGGTTGACAGCACGAATAACACTTCCTTAAGCTAAATACTTGCATAAATTGAAAAAACACAGTGCTTACATAAAAATATTATAATGGTTAAGTCGAAGTATTTTCAAACATTAATTTATTTAAGTAACCTCTTCCTACTATAAAGGAAGTACTTGTTTCATACTGCCGAAACATGGGGAAATAGTAAAAACTGGTGTGAATTGATTCACACCAGTTTAATGATTGAGTTTCGATTATTCTTTTACAGCAGCATTCAGCGCAGTAACCAGCTTGTCCACATCAATACCGTGAGCGGACGCCCCCTGAGCGAGGTTTTCAAAACGTGCTGCAGCACAACCCAGACAGCCCATTCCATGTTTCATAAAGACGTCAACAGTCTGAGGGTATTTTTGCACTATTTCCATGATGGGCATTTCTTTGGTTATTTTCATGTGAATAAATCCTCCCTGTATATTGATAAGATGAAGTATACCAGACTTCTTATGTGATAACAACAATGAAGTATAAATATATTAAAGGGTTTTCAAAGAATATTATTTACTTTGTACAGGAAAAAAAACTATGTTTCGTCTATTTTCGAAAAATAAGCTTCCTGCAGTTCCCTTGTGACAGGACCTGGTTTTCCGCCGCCTACTGACATTTCATCAAGTTGTATTACGGGCATTACCTCTGTAGTAGTGCCGGTCAGAAAAACCTCATCGGCCTGGAGGTAAAATTCAAGGCTCACAAATTCCTGTTTAACTGTGAACCCCAGTTTCTCAGCCAGTTTTATCACAATGGCCCGGGTTATTCCTGCCAGGATCAGATTGCTGGCGGGAGCTGTATAAATTATGCCTTTTTTAACACAAAAACAGTTGCTGGACGCGCCTTCCGTGATAATTTTTCCATCCCTCACCAGAAGGGCCTCAAAACAGCCTGCCTCCATGGCCTTTTGTTTAGCCAGGATATTCGCGAGCAGGTTTAGTGATTTTATATCGCACCTCAGCCACCTTTCATCAGGCAAGATGAGGGCTTTGACGCCATTTTCGATGAGTTCTGCCGCCAGCTCTTTACGAGGGTGGATTGTGGCCGATAAAATGGACCTGGTATTGGTTGGGTAGCTGTGAGAACGGGGCGCCGCGCCTCTGGTCCACTGTATGTAAAGCATAGCATCATCCATTTGGGATTCTTTTAAAAGCAGATGGCAGAAATCTTCTACTTCCGCCCGGGAGTAAGAGGTGATAATACTTAGTTCCCGGCAGCTTCTTTCCAGCCTGTCCAGGTGTTCTTTCAAAGCCAAATACTTACCACGGCATGATACTATCACTTCGTATACCCCGTCTCCGAATTGGTAGCCGCGATCTTCGAGCAGGACCGCGGGTGAGTTGATATCAACGATTTTGCCGTCGTAAAAACCCAGTGAACTCATCGTAATTCCTCCGGTTCTATGTAATTAAGTATTTATTTTACTATATTTTAGTTAATTATACCGCATAAACCTTATTTTCCCAAGAGGAAGATTATTTTAAAATGTCGAAACATAGTGACATAAGTCGCTTTTAGGACGGAGAGGGACATACCCGTGAGAATCGATTACAAATATATGATGTTTTGCTTATTCCTGATTGTTTTACTTGTACCGGCGGGATGCAGCATTAGTGCGCGTGATCTGTCCGAACAGCCGGGGATAGCCCCCGCTATCCCCGGGAATCTTGTGACTAATCCGCCGGGCAGTATACCGGATAATCCCAACGAAACCGAGACCCAGAACGGTTTGCAACAGGCTGATCTTGCCGGAATCAAAGCTAATGAATCAGGAAAAGTGATGATCCTGATGTACCATGTGATTGGCGCGCCTGCGGAGAAGCCCTGGATGCAGACTACGGAGAATTTTCGCCGCGACCTTCACCTTCTCTACGAGCAGGGTTATTCCCTGATCAGCTTGAACGACTTTATTCAGAATAATATTACCACACCGGCGGGGAGGAGCCCGGTTGTCCTTACTTTCGATGATGCGAGCCCAGGACATTTCCGCTATATCGTGGGAGAAGACGGCAAAAAGGAGATAGACCCGCAGTGCGCTGTTGCTATCCTGCTGGAATTCGGGAAAGAACACCCGGATTTTGGGCATACCGCCATTTTTTATATAAACGACCGCCCATTCGGGCAAAGCGGGTACTGGCAGGAAAAGCTGCGCGAATTGGTCAGCCTGGGATTTGACATAGGCAACCATACGCTGACACACCCTAAAATGAACTCGCTATCCCATGAGGATGTACAAAAGGAACTGGCCAACCTGGCCCGGCTAGTCGAGGATACCGTGCCGGGGTACAGGGTAAATTCACTGGCCTTGCCCTTTGGCATTTTCCCCACTGACTTTAACCTGGCGGTGCAGGGTATACATAACGAGTTTGAGTACAAACATGAGGCTGTTCTGAGGGTAGGCGCCAATCCTGCCAAAAGCCCCAATACTGCCGGATTTGACCCCTGCCGCCTGCCAAGGGTTCAGGCCAGTACGGAGGAACTGGGCAAATGGCTGGAGTACTTTAAGAAAAACCCCCAGGAACGGTACATCAGCGATGGCGATCCAATGACCATAGCGGTTCCGCGGGACAAAGAAGAGATGGTCGACAGAGAAAGCATCAAGGATAAAAAACTTGTTATCTGGCCGCAAGAACAGAGTTGAAAGGGGCTCACAGAAATGCCCCCCGTTTTTTATAATTTCGTATTAGTGTGAAATCGGACAAAGCCTGGTCAAAGGCCCGGCTTTGTCGTGTTTTATTTAGGGTTATTTGGGGAAGATTGAATTTAGGTACTTTTCATTTTAATCAAGACAGGGTAAAGTATTACCATCGATATTATTTTAATCTACGCGATAACAGGACGGGGGTTTGATAGGAGATGGTTGAGGTAAGGGGATTAACCGGTTTGAGGCCTGCGACAGACAGCATCGGGAAGATTACCTGTCCGCCTTATGATGTGATTAAGCCTGGCGCCAAACTGGATTCGGTCTTACGACAAAACGAGGACTCTTTGTACCATATCACTTTAGGTCAAGATCCCCTGGGGGCTTTGAAGAGATTGCTGGAAAAAGGATATTTGCAGATGGATGCCGTGCCCGGTTTTTATGTGTATGAACAAACCTGGGGGCAGGAGACAAGGACAGGCGTACTTGCCGCCGCTGCGGTCAGTGAGTATTCGCGCGGTGAAATCATCAGGCATGAGAAGACCTTTGATGATAAGGTGAAAGGGAGATTAGAATTAAGGACCAAAACAGGCTATACTTTTGAACCCGTTTTCCTGTTAACGAAATCACCGCTGGAAAAGGTCTTGAATGAAATAAAGAACAATTACCGTCCGGAATATGAATTTATTTCCGATTTTTCCGGCGCTTCCGAATTGCATGGGATCAAAAACAGGATATTCCGGGTGGAAGAAAACAGCGAAGAAGGCCTGATAATTAAGGAAAGGCTGAAAGAAAACCCTCTTTATATCGCTGACGGCCATCACCGGTATCATGCCTCTTTGCTTAACGGCCAGACACACTTTTTGGCCTATATATGTGAGGCTTTTAAGGCCCGTATCCTGGCTTATAACCGGGTCATCAACGGGCTGGTCGGATTTGAAAAAATTAAGGATAATCTGCAGATGGTTCAAACTTGTGACTTTAAAACGCCGCCCAAGCACTGTTTTGCCATATATACGAAGGACGGGGCTTTCCTGCTGAAAGCCGCACGGGTTCCGGAAGACGTAATTGGCAGGCTTGACTGCAGCATTTTAGAAAAAGAGCTATACCCTCTTTTGGGCCTTGCTCATGATATGATAGCGGACAACAGGTACTTCGATTATTACCCCGAATCGGAGCTGGATAAAATGACTCAACTGGTTGATGAGGGCAAATATGATCTGGCCGTAGCCCTTCACCCTGTTTCCATCAGTGAACTGACAGACGTAGCGGATGCCGGTATTAGGTACCCTCAAATTGTAATGCCGGAGAAATCTACTTTCTTTTCACCGAAAATCCTGTCGGGTATCTTTATTTACAGGCACGAAAAAGGGAATTAATGACTTGTGTGGAAATATAGATTATACGAGTATCCTTGCGAGGTGCGGTATGTGGAAGGGTAGAAAAATTGTTTTAAGGCAACTGGAGGCAGCAGACGCCCCGGCAGTTCAAAAGTGGTATGTTGACAGGGAATTTCGCATGGCCTACGATGAGTATGCCAGCGTTGAACTGGACTCAATACGCCAGGAAATAAACGCGGCCGCGGGGGATATTTTTGATCCTAAAACTTCAAAGGTGATCTACCTGGTCTTGCGCAAGAATGATTTACGTCCGATAGGCCTGGCCTGCCTACGCCGGATAGACAGGCAAAATGGCAACGCCGAGATTGTCCTGGGTATTGGAGAAAAGGATATGCGTCTGGCAGGGTATGGTGTAGACATTTTGATTGTCCTTCTCGATATCGTTTACTATGTATTAGGATTGGAGAAGGCTTATCTGCGTATCTATGACAATCATGGGCTTGGTATTAAAAGCGCACTCAGTTTCGGGTTCATTACGGAGGGTAAGATGCGAAAGCAGGCCTTTGTGGAAGGAAAGTATGTGGACCAGTGGATCCTCGGGTTATTGAAAGAGGAGTATGAGGCCTTGCCTGTTGTGCCCAAGTGGAAGAAAAAATATCCTCAGAATTAAGCGGCCAGGGAATGCTTGTTGCATAAAATATGCACCGTCTTAATTACGGCACCTGCTGCAGGCGCCGTTTTTAATCATTTTGACCGGAATGTGTATAATATAAAGGAGAGGAGATAACAGTGGATACACCAAAGGTTATTATTGAGTACAGGGATAATAAGAACTCTTTCGGCAAAGTAGTGGACGGGGTTATACATTTGACCATCTCCAACCGTCTTGGAATAAAGGAAAGGGAAAGTCATATCAACAAACTGAAACGGCGATTGCTGGATAAGATCAATTGGGCCCAGCAGTTCAGTTTTGACAGCAAAGAGGGAATTGTGAAGACTGATGAAGAAATCTGGCGTTTAGCCGACATGATAAACAAGAGGTATTATAACCTGCCCCTTGAAAATGCCTCGTTTCATAAACAAAACAGTACATGGGGGACCTGCAGCCTTCGAACAAGACAGATTTTTATCTCCCACCGGCTGATCGGGGCTTCCTGGGAACTGTTATGGTATGTGGTGATACACGAAATCTGCCATCTGGCTGAACGCAATCATAATAAGAAGTTCTGGGAGCTGGTAAGCAAGGCCTGCCCTAATTATTACGAGTGCCGGCAAAGGTTGAAAGCATATGGTTTGCAGTAGGGTATAGAAATGTCTCCCAAAGGAGGACGGTAAAGTATGAATTTTGATATCGGTTCGTTGATACTTATTTTTTTTCTCTTCTCAACAATTCTCCCCATGTTGAAACAGAAAATGATAGAAATGGAAAGGATCAAATTAATTCGTTCGATAGAAAAAAAGAGAAGGTCACGGGTAATAACGATGATTCACCGCCAGGAATCCTTAAGTTTCCTGGGTATTGCCTTTAGCCGCTATATTAATATAGAAGACTCCGAGCACGTTTTAAGGGCTATTCGCCTGACCCCGGACCAAATGCCGCTCGACATCATACTTCATACACCCGGCGGGCTGGTGCTGGCCGCGGAACAGATTGCCTATGCCCTGCAGAGACATCCGGCTAAGGTTACTGTGATGGTGCCTCATTATGCCATGTCCGGGGGCACCATGCTGGCTTTGGCAGCTGATGAGATCCTGATGGATGAGAATGCCGTGCTGGGGCCGGTAGACCCCCAGATCGGTCAATATCCTGCGGTTTCAATTCTGAAAGTAATGAAAGAAAAAGACATCAATGAAATGGATGACGCCACGTTAATCCTGGCCGATGTCAGCCAGAAGGCTATCCGCCAGGTGGAGAATACAATTTATAATTTGCTTGTCGATGAAATGCCCCAAGACAAGTCCAGGGATATCGCCAAGGCCTTCAGTGAAGGATTATGGACCCATGATTACCCGATTAAGGTTGATGAGCTGGTTAAAATGGGGATACCGGTAAAGGTGGGGCTTCCCGCTGAGGTGTACCAGTTGATGGAACTGTATCCGCAGCCGGCAGGACGCAGGCCTTCGGTGCAGTATATCCCGCTTCCTTACGCCGATCCCCCTCAGGAAAAACCGAAAAGATAGTTTTAATACAGGTGATGTAAAACGCAGATAATGTAAAAACAAGGAGAACCATTATGTCCATCCCGGCTATTTTTTTTACGTCATTTCTAATGGGGTTTTCCGGAGCTATGATGCCGGGACCCCTTTTGACCGTGAATATTCATGAGTCCTACCGGCGAGGGTTTATCGCAGGGCCCCTGCTGATTATGGGGCATGCAATTTTAGAATCACTGCTTGTGATAGGACTGACAATGGGCCTTGACACACTCTTGGTCAAACCCCTGTTCAAGGGAAGCATTGCCCTGATAGGGGGAGTCGTGCTTCTCTGGATGGGCTGGGGGATGGTGCGTGACTCCTGGCTTGGCAGGCTCTCTCTTCAATCGATGGCAGGCAGTGAGATTAAAGGGATGCATCCTGTCCTGGCCGGTATTGTAGTAAGCCTGTCCAATCCCTACTGGACTTTATGGTGGGCAACCATCGGCCTGACCTATGTCGTGCTGGCTATTCAGCAGGGGACGCTGGCCCTGGCCGTGTTCCTGACCGGCCATCTTATGGCCGACTTCGTTTGGTACAGCGCTGTATCCTTTGCAGTCGTATCCGGGAAAAAGGTTGTCAGCGATACTGTTTACCAGGGGATACTGGTTGTTTGCGGCGTGTTTTTACTTGGTCTGGCCTTGTATTTTATCTGGTCGGGGAAAACCTTCCTACTGGGAAGCTGAGTGACTGCTATTCGGATTTTACTATATAGATATATGGTCTTTAAAATTTTTAGGGGGGATAAAAATGTTGTATGACAAGGCTCACGAGTTAGCAAAAGCTATCAGGTACAGCCCGGAATACAGGCAGTATAAGGAGGCCAAAGAAAGGGTCGGCCAAAACAGTGACAGCATGAAAATATTACAGGATTTTCATGCCAAGCAGTTGGAAATCCAGACTATGCAGATGCTGGGGAAAGAAATTCCTGCCGAGAAGATGAAAGAATATGAACGGATGGCGGAGCTGCTTAACTTTCATCCCAGTGTGCGCGACTTCCTGCAGGCGGAGTACCGTATTATTCAGATAATGACAGATATCCAGAAAATCATTGCCGAAGCCCTTGATTTTCAATTGCCGCAGGCCGATAATACCGCAAACGGCTGATTCCGGCGGGGATATTGTTTATAAACCCTGCTTGATGCGGTTGGAGGTCTCAAGGTCGAGTTTTTTGATGACGGCCAGCAGTAAATTAAGGGTATTCTCATAGTCTTCATAATAGAAAAGGCCGTAGTGTGTATGGATATAGCGGGTGGGAACGCTGATGACAACAGCGGGAACGCCGGGCCCGAATTTATGAACGGCTCCGCCGTCCGTGCCGCCTCCCATCATGGTGTTGAACTGGAGGGGAAGGTTGTTGTCTTTGGCCGTGTTGATGACGAAACTGCGCAAACTCCGGTTGCCGATCATGGAGGCATCGGCCAGGGTCAGGACAGGGCCGGCTCCCAGTTTAACTTCCGAGTCTTCTTTTTCCAGACCAGGTGTGTCGGTAGCAATGGCAACATCCAACGTCAGGCAGATATCAGGTTCCACCACGTTAGCGGCGGTGGTGGCGCCTCGTAAGCCCACTTCCTCCTGGACGGTGCCGACACCAAAGACGGTATTGGGGTGTGTTGTCTCTTGCAGACGGTTGATCAGGTCGATAAACAGGCAGCAGCCCAGGCGGTCATCGAGAGCTTTATTCATAACCATCCTGGTGCCGTGCAGGACTTCAAAAGAAGCGTTGGGAACAATGGGATCGCCCGGCTGTATCCCCAGGATATCCTGGGCTTCCTCTCTGTCTTTGGCGCCCACATCAATGAACATTTCTTTCTTTTCTACTATTTTTTCCTTATCTTTTGCCGACATCAGATGAGGAGGGGTTGAACCGATAATTCCAGTAATATATCCTTTTTGTGTCTTAATGGTTACTTTTTGAGCTAAAAGCACCTGGTCCCACCATCCGCCCAGGGTGATAAATTTGATAAAACCGTTTTTTGTTATGCTGTTGACCATGAAGCCGATTTCATCCATATGGCCCGGCACCATTATTTTCGGGGCGTTTTGACCGCTCTTTTTGCAGATGAGACTTCCCAGGTTATCCTGGCTAAATTCCGCTTTCCCCTTAAGATGTTTCTTGATGAGGTTCTTGACATCGCCTTCAAACCCTGGGATGCCATGGGCTGAAGTCAATTCTTTAATCAATTCCAGGCTTTTCATAAAGGGCCTCCTTTTGACAATATTTAACTAACATCTATGGAACATTATAGCTTAAATCAGAAAAATATCCTAAACCGGTTGCCTTTTATTTAACTGTATTCATTAGTATAATAGTAATACATAACTAAAGTAGGTGTATAACAGGATGGAAGTTTATGCATTGGTCGGCTCCACCGGTACCGGGAAAAGCCACCGGGCCATGCTTGTTGCTTATGAACACGGTATCGATACTGTAATTGACGATGGTTTGCTGGTCAAAGACGGGCGTAAACTGGCAGGCAGATCGGCCAAACGGGAAGCCACAGCCTTGCAGGCAGTAAAAAGGGCGGTTTTTTTGGATCCGGAACATGCCCAAGAGGTACGCCGGCGGCTTCAGGAAGAAAATCCTGCCCGGGTCCTTGTGCTGGGGACTTCCCTGCGCATGGTCAACCGTATCACCGATGCATTGCAAATGCCCCGGCCGAGCAGGGTAATTAATATAGAAGAGGTAGCCACACAAAGGGAAATCAAACTGGCCCAGGAACTGCGGGAAACCCAGGGGATGCATGTTATTCCGGTCCCGACCATTGAGATAAAAAAGGATTTTCCCGGCTACCTTGTGGACCCTTTGAAATATTTTTTTAGAAAAAAGAATGAGCCCAGGCGTAAAATTGGTGAGAAATCCATTATCCGGCCCAGGTTCAGCCTGATAGGGAAACTGATCATAACAGAACATGCCGTATCCCAGATCGCCACCTATGTAGGTCTTCATACCCCTGGAGTTGCCCAGATCAATAAAGTTCTGGTGCAAATTGGAGATGACGGTGTTAAAATTCGGATGGAAATAACGGTAAAACTGGGCTGCTTTATACCGGAAGTGGCCAGGCTGGTAAAGCAAAACATTGAAAAGAATCTGGAAGAGTATACAGGACTATCGGTAAACAGTGTCAATGTTTTAATTAAATCAGTAGAAATAAACCCGCCGAAATGATAATTTTGCGGCAAAAATTTAGTAAAGTACCGGAGGTAAACAAGTTTGGAACAGTTAGATTTTAACCGGTGGCTTATAGAAGGGGGGCAGGTAGTTGTCCCGCTTCAACTTCTGGAAAAGATGCAGTGTCTGAATATGACACCGGAAAATCTGGGCTGCATCGTTCTTGCCATGGCCAGGTGCCAGCAAAACCTGCCGGGGGAGAAACTAGCCCAGGACAGGTGGGTTAAATGGTGCCTGTCAGAAGGATGGGCCGTATGGCAGGGGCAGGGTCTGCAGAAAAGAATATCCTTTGGGCCATTGTGGAACCGTTTGTATAAGGCCTGGCAAGAACCGGGGAGGGCAAATGGACAGGCTGTCCCCCAAAAGGGCGACTTCAATTATGGAAAAATATTAAAGTGGCTGGACCAGGAAAGAGGAACACTTTCTATCACACTAAGAGAAAAACAGGTTATACAGGAACTTAATTTAAAATACGGATGGTCTTCTGACTTTATTCTCATTTTCTTGCAGCTGGCTTTCGAACGGGAATTAAACCAGGTTCAAAACTACCAGCCGGTTGCCAGACGGGTCTATGAGAGTGGGATCGATACTGTTGACGGCCTGGTTTCCTTTATGAACGAACTGGACTTTATACAGTACAAGGTGGCTGAATTAAAAAAATATATCGGGCAGTATGGAGGGGTGACCAAACCTCAACGGGAAATGTACCTGAAATGGCACCGGCAGTGGAATTTTGGGCATGAGTTGATCATGCGGGCGGCTGAAGAAACGGTACGGACAAATAATCCGAATTTCAAATACATAGATGCAGTTCTTCAGGACTGGCATGAAAAAGGGGTCAGGGATATCCAGGGGGCAGAAAAAGCCCTTGTTCAGCATGAACACAAGCATACACCCCAGCGTGGCAAGACAGGCGGGAACAAGAGGATAAGCCAGGTTGGAAACAGGGACATTGAGAAAATGTACGGTCTGGAGTAGCTGCAGCGCATTATCAAAGAAGGGGTAATATATGGACATTACTGTGCAGAACGGCTTGAAACGCCGGCGAAAACTGGCGGAGTGGGAAAAAAGAATGGAGATGCTTCATCAAAAATACCCCCGCCTGGAAGAGATATCTATTTTGTTTGCCCGCATATCACTGGAACTCGTTCTGGTGGAATTGGGAACGGGCAAGATGGCTATGAGCAGGGAGGAACTGCTGAAGGCGCAGGAAGCCCTGCGGGAAGAAAAAGAGAGTATTATCAGGGATAACAGACTTCCCCCTAACATCTGCGACGTATGGTGGGATTGTGAAAAGTGCGAGGATACGGGTTTTGTCAAACTGGGTGTCAAATGCGGCTGCCGTATTCAGGAAGAGATGGCACAACGCTGGCAGGTAAGCGGGCTCTCACCCGAACAGGAAAAACAGACGTTTGCTACATTTTCTCTTGACTGGTATGAAGACAAGGAAAGACATCACAATATTCTGAAAAAATGTCTTGATTTTGCCGAAAAGGTAAGCCGCGGCGAAAAAACCGACAACCTTTTGATATATGGGCCGATTGGAACGGGAAAAACCCACTTATGCAGCGCAATAGCCAATTATGTCCTGCAGGCAGGGGTGAACGTAATATATTTAAAGATGGGGTTTTTGCTTGATTTTATCAGGGAGGCCAAATTTAACAGGGAGCAGGAAAACAGCAGATTGGACGTGCTTTACCGCTCCGGCTTATTGATCCTGGACGACCTGGGGACGGAAAACCTGACCGATTTTGCCCAGGAACAGCTATTTCTTCTTCTGGATGAACGGATTAATCATAATTTACCCTGGGTGATCAGTACCAATTTAAGCCCCAATGAACTTGATGCGCATTACGAGCTTCGGCTGATGGACAGGATTGCCGGCACTGCCGAATTTCTCAAGTTCACTGGGGACAGCATCCGGCGCCGCAAGAAGGTTCTTAGAAAATCAACTGAAGCGGCAAAATAAAGTGCTGTAAATTTTGTGATTAATTATGGAATATAAATGTAAGGTCATACAGTTTTAAAGCTGTTATGACCTGTTTTTTCATTTCCGTACTTTGACGGGTGTTTACTCTTACCTGCAGCGGTAAAGTTAGTTAACAAATTTTTTAGAAATTTTAAAAATCCTTGCAGGAAAAATTATTAATATGAAGAATACTATACTACAAGCGACCCATCATCAGTGATGAGCGGCGAGAAAATAATGTAAACAATGGGAAGGTCTGTAGGGGAGGTGAGTATTTCTATAACGGAGATTCAGAGTAAAATATTTGTTTTATTAAGGAGGAAATAAAGTATTATGGGTAAGAAGAGAGTTAAATTTATAACGTTGGCCTTAGTCATTATTTTAGGAATTTCCATGGTTTTTGTAGGCTGCGGTAAGAAAGATACATATCCCAGTCAGCCTATTAACGCAATTTGTACCTGGAGTGCAGGAGGCGGCTCTGATATTGCTTTTCGGGGATACATGAAGTACTTGTCAAAAGAACTGGGTGTTGATATTAATGTGCAAAATATTACCGGTGGAAACGGAGCAGTAGGCTGGGCGGCAGCTGCCAAAGCTCCCGCTGATGGATACAACATGGTCATGCTGACCTTCGATGTTTTGACCAATGAGGCGCAGAAGCTCAGCCCCCATACCTACAGGGATTTTGAAATCATCAATATGTTTACGTTACAGGGTATGATGCTGATGACCCATAAGGATTTTGGCTGGAACACACTGGAAGATTTTTTGAATGCAGCGAAGAAAGCCAAAAGCGAAGGCAAAACTCTTAAAATAGGCGTAGCCGGTGAAGGCGGTCTCTGGCATCAGGCTGGGGCTTTAATGGCAGAAAAAACAGGGACTGAAGGCGCCTACACATATGTTCCGTTTAAAGGTTCCTCAGACCAGCTTGCTGATATGCTGGGCAAACACATTGACTGCATGGTTACATCAATTACCGCCGCCAAACCTCATGTTGACGAGGGGACGCTCATCGTGCTTGGAACAATGACAGATGAACGGGTGCCTGTAGTTCCAGATGCGCCCACATTTAAGGAACTGGGATATGATGTAAAATACTCCAGTTGGCGTGCGGCAGCAGTCCCCAAAGGGACTCCGGCTCCTATCCTGGAAAAACTGAGAGCTGCTGGCAAGAAAGCTTACGACAATCCTGAGTTCCTCAAATGGGCTAATGAGGCTAATATTGATCCGGTATATATGGATAACCAAAAAACAGTGGAATATATGAAGAATCAGTACCCGCTTGTGGAAGCAATAATGATTAAATTTGGCCTGGTTAAGCAATAAAACGGGTTGGGGGGCTTGAGTACAGCCTTGGGCCCCCTTTATCTTTTAAAGAAAGGGAGAGATTTTCTTGAAAAAGGAGAATCTGGTAGCCGGGCTGATCTTCCTGGTATTTTCCATATTTCTTTATGTGGAGACGCTGCGTTTTCCCAGTCCTCCTGTGCAGGGTACAGGGCTTGCTTTCTGGCCGCGTTTTCTGTTGATTATGCTGATGTGCGCTTCATTGCTCTTGATATACAGCGGCAGAAGGCAAGAAGGGAACGAAGCAGCGGAAGGGGCAAAAAGGGCAGACAAGGATATCGTGATTAAAAAGCCCTTGTACGCAATAGCAGTGTCTGTCTTATTCATGGTTTTATTTAAAGTTACAGGTTTTGCTTTCAGTATTTTCCTGTATTTCCTTGCTATCACGGTTATCGTCGATCCTGACCTGCGTCCTTCCAGGCTGTGTATGAGAGGTGTGCAGGCACTGGGCGTTGTCATGCTGGTCTATGTAGTTTTTGGCTTGTTTTTAAGAGTTAATCTGCCGAAGGGTATATTCTTCTGAGGAGGGAGTAAAGTGGATTTTTTTGCTGGATTATTCGTTGTCCTGCATCCTTCTAATCTTTTGCTGCTGGTAGTGGGTGTGATTATGGGAATAGTTGTGGGAGCCATACCGGGACTGACGGCCACGCTGGCTATTTCCCTGTTACTTCCCTTCACCTTCGGACTCAAGGCCGTACCGGCCCTGATCATGCTTGTGGGTATATACGTGGGAGGTATTTACGGCGGTTCCATTACGGCTATCCTGATAAGAACTCCCGGCACGCCCGGGGCTGCTGCTACTACCCTGGACGGATATCCCCTTACAATGCAGGGAAAAGGAGGAAAAGCACTGGGTTTTGCCACTACGGCTTCATTCTACGGAGGGATGCTTAGCGCTATCATCATGATTTTGCTTTCGCCTCTGATCTCCAAGTTTGCTCTGCAGTTCAGTTCTGCCGAGTATTTTGCCCTGGCGTTTTTCGGACTGACCGTCATCTTTTCTGTTTCAGGAAAATCGCTGTTGAAGGGCTTTATATCAGGGCTTTTAGGCTTGATTATCGCCTGCGTGGGTCTGGATAATATAGTCCCCTACCCCCGTTTTACCTTTGGATATACGGAACTGTTGATCGGATTTCCCTTGCTGCCTGCGGTAATAGGTTTATTTGCAGTATCCGAAGTACTCAGGTTATTTGAAATATCCGGGGAAAGCGAGGAAAAAATTAAGTTTAATATCGGGCGTATCCTGCCAACCTTTCAGGAACTAAAGAGTATGCTCTGGATTTTTACCAAATCGGGCCTGATCGGAACTTTCATTGGCGCCCTTCCCGGGGCAGGGGCGAATGTAGCTTCGTTTGTATCATACAGCGAAGCCCGGAGGACGTCTAAAACCCCGGAAAAATTTGGTACCGGCATGGTGGAAGGCGTAGCCGCATCAGAGGCCGCCAATAATGCGGTAACCGGCGGGGCGTTGATCCCTATGCTCACTTTAGGCATACCCGGTGATGCGGTCACCGCTGTTTTGCTGGGTGCGCTTACGATTCAGGGTTTGCAGCCCGGACCACTGCTTTTCCGTGACCATATGAACGTGATAGAACCCCTTTTTGCCGGCATCATCGTGGCCAACATTGTTATGCTGATCACTGGTCTTTCCGGCGCTCCGCTGGTGGCCCGGATCGCTACTTTAAAAAAGATTAATTTGATTCCGGCTATCGCTATCTTTGCCTTGATTGGGGCTTTTGCCACCGAGGGGTCTTTCATCCATATGGGCATAGCCCTGGGCTTCGGGATTATGGGCTATTTCCTGGAAAGATACGGCTTTCCATTGGCTCCTATTGCGCTGGCCATTATTCTCGGACCATTGGCGGAAGTGAATTTCCGCACAGCGCTCATAAGATCAGGGGGCAGCCTGGATATTTTCTTAACGCGGCCTATCAGCCTGGTCTTGATCGTTCTGGCTGTCTTTTCTGTAGTATTCACTCTTAAAAAAGAATGGGATGCATCCCGAAAAAAAGCGGGGCAGGTGTAATTGACGATGAAAGGAAACTTCACTCAAGACGAAGAGCTGAAAACAAACATTTTGCATCTTTTTGTAAACCACAGTGAGCCGGTGGGAGCCGGTTGGATTTGTGAAAGGCTTGAAGACAGCGGGTTCGTTATCAGTGAAGCCAGTGTCAGCCGCTTGCTCAGGCAGTTTGACAAGAAAAAAATCACGCTGCGGATCGGCTATCAGGGCAGGGTAATTACCGCTTATGGTGAGGAGTATCTGAAGGAGCTGGAAAACAGAAAGCAGCATAATACGTATGGTCAGGAACTCATTAACACTGTCGAGAGTATTACATCCACTGAGCTGCTTGATCTCCTCGTTGTAAGGAAAGCCCTGGAACGGGAGTCGGTGCGCCTGGCTGTCATGAGCGCTACGAAAGAAGAACTGGAGAGGCTGGAAAGGTTGATTTATGACAGCAACATTTCTTTGGATAATGCCGCATCTACCACCAAGATGGATTTGGCGTTTCACGATATGATTGCAGAAATGTCGCAAAACAAAGTCCTCAAATCCACCTTGAAACTACTGCTGCAGAACAAGGATATTCATACCATTACGGGGAGTATCCGCCGCAAGGTAGGCACTGCCTTGTTGACCGGCCATATCCGCATCCTTGATGCCATGAAAAACGGTAATGTCGAGTATGCCGTAAAAGCCATGGAACATCATATTGACACAGTAATAGACGATGTAAACAAATACCTGCTCCTGAATAAAGAGAATGTTACTTTATGCGAGGAGGCAGAATCATGATCAGCATACAGCCGGTATTCTTGGAAAAGGGTTGCGCAATCGGACTGAGAGTGGATTATCCCCTGACAACTTTGATTTCGCTTACAGTTCCCGGAGTAGGCTATATTATGTGTGGGCTTTTGCATACCCAGGCCCTGGATGAACTTCACCCGGAGAGGAAGATAATTGCCGCCAGGATTACAGGTGTGAACAATATTGAAGACCTGCTGGCATCACAAGTGCAAGAAGCAACACAGAAGGCTGTTGCTATCGGAATAAAGCAGGGTATGACGGGAAGAGAAGTTCTTAATCTAATGTTCGAATACGGGCAAGATATGAATTTATCCAAAAAGAGAGGCGATTCAAATGATTGGTTCTGATGCAGTAGTAGAAATGCTTATCCGGCATGGGGTGAAAGACGTTTTTGGAGTACCGGGAGATACCAGCATGAACTTTCATGACGCTTTTGCGCGAAATAATAAAATAAACTATATTATCTGTCGTGATGAACGAAATGCTTCTTATATGGCCGACGCCTATGCCAGGGTGAAAGGCGGCCCGGGAGTTGTGGAGGTTCCCAGTGGAGGCGGTGCATTGTATGCTGTGCCCGGGGTCAGCGAAGCAAACGAATCGTTTATTCCCCTGATTTGCCTTTCATCGGATATCACTATGTCCAGTGACGATACAGGCGCACTTACCGACGTGAGCCAGGAATACCTCTATAAACCGGTTACCAAGTGGAATTGTAAAATACGCCAGGCGGAGAAAATCCCGCAACTAATGCGAAAAGCTTTCCGCATGGCCACAGGAGGAAGGCCGGGAGCGGTACATATTTCTATTCCCGAAAATATTCACGGGCAGGAAGTGAGTTTTGCTCCCGGCGATCTGAGCGGGGCGGATTTTGCCTGCGCCCTGGGCACTACGAGAAACCGCCCGGTCCCAGAGGACCTGGAAGCAATCAGGTCAATGATAAGCAAGGCTAACCGGCCTGTGGTTATTGCCGGAGGAGGCATACACCTGTCAGCTGCCTGGAAGGAAATAGAAGAATTTGCCGGGCGTTTTGACGTGCCGGTAGCCACATCAGTAAACGGGAAAGGCAGCATCCGGGAGTTTTCACCTTTCGCGGTTGGTGTAATCGGAGCCAACGGCGGTTCAGAGGAAACCAACAGTGTGATAAAAGAAGCGGACCTGGTCCTGGTGCTGGGATCGAAGCTAAACAATGTCACTACTATGGGTCGTGAAATATTCAATAATAAACCGATTATTATCCAGGTGGATGTGCGGGAAGACCACCTTGATAATCTAGTCAGGATTAGCTTGCCGGTCATATCCGATATCCGCTGGTTTTTAAAGGATCTGACCTCTGTCCTGGCTCCACAGGAAAGAGAATTGCGTACCCGATTCGAAGCGTGGAACCGGAGAGTGAGAGAGATAATCTCTGCCAAAAGGGAAAGGATTGCAAAAGAAGCCAGGCGAAACGGCAAGTTTGTCAATCCGGCCCGGTTGTTCCTAATGCTGGAAGAGATGAGCGGGGAGGATACTATTTTCGTGGCTGATGCAGGCACACCCACACCTTACTTGTCTTCCCATCTTCGTTTGAAAAAAGCAGGCCGCCAGTCCATATTGCCCCGTTCCCATGGGAGCCTTGGTTACGCATTGCCTGCCGCGATCGGGGCCAAAGTTGCCAGCCCTCAGTCTGCGGTAATTTCGCTCTTTGGCGACGGAAGTTTTGGCATGGCGGTCGGCGATCTGGAAACAGCTAAGCGAATCGGGCAGCCGGTGATCTTCATTAATCTGCATAATGACAGCTACGGCTGGATAAAGACTATCCAAAAGCTGTATTATGAAGAAAGATATTTTGCCGTTGATTTTTCCTCCATAGATGCCGGCGCAATCGCGGGGGGATTTGGCTTGCCCTGGCGAAAGATCGCCTCCAATGCAGAACTGGAGGAAGGGTTGCAGTGGGCATTTGCCCAAAAAACACCGGTATTTCTCAATATAATTATCGACCCCCCTACTGAAGTGATCCCTCCGGTAGTCAAATGGCTGAGGGATGAAAGTACTCCGGCGGGGCAGAGGAAAAAACTGACTTATTAAACTGATTTGGCAAAAGGGATGGTTGTATGGCTTCACAATGGCGGCAATACATGCATTTGATGTTTCTCCTGGCATACCTGGGAGCTTCCATAACCATACAGCATAAACTGTTCCTGGCGGAAGGACTGTTTTTGCTAGTTCTTGTGGGGCAGTCGCTGCCGAAAGCATCACGCGCCAACCTGATAGTATCCGCCGTCCTTTTCACCCTGGGCGCAGCCTGTCTCTTTTTTATCGGCGCGACACCGGAGCAATGGCAGGACTCCTTTATATACAACGGTGGGCTGGTGGCTCTTTTCATTGCGCTGCCGCTCTTTTCGTTTATTCTTCATTATGACCGGTTTCAGGAGGATATTGCCAAACTGTTCCGTATATTTATCCGGACCAGCAGTGGTTTCTCTATCCTGACGGCATGGCTTTCTTTTTTGTTGGGGGCAATTCTTAATTTGGCAGGCTTACATGTGCTTTATGGTCTGCTCAAGGAGAATGCCCGGGAATATGGGGAGAAGGAACAGTTTTACCGTGCTCTGGCAAGAGGAATCCTGGCAGGTGTTTTCTGGGCGCCCACCTATATGGCCCTGGCTGTGGTCCTACACTATGTCAACCTGCCCTGGATTGCAGTAGCGCCGGGAGGTGTGATTATCTCCATATTTGTCATGGCGCTGTGTTCCCTGCTCTTTGTATTCGGGGGAGGTCGGGAAAGACCTGCACCGGGGGCCGACGGACAGGAGGTCTTTACTTGGCAGCGGGTATGGAAACTGTCGGGCATTTATGCGGGGCTGATTGTCATAGTAGCGTTGTTTAACATTTTTACAAAATATAAGATTCTCACCATTGTACCCCTGATTGCGCTTTTTTACCCGGCGGCGCTGGCCATGCTATTCGGCAAGGCGGATATTTTTCGCCAGCAATGGGGCAAGTACTGGCAGGTGAGTTTACTAAAGCTTCAAAATGAAGTCTTGTTGTTTTCGTCTGTGGGTTTTTTCGCCAGATCTTTAGACATTTCCGGAGTAGGGGCTGTTTTTATTAACAGCCTGAACCTGCAGGGAATTGGGCATCCCTCCTTGTCTGTGTTTTTGGTCATTCTGGTCATGGCCCTGGTTTCGGTGGTGGGTGTACACCCTATCGTTTCCATTTCAGCTATAGCCGTATCCCTCAATGCCGCTTCACTGGGCTTGTCGCCGCTGGCCTATACCTATATGCTGCTGTTGGGCTACGCCGTTTCGGTACTGGCCTCGCCTTTTTCTGCTATCACCATGGTTATGTCAGGGCTCACAGGGGAAAAACCATGGCAGGTCGTCCCACGCCAGAACATTGGTTACCTGGTCCTGCTGACCCTGCTGTTTTCACTTATATTGCCGCACCTTTGAAGTCGGCACTCTATAGAGGCAGGAGATGCGATAAAATGAACACAACCTATCATTATCGCCGGGTGGCTCTTCTTTTTATAGCCTTTATTTACCTGCTTAATTACTTTATGCAAAATACGTTGCTTACTGTTATCTACAGCCTGATCCTGATAAGCATCATTATAATGACGATCCCGGGTATGGCAAAAACCAATCTGACGGTTTCTTTGTGCTTATTCCTGGCAGGTAGCATAATCCTTGTGGTTAAAGAAGTTCCGTTATTGTCATGGAGTACAGCGCTGGCTAAGAATGCGGGGTTGGTAGCGCTTTTTGTCACTGTCCCTTTATTAGGTTTGCCGTTTTTTTACGAGAATTACCAGGAAGAACTGAAACACCTGGCCGCCAAATATATGAAAACGCTTCCCGCCTTTTGTCTTCTGACAGCCGTAGCAGCCCACCTGCTGGGCGTGATTATGAATCTGGGAGCTGTGCCCCTGGTCTATGAACTTTTTGTGGGCACTGCACGCCTTTACAAGGCGGAAAAAGCATTCCTGGCCGCACTGCTGCAGGGCTATGTTTTATCGGGGCTATGGTCTCCGGCTTGGTCCTCCATGGGCATAATCACCGGCACAGTAACAGTAACCTGGGCACAAATCATTCCTTATGGCATTTTGTTTGCTGCTGCCTGCATTGGAATAATAATAATATTCATAGGTGTTGAAATATACCGCAACCCCCAGCGCTACAGCAGTATGCAATTTGATCCCACTGTCAGGATCAAATGGTCTTCTATCATCTATATCATCGTTTTGATAAGCAGCATTATCCTGTCCACCCTGCTTGTTAACATGGTTACATCGTGGAACCTCCTGGTTATCATACCGTTAATATCCCTGGTTTTTCCGGTTTTGGCCGCCTTGATAGGAAGAAAACTGCCTGCTTATATCAAGGGAATGTATAATTATTACAACCATAAACTGATAAGAATAGGTAATGAGGTGGTGCTCTTTACGGCGGCCGGTTTTTTGGGCAAAGCATTGGAACTAAGCGGTATTAACCAGGTTATACCGCGGCTTCTTCCCGCATGGGTAACCAGCATTCCATACCTGGCTATCCTTTTGCTTGTTGTTATTATGGTAGTGATTTCCATGCTGGGTGTACATCCTGTTGTTACCGGGACTGCGTTTGTCAGTTCCATTAACCCTCTTTCCATGGGTCTTACTCCCCTAGCGTTTGCCTTTGCCATTCTTACAGGCTGGTGCACCTGCACTTTGCTTTCACCGTTTTCGGGCGCAAGTCTTGTATCGGCAGGGCTTACCGGAAGAGCATCCTGGAACATCAGCCTGAAAATCAACGGAATGTATGGGCTCTTCGCTGTTCTTTTCCTTTCCTTCCTGATAGCTGTCTTTTTATAGAAAAACGCAGGCTGTCTACAAATAACTACAACTGTCTAAATTTCTAGACGAAAGAGTAGTATAAAAAAAAGATGCATTAGGGGTGTTTCCTGCCTGCGAATGTGTACGGCTGCCTGGAGACCTTGTCTTACAAGGACATCAGGCAGTTTAATTTATTTTATGGACAAATCGCAATTTGGCATTGAAATTGCATATAAATAGGGCGTACCATGTTAAAAATTTCACAATAGGAGGTGCCGATTGTATTATTGTCTCCAAATTAAGATAACAAAAAGGTACAAAGATAAAAAAGGGGGAATTTGAATGGATTTCGTGCTGACTCCACAGCAAGAGATGTTCAGAACATTATTCAAGGAATTCGCTGATAAAGAAGTAGCGCCGATTGCTGCTGAAATAGATGAAAGCGGAGAATTTCCCTTGGATACAGTAAAGAAAATGGCAAAACTGGGGTTTATGGGTCTTCCGTTCCCACGGGAATACGGTGGAGCCGGAGCGGATACGTTTACCTATATCATAGCGGTTGAAGAACTGTCCAGAGCCTGTGCTTCAACAGGAGTAATCCTGTCAGCCCATGTTTCACTGGGCGGCCAGTTGATTTACCAATTTGGCAGCGCCGCTCAGAAAGAGAAATACCTTAAGCCTATGGCTGAAGGAAAACTACTTGGGGCTTTTGGCCTGACAGAACCAAATGCCGGGACCGACGCCTCCAACCAGCAGACAGTTGCTGTCCTGGATAAAGATGAATATGTAATAAACGGCTCCAAGATATTTATTACAAACGGCGGTTATGCCGATGTCTATATCATCATGGCCATGACCGACCGCAGCAAAGGATTAAAAGGCATCAGCGCGTTTATTGTGGAGAAAGGAACACCCGGTTTTTCTTTTGGGCCCAAGGAAAATAAAATGGGCATCCGCGCATCGAGCACTACCGAGTTGATTTTCCAGGACTGCCGCATACCTAAAGAAAATATCCTGGGAAAAGAAGGGGACGGTTTTAAAATTGCCATGCAGACACTGGACGGAGGACGGATCGGGATTGGCGCCCAGGCCCTGGGAATCGCCCAGGCCGCCTTGGATGAAGCCGTCCGCTATTCCAAAGAGAGACAGCAGTTTAATAAGGCAATCGGCACTTTCCAGGCTATCCAGTGGATGATTGCAGATATGGCAACGGAAATAGATGCGGCCAGGCTTTTGGTTTACCGCGCGGCCTGGTTGAAAGACCAGAAAAAGCCTTTTGGGAAAGAAGCGGCCATGGCCAAGCTTTTTGCTTCTGAAACTGCAATGAGAGCAGCGTTAAAAGCCGTTCAGATCCACGGCGGTTACGGTTTTATGAAGGACTATAAAGTAGAGCGCCTGATGAGGGATGCCAAGATAACAGAAATCTACGAAGGGACTTCCGAGGTGCAGCGGATGGTCATTGCCGCCGCCACATTGAAGTAAGGGAGGGAAAGGATATGAAAATAATCGTATGCATAAAACAAGTGCCTAATACAAACGAAGTCAAGCTCGATCCCAAGACCGGCACCCTGATCCGGGAAGGAGTCCCCAGCATCATCAATCCCGACGATAAAAACGCCCTGGAAGCTGCCTTGGCGATAAAAGAACAGCAAGGCGCAGAAGTTATTGTGTTAAGCATGGGACCGCCGCAGGCCGATTATGCTATCCGTGAAGCGCTGGCCATGGGCGCCGATGAGGGGATCCTCCTTTCGGACCGTGCTTTTGCGGGCGCCGATACCTGGGCCACATCTTGTGCCCTGGCTGCAGCCATTAAGAAAACAGGCGAGTTTGACCTGGTTTTTTGCGGCCGCCAGGCCATTGACGGCGATACGGCCCAGGTAGGCCCCGAGATTGCGGAAATACTGGATCTTCCCCAGGTTACTTACGTAAGGAAGATAGCATCGATAAACAAAGAAAAAATAGTTGTGGAAAGAGCCCTCGAAGACGGTTATGAAGTGATTGAGACAGAAATGCCCGCTGTGTTGACTGCCGTCAAAGAATTGAACCAGCCGCGTTACCCTTCGGCTTCAGGGATAGTAAACGCCTTTGAAAAGATCATACCGGTCTGGGGAGCGGCTGATATTGGCGTCTCCCCTGATAAAGTCGGACTGAACGGTTCGCCCACCCAGGTCAAACGCACTTTCACACCTCCCGTAAAAGGAGCAGGCAGGATGCTCTCGGGTACGCTCCAGGAGGCTGTGCAGACCCTGGTGCAGGAACTCAATGCAAAACATGTTATTTAAGAGGAGGCAGGTAAAATGGCAGTTGTTATTGATAAGGAAAAGTGTGTAGGTTGCCGGGCATGCCTGGGGTCGTGCCCATTTGATGCCATTGAAATGGCGGGCGGGGCGGCTTATATTACCGATAAATGCACAGGCTGCGGGGCTTGTGTGGAGGCTTGCCCCGTAGAGGCAATTTACCGGACGGATGAACAAAAGAAGGAGGAAGTATCCCTTGATGCCTATAAGGGTGTGTGGGTTTTTGCGGAACAGCGTGACGGCAAGGTGATGAATATCGCTTTCGAGCTGCTGGGTGAGGGTAAAAAACTGGCACAGGCCCTGGGCGTTGAGCTTTCAGCCGTACTGATAGGAGACAAAGTGGAGGGCGGGGCTAAAGAACTGTTTGCCTACGGGGCGGACGTTGTTTACCTGGCGGAAGACCCGGAACTAAAAGTTTACCGGACAGAAAGCTATGCCTCCGTATTGTCGGATCTTATCAAAGCTTATAAGCCTGAAGTGATCTTAATAGGGGCCACCAATATCGGACGCGACCTCGGACCACGCGTTGCGGCGCGGATCAAAACAGGATTGACTGCAGACTGCACCGAGCTGGGGATCGATACTGAACAAAGGCTGCTTTTACAGACACGTCCGGCTTTTGGCGGAAACATCATGGCAACCATCCTCTGTCCAAACACCCGCCCGCAGATGGCAACAGTACGCCCCGGGGTTATGAAGAAAATGGCCCCCGCCGCCGGCAGGAGCGGCAAGGTGATCAGAGTGCAGTACAAGAGCGGGATGGACAAGATCCGCACAATAGTGAAGGATGTTGTCAGGGAAGCCGGCCGCCTGGTTAATCTGGAGGAAGCCCAGATCATCGTTTCCGGAGGACGCGGGGTAGGGGGGCCGGAAGGCTTTGCCGTCATAGAGCAGGTAGCGAAGAAACTGGGAGGCGTTGTCGGAGCATCCCGGGGAGCTGTCGATGCAGGGTGGATAGCAAATTCCCACCAGGTCGGACAGACGGGGAAGACTGTTCATCCCAAGCTCTATATTGCCTGCGGTATTTCGGGCGCGATCCAGCATGTTGCGGGAATGCAAAACTCAGGGCTCATTGTCGCAATAAACAAGAACCCGGCCGCGCCGATCTTCAAGATTGCCGACTACGGTATAGCCGGGGACCTTCATCAGGTATTGCCGCTTTTTCTGGAAGCGCTTGAGGAGAAGGATAACGGCAAACAGGGACTCGCTGTCTAGGGGTCTTCAGCCATTTCCAGTGTATTGATATAAGCGCAAAGACCGCCCCGTTCCATGTTTTTAAACGGAAACGGGGCGGTTTATTGTAACCGCTTTTTATTATTGGGGTTTTCTTTTTTGCGTTTTTGTAAGTATAATTGATATGAATGCGAAAAGGAATATCATTTAAGATAAAAGGGGCAGGGCTTTTGAAAAAGGTTATTGCAATCCTGACAGTCATTGTGTTTTTATTTTGTCTGTGCGGCTGCCGGAATAAAAATACCGAACCGCCCGCTGTGGCAGAAACACCCGAAAACCGTATAGAAAGGCACCTGCGGGAATTAACTGCTAAAGACATGGCCGGGCGCAGGGGTGGGAGCCGCGGGGAGGCCCGGGCCGCTTTATATCTGGCGCATCAACTGCAGCAGGCGGGGCTTAAGCCTGCCGGGGAAGCCGGTACATACATGCAGTCTTTTTCGATGGGCAATTATGAACCTGTTCTGGTTGATAAACGTATGACCTTTCGACATGCTCCCGGATCAAACAACAGTGTTAGTGAGAACATCCTGGGCATGCTCCCGGGAATAGAGGACAAGGTGATTATTGTAAGCGCTCATTATGACCATCTGGGAGTGATTAAAGACAAAATCTATCCCGGGGCCAATGACAATGCTTCGGGAGCGGCCCTCGTACTGGAACTTGCTGCGGCGCTGAGCCGGGAGATGCCGCGCTGCAACATACTTTTTGCTTTTTGGGGAGCGGAGGAAATGGGTCTTTTGGGGTCCGCTTATTTCAACGCCCACCCTACGGTGCCGCTGGATAAGGTATTGAGTGTTGTCAATATCGACAGTGTGGGCAACCTCAGGCCGGATAAAAAACTGCTGGGCTGGTCAACCGTTCAGAATGAGACGAGCAAATATATCGTAGAAGTTCTTAACAATGAAGGATGGGAAATTGACTGGCAAAAGACGGACAAGCACAGCAGCGATCATGCCTCGTTTTCGGGTGCGGGGATAAGCGCCTTTACCCTGCTTTCTCCCCATTGGCTTGATGACAATCACACCCCGCAAGATACAGTAAACAAAATAAAAACGGGACTTCTTGCCGAGCTCCTGTTTGCCATAAAAAAGGCCCTGGTTACATAAAATTATACAAAATATAGTGTATCGGTTAATTTGCTTGCCGCTCCAGGATAATTAAGCGGGTGGTAGACGGGGAGAGATAAACATGACCCTTGTGGAATGGCAGGTTTTTTTTCTATCCATGCTGCCGGTGACGGAACTGCGCGTTACTATCCCTTTGGCCCTGGCCCTGGGTGTGACTCCTATTAAAGCATATCTGGTAGCTGTACTGGGAAACCTGGTTCCTGTTGTTCCCATCCTGATGCTGCTGGAACCTGTCAGCATCGGGCTGCGGAAATTTCCTGCTGTGGACCGTATCTTTCAAAAGATACTGACGCGTACAAGGCGGAAAGGAAAACAGGTCCAGAAGTACGGGGCGCTGGGACTGTTATTTTTTGTTGCCATACCTTTACCGGGTACGGGGGCCTGGACCGGCGCGTTTTTAGCCTGGCTGCTCGGTCTTAATCTTATCTTATCAATGATTACTATCGGCGCGGGAGTGGTTCTTGCGGGAATTTTCGTAATGCTGGTAAGCCTTGGGGTCGTTAAAATTGCCTTGATTTATGATCTTGAATACATATTTATTTGTTTTTTAATACTTATGCTTGTTTATGTCTGGTGTAAAAGAAAAAGAAAGTGATTGCCGTGGAGGATTATAACGGACAGGAGAAAAACGAAGGGACGGCTGTGCTGTTAAGACGCGCAGCCGTCCCTTCGTTTGGAGTAAGTAGAGTATAAAAAGAAGTATATGGGGAGGAGAGAGGATATAGTCATTAAGAAAGGCCTGTTAGTATACACCCGAAAAGAACCATGGTGTATACTAACAGGCCTCGCCGCCAGGGTTTTGTATTTGCCCGGAGCAAGCAGGTTGTCAGTACTCAGGGAGGAGTGTCTAATGCAAGTTACTCGTCCCTTTACTCATAATAATATAACACAGGATAAGATTTTTGTGAATACCACCTAAAAAGAAAAATAAATTTAATAATTTGGAAAAATATTTGCAGGAAAATTTAACTTTAAATAGAATAAAGGTGGTAAGAAGTGGAGTAAAGTGGTATAATGTGGAGTAAAGTGGTGGTTAGGGAGGTGAGGCAGCATGTTCACAGGTGAATACCAGCATACTATCGATGAAAAGGGCCGGCTGATTATGCCCGCGCGGTTCCGCGAAGTGCTGGGCGATGTATTTATGATAACCAAGGGCCTGGACGGCTGTCTTTTTGTCTATCCCCGTGATGAGTGGAAAGCTCTGGAGGAAAAGCTTAAGAACCTGCCCTTTACCAATAAAGACGCCCGCGCTTTTGCCCGTTTCTTTTTCTCAGGCGCGACTGAAAGTGAGCCCGATAAGCAGGGGCGTGCCCTGATCAGCAGCAATCTGAGAGAATACGCCAAAATAAATAAGGATGTAGTAGTGATCGGCGTTGGAACACGTATTGAGATATGGGCTAAGGAGAATTGGGAAGGATATAGTACAGAGACAGGAAAGAATTATGAAGAACTGGCGGAGAAGATGGTGGAGTTGGATCTGGGATTTTAGAGGTGACCGGTATGCAAGCAATGCGCTTTGAACATAAACCTGTTCTTCTCCAAGAGGTGGTGGCGTTTTTAAACCCCCAACCGGGACAGGTGCTGGTAGACTGCACACTGGGAGGAGGGGGGCACAGCAGGGAACTGCTGGGTCGGATTTTGCCAGGTGGGCTGCTGATAGGATTGGATCAGGACATGGAAGCTGTAAAAGCCGCACGCGAAGTGTTAAAGCCGCTAGGTGAAGATAATTTTATCATATTAAATACAAATTTTGTTAATTTAAATAAAGCCCTGCAGGAAATTTCCGTGAAAAAGGTGGATGGGATCCTTTTTGATCTGGGAGTATCTTCATATCAGCTTGATCAAGCCGGGAGGGGTTTTAGTTACCGGCAGGATGCGCCGCTGGATATGCGGATGGACCGCACGGCAGGATTAACGGCTTATGACCTGGTCAATTCCCTTTCTGCAGATGAGCTTGCCCGGATAATCAGGGATTATGGCGAAGAACGTTGGGCCAAACGAATTGCCCGGTTCATTGTAAAGGAAAGAGAAAGCGGACCCCTTGAGACAACAGGGCGGATGGTAGAGGTTATAAAGAAGGCTATACCCAGCGCGGCCAGACAGGAAGGACCTCACCCGGCTAAAAGAACTTTTCAGGCCCTGCGTATCGCCGTCAACCGGGAACTTGAAATCCTTGAAGCCAGTCTGGAACAGGGCATTGAACTGCTGAAGGATGGGGGCAGACTGGCAGTGATCACTTTTCACTCCCTGGAAGACCGGATCGCCAAGAACGTTTTCCAAAAAAATGCCCGTGGATGCACCTGTCCCAAAGATTTACCGGTCTGTGTCTGTACCCGTAAACCTCTGGTTAAAATTGTCACCACAAAACCTGTTTTGGCCGGTGAAGTAGAATTAGCGGATAATCCCCGTTCACGCAGCGCCAAATTGCGGGTTGTGGAAAAAATAGCCCTGTTCTAAAGGAAAGGAGAGTTGAATATCCTTGGTAGTAGCAACAAAACGAGCTGTCGGAGCGGAATACGGATACCAGGTTCCTTCCCATTCTCCACGTCCACAACAACATATCAGGGTAAGAGTAAGAAGGCGTCTCTCTCCAATGGCGTGCATGGCTGCGGGCATTTGTCTGGTTACTCTTCTTTTTTGTATAGGATTGTCGTATATTTATGTAAAGGCTTTAAAAGCGCAGCTTTATTACCAGATAAACATGAATAAACAAGCGGTTCTTACAATTAACGCTGAAAACGATAAGCTGGAATTGGAGATAGCAAGGCTTAAGTCGCTTGATCGGATTGAGGATATAGCCACTCAAAAGCTTGGTATGATAAAAAATCCGGAGGTACAATATCTTGTCTTGCAGGACAGGAATGAGAACGCCAAGCCTGGTGGTTTGCCGGCAAATATTGCGGCAGTACCGGAAGAAACGACAGAGGTCTCAACCGGCAAAAAACTAATGATGCAGCTGGCTTCGGTCTTTTCTAAGACGCCCAAAGTGGAAAAGGGATAAGACAGCATTTGGAGTGGGAAAATGTCGATATCGTTTTTAAAGACCAGAAAAAGGGTAGGCATTATTTTTCTTGCAGTTACCGTTATGCTGTTGGTCCTTTCACTGCGCCTGGTCTGGGTGCAGTTTGTGATAGGCGAGGAATTGCGACAAAAAGCTTTTACAGCCCGTTTCCGCAATGTGGAAGTGAAGGCGAAAAGGGGTATTATTTATGATGCTAAGGGAAGACCCTTAGCTATTAGTGTTAGTACGGATTCTTTTTATGCCATCCCGGCCCAGGTAAGAAAATCCGGCCGGGCTGAAGAGACTGCGGCGAAGATTGCCCAGGTGCTTGGTATGGAGCAGGCGAAAGTACTGGAGTTGATTACAAAGCGGCAGGCTTTTGTCTGGATTCAGCGCCATGTGCCCGATGATAAAGCCAGGGCTTTGAAGGATTTAAACCTAGAAGGGATAAGTTATGTGGAGGAACCGGAACGTTTTTATCCCAAAGGCAGTCTTCTCGCCCATGTGCTGGGGTTTTGCGGTATAGACAACCAGGGTCTTAACGGGATTGAGGTAACATATGATAAGGTCTTAAGCGGCGTTTCCGGGACAATCATGGTGGAGTATGACGCTAAGGGGCAGGAAATACCGGATGCGCTGCAAAAGTATATCCCCCCGCAGGATGGCAACAGTATTATTTTGACAATTGATGAAACGATCCAGTTTATCGTGGAGCGTGAACTGGATGAGATAATGAAGATGAGAAACCCGAAAAGAGCAGGCGCTATAGTTATGGATCCGAAGACGGGCCGCATCTTGGCCATGGCTGCCCGGCCTGCCTATGACCCCAATGATTACCGGGGTTATGACCAGTCCCTGTGGCGTAATTTTATTATTTCTGACGCTTATGAACCAGGCTCCACGTTTAAGACGGTTACCGCGGCCGGAGCCCTGGACGAGGGTGTTGTTAAACCCCAAGACAGGTTCTATGACCCGGGTTACGTGATGGTTGGCAAAGAAATGGTTAAATGCTGGCGGTACGGCCGTCCTCACGGCAGTCAGACCTTTGTGGAGGGAGTACAAAACTCCTGTAACCCGGTCTTTATTACTATCGGTCTGAGAGAAGGGAAGGACGTTTTCTACCGTTACCTCAACGGTTTTGGCTTTGGAAAAAAGACAGGGGTAGAGCTGCCGGGTGAGGCGCTTGGCATCCTGGTCGGCAAGGAGAGATGCAAGGATATAGACCTGGCCACCATGTCAATGGGGCAGGCCAATGCGGTAACCCCTATCCAGCTTCTCAATGCCTTTGCCGCTATTGCAAACGGGGGTTACCTCATGAAACCCCAAGTAGTAAAAGAAATACGCGATAAGGACGGAAACCTTGTAAAAACGATTGAGCCCGAGGTTATTCGCCAGGTTATCTCGCAGGAAACTTCAAGCACACTTATGGGTATCCTGGAAACAGTAGTCAGCCAGGGCACCGGTAGAAATGCGTATATAGAGGGGTACAGGGTAGGAGGAAAAACGGGTACAGCCCAGAAAATCCTGCCGGGAGGAGGTTATTCCACATCGGAATATATCGGGTCTTTCCTGGGAGGGGCGCCCGTAAACGACCCGCAGGTCGTCGCGCTAGTCGTTGTTGACGCGCCGCAGGGTATCTATTTTGGGGGCCAGGTGGCTGCCCCCGCTTTTAAAAATATTGTTCATGACGCCCTGCGCTACATGCAGGTCCCGGCACAGGTGGAACCCGGGAAAATAGCCAACAACGAGCTTAAGAAAGTGATTTTGCCTAATTTGACAGGAATGGATTCAAAGAATGCGGTAAGTATTTTGGAAAAATCCAAACTGAAAGTTGATATACTGGGAAATGGAACAAAAGTGAAGGCACAGCTTCCGTTGGCCGGAAGTGAACTGTACGAAGGGGGCAAGGTCGTTATTTACACGAGCGTACCGGCATCGGGGCAAAACCCGGAAACAGTGGTAGTCCCCGACCTGACAGGGAAATCAGTCGGTGAAATAAAAGAAATAACAAAACTGCTAAACCTTAACTTCTTAATCCAGGGCAGCGGCGTTGTGGTTAAGCAGGAGCCGGAGCCAGGCATTCAAGTGCCTGTAGGGAGTAATTTGACAATTGTGATGGAACCGCAGGCCGGAAGTACATTTGAGCCATTCGGACCATAGATTATCAAGAAGAAGCTTATGGCAATACTAGATGGCAGGACATTTTTTTCCAAAGAGGTGGTATCCCATGCGATTTGAACAGCTGCTAAAATTTACCGAGGTTGTGGCCTGGCAAGGCGACCCTGACAGGGAGATTGGACATGTCTGTTATGACTCCCGCCAGGTGGAGGAAGGTTCTCTCTTTGTAGCTGTTCCGGGCTATAAGACGGACGGCCACAAGTTTATCGGCCAGGCATTGTCCAGGGGCGCGGCAGCCATTGTTATCGAGAACAGCCGCTATAAATCGCCAGACTACTCCTGGCTGCAGGTTCCCAATGCCCGCAAAGCGCTGGCAGACTTAAGTGACGCGGTCTATGGTTTTCCCGGCAGCCGTCTTAATATCATAGGGGTTACAGGAACAAACGGAAAGACAACTACCACGAATTTGATTACATCCATTTTGGAGGAAGCAGGACATAAGCCGGGACTGATCGGTACTATATACAACCGGATCAGTCGCGAAATAATACCGGTCCGGCATACCACACCCGAAGCTCCTGACTTGCATAGACTTTTATTGACCTTTTTGGAAAAAGGGGCAAATTATGCGGTTATGGAGGTAAGTTCACATGCCCTGGAACTGTCCAGGGTCAGGGGTATGGAATTTGATGTGGCCGTATTCACCAACCTGACCCAGGACCACCTTGATTTTCACAGGACCATGGAAGAATATCTTGCGGCCAAAGGCAAGCTGTTTGGCGGACTGGGCGTAAAGCCTGTCAAACAGAGACGGAAGTTTGCTATTATTAACTGTGATGACCCCCATGCCAGGGAATTGATGGAAATGACAAGCGCGCCCGTAATAACATACGGGGTAAAGACTACAGCTGACGTTCGGGCTGAAAATATTGAGATAACGGCAAAAGGAGCCCGGTTCGTTCTAAAATACACAGACAGGGCTATACCTGTAAAAATCAAATTGACGGGTCTTTTCAATGTTTATAACGCCTTGGCTGCTATTGCGGTCGGCCTTGTTGAAGGGATCAAAGCAGAGACGATCATAGGGGCGCTGGAGAGAATATCGGGTATATCCGGACGTTTCGAGATTGTTGAAGAGGGACAGGAATTTACCGTTATTGTTGATTACTCGCATACCCCGGACAGTCTGGAAAACTGCCTTAAAACGGCTAAAGAGTTTGCCGAAGGAAGGATTATTACCGTTTTTGGCTGCGGCGGAGACCGGGACAAGACCAAACGACCCCTGATGGGAGAAGTGGCAGGCCGGCTGTCAGATTTATGTATTGTAACCTCAGATAACCCTCGTTCGGAAGACCCGCAGGATATTATTAATGAAATAATTCCAGGCCTGGTTAAATCCGCACAGATTAACCGGTTTTTTGAGATTATCGATCGCCGGGAAGCAATTTTCAGGGCTGTTGGAGAGGCCGGGCCGAAAGATGTAGTCATTATTGCCGGTAAGGGTCATGAAGATTACCAGATTATCGGTTCCCAGGTGATACCTTTCGATGACCGGGAGGTTGCGAGAGAGGCGCTGAAGAAGCTTCAAAGGATATAAACCAAGAAAGGGCACGATGGGAGGAAACTGATGTTCGGTCTTGCTTTGGAGAAGATTAGCCTGATAGTACAGGGTGAATTAACAGGTGGACAAGAAGGCAGGATGCCAGGCGGCGCTGCGATAGATTCGCGCAGGGTGCTGCCCGGTGAGTTGTTTTTTGCACTGAAGGGTGAAAAGACTGACGGGCATAATTTTTTGCGGCAGGTCAGGGAAAAAGGAGCAGCAGCGGCTGTTGTCAATTACTGTCCTTCTGATTTTAGACCGGAAAACTTCCCGCTTATTATTGTGGATGATGTAACCAAGGCTCTGCAGCAGACGGCATCCGCCATGCGCAGGCTGTTTACGGGGCCGGCAGCTGTCATTACAGGGAGCACCGGTAAAACGACGACCAAGGATATGCTGTGGTCAATCCTGAGCATAAAAGGCCCGGTTTTAAGAAATTCCGGCAATTATAACAATGAATTGGGTCTGCCTTTAACGATCCTTTCTTTGCAGGAAAAACACCGGGCGCTGGTCCTGGAAATGGGGATGCGCGGACTGGGTGAAATCGACTTTCTGGCCCGTATCAGCGAACCGGATTATGGGATTATCACAAATATTGGGCACACTCATCAGGAACTTTTGGGTTCTCAGGAGAAAATTGCTCAGGCTAAGGCGGAACTGATTTCGCATATACCCTATTATGGCGGGATGGCTCTCAATATGAATGATAAAAGGATTCTCAAACCGTGGCTGTCAAATCTGCGCTGCCGGGCTGACTGGGTAGGATTTGACAGTACCGGGCAGTACTGGGCCGGAGAAATCAGGGAAGCGGCTTACGTCAGTTTTTGTATTTTCAGCAAAAAAGGCAAAGAATGCGCGATACGGCTTCCGGTTCCCGGAAGGCATAATGTGATAAATGCCCTGCTGGCTGCGGCGCTGGCCCGGCAGATGGATTTTACCTGGGAAGAGATCAAAGAAGGTTTGGAAAAGGTTGAGCTGTCATCGATGCGCCTGGAAGTGAAACAGATACCGGGAACGGATATTTCGATTATTAATGATGCGTACAATGCTAATCCCGATTCGATGAAAGCGGCGTTGGACGTTTTGCGAACCCTGGCCCGGGGGAGAAGATCTATTGCAGTTTTAGGCAATATGTATGAACTTGGCGATTATGAAAAAGAGGGACATCGGCAGGTGGGAGTTAAGGCAAAGGAAGTGGACGCTGCATATCTTATTACTGTAGGTCAGATTGCCTGCCAGATTGCAGCCGGGGCCTCCGATTCAGGCATGCCTCCCGGGAAAATTAGGACTTGTCAGGATAACCAAGAAGCATTATCCTACTTAAAGGAAATCCTTCAGCCGGGGGATATTGTGCTTATCAAAGGTTCCCGGGGTATGAAAATGGAGGAAATAGTATCAGGGTTGTTTTCCTGTTAGGAAATGAGGAGGTAGTTTTTTTGCAGGATATCTTTGAAGCGGCGGCTGTAGCGACAGGAGTATGCCTGTTAAGCGGACCGCTGTTAATACCTTTTTTGCGGCGGCTGAAATTTGGGCAGCATATCCGTATTGACGGCCCCAGAGCCCACTTGCAGAAAGCGGGTACCCCTACCATGGGCGGCGTCATGTTTTTTGCCAGCCTGACATTGGGAACGGTATTAGCATATAGTATAAATTTAAGATTGTCCCTGGCTTTGCTCGTGACCCTGGGGTGTGGTCTGATTGGTTTTTTTGATGATTTTATTAAAATTGTCATGAAAAGGCCGCTGGGATTAAGGGCACGTGAGAAAATTATCGGTCAGATACTTTTATCTGGCATTTTTGTCTACATGGTTGTTGCTCATGGTTTGCGGGGTACTGAGATTGCTCTCCCACGAACGGACTGGAGCATGGATTTAGGTTTTTTATATTTTCCTTTTGCCGTCTTTGTGATGGTATCTGCCGTAAATGCAGTCAATATCACAGATGGATTGGACGGACTGGCGGCAGGAGTAACCTTATTTTCTGCGCTGGGATATGTCTTAATTACAAGAGCATGGGATTTCCCGGACCTGAGTGTATTCGGGGCGGCCCTTGTGGGGACCTGTCTGGGCTTTTTGTTCTTTAACAGCAACCCTGCCCGTCTCTTTATGGGCGATACCGGTTCGCTGGCCCTTGGAGGCGCGTTAGGAAGCCTGGCTGTTTTAACGGGTACGGAACTGCTGCTGCCCTTAATTGGAGGGGTTTTTGTCATCGAAACCCTCTCTGTGGTGATTCAGGTTCTGTATTTCCGCTCAACAAACGGAAAAAGGTTTTTTAAGATGAGCCCACTGCACCATCATTTTGAGTTATCGGGTTGGTCTGAACAAAGAGTGGTCTTTTCGTTCTGGACCGCAGCCGCTTTGTTCGCCAGCCTTGCTGTAGGGCTTGCTCTTTAATAAACAGGGCATTTATAGCAAGGAGGTTATATATTTATGCATTTAAAAGGCCAAAATGTTATGGTAATAGGAGCTGCTAGAAGCGGACTGGCTTCGGCTGAATTTTTGGCCGGGCGTGGGGCCGTTGTTTATCTTAACGATATAAAAAACAGGGAAAGCTTTGCGCGGGAAAACCTGGATGCCCTGGAAAGAAAAGGGGTAAAGCTTATGTTTGGTGTACACCCCGATATAAAGGCCTTGAATATTGACGTAGTCGTGTTAAGTCCTGGAGTGCCTATGTCTGTCGGACCGGTTGAAGCTGCAAAAGCAAGCGGTATCAAGGTTATCAGTGAAATGGAACTTGCTTTCGGGTTCTGTAAGGCGCCTATTGTCGCTATCACCGGTACAAACGGTAAAACCACGACCACTGCTCTGATTGGTCAGATTTTTAGTGATGCCGGCCGGAATGTATTTGTCGGCGGAAATATAGGCACCCCTTTTATCAGCAGGGCAGCGGAGCTTGCGCCTGATGATGTTGCTGTTTTGGAGGCTTCAAGTTTCCAGTTGGAAGCAACCGAGAATTTTAAACCACGGGTTGCGCTGGTTTTAAACCTGACTCCGGATCATATCGACAGGCATGGTTCATTTGAAGGCTATATTGAAGCCAAAGCTAAAATCTATGCCAACCAGGATAAATTGGACTGGCTTATTCTGAATTGGGACGATGAAGAAACGAAAAAGCTGGGCGCTGATGCGCCTTCCAGGGTAATATATTTCAGTCGCAGGCATATTCTTAAAGAAGGATTTTGTATAGAAAATGGGTTTTTGACGGTAAAAATGGATGGTGTGACCACAACAATAATCAGGCCGAAAGACATATTTATCAAAGGCGGGCATAACCTCGAAAACGCCCTGGCAGCGGCTGCGGCGGGCTGGCTGATGGGGGTGGATGCGGATAGCCTGAAAATGAGTCTCCAACAATTTCCGGGTGTAGAGCACCGGCTGGAGCATGTATTAACGCACCGCGGCGTGGAGTATATTAACGATTCCAAGGGGACTAACCCCGATGCTTCCATAAAGGCGTTGGAAGCCTATGACAGACCGGTTGTTTTGATTGCAGGAGGAAAAAGCAAAGGAAGCGATTTTTTGCCTTTTGCCAAAAAAATAAAAGAAAAAGTTAAGGCCCTGGTCCTGGTAGGCCAGGCTGCAGATGAAATTGAAGCCGCAGTAAAAGAGGCGGGCTTTACCGGGTATGTTCGGGCAAAAACTTTCGAGGAAGCTGTGGAAATGGCCGGATCCTTGGCGGCAGAAGGTGAGATAGTGCTGCTTTCACCGGCATGCGCCAGTTTTGATATGTTCAGCAATTATGAAGAACGGGGCGAAATATTTAAAGAATTAGTCCATAAGTTAGCCCAGCGGGGATAGGAAAAGTTAGTATAACCGGGAGGTTGTTATGGGCCTGAAGAAAGAAACACCCGATATTATCATTTTTTTTGCGACTATTATATTGCTTGCGATAGGTATCATCATGGTGTTTAGCGCCAGTTATTACGATACCCTCGATAAGGACCCCTACTTTTATGTACGCAAGCAGTTGACCTGGGGTCTGATTGGGCTTGCGGCGATGCTCGTGATGATGAAAATAGATTATTACCGTTTAAAACCTTACATTAACCTGGCCTTTATTGCCACTCTGATACTGCTGGTTCTGGTAGTAGTACCCAGTGTGGGTGTAGAGGTAAAAGGCTCCAGGCGCTGGATTAACCTGGGGTTTACCAACCTGCAGCCGTCCGAGGTCATGAAGCTGTGCATGGTTCTTTTCCTATCCAAGAGCCTGTGCGAAAAATCAAGACGTTTGCATCATTTCTTTACGGGCCTCGGACCATACCTGCTGCTGTTAGCTGTTGTCGGGGCGCTGATTATGATGGAGCCGGACCTGGGAACTACAATGGCTCTAGTAGCAACATCCATGGTCCTGTTATTTGCGGCGGGTATTAAGTGGAGTCATATTATTTTTATGGGGCTTTCCGGATTATGCATAGCTGCCGGGTTGATTATCCAGGAACCGTATCGCCTGAATCGGATTATCGGTTATCTTGACCCTTGGGCGCATGCCTCCAAAGAGGGTTACCAGACTATTAATTCTTTATATGCCCTGGGTTCAGGCGGTTTTTTCGGGATGGGCCTGGGTAACAGCAGGCAAAAGCTTGATTTTTTGCCTGAACAGCATACTGATTTCATTTTTGCTATTTTAGGAGAAGAACTTGGTTTTGTAGGGGCTTTCTTTGTTATCCTTATGTTTTTCCTTATAGCCTGGAGGGGATACCGCACAGCTCTTAAGTGTCCCGATATTTTTGGAAGTTTTCTCGCTGTGGGGATAACCACAATGATTACCCTGCAGGCCTTTTTAAATATGGGTGTGGTAACCGGGCTTTTGCCCGTCACCGGAATAAGCCTTCCATTTATTAGTTACGGCGGTTCTTCCTTGCTTTTCTCAATGCTGGGTATCGGCATATTATTAAATATTTCCCGGTTTTGCGGCAGTCCATGAAAGTATGAGTTAGTCCTGGACCGATAATCTATAAATTACTAAAGTAAATTCAACAAAAACAGGACTGAGCGTTTACTCCTCATAAAGGAGGTTTACGCTCAGTTTGATTTAATTTTATATTGCTAAAATATGGTTAGTAAACTAATATATGTATTGGGATAAAAATATTTTCGACATTATCCAACATACCGGAGTCGTAAAAGGAGTGGAATTATGCGTATTGTAATAACAGGAGGAGGTACAGGCGGGCATATATACCCTGCCATAGCTATAGTACACGCCATTTTGCAAGAGTGGCCCCGTGCAGAAATCCTTTATGTGGGAACGGAGACAGGTATGGAAAATAAAATTGTTCCGCAGGCCGGGATTGATTTTATAACAATTGATGTGATTGGTTGGCAGCGTAAAATTTCTATACAGGCAGTGAAGGCACTATGGAAAGCATTGATGGGTTTGCATCAGGCCGACAGGATTATCTATGATTTTTATCCGCATCTGGTTATCGGGACAGGCGGCTATGTTTGCCTGCCGGTGGTTTGGAGCGCCGCCCAAAAGGGTATACCCACACTGATCCATGAGCAGAATGTTATGCCGGGACTTGCCAACAAGTTTTTGTCGAAGCGGGTTGACGGCGTTATGCTCACTTTTTGCGAATCTAAAAAATATTTTCACAAGAGTATTCAGGACAAACTGTATGTTACCGGGTTACCGATCCGGTCGGATATCCTAAGGGCAACCAGAGAAGAGGGATTGGCATATTTCGGTTTTTCGCCGGATAAGAAAACCCTGTTGGGCGTAGGGGGGTCCAGGGGTGCACGGAGTATAAACAAGGCTATGATTGATGTATGCAAGGAGCTGGGCGATAAGATCCAAATAGTCCATCTGACCGGTGCGTCTGAATACGAATCGTTCCTCCGCGAGCTTTCGGATGAAGGTATAGATGTGGGTAATTGTGGAAATATTATTATCAGACCGTACCTGCATCATATGGAATTTGCCCTCGCCTGTGCCGATTTGTGTGTGGCCCGGTCAGGAGCGGCTTTTATTTCCGAAATGACAGCCAAGGGATTACCAGGGATCCTTATACCCTATCCACATGCTGCGGATAATCACCAGGAGTTTAACGCTAAGTCCCTGGCGGCACAGTATGCGGCCGAAATGGTGCAGGATAAAGACCTTACAGGCAAAGTTTTACTCAAAAAGATCAATTCGATTCTTTTTAATGAAGAAAAAAGAAAAATAATGGCTCAAAACAGTAAAAAAGCAGGAAAACCGGAAGCAATAGAGAAGATAATTGAAGTCATCAAGCGGTATATTAAAAAGTAATCGGAAAGCGTAAGCATCGAAAGTGAAAAACTGATTCTTTTAAATTGCTGTCTAACGGGGGACAACCCCGGGTAGAGAAATTGAACAGCCTTCCTCATGTAACACCTTGTGAAAAAGCTGCATATATAGTAAATTACGGGGCAGTGGTACTTTTTGTTTATTAGGGGTTGTGGACTAAGAGGAAGGCGTTGGAAGGGGACAACAGTACATGTCAGAAAAACAGTGGATTCATTTTATCGGTATCGGTGGCGCCGGGATGAGCGGAATTGCCAAAGTCCTTTTAGAACTGGGCTACCGGGTATCCGGTTCGGATATCCAGGCATCGGAAACAACAAAAAGACTGGAAAATTTAGGAGCGATCATTTACCTGGGGCACACGAAAGAAAATATTGATTCCCAAATCAACAAGGTTGTAGTATCTTCTGCCATACCCAAGAATAATGAAGAGGTGGTGAAAGCAAGGGCTTTAAATATACCGGTGATACAAAGGGCCCAAATGCTGGGCTGGTTAATGAAATTGCAAAAAGGGATAGCCGTAGCAGGCGCTCATGGAAAAACTACAACAACATCCATGATCTCCTTGATGTTTGAGAAGAATAATTATGACCCGACCGTAGTTGTCGGCGGTGAATTAAACGATATCGGAGGGAACGCCAAACTGGGCACAGGTGAGTATCTGATTGCTGAGGCCGATGAATCAGACGGGTCCTTTTTAAAACTGGATCCTTATATCACAGTTGTAACTAATGTCGAGGACGACCACCTCGATTATTACGGGACGAGGGAAAACATTATCAAAGCTTTTGAACAGTTCATCCTGTCAACATCGCCGCAAGGGTTTTCCGTGCTGTGCCTGGATGACCCGGTTTTAAAAAAGATGATCCCTTCTCTCAGTAAAAAAGTAAAAGTGATTAAATATGGCTTTAGCGAAGATGCGGACTTTTATGCCCAGGACTTTAAGCTGAACGGGCTGACGACAAAAGCTACTATTTCAAGCAAAGGAAAAACACTGGGTGAAATAGTATTAAGCATACCCGGAAAACATAACATTTCGAATGCCTTATCTGCCGTGGCCGTAGGGATTACCTGCGGGTTGGATTTTGAGGCGATTGCAGCAAGTCTCCGGCCTTTCAGAGGGGTGCAGAGGCGGTTCCAAAAGGTGGGTGAAATCAACGATGTACAGATATATGATGACTATGCCCATCACCCCACCGAACTCAGAACAACCATTGCAGCTGCCAGGACTCTTAAACCCCGGCGAATTGTAGCTGTATTTCAACCTCACCGTTATACCAGGACTCAACTTTTAGCAAAAGAGTTCGGCACCGCTTTTCAGGAGGCGGATATCTTATTGGTTGACGAGATATACTCGGCTGGGGAAACCCCTATTCCCGGAGTCTCAGCTCAACTTATAATCGAAAATGTAAAAAAACATACCGGACAGCATGTGGAATACTTACAGAATAAGTCTGCCCTCATTCCCAGACTGTTGGATATAATAATGCCCGGCGATCTGGTAATTACCATGGGGGCAGGCGATATATGGATGACAGGTTTTGATTTGTTCAAGAAACTTTCGAACAATCAATAGATGTTCTAAGGAGATAAGAATGGACATTAGAGAGTTATCCAGCCTCATCGAAAAAGAAGGGTGGGGTGAAGTGCGTCTGGGGGAACCTTTGAGCCGGCATACGACATGGCGGATTGGCGGGCCTGCCGATCTTATTTATCAGCCGGATGGGTGGGAGGCATGTGCCAGGGCGCTTTCTGCGGCTTATACCGGACAGATACCCGTAATTTTTCTGGGGGCGGGATCTAATGTTCTGGTGGCTGATGAAGGCGTCAGGGGTATGGTTATACAAACAAAAAAGTTAAAATCACTATCGCTAAGGGGGCAAACCCTAAGTGCAGGAAGCGGGATAACGCTGACGTATCTTAGCAACTTCGCCTGTGAGCAGGGTTTGAGCGGCCTGGAGTTTGCCGCCGGCATACCCGGTACTCTGGGGGGCGCTGTCATCATGAATGCCGGAGCCTATGGAAAATCTCTCGGAGAACTGGTGCAAGAGGTTAAAACAGTTGCAAGAAACGGAGAAGTCAAGGTTTATTCCAGGGAACAGATGAAATTTTCCTACCGGTCAAGTATACTGCAGAAAAAAGATGAAATGGTTGTAGAAGTGATTATTACTTTACAACCCGGAGAACAAGCGGAAATTAAGAAGGTTATGGAGGAGTATCTTGAGCTGCGCCGGTATAAACACCCGCTTAACCTTCCTAATGCGGGAAGTGTTTTTAAAAATCCCGGGAGCGTCCCGGCTGCGAAGCTGATTGAGGAAGTTGGCGCCAAAGGCTGGCGGATTGGCGATGCCCAGGTATCCGAACAGCACGCAAATTTTATTGTGAATTTAGGAGACGCAAAAGCGTGTGATGTCTTAAAGCTTATCGAGGAGGTGCGTGAAGCGGTTAAAAAAAGATTTATGATACAACTGGAAACGGAGGTTGTTAAATTGGGGTTTTGACGACAACAGGAGGTGACAGTTGTGGAGAAGTATGTCATTGTAGGCGGGAACAGATTGTCAGGGACCGTACGGTTAAGCGGTGGAAAAAATTCAGTCCTGACCATCTTACCCGCTTGTCTGCTGTCTAAAGGGGTTTGTACCATTCACGATGTACCCAGACTTAGTGACGTTTTTGTTATGAAGGAAGTATTGAACTGCCTGGGCGCAAAAGTGGAGTTTATGGGAAATACTATGGTTGTCGATGCGTCACAGATATATTCCGTTGAAGTACCGGATAGGCTGACCAGGATGATGCGGGCTTCCAACCTGGTAATGGGTCCTTTGCTTTCTCGTTTTCACCAGGCTAAACTGGCTTATCCGGGAGGCTGTTCAATAGGTTCCCGGCCTATGGACCAGCACTTAAGAGGCATGAAAATAATGGGTGCGCAGGTTATGGAAAGGCACGGTTTCATTGAAGTCAAAGCGGCACGGATTATGGGGGGGGAAATCTGCCTTGACTTTCCCAGCGTTGGGGCTACGGAGAACCTAATGATGGCTTCTGCCCTGGCCGAAGGCACAACTATTTTAAGGAATGCTGCCAGGGAGCCGGAAATAGTAGACCTGCAAAATTTTTTGAACTCAATGGGCGCTAAAGTAAAAGGGGCCGGTACGGATATCATCAGGATAGAAGGAGTGAAAGAACTGGGGTCCACGGAACATACCATTATTCCGGACCGTATTGAAGCAGGTACATTTATTGTTATTGCAGCCATCACGCAGGGTGATGTTTTTATAAAAAACATAATTCCCGAACACCTGGAAGCGGTCATAGCCAAGATAAAGGAAACCGGAGTTGAGATTACCGAATATGAAGACGGCATCCGGGTTGTAAATAAGGAAAGGACTAAATGCGTCGATATCAAAACGATGCCATTCCCCGGATTTCCTACCGATATGCAGGCCCAGGCCATGGCCCTGCTGGCTGTCTCGGAGGGAGCGGGGATATTAACGGAGACTATTTTTGAGAACAGGTTTAAACATGTTGATGAGTTCCGGCGCATGGGCGCTGACATAAGAGTAGAAGGTCGTGTCTCCATTATCAAAGGGGTTAAATGTTTGAGCGGAGCTTATGTGGAAGCTTCCGATCTGAGGGCCGGGGCGGCCCTGGTCACAGCCGGCCTGGCCGCAGACGGGGCTACAGTGGTAGGGAATATCCAGCATATCGACAGGGGATATGAACATTTTGAACGCAAGCTTCGTGACCTGGGAGCACAGATCCTGCGTGTAAACGGCGTCAAAAAAAGAACTGAGTAGCATGACCGTCGATGAAGGTTAATCCAAAGACTGAGGAAAAGGCAATAAGCCTTTCCTTTTCAGCTTCAACTTGGACAAGAATACCGTTTATGCTATAATAGTTTTGGTTTATGTATCCGAAAATTAGGAGAGAAGAAAGTGCGACAAACACCAACATACTCTAATGTCAGGTATATACGGAGAAGGCAAAAAAATGCTGCACCTGTTTTCGGCTTGTGGCTTTTTTTATTGTTTTGCTGTCTGCTGGCTTCTTATTTTTTTATGAATTCCGCCTTTTTTTCGGTGCAGCACATCAATGTTATAGGAAACAGAGTCCTGGCTGCTGAAAAGGTAGTCGAACTTAGCGGTTTAAACAGGGGGAGCAATCTTTTTAAACTGGATACAAGGGAAGCCGCTGAAAAAATAGAGTTACATCCCTCAATAAAGGAAGTAAAAATAAAGAGAAAACTGCCCCATACAATAAAGATAGAGATTACGGAACGGATACCGGCTGCGCTGGTGGTAGGGTTAAGCGAACTTATTATCGTTGATGTTGAGGGGGTTTATCTGCAAAAAGTCGATGACCTCCAAGAACTGCAGCTTCCTATCATCAGCGGTATCCCTGTACAGGAAAATGTGAGTCCGGGTTCGATTATTTCGACACAGGGGCTGAATTCCGCCTTAAGCCTGATAAGGTTGATGGATAGGGGATTCCTGGTAAATATAGCTGAAATTATAGCGGCCACCCCCGAGTCCCTGGCTTTAAAAACTATACAGGGGGTAGAGATACGTTTTGGCAAGCCGGAAGACATAGAACGCAAAATAAATCTTATTCAGGACCTGCTGTGGGATAACGGGGCGGTAATAAACAGTCAGACTATTGAATATATTGACCTGCGCTATAATACCACACCCGTCATAAAACGTAAAAAGTAGAACGAAAAAATTGAAAATGTTTAGTAAAAAAAAGGGAAACTGCGTCTGATTGTGGAATAAGCAAATATAGAAAAAATCGGGGTATTATTAGCACCGGCCTGTTTACCTGACTTACTTGGCGTAATTCTGCCATTTCTGCAAGCCAAAAGTCATGCATTTGCAGTTCTAACATTCAAAGGTCGTTAAATAGCCCTCTGAATGAAGAACCAGCTTCAATGTTGAAGAGGAGAAGGAGGATAAAACTTAATGCTTGAGTTTGAGACTGATGTTCATCAGACTGCCCGGATTAAGGTCATCGGGGTTGGCGGAGGAGGCAGCAATGCTGTAAACCGCATGATTGAAAGCGGATTAAGAGGGATTGACTTTATTGCGATTAATACGGATGCTCAGGCATTGTACCTTTCCAAAGCCGAGCATAAGATTCAAATAGGCGCCAAGTTAACCAGGGGGTTGGGAGCGGGCGCCAATCCGGAAGTTGGTTCAAAAGCTGCGGAAGAGAGCCATGAGGAACTAACGGCTGCGCTGAAGGGGGCCGATATGGTCTTTATTACCGCCGGGATGGGCGGCGGAACGGGAACAGGAGCAGCCCCGATTATTGCCGGTATTGCCAAAGAAGTTGGCGCTCTTACCGTTGGAGTAGTAACAAAACCTTTCCCCTTCGAAGGACGCAAACGTATGTTACAGGCCGATATGGGGATAAATAATTTAAAAAGCAAGGTTGATACCTTGATTATGATTCCTAATGAAAAGCTGCTTCAGGTTGTTGACAAGAACACTTCCATCAATGAAGCTTTTCGGATAGCGGATGATGTGCTGCGCCAGGGCGTACAGGGCATCTCCGATTTGATTGCCGTACCGGGCCTGATAAATTTGGATTTTGCTGATGTTAAAACAATTATGCTGGAAACAGGCACGGCGTTGATGGGAATTGGTGTGGCTGCAGGTGAAAACAGGGCTGCGGTGGCAGCACGGGCGGCTATCTCCAGTCCCCTGCTGGAAACCACTATTGAAGGGGCCAAAGGGGTGCTGCTAAATATTACGGGTGGTTCCAATCTGGGATTGTTTGAAGTAAATGAAGCTGCGGAAATAATTGCCCAGGCGGCTGATCCCGAAGCAAACATCATTTTCGGAGCAGTTATAGATGATTCATTGCAGGATGAGGTCAGGATAACGGTTATTGCTACCGGGTTTGAACGATCGGGCAAACGTCAGAACCTAATCGAACTTGACGTTAAACCGTTTAATACGGAGGAACTGTACATACCACCGTTTCTAAGGACGAAAAAATAAAATAAGGAATAAGTTTAAACCCCGGGAAGAAAGCAAAATCCCGGGGTTTATTTTTTGTATTAACCAAAATATACCAGAACTGTTCGCATAATCTGACAAAAATATGGAAAAGTCTGGTGTATAATGATTAAGGAATCTACCTTGGTCCGGGGTGATCGTATTGAATACAGCGGATTATACGGCTGAAGTCTATGTGGATGCTGTATTACTGGTTAACTTTATTATGGATTTTTTTATTTTATGGGCAACAGGAAAGCTGGTTGGTTTGCGTTACAGGCTTTTCAGGCTTGTTTCAGGTGCGGTTTTAGGAGCTCTCTACTCTTTGGTGGTCTTTTTCCCCGAAAATACATTACTTGCATCTTTTATAGCAAAAGTAATATGTTCAATGGCAATGGTGTTGATTTCATATGCGCCCCTTACCAAGGCTACATTCATCCGGACAATGGGCTATTTATATGTTGTCTCTTTTGCCATGGGTGGAGCTGTGATTGCCGCTATATACCTGACGGACCGCACACCGGGGAGTATCCAGGTATGGAATGGGGCGGCCGTACTTACCGGTACCTTTAATTATATGTGGCTGACCATAGGTCTTGGCGTTGCTATACTGTTGGGCTACAGCGGGATCATGTATCTGCGCAAAAACTGGATACAGCAAAGTTTAATAAGTGAAGTGGTTGTATGTTTGATGGGTCATAGGACCAGTCTCTTGGCCCTCCTCGACACAGGGAATCAACTGGTCGAACCGGTTTCAAATTTGCCTGTTGTAGTGGTTGAAGCCAGGTCAATGCAGCAGCAATTGCCTGAAAATATCTGGAACGCGGTAACTGGCGGCGATGACATCAAAATTCCGGAACTTGCCTCCCAGCTGGATCCCCGATGGTCTGCGCGACTGCGCATGATACCTTTCAACTCGGTAGGAAGGTCGCACGGTCTGATGCTTGGGCTGAGACCGGATTATATAGAAATCAGAAACAAAAAAGGGACCACCAGAATAAACGGCGCTGTAATCGGACTTGTTAACAGGGTACTGAGCAAAGAAGGAAAATATGAAGCCCTGCTGCATCCGCAGCTGGTACAGGATAGTTACTAAAAACGAGGAGGAAAGATATGCTGCTTCAGGAGAAAATAACAGATTTTCAATTGACGATTAAGGAATTTGTCATAAAGCTTTTAAAATTTTGGAGTATTGACGAAGAAATACTCTATGTAGGAAGCAGTGAGGCTCTGCCGCCGCCTCTTTCTGTAGATGAAGAGAATCATTTGCTGGAATGCCTGGAAAAAGGTGACCACGGTGTCAAGAGCACACTGATAGAACGAAACCTGCGACTGGTAGTATATATTGCCAGGAAGTTTGAAAACACCGGCGTGGGAATTGAGGACTTGGTTTCCATAGGCACGATCGGTCTGATCAAAGCGGTCAACACATTCGATCCGGTCAAGAAAATAAAGTTAGCCACATACGCTTCCCGTTGTATTGAAAACGAAATACTGATGCATCTAAGGAGAAGCAGCAAAACCCGTTCCGAAGTCTCATTTGATGAACCGCTTAACATCGATCTGGACGGCAATGAACTGTTGTTGTCGGATGTAATGGGCACGGATGTTGATATCATCTACAAATCACTGGAGGAAGAGGTCGACAAAAAACTCCTGGTAAATGCCATGACTAAACTATCAAACCGCGAAAGAAAAATTATGGACCTGCGTTTCGGCTTAAGGGACGGCACAGAGAAAACCCAAAAGGAAGTCGCCGATATGCTGGGTATCTCCCAGTCTTATATCTCACGCCTGGAGAAACGCATCATCAAACGCCTTCGTAAGGAAATTCAAAGAATGGAATAAGATAGACAACAGGCTGAATAAATATGCATTTCCGTATTGTATTCTCAGTAGCCTTCTGTTATTATTGTGACATATATTTATGGGGGTGACTGGGATGATAATTCGTAAAGCAAGGCTGGATGATGTAGAAGAGATGCACAGTCTGGTGAATTATTATGCAGGTAGAAGTTTGATGCTCTCCAGGCCCCGCAGTATGCTGTACGAATATATCCGGGATTTTGCAGTAGCGGAAATTGACGGTGAAATAGTTGGTACCGGAGCCCTTCATATCATGTGGGTAGACCTCGCGGAAATCAGAGCCCTGGCAGTCAAAGAGGGGTTGACGGGGCAGGGTATCGGCAAAAGACTGGTTGAATATTTCTTGGCTGAAGCCAGGGAACTGGGGATACCGAAAGTGTTTACCCTGACTTACCAGGACGGTTTTTTTGAGAAAACAGGCTTTAGGGTTGTCGATAAGGATAATATGCCTCAAAAAGTATGGAAGGAATGTATAAATTGTCCCAAGTTTCCCAACTGTGATGAAATCTGTATGGAATTTGATATAAAACTATAACCTTATAACGGCCGAAAGGCCGATTTTTTTTATGACAAGTCCCAATGTCTCCATCTGGGCCAGGTTTTAAACCGTATATTTAAAAATTTTCAAGGTAATAATGATGGTAGTTGAGATTACCAATACTGGGGACTGCCGGGGGTTGATAAGATTGATGGTAAACAAGGTCGAAATTTGCGGCGTTAATACATCTAAACTTCCAGTCATAAAAAATTCGGTGATGCGGGAACTCTTCAGGAAGATGCAGGAGGGTGACGCTTCAGCGCGCGAAAAGCTGATCAACGGCAACCTTCGTCTGGTTTTAAGTGTAATCCAGCGTTTTACCAACCGCGGTGAATATGTGGATGACCTGTTCCAGGTGGGGTGTATTGGACTAATGAAAGCTATTGATAATTTTGACCTTGAACAGAACGTCAAGTTCTCCACGTATGCGGTACCTATGATAATTGGTGAGATACGACGGTATTTAAGGGATAATAACCCTATCCGTGTGAGCCGTTCTTTAAGGGATATTGCCTATAAAGCCCTGCAGGTCAGGGATAGTCTGGTGAATAAGAATTCGCGGGAGCCCTCTATTAACGAGATTGCCCAGGAATTAAACATACCCCGGGAAGAAATTGTCTTCGCCCTGGATGCCATTCAGGAACCAATCTCCCTTTTTGAGCCTATTTATCATGACGGAGGCGACCCCATTTTTGTAATGGACCAGATCGGTGATGAAAAGAATGCTGACGGCAATTGGCTGGAAACGATATCGGTAAAAGAGGCGCTGAGAAAGTTAAGCGACAGGGAAAGGCATATCCTGACGCTCCGTTTTTTCGAAGGCAAAACACAGATGGAAGTAGCGGAAGAAATCGGTATATCCCAGGCCCAGGTGTCCAGGCTGGAGAAAGCTGCTCTTGGCCATATGAGAAAATATATTTGAAACGGAGTAAATGCAGTAATGAAGGATAGAATGTCCATCGTTATACTAATAGTGGTTATGGTTTTGTTGTTTTCAGGGATATATTATGCTTCCAGGTATCTACCTCCCGTGGTACCGGAGCCGGTCGATAATGAGTATCTTCCTGAGGAACCGGCTCCGCCTGTCTTTCGCCTGCACATCATGGCTCACAGTGACCGGCAGGAAGATCAGGCAGTCAAATTAAAGGTACGGGACCTTGTACTGACGGAGCTTTTTACCCGTTTTACAGAAATTAAAACATACGAAGAGGCAGTTGAATATGCGCGAGAGCACTTAGGCGAACTGGAAAACAAAATTACAGCATCTCTTTGGGAAACAGGATTAAATTACGGGGTTAAGATAAAAGTATTACAGGAAGAATTCCCCATCGCCTATTATGGTGAAATAAAGCTGCCCGCCGGACAGTACCGCTCCTTAAATATTACCCTGGGAGAAGGGAAGGGGGGCAACTGGTGGTGTGTCCTTTACCCGCCATTATGTTTCATGGACTTAAATGACGGCGATTCCTTAACTGTAATGGCAGAAGATAAGGAGAATAAAATTGTAGGAAAGCGCTCAAACCTGTGGCTGAATATTAAAAAAAACTGGCGGCAGGAACTGAAGAAAATAATTATTTCACAATAAAGCGCAAGCCAAGTTTTCTTTATAAGAATATCTGGAATCATTGGCTTTAACTGTACATATATATAATGTTAAGACAAGGGGAGGGTGGGAGTTGTGCTGATAAAGATATCGGATCTTCGTGACCGTGAAATAGTCAATGTTCATGATGGAAAAAGGCTGGGTCCAATAAGAGATATTGAACTCGATTTGGAAAAAGGCAGGATCAATGCGATAGTTTTACCCGGATTCTCCGGCGGAAAAATACTGGGCATTTTCGGACGGGGAGACGAACTGGTAATCCCGTGGGAAAAGATAGTTAGAATAGGTGTGGATGTAATTCTGGTGGAAGCTCCAGGAGGGCACGTGGAGCTTCCCAGGAAGCAATATTGAAGACAGCCTGCGAAAAAGACGGGGCTGTCTTTTTTGCAGTCCTAAGACGATGGTCCTAGTAACATTTTCCTGTAGTCCCATTGACAGGCCCTATATATAGTTGCTAAAATGATAATACACACTATATATGGCGCGAGCCTATGCGAGGAAAGGTGTGTGGCGATATGCGCTGCCCTTTTTGCGGGTGGGGAGAATCAAAAGTTCTGGAGACCAGATTGGCTGATGACGGTTATTCCATACGCCGCAGGCGGGAATGTATGGACTGTCAAAACAGGTTTACCACCTATGAAAAGGTTGATGACCTGCCGCTGCTGGTTGTTAAAAAAGACGGCAGGCGCGAACCGTTTAATCAACATAAAATATTGAACGGGCTGATCAGAGCATGTGAAAAGCGCCCGGTAGAACTGGACAAGCTGGAAAAAATGGTTGCTGAAATTGAACGTGTAATTAAGGATAACTCCCTTAAACGGGAGGTATCGACCGCGGAAATTGGAGAAATGGTCATGGAAAGGCTAAAAGACGTAGATGAAGTGGCTTATGTCAGGTTTGCCAGTGTATACAGGGAGTTTAAGGACATCAACACCTTTTTAAACGAAATTGAAAGATTATTAAGGAAAGGTTAGGAGGGATGTTGTGTTTACTCAAATTAGAAAAAGGGACGAAAGGGTGGTCCCATTTAATGAGAGTAAGATAACAGACGCAATTTTTGCGGCAGCAAAGGCTGTTGGCGGAGAGGACCGGCAGACCGCAATGGAGTTAACCCTGGAAGTAATAAGACATCTGAAGGCCAATTTTAACGGGAGCATTTTCGGGGTGGAAGATGTCCAGGATGCTGTAGAAAAAATTCTTATTGAAAGGGGACATGCCAAGACGGCCAAAGCCTATATCCTGTACCGTGAAAAACGGTCTCGCATCAGGGAAGCGCGGTCGGAACTGATGGATGCCGTTGCAGAGATATTACGGGAAACTAACCGTGAGAACGCCAATGTAGGGAATTCTCCATCCGCCAAAGTACTGCAGATTTCTGAAATCGCGTCAAAAAATTATTATTTGAAGAGGATTATCCCGGAAGATGAGGCCAAGGCCCATATTGAAGGTGATATATACATACATGATCTGGCCTGGTACGGGAAAACTTTAACCTGCCTGCAGATCCCACTGGACCGGCTGCTGAAGGAGGGTTTTAATAACGGGCATGGCTATATCCGGCCTCCCAGGGGAATAAAAACAGCAGCTGCCCTTGCGGCCATTATACTGCAGAGCAATCAGAATGATATGCACGGCGGGCAGTCCTTCGGATACTTTGACCGGGATATGGCCCTCTATGTGGAAAAAGAATACAACAGGCAGGAGAAAAGCATAAAAGAGGCCATGGAGAGGCTGGGGGCCGGCGCAGACGAGGAAAGAATAAGGGCTATTGCCCTGGAACGTATGGAAGAAGAAGTTTTTCAGGCCATGGAAGGTTTTATATATAACCTGAACACCATGCATTCCCGGGCCGGGGCCCAAGTGCCATTCTCGAGCATAAACCTGGGCACAGACACCAGTTGGGCCGGTCGTATGGTTACAAAGAATTTCCTCCTGGCATTGGAAAAAGGGCTGGGTAAAGGCGAATGCGCCATTTTTCCAAACGTGATATTTAAAATTAAAGAGGGAGTAAGTTATGAGCCGGACGACCCCAATTATGACCTTTTTATGCTCAGCCTGAGGGTCGCCTGCAAACGGCTGCAGCCTAATTTTTCTTTTCAGGATTCGAGTTTTAATGCACCGTTTAGGGAAGAGGAAGTAGCCTATATGGGCTGTCGAAGCAGGGTTATTGCAAATGTCAACGGGGATGCGGTAACAAACGGCAGGGGAAACTTGTCTTTTACCTCCATTAACCTGCCCCGTCTGGGCTTGAAAGCGGGGGGAGACATAACACTGTTCTGGAAATACCTGGACGAAGTGGTTACTCTGACTATAAAACAGCTGGTGACACGTTATGAAATTCAAAAGAAACTGAAGGTAAAGGACTTTCCTTTCCTGATGGAACAAAAACTATATGTGGACAGTGAAGGATTGAACCCGGAGGATTCAATTGAAAAGGCCGTCCGCCACGGTACATTAAGTATTGGTTTTATAGGACTGGCAGAATGCCTGGTAGCGCTGACCGGGAAGCATCATGGTCAAAGCCAGGACGCCCAGGCCCTTGGCCTTTCTATAATAAGTTATATGCGCAGGCGCTGTGATGAGGCTTCCAATAAGTATTCGCTGAACTTTACTTTGCTGGCTACTCCGGCGGAAGGGCTGAGCGGCAAATTTATCGGGTCTGACGTGGAGCGTTTCGGGGTTATCCCCGGTATTACAGATAAAGAATGGTACACCAATTCCTTCCATATTCCGGTCGAATTTGAAATACCGGCTATGGATAAGATTGCGATAGAGGGGCCTTATCACAAATACTGCAATGCCGGTCACATTTCCTATATCGAACTGCCGTCCGCGCCGCATCAAAACCTGGAAGCATTTGAGTCTATCATCAGGGCTATGTGCGAGGCCGACATGGGATATTTTGCGGTCAACTTCCCTGTGGATGTGTGCAAGGAATGCGGTTTTAACGGCGTCATTGAGACTGATACATGTCCGGTCTGCCATTCTGTAGGCAATATCAGTCGGGTGCGCCGGATCACAGGGTATCTTTCCACCCTGGATATGTTCAATGGAAGCAAGGTAGCTGAGGAGAAAAGCAGGAAAGTGCATATGAGGCTATGACAGGAGAGGTGAATAAGGATGCGTCTGGCTGGAATTGTTCCCGAGAGTATTGTTGACGGGCCGGGTGTTCGGTTTGTGGTCTTTGCGCAGGGCTGTCCCCATCACTGCCCGGGATGTCATAACCCTGAAACATGGGACCCCGCCGGTGGTAAGGAAATGGCATTTAAAGAAGTATTAAAGATGATGAAGAAAAAGATTAAACATATCAGGGGCATTACCCTTTCAGGAGGGGAGCCCTTTCTCCAGGCAGAGGAATTGTCGGCATTAGCCCGGGAGGCTAAAAAAATGGGGCTGGATGTTGTAACATACACCGGCTACAGGTATGAAGAACTGCAGGCCCTTACACTATCAGGTGTTCAGGAACTGCTGGAGGTAAGCGATATTTTGATTGACGGACCGTTTATGATTGAATACAAAGATATCAGCCTCGCCTTTCGCGGTTCCCGCAACCAGCGCGTCATTAACCTTGCTGATACGAGAAAAAACGGAGAAATTGTATTGATCGCATAAAAAATAATTAGACTGGTTCAAAAACAAGACCTGACCCACATGGGGGTTGGGTCTTATTTGTTTACAGGCATTAAAGTTATACAGTTAATCAGTTAATTGAGCATTTAACTCTAAAAAATGAATAAATCAGTAACCTGTAGAAAGTACATGCCATATTATATATCAAATGCTTTAATTATAGAAAGAAAGGAGACTGTCATGGTTGAAAAGAGCTCATTAAATGATGTTTTATTAGAAGACGCAGCATTAGAGAAAATCATTGAAATTATTAAAATTCTTTTAAAATCAGTCCTTTTTAACAAAGACAATACTATAAATATTGATTTTCGTGAATGCTGCTGTCCGAAGCTAATAAAATTTAAAGTATTAGGTTCTACCGTGATTATAATTAACGATAATGCTGAATGCCAGAACGAATTATTACCTTCATCAGATTAATTCAGTATTTCAAAGTAGTAACCAAGTAGTAATGCATGTCATATAATTAAGTAGTAAAGCTAGTATATCTAGTATATTATGAAAGGAGATATTATATGGTAAAGATTAATGAAGTGCTTGAAATCCCCCCGGTTCTTACTCCGGAAGTTGTTAAAGCTATTGCCGAGAACGCTGAAGCGTTAAAAACTCTTAAAACGGTTCTGAGTTCAGGTGACGAAGCTATGGCTTTAAAAGACGACTGCGCTGAGTGTGATGATTGTAACAAAGTTATAAGCCGCTGTTGCTGTCCCAAGCTGGTAAAATTCAAGATCTTTGCCGGCACTGTTATAATTATTAACGACAACGCTGAGTGTCAAAAGGTTTTCAATAGTCCGCTCTAGGTAAAACCTTAAAATACAAAGTGGTTTATATAAGTGCTTTTTTCAAGCCCGGTAGTTTGCTGCCGGGTTCTTTTCTTTTTAGAATCAGGAGAAAACCCCGGAAATCTCGCCGGAGCTATCCGGGGTTTGGTGTTTTCTGCCCGTATTATGGGTAAATTACAATTATTAGTTTATGAATGCTGAAAATGAGGGATAAGTAGTGCTGAGACTGCCAATACCTGTTCACTGCGTCAGAGGAGCGGGCGCTACGCATGTATTTTGTAACCGTCAGGCTATAAGAATTTTAAAGAATGACGGCTACACCAAGGCATCTATTATGTTTGGCCGCTTCGAGAGGGAGTTGGCGCTCGGTTCAAAATGGGCTGATAAAGGGTTTAAGAGCTTTTATCATTTTTATGATACGGAAAGCGGAGCCGGTAAATGGAAATGGCCTAAGGCTACGCAGGTCTGTGGATTATACAGCGATAAGGCGGCGGAATTATGGAGAAAAGCCAGGTTTGAGGATGCCATGTTTTATTTGGGGGCAGCTACGCACCTTGTTCAGGATATGTGCGTGCCGCATCATGCTTGCTGTGTTTTAACGGACGGGCATAACGAATACGAAGAATGGGCGGAAGAAAACCGTGATTTATACTGTGCCGGTGAGGTCGGTATTTATGGCCAAGCCAATAAATCAGGGGAATGGGTATACCTTAATGCGGCCTATTCCAGAAAGTACATTGACCTTGTGCGTACAGGCAGTCCTGCACTAGACTATCATGCGGCAACGGCGCTGCTCCTGCCCAGGGCTCAGCAAAGTACAGCAGGGTTTTGGCTGTGGTTTTATTATGAGATGGTTAAACTATAGTCTCAGTGTTTCTATTAGTAATTCTTGAGATAATCTCTTTGATATAATCAACCCCGCGGCTGGCGATAACGCCTGTGGCAATTTCGCCAAGGTAGCTTATTTTGGACGGGAAACCCATTATATCAAAGATATCCAGATCCATATTGAAAGCATACGCGATCCCCACAAGGACCGACAGCCAGCGCAAGAGAGAACAGGAGACCTGGTTTTGTTCTCGGTCGGGACTACAGATATATTTTTTTAAAGGGGAGGGTGTATCAAACACAAGGATCTGAACGGTGGCCTCAGTAAAGATAGCCAGCGCTATGATGGCTCCCAGGGAAGAAGAGTCGGCCATTATTTATACCTCCTTACAATAAGTTATTGATTAAGGTCCTGATATCTGAGAGGACCTTTTCTAATCTGGTTATTCTATCTGCCAGCAGGGAATTTTGTTCTTTTTGCTCCTGCAAAGCCTGTAAGAGTGATTCAATATCCTTAGTAATATTGGGGTTAGTGATGCCTGATTCTGTAGCTATTTTTGCACGGAGCCGGTCAAAGACTTCCTGCCTTGGAAAGCGAAGGCCCGGGCATTCGGTTGCTTTGATTTCCCGGTGCAGGAGAATGTTCTCCAGGGGGATATTCCAGTTTGTTCTCAACTCATAGAGCAGGTCGATAAGCGATAATAGCTGTTCGGGAAAAATGTCGCGGCTGCTTAAATTACCGATTACGGCAACGCCGATGGAATGCTGGTTGTAGTAGGCTACTCCCGCATGGGCCCCCTGGATGGACAGACTGCGGCCCGCCACGGTCTTGCCGTCCCTTTCAATTACATAATCGTAACCTATATCCTGCCATCCTTTGCTCATATGATAGCGGCGGATTTGTTCGCTGTCCTTTTCTTCAGCGGCGGTATGATGAATAATGATATGGGTCAGATCATATCTGGGCATCTTTTCCCTCCTTATCAATATAACTTTAGAAAAGCTCACTAATTTAAAAATACACTACTACAAAAGTACACTACTATTATAGTAGTGTACTCGTGTGAGAACTAATTTGTGCTGTCGTTACAAGGTGGTAAACAGGGCATTCTAAAAACATTGGGCGGGCGGTGTCGGCGGGCAGACGCCCGGGATGGCAATACACGGTGCGGGAACACAGAAACCATAGCTCGGAACAAGGAGCTGGACGGTGAGGATGCATTTGATTACTACGCAGATCTGCAGGGTGCAGCTGATGGTTATAGCAGGGCTGTAAGCGTTGGTTATTGCTGTGACCGAACAGGTGCAGAATACGAGGGTACTTTCGGTACAGTCTGGTTCAACACCTTCCGGGCAGCAGAGTGTGGCCGTTTTGGTGAAAGTGACATTTCTGGTTACAGTCTCAGTTGCATCGTTGGGGTTGGTCAGGATAAGCGGTACGGTTATCATCAGTGTAATACTGAAGAAACCACCGCCTACGGCAACCCGCGAAACTTCGGTACAGCTGATACCAACAGTCGTGTCAAGTGCACAGGAAATCAAGTCGCCAATGACGAATGGTCCTGTGGTAAAATCTGTTGCCGTAGAGATTACAAAATCACGGGTTAATTCATTAATTTGAAAACAGCTGTCATACACTTTATCTACAACAATGCACTCGATTCTGGTCGGCGGCGGGCAGCCTTCCGGTGGACACAAGCCTGGTTGAATCTGTTGGTCAATTTTGGCTCCAGTCATGAATTTTCCTCCTTTTTTGCATGATTTTTAGATTTGCTATTGTATTTTATTATCCCTAGACTTGAAGTGTTACCGTTTGCCAGTGAAATACCCGACTTTTTTTAAAGGCCATCCAGGCCTTAGCTACAGGATTTTCAGCCCCGTTGTATGTAATGGTATCCCAGTTTAGCTATTGTATAGGCGATGGTATCAAGGCTGATTTTTCTCATGTCAAGCGTAACGGTTATTCTTTTTTGCGGCGCCAAAGCCCTGACGCCGGATACACCGTTAAGGGAGAGCAAGGCGGACGAAATTTTTTCCCTGTCCGCTTCGGTATGCATATCCGTGATGGTGATGGTTACGGGTACTTCCTTTCCGGCAGTGTATTGCCTGCTAGGCGAATCGAACCTGGCAGAATCTGAAGGCAGTCCCTCTATTAGTGAATTTACTTTTTCCTGATACCAGCTCATCAACGATCCTCCTTTTCAACCGGGTAACTACCCGGGAATTAGTATCAGTCTCACTGTTTCTCTTTTTTAAACGTCAAGCCTTTTTGTTGAAGAAGATAATCTATAAAACTGGAACTGAGGTAAGATGGATTGAAACATATTTGTACAGCGTTTTTTGGTTCGTCCCGCAGCCGGATTTCCTTAACCAGGGGATAGACGGCTTCCAGGAGTATAGTCTTTGTTTCCTCCAAGTCAAGGTTATCAATCAAATAGGTAATTTCACAGTGCTGGTCCGGGTCAAGAACTTCCCCCCTGGCATCAATCCAGATACGTGTTACCGGTGGTTTCACAGTTATCCTCCTTTGCGGTGTTTTCTTTGTATCATATTCAGGATAAGACAGGGTTGTTAACAAAATGACAAAAATTTTTAACTGGTAAAAAAAAGCATACCCTAAGTATTCAACGAGAATGATTTAATTTTCAATTATTTGCATACAATTTAATTCAGAATGACCGACAACTCTTCGCAGGTTGTTTGTTTAGGCTGAGGCAATGGGGTATAGTTTTAGTAATAATCAGCAGCAAGGAGGCAATTATGAGAAAAAAATTAAAGAAAAATTTAGTCATTGCGATCCTGTCAATTCTCCTGGTTTCGTTTGTATTCACGGGACAAGCCTATGCTTCCTGGGGAGCGGCAAAGTTAGCCGAACTGACCGGCCGTCCGGTAACTCCAACCCCGGTTAACCCGTATCAGCCGCCATCTCAACCACAACCACAGCCATCTCCAGAGCCGGTTCCACAGCCAGAACAACCCCAACAACCGGTTCCGGGTACATCCGCAATGAGCCAGCAAGAAGCGGTGCTGCTGCAGATGGTTAATGATGAAAGAGTCAAAAACGGATTAAAGCCCCTTTTACCTATGCCGGACTTGAACAGGCTGGCCAGGATGAAATCACAGGATATCATTGATAAGAATTATTTTTCTCACGTCTCTCCGACATACGGTTCGTTTAGCAAGATGGTCTATGATGCCGGTATCAGGTTTTATTCCTGCGGAGAAAATATTGCCAAGAGCAGAGACGGCAGGCACGCCTTTTACCTGTTTTTAGGCAGTGCTGGTCATAGGTCCAATATGCTGAACAGGAATTTTACCCATATCGGAATCGGTATTGTCCCGGATAAATACGGCGTAGTCGTGACACAATTATTTATCATGCAGTAAAAGCTAAAGATTGCGACCAGAGATGATTAATAGATGGTAAAAAAAACGGCTGTTGACATATTTGATGTGTCAACAGCCGTTTTTTTTACCTCTCCCACTCCCGGAGCGTTTATTCAATGCTAACCGTTACATTATGACACAATAAAAAAATACCTACATATAGTGTTAGTAGTATAAATAGCGAGGTGGGATAGTGGTATGAACAATGTTTGCTTGGGGAGCCAATATCTTTTTTCTGTTTCAGAAAAAATGGAAACTCTGTTTCACTCTTTTTGCGCAGCGCATAATATTTCCTGTCAGAAGGGTAAGGAAGGAGAGTTTATTCTCTTTTCACCCTTGAGGGGTCTTACCGTAGCTCTGGCCGCTTTAGATAGAGAAGATGGACGTGAAAATGGGCTGTTGAGCGGACTGGCTGCGGGATTAAAAAGCCTGGGGGCTCTGGTGTTGTATACAACAAAGGATACCGGTTTTAACAAGCTCTTAAGGGTTTTGAACGTGCAAATACTGCTCAGTTTTACCGAAAATACGGATAAGGAAGACAAGGGGCGTATCCGTTTTTTTTACTCTCTAAGGCACAGAGCAGAAAGCCAGAGAATAATTGCGGCAATAGTCAGACAGATGGCCGGACGGGAAAAACATTTGTATTATGAAATTCCGGGTTTTATTGATTATTTTCTTAACATTAGACATTTTAGGTTTTACCTGTCCGAAACGCCGAGTATACTCTTAGAAATCAACTGGCCTAACCAAGAAAGGGAGCAAGATATTAAATGGAAAGAGGAAATCAATGATGCGGTGCTAAAAGGTCTGCTGCAGCTGTATGGAAAGCCGCCCAGCATGGAAGAGTTTTCTTTGGCCAAGGAAATAATGTGCTTGTGTATGGGAGATCCCAAACCATACGACGGAAAGAGCGAGGCCGAAACTGCAGAGGAACGGGAGGCTTCTGAGCCGATAGGACATTTGGAGCAAGTGTGCGGCGATGATATACCGGGTGATATTGTTGCTGTTGAATATCAGTTGGAAGAGTCTGAACCGGATTTAGCCAAAGATATAAAGGAACTACAGGAAGAAAGCCTGCCGGAGTATCCAACGGCGGCAGAAAAAAATATTTTGAAGGAGAGCTCACCCCGGCGCATGGAGAATAGTAAGCGCATGCAGGCTGCTGCGTCGGGGAAAAAGAGCAGGCATCGCCATGCCCACATTTCTTCTTTGTTCCCGCCTCCTGACGGTCCGGTTTACCAGTTTAACTTTCAGCCTAAGGCTGAAGAGCTCTATTCAAACATTTCCGGGATACCCAGATATGATACCCAATTACCGCCCACCATTACTCCACTGTTTAGTGATATGATGACGAGTTTTGCCGGATATAAAGCGCCAACTCCTCAAACTATGAAGGCGCGGCACGACCTGATGGAGAGAATTGAAGCTGCTAAAGCGCTCGAGATAGAGTGACAGGGGGAGCAATATGAGAATATTAATTACAGGAATCAGCGGTTTCGCCGGAAGTCATCTGGCGGAATTTGCTTTGCAGCAGCCGGGCGTTGAAGTCTACGGAACAATCCGCAAGAGGAGCCGTCTGGATAATATCGAGCACTTGCTGTCATCAGTCAGGCTGGCCGAATGCGACCTGAGGGACCCGTTTTCAGTAAAAAATGTGATCGAGGAGATTAAACCTGAATGGATATTTCACCTCGCCGCCCAGAGTTTTGTCCCCACTTCCTGGAATGCGCCGGAAGAAACGCTGACTACTAATATACTTAGTGAACTTAACCTTTTTGAAGCAGTACGGCAGGCAAGAATTTCTGCCCGTATCCAGATAGCATGTTCTTCGGAAGAATATGGCATGGTTTATCCGGAAGAAACTCCGATTACGGAAGATAACCCACTGCGGCCTTTGAGCCCCTACGGGGTAAGCAAGGTAGCCCAGGACCTCCTGGCTTACCAGTACTATGCTTCCTACGGGCTGCACACTATTCGCACAAGAGCTTTTAACCATACGGGACCAAGGCGTGGTGAAGTCTTTGTAACTTCTAACTTTGCGAGGCAAATTGTCGAGATTGAAAACGGGCTGCGTGAACCGGTGATATTTACCGGCAACCTGGAGGCGAAACGTGACTTTACAGACGTGAGAGATATGGTGAAGGGATACTGGCTGGCCCTGGAAAAAGGAGAACCGGGGGAGGTCTATGTCCTGGCCGCGGGAAAAGCCTGCTCCATTGCTCAGCTTTTGAATATGCTGGTGCAGAAATCAGGTATTGAGATTACGGTGAAAACCGATCCTGCACGACTGAGACCTTCGGATGTGCCCGTTCTGCTGGGTGATGCCGGCAAATTTAAGAAACAGACGGGTTGGGAGCCGGAGATACCTTTTAGAAAAACACTGGAAGACCTGCTCGATTACTGGCGGTCCCGGCTGGGAAGAGTTGTGAAGTCATGACTGAAAAAGAGGTAGCGGCTCATGAATATAAAGGTTTACGGTCCGGTTGACGATGTGACGGGTTATGCGGAGGCAGCAAGGCAGGTAGCTTTTAATTTGCATTATATAGGGGCGGGAGTTGCGGTGCATACTCAAAACTGGGGCTGTACTGTCGTTGAGCTCCCGCCACATGAAGAGCAGCTTCTAAAAAGTATGAAAACACATCAGGATAAATTTATAAACAATTTATATATTGCTGTGCCGTTATTCTTCCGGAAACGTCCCGAGATAAACATCGGGCTGACCATGTCTGAAGTGAGCGGGATACCGGGCAAGTGGGTAGAGTACTGCAACAGTATTGACAGGGTCCTGGTGCCCTCGGAATTTAATATGAAAACATTCAGGCAGAGCGGCGTCGACCCGGCACGCC